>Ga0081540_1004138_pt1 | contig 11189 bp, 10 predicted proteins | sample TabmetS2T1R1_FD_71024 | JGI IMG/M metagenome (GOLD analysis project Ga0081540, IMG submission 71024) | Tabebuia heterophylla rhizosphere microbial communities from the University of Puerto Rico - S2T1R1 | ecosystem: Host-associated > Plants > Roots > Rhizosphere ...
TGCCGAAAGCCCCCAAGAACGCACCGCCGGAATCGCACGCTCTCGAACCCGGCCGGCTTGCCGTCACGCCCGGCGACGTCACGGCCGCGGCGGCTGCGATCCGCGATTCCATCATCGTCACCGAATGCGACCAGAGCCGGACGCTGAGCGAGATCTGCGGCTGCGACCTCTGGCTCAAATTCGAGAACCTGCAGTTCACATCGACTTTCAAGGAGCGCGGCGCGCTCAATCGGCTGCTGGCGCTGTCGCCGGACGAACGACGGCGCGGCGTGATCGCGATGTCGGCCGGCAACCATGCGCAGGGCGTGGCCTATCACGCCAACCGGCTTGGTATTCCCGCCGCGATCGTGATGCCGGTCGGCACGCCGATGGTGAAGATCGAGAATACGCGGCGTCACGGTGCGGAGACGATCATATCCGGCAAGACGCTGGAGGAGGCCGCCGAGTTCGCACATGAGCATGGTCGGGCAAAAAACCTCACCATGATCCATCCCTATGACGATCCCCTGATCATCGCGGGGCAGGGCACTATCGCGCTCGAAATGCTTAGCTCCGCGCCGCAGCTCGATACGCTGGTGGTTCCGATCGGCGGCGGCGGGCTGATTTCGGGCATCGCGGTCGCGGCCAAATCGCTGAAGCCGGAGTTACGGATCGTCGGCGTGCAGGCGCAGCTCTATCCTTCGATGTACAATGCCATCAAGGGCGAGCACCTGCCGATGCGCGGCGACACGCTCGCCGAAGGCATCGCGGTCAAGACGCCGGGCCGGATCACGACCGACATCATCCGTCATCTCGTCGACGACATCGTTCTGGTCACCGAAGATCAGATCGAGCGTGCGGTGGCGATGCTGATCGCGATCGAAAAGACGGTGGTCGAAGGCGCAGGCGCGGCGGGCCTGGCCGCGGTGCTGGCCGCGCCGGAGCGTTTTGCCGGTCGCAATGTCGGCCTTGTCCTGACCGGGGGCAATATCGATACGCGGCTGATCGCCTCGGTGCTGACCCGCGAACTTGCGCGCGAGGGACGGCTGACGCAGATCGCGATCGACATCGTCGACCGACCCGGCCAGCTCGCCGCCGTCTCGGCACTACTCGCCGAAGCCGGCGCCAACATCATCGAGGTGTCGCACCAGCGCACCTTCTCCGATCTCCCCGCCAAGGGCACGTTGCTCGAAGTCGTGATCGAAACGCGGGACCGGACGCATCTGGATGATGTGATGAAGCGGCTCGGCGAAGCCGGCTTTGTCGCGTGGCTGCCGGGGCGGCGATAAAGGAGCGCTTGCGCGCGAAGCAGATACCGGTTCGCGGGAGGTGGGTTCTGAGAGCCAGGTGCGGAGGACATCTCAGGCTGCGATCGCAGCGATTAGCCGCTTGCGAGGGAGGCAAACTCCGAAAACGCTTATAGCAGCACGGCTGGGCTTGGGATAAATTTTTGCAGTAGCCGATCATCTTTTACGGTCAGAGGATGATGCCGTGGGAAACTCTTTGCTCGCGATCATTATCGCGACAATAGTTGTCGCGGTACCAATCGCATTGCTTATATCACTTGCGCTGCTCCGGATTTACAGGCGCGCGGTAATACGGTCGATGCATCGGCGGGTCACGCTGGGAGCGGCCCCGGGGTTAATGGGGACCCTGGAGAACATGCCCGCGCGCAGCAGCGAGCCGCCTGCGCACCCGCTAGAGATCGGACCTCACGACTCACCGGGCGACGGCATCAAGCTTGCCGTAAAAAAGGCAATGTGGCCCTCCGCCACTGTTTATGTGTGTGCCGGCCTTTCCTATGCGATCGTCATGGCATCGTCGTGGTTCGTCGTGGGCAACCTGTATCAGTGGCACGAGTTCCTGTTTGATTGGCACGTGTTCCTGCTCATGAGCGTCATGTTCGCTTGGCCGATGGTGATCACAGTCGGTCTCGCCATTGCCGTCTCTTGGCGCGGGTTCGCCATACTCGTCGTCGGCTACGTTCTCGCGCTCGCTGGTGTTGCCGTCCCAAAACTTGTTTCTACCGACGTCACCACCTGGCAATTTCTCAGGAACTGGCTGAATGTGAATGGACCTGGCACGCTCGTAGCGCTTGCCTTTCTCGCCACGCCAATCAGGGCAGTGGGCTTATTGGTCTTGGTGTTTGTGATCGCGGTAGTGGGAGGCGCCGTCGCTGTCGTCCTTTTCTTCACCGATCATCCACAGATCTTATCTGGGGTCGACTGGAGTGTTTTCCATGGGGCCGCGCTGCTGCTGTTGCTCACCAGCGTTGTCGTAACCGGGATCATCGGCTGGCTGCTCGTGCGTTGGATCGCTACCAGTGGCACCGCCGGCCAACAGCTCATGAAATTGGCCTTGGTATTTGTGATTGCGGGAGTGGAAGGCGCTTTCGCCATCGAAATTTTTTTCAACCAGGCTCTACGGATTTTATCGTGGGACCACCTGATTATTTTCTATGGGGGCGCGCTGCTGCTGTTGTTCACCAGCGTTGTCGTAACCGGGATCATCGGCTGGTTGGTTCTGCGCTGGCTCGCTACCGGCGTCACCGCCAGCCAACAGCTCACGAACTGGCTCAACGTCAAGCCATCCGGCAGGCTTCGGGCGCTCACCCTCGCTCGGCCGATCAGCGCGGTGGTCGTGGTGGTCATGATTGTGGCAGTGACGGCCGCTATCCTTGTCCATGGTCTCTTCGAGATCGATGAACAAACACCTCTCCTTGGGTCGATGATAATCCGACTCGGCTTTTACCTGGATTTCGTCGTTCTGTTGCTCGTCGGCGCCGTTCCCACCGGGATCGTCGGCTGGTTGCTGCTGCGCTGGCTCGGCAGCCTTTACCTCGCTCGCCGGATCAGCGATCAGTCGATCACGATCGACGCTGTCTGGCTGATGTTTAGCTATGTGCAATACCCCGGCACCGAAGCCGCGCGCCTGGAGGTGAGTAGCGCCCTTGGGATTGGGGCCTTTGTTGCCTACAAACTCGCCGCAACGGCCGGATTCCGGTTGGTCCGCACCAGCGCCGAAAAGGACGCGCAGGCGTTAAAGCTGCTGGTACTCCGCGTGTTTTCGCTGGGGACGCGCAGTGGACGCCTGTTCGCAGGTTTCACCAAGCTCTGGCGACACTTGGGAAGCGTCCAACTGATCGCCGGCCCAGATCTTGCGACCTCGACTGTCGAGCCGCATGAATTTCTTGACTTCCTCGCCGGCAGACTACAACGACGGTTCATTACCGGTCCCGACACGCTCGAGCAGCGGCTTGGCGAGACCGAGCAAAGGCGCGACATCGACGGCCGCTTTCGAATTACCGACTTCTTTTGCCATGACGACACCTGGCAGATGGTGTTCAACAGGCTCAAGAACGACAGCGACGTGGTGCTGATGGACCTCCGCGGCTTCTCTCAGAGCAATCAAGGCTGCGTGTTCGAGATCAAAGAGCTGCTCGGCGGGATGCGGCTCCGCCACATCGTGTTCGTGGTCGATCGGACGACCGATGAGCGCTTCCTCGCCCAGGTCTTTGCCGATACGTGGGGTACAGTCACCAATGCTTCGCCGAATTGGAACGATCCTGCTCCGCGCGTTCGCCTCTATCGTTTCGACGGCCATGCTGGCCAAAACATTCCTGCATTGGTCGCGGTTGTTGCAAGTGCAGGTATGCACTAACCGATGCGTAACGAGGCTCAAGACCACTGATGGGGTCATAAGCAGATATCGGTGCGGCTTTGAACGATGTTCGCGAGCGGCTCCATCAGCGCCAGTATTGTGTCAGCGCCAGTATTGTGAATGACATTGTTGAAAAGCGCGATGCATCCAGAGTCCACTGGAGCCAGCAATATCGCCGAGCGACGCCTCGGCCGTTATGATCCGACGCGAATGCGTTGCTCAATGTTGGCGGCCGGTCCTCCCGCGCGGACGTTGCGAGTGCCTGATGCAGGTGTTTGTGAGCCCGCCATGCTTTTCCACGGACCAATAGTTTCGACGATGATATTGATTCCGGCTACCGCGCTGTCGATTTGGCGCTGAACGCTTTCGACCTCGGACTTGAGGAATTCTTGCATTTTTTGGAGTTCGAAAGCCAACTTGTGAAGTTCGTCTATCGAATTTGTCGTCAACCGGGCGACGGACGAGTTAAATCGTTCGGCGCTGATCTCCAGCGGGCCGGAGGGATTCGATTTCTCTTTGCTGGGTTGTGTCGCCACAGTCGCCTCTGGCGGAGGCGTTTTCTCGTCGAGTGCGGCAGACGTTGGAGTATCCATCAGTTCCTCCCTTGGTGCCCGCGGCCCGCTGCAATAGGCGTCGTTGAGTCGTTAGGCGATTTGGTGGCGTGGCGGTGGCGATCCGGGGCCGGGCCCCGAGGTTTCCGGTGAAATAAAGCCGCGCCCTAATTCACGAGCCGCACCGCGCCGGCATCGCTGACGTCATATCCGCCGAGTTCGCTCGCGCGGTCGCGGAAGCCCGCCTGGCGCATGAAGTCGAACAGCGCCTGCGGTCCCTTCATGAAATGGTCGCGCTGCCGCATCACCAGATCGAAGCGTTCCCAGGTGAGCGGCAGGAAATCGAGCCCGGCCGACCGCGCGACCGACCGTGTGGCGATCCCGCAATCGGTGCGGCCGGCGCGGATCGCCTGGGCGATATCGGGTCCGGTCGGAAAGGCGGGCTTTGCCAGTTTCAGATCATCGAGCGCGATGCCGGCGTGCGCCAATAGCGCGAGTAGCAGCAGTTGCGCGCCGGCGCCCGCGGGGCGTTGCGCCATGCGCGCGCGCGACGTGGCGATCGAGGCCATGTCGCTTAGGCCCAGCGGATTGCCGGGCGCAACCAGAATGCCCTGCTCGCGCCGTGCGAAGCCGAGCACGACCGCATCGTGCAACCCCGGCGCGTCAGTGACCGCATCGAGATTGGCGGTTTCATCATCGCCATCGAGGCGGTGCAGGTGGATGGCGGCGACCATCACCTCGCTTTGGGTCAGCCGCCGCAGGCCTTCCTCGCTGCCTTCAGGCAGGCTGGCGAGGCCGGAATTGCTTTCGCGCAGCGCCCATTCCAGCAGCGGATCATGACTGCCACCCATGATCGGCGGCGCCGTTACCTGCGCCAGCGCGGCGTGCGCGATCAGGCCGGCGGACACCCAGCGGTCGAGGGCGGCACGCGGAAACAGCCAGCGCCCGGTCACCTTGCTGCAGGGCACTTCGCGGTTCGCCACCAGCTCGTAGAGCTTGCGCTCGGAGAGCCTGAGATACTCGGCCGCTTCGTCTGTCGTCAGGAGTTCCGGCATAGGCACCAATATGCATAAAAGTGCAGATGCTACGGAAATTGACCATAATGGTACGGTCTGCGCAAGATATGCCCAACCGGAAATCGCCATGCCAGCCGACATGTCCGCCCTTCAACTTGTGCTCAGCGGCGATGCCGCGCTGTTCGCCATCGTGCGGCTGTCGCTCTCAGTGAGCCTGTCCGCGGTGGTGCTGGCTGCGCTGATCGGCATTCCGCTTGGGGCCTGGATTGCGTTGACAAAATTTCCCGGCCGGCAGGGCGTTATCGTCCTGCTGAATGCCTTGATGGGCCTGCCGCCGGTGGTCGTCGGCCTCGCGGTCTATCTGGCGCTGTCGCGGTCCGGACCGCTCGGCTCGTTCGGCCTGCTGTTCACGCCGCAGGCCATGATCATCGCGCAGACCGTGCTGGTCGCGCCGATCATCGCCGCATTGACGCGGCAGACCATCGAGGATCTCTGGATCGAATATCGCGATGAACTCACCGCGATGAATCTTGGGCCCCTTGGCCGCGTCACGGCGCTGATCTGGGATGCGCGCTTCAGTCTCGTCACCGCGCTCTTGGCCGGCTTCGGCCGCGCGGCGGCGGAGGTCGGCGCCATCATCATCGTCGGTGGCAATATCGATGGCTTTACCCGCACGATGACGACGGCGATTGCGCTGGAAACTTCCAAGGGCGACCTGCCGCTGGCGGTCGGCCTCGGCCTCGTGCTGATCGCGATCGTGATCGCCGTCAACGCGCTGGCCTGGACCGCCCGCCGCGCCGGCGAACGACTGGCGGGATGACCATGCGCGCGCCTGCGAGCGAACTGCCTGTCGTATTCGATGGCGTCACGGTTGTGGCAGGTCCCGTCACGATCCTCGATCGTATCGCGCTCACGCTGGCGCCGGGCCCGCCGACGGTGCTGATCGGCCCGAACGGCTCGGGCAAATCCACGCTGCTGCGCGTGGCGATGGGGCTGCTCGCGCCTTCACGCGGACGCATCACCTGGGGCGGCCTGGAAAATGTCCCGCCGCTGAAGCGCGCGATCGTGTTTCAGCGCCCGGCGATGCTCCGGCGCAGCGCCGCCGCCAATATCCGTTTCGCGCTGCGCGCCGCGGGCGTGCCGCGCGCCGAACACGCGCGCCGAGCCGGTGAGCTGCTCGAACTGGTCGGCCTCGGCCAACTGGCCGACCGCGCGGCGCGAAGGCTATCCGGCGGCGAGCAGCAGCGGCTGGCGCTGGCACGGGCGCTGGCGCGCGATCCTGCGGTGCTGTTCCTCGACGAGCCGACCGCGAGTCTCGATCCCACCGCCACCAAGGCGGTGGAAGACATCATCCGTACTGTGAGCGAACGCAACATCAAGGTCGTGATGGCGACCCACGATCTCGGCGAGGCGCGCAGGCTCGGAGGCGACATCGTCATGCTTCACCGCGGTCGTATCGTGGAGACCGGCGCCGCCGTGTCGTTCTTCGATGGACCGCAAACTGCCGAGGCCAAGACATTCCTCGCGGGCGAATTACTGGTTTAGAGCATGATCCGGAAAAGTGGGTACCGGTTTTCCGAAAGGATCATGCTCAAGAAATTGATGGGAGAAAACAAAATGAACATGCTCACGCGCCGTTTGCTGATTGCGGTGACCGCCAGCCTCGTATTCGCAGGCCACGCCGTCGCACAGGACAAATCGATCGTGGTGGCCTCCACCACCTCGACGCAGGATTCCGGCCTGTTCGGTCACATCCTGCCGATGTTCAAGGCCAAGACCGGCATCGACGTGAAGGTGGTGGCGCAGGGCACGGGGCAGGCGCTCGATACCGCGCGTCGCGGTGATGCCGACGTGGTGTTCGTCCACGCAAAACCAGCGGAGGAAAAATTCCTGGCTGAAGGCTTTGGCGTCAAGCGCTACCCCGTGATGTACAATGACTTCATCCTGATCGGACCGAAGGGCGATCCGGCCGGCATCAAGGGATCAAAGGACATCGTTGCGGCGCTCGGTGCGATCAAGGCCAAGGGCGCCGACTTCATTTCGCGCGGCGACAAGTCCGGCACCCACCAGGCCGAGCTCAACCTCTGGAAGGCCGCCGGCATCGACATCGCAAAGGATAAAGGCCCCTGGTACAAGGAGATCGGCCAGGGCATGGGCGCGGCGCTCAACACCGCGTCCGCCTCCAACGCCTATGTGCTCGCCGATCGCGGCACCTGGCTGTCGTTCAAGAACCGTGGCGACCTCGTCATCGCGGTCGAAGGCGACAAGCGGCTGTTCAACCAGTATGGCGTCATGCTGGTGAGCCCGGAAAAACATCCGAGCGTCAAGAAGGATCTTGGCCAGCAGTTGATCGACTGGCTGGTATCGGCGGAGGGCCAGAAGGCCATCGCCGACTACAAGATCAACGGCGAGCAGCTGTTCTATCCCAACGCCAACGATACCGGCGCGTGATGGCCGCACGGCTTTCTCTAGCGCTCGCATCCCTCGCGATCATGACGGTGCCTGCGATGGCAGAAGAAACGGTATTGCTGCACGCCGCCGGCAGCCTGCGCGCGGCGCTGAGCGAGGTGGCAAGGGATTTCGAAGCCGCAGGCCTCGGCAAGGTGCAGGCGAAGTTCGGCGCGTCCGGTCTGTTGAAGGACGAGATCGCCGCTGGCGCAAAAGCGGAAGTGTTCGCCTCCGCCAACATGGAGCACCCGCAAGCCTTGGCCGCAGAGAAGCGCAGCGGCCCTGTCGCGCTGTTCGCGCGCAACCGGCTGTGCGCGCTGGCGCGGCCCGGCGTTGCGGTCACGCCGGCCTCGCTGCTGGACCGTATGCTCGACCCGCAAGTGAAGCTCGGCACCTCGACGCCGAAGGCCGATCCGTCCGGCGATTACGCCTGGGAGGTTTTTCGTAAAGCGGAGAAACTCAGCCCGGGCGCCTCAGCCACGCTCGAGAAGAAAGCGCTGCAGCTCACCGGCGGGTCCTCCAGCCCGCCGGCGCCGCAGGGCCGCTCGATCTATGGCGACCTCGTCGTGCAAGGTACCGCCGATATTTTCCTGACCTATTGCACCAATGCGCTCGCCGCACAGCGGGAAAATCCCGCGCAACAGATCGTGCAACTGCCCGACGCGCTCGCGGTCGGCGCCGATTACGGCATGACCGTGATGAACGGCGCCTCGGCACCGGCGTATCAATTCGCAATGTTCATTCTCTCGGCGGAAGGCCAGCGCACGCTCGCAAAGCACGGTTTTGCAGCGCCTGGTTTGCCGCAATAGGAGATGCCGATGTTTCGCTCACCGCTCATCGCGCTCGTGCTGCTCGCCTTGCTCGGTCCGGCTGCGGCCGCCGACGACGGCTGCGAAAAATTCGCCTGGTCGCTGGCGCGTGAGCGCGCGGCATTCGCCGCAACCGGCAAGACCGTGATTTCGGCCGGCGAGACGCTGGCCGCGCTGCCGGCGGGCGCGCTGGTCATTCGCCTGCAGCAGGGCGCCCAGGCTTCCTTTGAAATGCCGCCGGAGCGGAAGCCACGAACGGAGCAGTGGCACGGCGGCATGGTGCGATTGCCCGCACTCGCAAAACCCGGCATCTATCAGGTCACGCTGTCCGACGACGCCTGGATCGACGTGATCCAGAACGGCCGCTACGCCCGTTCCGTCGGCAGCACCGGCCGCGGCGATTGCCCGGGCGTGCGCAAGAGCGTGCGGCTCGACCTCGATGCCAGCCCGGTCGTGCTGCAGGTCAGCGGCGTGGCACCGGATACGATCGCCGTTACGATCGGCGCGGTGGAATAGGTTCCACGATCTCGGCAAATAGAAATGTGCGGCCATAGCAGCCGGCTCGCGCTTATTACGCTGCTGTGGCCCCGCCCCTCTGTTAAGCTCGTCGGCGCAAGACGAGGACTCAGTGATGGCGGATCAACCGCATAAGGTGCTGCTTTTCAGCGGCCACATGATCGATAGCTCGAGCCGTAAGGAGCCCCGGTTCCCAGCAGACAAGGAGCCGATTGCCGCCAAGGCGATCGGCGATCTGCTCGGTCGGATCGCGGCGGGACCCGGCGATCTCGCGATTTGCGGTGGCGCGTGCGGCGGGGATTTGCTGTTCGCCGAGGCCGCGCTGGCCCGGCAATTGAATCTCGCGATCTATCTTCCGTTCGAGGAAGAAAAATTTCTGGCGGAGTCGGTCGACTTTGCCGGCGCGGACTGGCGCGAGCGTTATTTCGCCGCGAAGTCACGGGCCTCCATGCACATCGCGACCGAGGAGCTTGGTCCGCTCAAGCCGAACGAAAATCCTTTCGAACGCAACAATGTGTGGATGCTGCAGGTAGCCGAGGGCCACGGTGCTGAGAAGGTCGATTTCATCTGCCTGTGGAACGGCGCCGGTGGTGACGGCCCCGGCGGAACCCAGCACCTCATGCAGGAGGTGCAAAACAAGGGTGGCCGCGCCCATTGGCTGGACACGCGGCAGCTGTGGCCGTGAGACGGAGTCGTTGCTCCGTCAGCCCTGCTTCACGAAGCCTTGGAACGGCGCCATGTCCACGAACTTCGCGGCATATGCCTTCCCGACCGACTGCATCTCCTCGATGTACTCGATCTGGTCCAGCGCCTGGACGTGATCGGGATTGACCTCTTTCAGCCCCATCGCGTCGAGACCGTCCCGGCTCACATCGGGATTGTAGCGGGCATAGAGGAATTGGCGGCCGCAATCCTCAATGAGCGAAACCGGATCCCCTGTAAGCGGGTCGGGCCGCCGCGGAATCATGTCGCCGATCTCCCGGTCGATCGCTGCGCCGAATACGCAACGGCCGATGGCGCGGCAATTGATATCCTGGTCGATCGCGGCGCCGCCCATCAGCACGCCGGGAAGGTGCGCGGCGTTGACCGGCGCCAATTGTCCACGCACGTTGAGGTCACGGCTGACTGCCGCCGCCGCTCCCGTGCCGACCGAGATCAGCATCATCTTTGTTTCGCCGACGGGCCAGTTCAGCCGGTACTGCGGCAATGTCGCCATCCGGAACAGCTGGAATGCCGGGTCATTGTAGGGCGTGACGCCGCCATCGACGAAGAAGAAAGTCTTTGCCGGGTCGCTTTCATCCCATGCGAGTATTTCGGGCGGGAAATAGACGGGTGCAGCCGTGCTCGCCCGCACCAGCTGCCACAGTGGAATCTGCAGATTGCAGTCTTTGCGCGCGCGATCGTTGTACTTGGCAAAGGGATTGTTGGAGACGGGCCACGGCGAATCCGTCGTTGCATTCCGTGTTACGATCAACAGCAGCGAACGCAGGTCCTCGGCGCCGAGCTTGCGCTCCCCGAACACTTCGTTCAGTTTCCTGCGCAGCGGATCGGCCTGATAGAAACTGCGCAGCCGGCTGATCAGCGATGTCTTTTCGAACATCAGTGGCCCCGCTTCGACATAGAAATCGACCAATTCCTGGACTGTCTTTCCCATCGCAAGGCCGGCTGCAATGATGGCCCCCGTGCTGGTGCCGCCGATATAGTCGAAGAAATCGCCGAGACGGAATGACGCGCCTTTGCCGGTTGCCGCCGCGAGATCCCGTTCGATCTTGCGCAGGATTTCGAGAGACATCACGCCGCGGATGCCGCCGCCATCGAGCGCCAGCAGCCTGCGCGGTCGTTCAGGGACGAACTTTGTTTGCCAGTTATTGAGATGAGTCATTGTCGCCTCGATCTGCTGTCGTGTTTCGATCCCTTCAGGGCGTCAATAGGGCGCCCAGCTTCTTCAACTGGTCGTTCAAGCTGGCCTCCATCCATTTCACGGCGTCACCGTCGCGCCCGGCCTTTATCAGGCGCTGGCGTTCCTGTTCGACAATCTCCGTTTTGAGCGTTTCCGCCTCCTCCCGGCGGCCTAGCCCGAATACCGCCTCAACCTTCGTTGCCCCGATCCAGAACAGCTCGTCGGGGCTGACGGTGAGCCCATCAGGTTTCGCTCCTGGCTGGGCAGCCGCAGCCGCGGCTTGCAGCAGGCGGTCGGAGATTTTCAGGAC
>Ga0081540_1004139_pt1 | contig 11189 bp, 10 predicted proteins | sample TabmetS2T1R1_FD_71024 | JGI IMG/M metagenome (GOLD analysis project Ga0081540, IMG submission 71024) | Tabebuia heterophylla rhizosphere microbial communities from the University of Puerto Rico - S2T1R1 | ecosystem: Host-associated > Plants > Roots > Rhizosphere ...
AAAATCAGCCTACTCAAACAAATCCGGAATACTGGTAAACGCAATGCGCGTCGGTGCAGCAGCCTTCGCGAGCAACATGCTCGCTGGAAATAATGTATCGAGCCCGTATTTGTGATTGAGTGAATCCATCGTTGTCGACAGCCGCGTGCGGCGAGACTCGCTTTCGAGCGAGGAAAACAGGCTCAGCGTATGCAGGTGTTCCGGCACCAGATTCCCCAGCCAGACGCCAACGAAGAACGGCTTCTGCAGCGTCTGGTCCTGCGGCAGCTCCGACCATAGCTTGCGCAGGGCTTCGACCAGTGTCTGATTATCCTGGCACTCGACGACGGTCATGCCATGCGACCATCCCCTCTGCGGAATACCCGAAAGGTGACGCTTCTTGGCAATTTCCTTCGGTACAACGAACTTGACCGACAACGACACATTCGTCGTCCATAGATGAGCCGCGCGCAGCCGCATCGCAGCCTTATGCAGCAGTTTCTGGGCAATGGCATAAGCCCCATCGCGGGTGCGGAACTCCGGTGGCAGCATGTGACTTTGGCTGATCGATTTCTGATGCTCCAGCTTGGGATCGTTGAAATCCTCTCCGCGCAGCCAGTGGTACAACTTCTCCCCGCCAACGCCGCCCCACACATCGCTCAGCGCCTCCCGGTCCAGATTCAGCAGCTGTTCCATCGTCCGGATCCCACGCGAATGCAGATGCATCTCCATCCGCGCCCCAACCCCGGGCAGATCGCGCAATACCAATCCCTGAAGGGCAGCCTTCAGAATGTCGGGTGTAAGTGCGACCAGGCCGTCTGGCTTCTCCATGTCCGAAGCAATCTTTGCCAGGTAGCGATTGGGCGCTAATCCTACCGAACAGCGCAGCGTACTGCCTACCTCCCGCCTAATCGTCATCTTAATGCGTCGGGCAAGTTCAAGGGCCGCAACCAGCGGTTGCTCCCGCCCCATCAGGCTGCAAGCCATCTCGTCGATCGACATCACTGTCGCCACTGGGACGCAGGTCTCGACCGCCTCAACAATCTTCCGGTGGTATTCGACGTACAGCTCATGCCGTGCCTCTACCAGCTCAATCCCCGGGCATAGCCGCTTGGCCTCACCAACCTGAGTCCCGGTTTTGACCTTAAAAGCCTTTGCCTCATAGCTCGCAGCGATGCAAAAGGTCGTATCCGCCATAAGCGGCACCACGGCTACCGGCCGGTCGCGTAGCTCCGGACGCAGCTCCTGTTCAACCGAAGCAAAATACGAGTTCAGGTCGAGGAAGAGCCAGCGAACACGCGGGCCGGAATTTTCGTCAAACTTAGTGAGAGCAGACATAGAGCTCCGGGCGGTCTTCGTATTTTATTCGCTATTAGCCGGGGTAAGGTATACCAAATGAAATAATTCAGCATCTTAAAATTTAGTTTTTATCTGCGCTTGGCCAGTGCCGATAAGGAATTTGAGCCAGGAAGTCTCACAAAATTTGCTTTCTATCCACAAAATCCAGTGAGATGATGATGGCACTAAATGTAAACCACGCGTTATGACGTGGCTTCCCCGGGAAGAGGGCCTGAACCATGTGGTTCCTTAAGATGCACGATTTGCTGAGTCACTTGTCGCGCCTGAGCGACTTTTTGCCAGCAATCCTGGTAACGATCGGCGTGGCAATGCTCATCGGATGCGCAGTCGGCTGCGTTTGCACTCCTTGCGAAGAGAAAGACGATCTCTTTCACAAAGAGGTTTATTAACAAGGTCATAACAAGAACGAGCCGCGGTACATCCAGCCACCATACAGATTTCCCCAATCTGCTCATGATCACCTGCGGTCTGTCCGCTCCTCTATAATCCGGCTTTATGGGAACATCGCAGCCGCCCGTCCACGCTGAGTCGATTGAAGAGCTCGAACACCGCAATCGTCTGGCCGAAGAAGGCGGCGGAGAAGAACGTCGCGAGCGTCAGCATCGCGAGGGCAAGCTCTCCGCGCGCGAGCGCATTACGCTCCTTCTCGACGAAGGCACATTCGAGGAAACAGACAAGCTCGTCACCCACCGCTGCACAGACTTCGGTATGCAGCAGAAGCGCATTCCCGGCGACGGCTTCGTCACCGGATACGGTCGTATCGATGGCCGCACTGTCTTCGTCTTTGCGCAGGATTTCACCGTCTTCGGCGGCTCTCTCTCTGAAGCCAACGCCGCCAAAATCGTCAAGATCATGGACACGGCCATGCGCGTCGGCGCTCCCGTCATTGGCCTCAATGATTCCGGTGGCGCTCGCATCCAGGAAGGCGTCGTTTCTCTCGCCGGATACGCCGACATCTTCCTCCGCAACACGCTCGCCAGTGGTGTCATACCGCAGATATCAGCAATACTCGGCCCCTGCGCCGGTGGTGCCGTCTACTCACCCGCAATCACCGATTTCACGTTGATGGTCGACAAAACCTCCTACATGTTTGTGACTGGCCCCGACGTGATCAAGACAGTCACCCATGAAGAAGTCACCAAAGAAAAGCTGGGCGGCGCAACCACGCACAATGAAGTCTCCGGCGTTGCTCATTTCATGGCGCATGACGACGCTGAGTGCCTCGCCATGATCCGCGAGTTATTCAGCTTTCTCCCATCAAACAATCTCGACGATCCCCCGCGCCGCAACTGCACCGACCCCATCGACCGCGCCGATCCCGAACTCGATTCGCTCGTGCCCGCCGAATCAAATCAGCCCTACGACATCAAGCATGTCATTGAGCGCATCGTAGACGATCGTTATTTCTTCGAAGTCCACGAACATTTTGCCCGCAACATCGTCATCGGCTTCGCCCGCTTGAATGGCCGCCCTGTGGGCATTGTGGCTAACCAGCCTGCATTTCTTGCCGGAGTGCTCGACATCGACGCCAGCGTGAAAGGTGCGCGCTTCGTACGCTTTTGTGACGCCTTCAATATTCCGCTCATTACATTGGAAGACGTACCCGGCTTCCTTCCCGGCACACAGCAGGAATATGGCGGCATCATCCGCCACGGCGCCAAGCTGCTCTTCGCCTTCGCCGAAGCTACCGTACCCAAGCTCACCGTCATCACCCGCAAGGCCTACGGCGGCGCCTACTGCGTCATGAGTTCCAAGCACATCCGCACCGATCTGAATCTCGCCTGGCCAACTGCTGAAATCGCCGTTATGGGCCCCGAGGGCGCAGTCAACATTGTTTACGGTCGCGAGTTGAATCAGGTCGTTGCAGAAGCCGAAACCGCCGAAGGCCCACTCACCGACGAGCGCAAACAGCAAGTGCTGGCCTCTGCGCGTGCCGAAAAAGTCCACGAATTTCGTGAGCAGTTTGCCAACCCTTATATCGCAGCCGAGCGCGGATACGTCGACGCCGTCATCCTTCCACGCCAAACGCGTCGCCGTCTTATCTCGGCGCTCGAAATGCTGCAGGGCAAACGCGACAAGAACCCGCCCAAAAAGCACGGAAACATACCGTTGTGACCGAGCCCATCAGTACCGCCACTGCGGATCACTACAGCTGGGGAGAAATGTGCGACGGCTGGCATCTCGTCCGCACAGAAAATCTCAGCGTGATCGAAGAGCGCATGCCTCCCGGCACTCTTGAGCAGCGCCACTCGCACCAGCACGCGCGCCAGTTTTTCTATGTCCTCGAAGGCGAACTGACAATGCAATTCGACGATCAGGCTGTCGTCCTGACTGCGCGGCAAGGAATCGAAATTGCTCCCGGCTTACCGCATCAGGCTAAGAATCGCTCCATTGTAGACACCCGCTTCCTGGTCATCTCGCAGCCCCCCAGTCATGGAGACCGCCTGGCATAAGAAATTCGGATGAATCGGAGCAAAGCCTCGCTGTGAAATCTGCATCTCTCCTCTATACGCGCACCGAAAAAGTCAGAAGAGGATAAGTAGATATGACTGCTCCGCGGAAAAAAGTGTTCAAGAGCGCAAAGGCCCATCCCACGCACCCTCCGGAACACAAACGGGCAGCTTGACGCCTTTGGAAAAGGCTGGCGTTCAAGCGTCGTCTCCGGCACGCGGCTGAAACGTCAACATGCGGTTGCACACCATTCATCCGTCGGTGGTATGTTTAATGCCTGCCGTGAACCGGTCCAAAATCAATCGCAAATTGAGGTGACTCTATGGCTCCCCGTGTCGCTCTGGAAAAAAGCGAACGCAAAGCGCCCGCACTGGCAACTCATCTGGGCCGCACGTCTCCGCAGCAAACCATCAGTGTTTCCGTCATCGTGAAACGAAAGAACGCTCTCAACCTGAGTGAATTGAAAGGGCGCCGCATCTCTCATGCAGAGTTCAACGAGCAATACGCAGCGGATCCTGCCGATTTCGATCGCATCCGCGCATTTGCACAGCAGCACGGCCTTACCGTGGATGAGGCCGCTTCCAGCCTGCCACGGCGTACCGTGGTATTGAAGGGCACAGCCGATGATATGGAGAAGGCTTTTGGCGTGGAACTCAACAGCTACGAAGACGAGCGGCACAAGAAGCGTTTCCACAGCTTCACAGGCAAAATCTCATTACCGGAAGAGCATGCTGAGCCGATAGAAGCCGTGTTGGGCCTCGACTCCCGCCCGATCGCGACTCCACATATTCGGCGTCTTGATGATGCCTCCGATCCCAACAAAAAGAAGAAGCCGAATGATCCTCAACCCGAACCCTTTAGCGCAGTTCAGGTTGCGCAGCTCTACGGCTTTCCAACCAACCTGAACGGCAGCGGCCAGACCATTGCGATCCTGGAGCTGGGCGGCGGCTATACCGAAAGCGATCTCGATACATACTTTCGGGGATTAGGTCTCACCACTCCCAAAGTTGTTTCCGTAGGTGTTGACGGCGCGTCGAACTCGCCCGGCGATCCCAGTGGTGCCGATGGCGAAGTGGAACTCGACATTGAAGTCGCCGGTTCTGTGGCTCCGGGTGCGAACATCGCCGTCTACTTTGCCCCGAACACTGACCAGGGATTCATTGACGCCATCACAACTGCCGTGCACGACACCACCAACAAACCGTCTGCACTGTCCATCAGCTGGGGCGGCCCGGAATCGAGCTGGCCGGCGGCCTCCGTTACCGCTCTTGATAACGCCTGTCAATCTGCCGCAGCGCTGGGCGTCACCATCACGGTGGCTTCCGGCGATGCCGGTTCGAGCGATGGCACAAATGGCACGGTCGTTGATTTTCCCGCATCCAGCCCGCACGTGCTGGCCTGTGGCGGAACGGCGCTCTTTGCCAATGGCACAAGCATTGCGCAGGAAATTGTGTGGGATGATCAGCCGCAAGGTGGAGCAACCGGCGGCGGATTCAGCACGTCATTCGCGACACCGTCATGGCAGGTGAGCGCGTTGCCATCAGGTAAGACGGGCCGCGGGGTTCCTGATGTCTCTGGTGACGCGAGCCCGGAGACCGGCTACAACGTCATTGTCGACGGACAGCCGCAGGTTGTCGGCGGCACGAGTGCTGTAGCTCCGCTCTATGCCGGATTGATCGCCTTGGTGAACCAGCAGTTGGCATCGCAGAACCAGCCGTCCGCCGGATTCGTCAATCCGCTCCTCTATCAAAATGCGATCTCATTCAATGACATCACCCAGGGAAACAACGGAGACTACTCGGCAGGCAAAGGGTGGGACGCCTGCACAGGTCTCGGCTCTCCCAAGGGAGCGTCGATTCTAACCACATTGACCGGCGCCAACGGCGGTTCAGTGCATTGATCGCTCCGGATGCTCGTCGACAGCCGGTATTCCATTCGCAACGCTACAGACAATGATGCGGCTGGAATACTGGAGTGCCTCCGGCTTGCATTTGAGCCCTACCGTAGCTTTTATACAAAGGGTGCCTACGAGGACACGATTCTCACAGCCGACACCATCAGTGAGCGCCTCGCAGCAATGCAGGTATACGTCGCAGTTACAGATACAAATCAAGTCATAGGAACGATAGCCTGCAGCCTGACCTGCGAAAAAGAAGGCCATCTCCGAGGGATGGCCGTCCTTCCTCAATGGCAATCGAGCGGCGTAGCCAAGGCTTTGCTGAAAACTGCAGAGACCGCTCTTGCTGCACTTGGCTGTTCCATCATCACCTTGGATACAACAGCACCGTTAGAGCGTGCGATCCGTTTATACCAGCGAAATGGCTATCACCCGACTGGTAGGGTCACGGACTTCTTTGGCATGCCTCTCTACCAATATGCGAAGGCCATCATTTAACTAGGCCGCGACGCAGCCTTCATCACCGGCTTGCCTTTGTCGTTGAGCGCGATGTGACCAAAAGGTGTGTGATGATCGTGCGTAAACAAAACCAGCCACTCTTCGGGAATCGCTCGTGAGTAAAAGCGCTTACGCTCTTCAATGCATGTGATTGGATCCAGGTCGTAACCCATCACCCACGTAATATCCAGATGAGCGCTCGTCGGGATCAGGTCTGAGATATAGCAGGCCCGCTTGCCACCTGAATCGAGATGGACCGCGATCAGCTGCGACGTGTGTCCGGGAAACCCTTCAACCGAAATACCCGGCACAATCTCCTGCACCTCGCCGCGCTTCACATCAAGCAGCGTCATCTGGCCGCTTTGGACGAGCGGATCGTAGTTGTCGCTGACATAGCTCACAGCATCGCGCTCCAGTTGCAGGTGTCCATGTTCCACTTCACCGCGATGCGCAAAATAGCGCGCGTTCGGAAAGGTCGGAAGTGCGTTGCCATCCGGCGTGCGCGTTGTATTCCATCCGCAATGATCAAAGTGCAGGTGGGAATTGATAACAATATCGACTTCTTCCGGCTTGATCCCCGCAGTAGCAAACGCCAGGGGCAATTTCTCCTGCGCCCCATGGATCGCCCGCAATTTGTCACTGAGCTTGTTACCAATTCCCGTCTCAATGACCACAGTCTGTTTTCCCGTCCGCACGACCACCGTATTCAGGCCGAGCAAAATGCGATTCTGCTCATCGGCCGCAGCGCGTTTCTCCCACAGCGGTTTGGGCACAACGCCAAACATCGCCCCGCCATCCAGTTTGAAGAAGCCGGTATTGATGGTGTGAAGCTTCATACAGTAGATTTCAGCCGGGCCTGCGCGCCGAACAAACCGGTAAGCCCGATGATAAAAAATATGACCAGGAAGAAAATGGAATTCTTCATGCTGCCGGTGATCTGGCTGACAAAGCCAAAGGTAAACATTCCGATCACGATAGCGATCTTTTCGGTAAGGTCGTAGTAACTGAAGTACGAGGCCGTGTCTTTTGTCGCCGGCATCAGCTTCGAATAGGTGCTGCGGCTCAGGGACTGGATCCCGCCCATGACCAGACCGACGCCAAGCGCCAAAAGATAAAAGGAATATTCTATCGGCTGCTGATGCGGCTCGAGATCATGACGCCAGCGCGAAAGCTCGGCCTCCACACCGGCATCTGCCGCATCGAAGTCCGCGACGGTCATCAGGCTCTTCTTCGCGAACAGATCTTCCTTCTGCTGCTCCAGCTCGGCGATCTTGTCATGAAAGGGCTTCAAATTCTCGGCCTGACCCGCAGTTAAAAAAGCGGCTACACAGATCAGGATCCAGAAAACAACGACTCCCATCAGCACCCGGATATTCCCAAATCGAGCCGACAGTTTGCTCATCCAGGTGGCTCCGACGATGGCTACCAACTGGATCAGCACGATCGTTATGATGAGCTTGGTATCCTCAAGCTTCAGGAGATTGCTGCCAAACAGGGTAGCCGCAGCCATCACCGTTTGCACGCCGATGCTGTAGAAGAAAAAGCCGCGGAGAAAGCGTTTGAGTACGGCCATCTTTTTCACTTCAGCATATACCTTACGGACCTCGGCGAATCCGGTTCTGAAGACATTTGTCGCAGCAGTTGCCTGACGGGTAGCCCTGGGCAGCACCGCAAAGGTCATCTGGGCAAAGCCGGCCCACCACAGACCCACGAGAAGAAAATTCAGCCGCAGGCTCAGAAAGGGTTTGTCCGGCATCAGCAGGACAAGGCCAAAGCCCACAAGCTGCATGATAACGCTTCCGATATAGCCATAAGAGAACCCCTTGGCGCTTACCCGATCCTGGTCTTCAGGCGCAGCGATCTCAGGCAGATAAGCGTTGTAGAACACCACGCTGCCGACATAGCCCATGGAGGCAAGGATAAAACAAAGCACTCCAAGACCGACATTGCTGCCGTCGAAGAGGAACAGGGCGCTGCAACCCAATGCCCCCATATAGCAGAAGAACTGCATGAACCTCCTCTTGTTACCCCGCGTGTCGGCAATAGAGGTAAGAACGGGATACAACAACGCGATCACAAGATAGGCCGCCGCCATGGCGAAGCTGTACAGCGATGAATTGTTCACGGACGTTCCGAGGAAGGGAATATTGTCGCTGCGGTAATGATGGGCCGTTGCCTTTGTAAAATAGATCGGGAAGAAAGTGGTCGTGATCACCAGGTTATACACCGAATTAGCCCAGTCATACATGGCCCAACCGTTGATAACCCGTTTGGACGCCGTCTGGGTCATATCACACCCCTCCACAATAAGAGGAGCATCACCAACCCGACTATGATCCGGTAATAGCCCCAGGGTTTGAAACCGTACTTCTGGAGGAATCCGATAAAATAGCGGATGACAAGGATGGAGACTAAAAAGCAGACCACGCTGCTAAGCGCAAGTAAGGTAAAGTTCTCGCGATTCAGGACATCGGGGTGCTCCCGGCGTACGTCCCAGAACTTCTTGGCCGATGCAGCCAGCATCGTGGGCACCGCAAGAAAAAAGGAAAATTCCGCCGCCGCTTTGCGCGTCAGCTTCTGGCTCATGCCACCGATGATGGTCGCCGCGCTGCGGCTAAACCCCGGCAGGACGATCGACAACACCTGGAAACAGCCGATGACAAAGGCGTTCTTACGGGAAACCATCAGCTCATCATCGATGCGCGGTTTGGTGAACAGCTTGTCGATGAACAGGAAAAGAATACCGCCGCCGATCATCACCCCGCAGATAAAGGTCAGATTGCCAAGCCGCTGCTCGATGAATTTGTTCAGCAGGACGCCAAACACAAGCGCCGGGATCACCGCAATAATAAGCTTGATGTAAAAGTTGATCCGCGCAAAATCAAAGAATTTCCGCCAATACATGACCACAACGGCCAGGATGGCCACCAGCTGGATCACGATCTCGAACATGTCGGAAAAAGGAGTAGAGGAAACCCCGATGATCGGGTTGGTCAGCTTCATGTGCGCCGTCGACGATATAGGTAAAAACTCCGTCAGCCCCTCCACTACCGCGAGAATAATAGCCTGTATAATGGTCATGATGCCTTATTGACTTTCCTTCTTGTCCTTGCGGAAAATGGCGAAGATCTCTACAACAAAACCGCCCAGGATCAGGATGGGGGCGAGCGTTATCCGGGTAAAGCTATATATCTCGTTCTTATTGAATACATTAGGATCCTTGCTCTTGCCGCCGCCCATCAGGATGAGCCCCAGGGCGATCAGGATCAGGCCGGCGAGCATCCAGCGATAATTCTCTTTCCCGAAAAGGGGCGCTTGCTGGCGGGAAGCCGCCGGCGCCGCAGGTTTTGGGGCGGATGCCGTAGCCGCAGGCTTTGGCGCAAAGGAGCCTTCTTTTTTGGTCGTTGCCATGAAAAATGATGGTTTTGGGCCTGCAATATAGGAATTCCTCAGTAGAGATCGTCTAACTTCATTTTAAGGTACTTCACCACGCTGCGGTGCGTACTGATAAAGGAGATACAGATCCCCAGCAGGATCATCACCGCGAACATCGCCGCCAGCAGGATATTGTCGCGCAACGCCTTTATCTCCGGCAGCCAGGTCTCAAAGGCGAAGATGATCCCGATAATGGCGGCGGTGGCGATGATGCCGCTGATCGCGCCGTTGATGATGGCCCGCCGGTCCATGGGCCGGGCAATGAACCAGCGCGTGGCGCCGACCATCTGCATAGTCTTGATAAGGAAGCGGTTGCTAAACATGGCAAGCCGGATGGTATTATCGATAAGGACGATCACGGCGACGGAGATGACAAGGGTCACGATCAGGAGGATCAGGCTGGTCTTACGGATCCAGTCGTCCACATTGGACACCAGCTTCTTGTTGTATTTCACCTCGTCCACGGCGATATTCTGGGCAAAATCGGCCTTTATCTTGTTGAGGGAATCGGCATTCGCATACTCGCTCCTTACGTGGAAATCTACGGAGGCCGGCAAAGGATTCTGCTCGAGCACGGTCATAAAATCATCGTTCCCATTGCCCACAAATTGTTTGCGGGCCATCTCCTTGGTGATGTATTCATAACTCCTGACATAGGGCTGCGCTGCCACAAACTGCACCAGCGTCGCACTGTCCTTTGGCGAAAGGTTGCTGCGCACATAGATCTGCACTTCCACGTTCTCCCGGATATTCTCACCCAGCCGGTTGGCATTGATGACGATCCAACCCAACAACCCCAGCAGGATCAAAACCAGGCTCACGCCAACGATTGCCATAAAATAAGAGGGAGTGCTCCGTTTCGCAGATCCTTTTCCAAGTTGCGCCATGGATATCTTAGTTTTAATTGGGTTAGTACAAGGCCGGGCGTTTGCGAAAATACGGTTTTTCACGCCCGTTTTTGTATTTTTGATACCCCTCTAACGATTGATGGCCGGCATTATTACAATAATAATCACTCTTTTAACTTTTTTCCAACAGGCATACATCCTTCATACATGGAATACAATTTTGGCGAAATAGAAAAGAAATGGCAAAAGATCTGGGCAGAACAGGGCGCATACAAAGTGTCGAACGATCCTTCCCGGCCGAAGTATTATGTGCTGGACATGTTCCCCTACCCCAGCGGCGCCGGTCTTCATGTCGGTCACCCGCTCGGCTATATCGCCAGTGATATCTTCGCCCGCTACAAACGGCTCAAAGGCTATAATGTGCTTCACCCCATGGGTTACGACGCCTTCGGACTTCCCGCGGAACAATACGCCATCGAACATGGCATCCATCCCGCCGTGTCCACGGCCAGCAACATCGCCAATTTCCGGAAGCAGATGGACAACCTCGCCTTTAGCTTCGATTGGTCCCGGGAGGTGAGAACTTCCGACCCGGCCTATTATAAATGGACCCAGTGGATCTTCCTCCAGCTATTCGACAGCTGGTACGACAAACGTCAAAACAAAGCCGTGCCTATAGAGTGGCTGGTACGGTATTTTGAGAAAGATGGCAATCTCCATCA
>Ga0081540_1004141_pt1 | contig 11183 bp, 7 predicted proteins | sample TabmetS2T1R1_FD_71024 | JGI IMG/M metagenome (GOLD analysis project Ga0081540, IMG submission 71024) | Tabebuia heterophylla rhizosphere microbial communities from the University of Puerto Rico - S2T1R1 | ecosystem: Host-associated > Plants > Roots > Rhizosphere ...
GGGCTGACTCTGAAGAGGCCTGTCCGCTAAGCTTTTCCGCAGCTTGAAGGACGCTCACTTCTGCGATGAAGCAATAGCCCTGGCCAACCACAGTTCGGATGAATCTTGGATTCCTTGAGTCGTCCCGCAGAATCGCCCGCAGCTTGTTTATAGCTGTGTTAACACTGTGTTCGGCTTCAACAAAGACATTAGTGCCCCAGACTCTTTCGATAATTGCGTCTCTACGAACGAGCTTACCTGGATTTTCGAGCAGCAGTACCAGCAACTGCATGGGAATACGTTCCAGCCTGACGTGATGCCCTGAACGCCGCAGCTCATACCCCTCGGCATCAAGCTCAAATTCGTCAAAGCGGAAATAGGCCTGAGACATCCGGGAAACCTCGTGGGACCTTGGGGGGTTCCACACCGGCGGCATTCAACGGATGATCTTAGCCTCCGATCATGGTTAAGGTGTATTGAAGTATAGCCCCCGCTTACCGTGTTTGGACATATAAAATCCGCGTATGTAACTGCAGACAATATAGTTTTGGGTTTAGATCATCGTTAGATTGCTTTTACGAAAGTTTTAGATCGTCTGCATTGACTGTGCGCAAAACCTGGACCAGACTGCACGTCGGAATCAATTCCTCCCCTCCGCGGATTCCAATTGCGGGCCCCCTCACATCTCCAATGTGTCTCCCTCCAGCAGGTATAGATACTGCTTTGAATAGCATCTTTGCCTGAGCGGACAAGAGAGATAACCATGAAATTGGTGCAAAGTCTGGTGCGCGTAAGATGAATCAACAATCACTAATTAGATTACTGCCAGTGGCATTGCTAGTTTGCATTGTGCCAGTCGCCACCTGGGCAGATGGCCCGCTTAACGTAAAAGTCAACGTAACTAGTTTGCAAAGCTTTAGCGGAAGCAACCCGCTGCCCAAGCCAAACAAGATTCTTGTCTATGACTTCGCTTTTGACACGTCGAACGTGCAGGTAGACGAGTCTCAAAAGATTCGTCCTCGGCACATCATCACTGGTGACGAAAATCCGGAGGCAGTAGCCAAGAAGGCATCAACAAAATTCTCCGACGAACTGATCGCAAAACTGGCGAAGGCCGGAATTCCTGTCGAACACGCAACCTCGGACGCAAAAGCTCCTGACAATACCCTTTCAGTCCAAGGTGCGTTCAGTTCACTAAAGCAAGGAGATAAAGCCGAGCGCGTAGGCATTGGCATGGGGGCAGGCTCCGCGGATGTTCAGGCAAAGGTTGATGTACAGCTGAAAACGGCTTCCGATTCTATCCTGCTTTCCCAATTCCAGACCGAAACCCAACCCGCAGGAAGCGTGGGCGCCGCACTCCCAGTCGCTGCTGGGGTTGATCCCGCTGCCGTCGCGGTTAAGGCCAAAGTAGGAGACAGACGGAAAACGCTGGAGGCTTATGCTTCAAAAACTGCCGACGTGATGGCAGAAGAGATTATGAAACAAATGGCCCAGCAAGGCTGGATAAAGCTCAACGACAAAGGTGAAGTTGTCCAGTAAAACGGTACTTCGGCTTCCAGTCACTTCTCAAATTCTTCGGAGAATGTGCAATGACGATCCTCAGGCTAGTCGGTGCATTTGCTGTTCTGCTAAACACCATATTGCCGACCACCGCCCAGCAAAACAATTCGGCACCGGTAAAAGGTATGGCCAGCACCGTCGGGCTGTATGTGTACCCACAGAAAAACCAGAGCGCCACGCAGCAGCTCACGGATGAGCAGCAGTGTTACAACGATGCCAAAACTCAAACCGGGTTTAATCCGGATGCGACCACCACTGGCTCTAAAACGCAGACAGAGGCTCAGACAAAAGATCACGGAGCGGCAAAGGGAGCGGCGCGCGGTGCCGCAATTTCAGGCGCTACTGGAGGAGATCCAGCAGCAGGCGCAGAACGAGGCGCGATGATCGGCGGGGCGAGAACTCGGCATAAGGAAAAGCAACAAGACGAGCAGGCTCAAAAACAAGCCGACGCAAGCAAGACCCAGGAGCAACAGGGCATGGATAACTTCAAGCGATCTATGTCCGCCTGTCTCGATGCTCGAGGTTATTCAGTTCGTTGATTTCATGTGCAAGCAAGAACTCACCAAGAGGGCAGGATATATGAACAAAGTATTTTGGAACCTTCCGTTATGCCTAACTCTGGCAGTCCTTCTGCCATACAGCACTGCGATTGCGCAGGAGACCAATCCTGCGATGGAAAAGCTTCAACAGGATATGAAAACCGCTGTGCTTAACGGCAGCATCACCGTCGCCCAGGTCAAGCAGCTTCAGGCCAGCGCAGAAACTCTAAAAAATGCAAAAGCGGAGCAGGAACCGGGCTCTCCAATTGATCTGCTTACCCCCTATCGCGCTGTTTCCAGCATGAAGACGACCATGGCAAGCGTCAATGGAAAAGACCGCGACACTCTGCGCGAGGATTTAGAAGCCGTAATCGCCAACAAACACGAGTCTTCCGCAACAACTGACCCGCCGAGCCCGGGAAAGAAACTCGGAAAGGACATCTTCAAGGCCGTCATGCTTGGCAACCCTACTGAGGCACAGGTCCAGCAGTTACAGGACAGCTTGAACGAGCTGCAAGGCATAAAGGGTGAGCAAGGCCATCCACTTCAGCAATTGAAAGCACTCAATGGTTCAAAATCTCAGATCGAGGCTGTCATGAATGCCGGTTCGTTTCGCCCTGAAGACCGCCAGGCTGTACTCGACGATCTCAATAGCCTTGGCCCCCAGGGCGGCGGTATGCGTAGATAAGCAAGCAGGACTCATGCGCACGTTCGCAACCTTTGCTGTTGTGACTCTACTCGTCGCTGCGGGAGTAGTTTACGCGCAGGAGCCTGAACTCCCTTTAGCTGAGGCGATTCAGATTGCACTCATGAACAACCGTCCGGTAAAGATTTCGCAGCTTGATATCACCAAGGCAGAATGGCAGGTAGCATCCACCAAAACAAAGCGTTTCCCCGGAATCAGTACGTACCTCTTCGGATCCGGAACTCTGACCTCTCCTTCCTTCACCTTCAAGCAAGGAGTGTTCGGCACGGTCGATGGTAAGGACGTCCCCTCCACAGACGTGAGCATTCCACTTTCACAAGGATTCACCGGCTACGCAGTCGCGGATGTTTCGCAACCTCTCACGCAACTTTACAAAATCGGCCTCGCAATTCAGGAACAGAAACTGGATGTCGATCTTTCTCGTGAAAAGTATCAGCAGAAGCGACAATCGATCGTCGCCGATGTAAAACAGGCATACTATGCCGTCCTGCAAACAGAGAGTGCTTTGGACGCAGCATCTGCTGCTGTCAAACAATATCAGGAGACCGACCGAGTAACTCTCGACTACCTTGCGCAGAAGTCAGTTCTCAAATCAAGCAGTCTGGACGTAAAGGCCAAGCTTGCGCAGGCGCAATACCAAGTCGTCCAGTTGAATGACACCTTGCAGACCCAGAAAGAAAAGCTCAATAGTTTGCTGGGACGAGATCTGGACACTCCATTTCGAACTCAACCCGTGCCTCCGATCCAACCTGAGGAAACAGATCTCAAGCTCGCCCGCCAGACTGCCCTCAATCAGCGACCTGAGGTGAAAGAGGCTGAAATAGATACGCATCGCGCGGACCTCGACCGCAGGCTGGCCAAAGCACAGTACATTCCAGACATAGGAGCAGCCTTCCACTACCTCAGCCCATTCAATACCTCTATCCTTCCTCAAAACATCGCGTCGGCAGGATTTGAGATGCGCTGGGAACCCTTCGATTGGGGCAAGCGGCGAGACGACGTGAAGCAGAAGGAGTTTGTCGTCGAGCAAAGCAAAGTGCAATTAGACGAAACGCGTTCTCAGGTGGTGCTCGATGTAGATAGCAGTTTCCGCAAACTCGCTGAAAGTCGAACGCTGCTCGCAGTTGCCGAAGCAGCACGCATAGCAGCCGAGGAGAAGCTGCGTGAAGTGAATGACAAATTCACAAAGTCCGCCGTATTGCTCCGTGATGTGCTTGAGCAACAGGCCGCCGTTGCCAGCGCTAACAACGAGTATGAAGAAAGCCTGCTGGCCTTCTGGAGCGCAAAAGCAACTTTTGAAAAGGCGCTCGGAGAGGAGTGACAGCAATGGGGCGAATAAATTCTCTACAACCGACGCTTATTGCGCTAATAGCAGTGCTCTTATCATGGTTCGGTGGGTGCAGGCAGAACACTCCTTCCAGCAAGGTCCCCGTACCCGTTCATACAGCTATGATTCAAACTCTCGCAATAGGAAACGCCGCACGCTACTCGGCCAGCATCGTTCCCTACTCGCAGGTTGATCTGGCCTTCCAGTCGAGTGGCTATGTAGATCACGTCCGTCAGGTGAAAAGCGCTAACGGAGGCATGCGCAATATCGACCAAGGTGACTGGGTATCAAAAGACACGGTGCTGGCAGTCGTCAATCAGCAGAACTATAAGGACAAGCTTGCGCAGGCAAAGGCTGCTCTTGATGGCGCTCGCGCCGAACACGACAAGGCCAAATCAACATTTGATCGTGTTTCCGCACTCTACTCGACTCAAAGCGCAACCCAACCCGATCTTGATTCGGCTAAAGAGCAACTCGATGGCTCAGCCGCTTCAATTTCAAATGCAGAGGCACAGATCAGCGAAGCCCAAACCGCATTGGCTTACTGCTCTCTGAAAGCCCCTTTCGACTCATGGATCGTCAAGCGCAGTGTGGACAGCGGCAGCTTCGTAAGTGCGGCAACAACTGGGTTCACGATTGCCGATACGCGGACCGTCAAAGCTGTCTTCGGCGTTCCTGATACTTCCATAGCGCGCGTGAAAGTCGGCCAGTCGCAGATCATCACGACAGACGCACTCCCCCAAACATTCGCTGGACGTGTCACAGCTATCTCTCCTGCCGCAGATCCCAAAAGCCGTGTCTTCTCCGTAGAGGTCTCGATCGCCAATCCCAGAAATCAGTTGAAATCAGGAATGATTGCTTCCCTTGCACTTGAAGCCGCCGCTTTACCTAACGCTGTTAAGGCAGTGCCCCTGTCTGCCGTTATACGTGATCCGCAGCGCGCTAATGGCTTCGCCGTCTTCGTTGCGGAAGGCGACGGTGAAATCGAATCTGCACGTTTACGTTCGGTCGAATTGGGTGACGTCTATGGAAACTTGATCGGGGTCAATGGTGGCCTCCAATCCGGGGAACGAGTGATCACAACTGGAGCCACTCTTGTTAAGAATGGGGAACAGGTCCGGGTGATTCCATAAAACAATTCGCAAGTATGCGAACCAACCTTCTATGAGCCACAAATCCGAAGCCGAATATATTGCCAGCACCCACAACACGGCGCGCTTCTTCACCGAGCACCGCCAGGTTGGCTTCGTGCTTCTGCTGTCTGTCGCAATTTGGGGATGGTACGGCTACAATCACATGCCCAAACGCAAGGATCCAATTATCCCGGTACGCGTAGCTGTTGCCTCCACGTCGTGGCCTGGAGCGACAGCAGAGGAGGTTGAGCAACTTGTCTCTCGGCCCGTCGAGCAGACGATGGCACAGAATGCATTTGTTAAGGGACCAACGCCAGCCGATTTCGGAATCCGTTCCATCAGCTTTCCTGGATTGTCTCTCGTCTATGTCCAACTCGAGGACACCGTCAGCGATACCAAGAAGCAGTTCGCCGATATCAACCTCAAGCTCGATGCCCTAAACAGCAAACTGCCACAAGGTGCAGGGCCAGTTCAGTTCAACAGCGATTTCGGCGACACAGCCGCGATGATGCTGACCATAGCAAGTCCGCCTGCAAATGAAATCGATATCTCATTACGCGCGCGTGCGATTGCGCGGGCTATAGAACAGACTCGGGAAGGAGAGTCAACAAAGTCTCCACAACCACGCCTGGCGATTGTGTCTGCTTTCCCAGTGTCTGTAGCCGTTGGTGTGATTCGTGATCCATTTACATCCGTCATTCGCGCGGCCGTAGAGAGCCGAGCAATTTCCGACCCACATTTCTTCGAGGGCAGCGGCTTCATCGGCGCAGATGTATCCACGAAGCTAAGCGATGAGCAACTCCGCGTTATCGGCGAACAATGGATCAAGGAGAATCTTCATCGTTCTGAAATTCATCCCGATGCATGGCCGGCCGCGTTCATTCGCAATCCCGCTGAAGCGGAGCAGAAACTCGCCCCCGTTGCCGGTGACAGATACTCTTACCGCGAACTAGATGACTTCACCGATCTGATTGGACGCACGTTGCAGGGAGCCCCAGAGGTGGCCAAGATAGACCGCAAAGGAGTGCTTCCCGAACAAATCTACCTTAACTACTCACAAGACCGCCTGGCGGCGTACGGTCTGCAGCCGTCCAATTTGAAAGACATTCTGGGGGCACGTAATATCACGCTACCTGGGGGACAACTCGAGGTTGGATCCAAGAACATTCAGATTAACCCGTCCGGCAAATTCACTAATCCAAAGCAAATCGGCGACGTTATTATCAGCACTTCATTTTCAGCCGGGGTGAGCCCTGTATATCTGCGTGATCTTGTACAAGTCTCGCGCGGGTACCAGAGCCCAGCACAATATCTGAACTATTTCACTTGGGCCGACAAAGACGGTAAATGGCACCGCAGCCGCGCAGTCACTGTAGCGGTGCAGATGAAAGACGGCGAACAGATTGATGCCTTCGGCAAGAGTGTCAACGAAAAGCTCGAGGCAGTAAAACAATATCTGCCAGACGATTTGATCATCGCGCGCACCTCTGACCAGCCGCTGCAGGTAAAAGAAAATATTGGCCTGTTCATGGATGCACTTTATGAGGCCATTGCGCTTGTCGTATTGGTTTCATGGCTTGGCTTTTGGGAATGGCGCTCCGCTCTTCTTATGGCGATCGCCATGCCGGTCACGCTCGCAATGACGTTCGGGTCAATGTATCTGCTGGGCATCGATATTCAGCAGGTATCCGTAGCCACACTGATCATTGCCCTCGGCCTGCTGGTGGATGACCCGGTACTTGCAGGCGACTCGATCAAACGGGCTTTGGGCGAAGGTCATCCTAATATCATCGCTGCATGGATCGGGCCGACAAAGCTGGCCACTGCAATTATGTATGCGACAGTTACAAACATCGTCGCGTATCTTCCGTTCCTCATGCTCACTGGCAGTACAGGCGACTTCCTCCACAGCTTGCCTGTCGTCATGACATGTGCCCTGGTTGCTTCGCGCATCGTCTCAATGACTTTTCTGCCGCTGCTCGCCTATTACCTCCTGCGTCCGGAAAAGAAACAGGAAAAATCCATTGAGGAAATGCGCGAGGCTGGATTCTACGGCTGGTACGCACGCATAGCGCGCTACTCTATCGAGCATCGCTGGAAATTTTTCTACGGCTCGCTCGTTTTCTTGGCAATCGGCTTCTTCATCTTCTCTCGTTTGAACTCAGCCTTCTTTCCTGAAGATGTGCAGTATTGGTCTTATGTCGATGTTTGGCTCCCTAATGATGTCAACCTGGGTGCGACCAATGAGACAGCACTCAAAGTCGAAGAGATCGTGCGCCAGCAAGCACAAAAGTTCTCAACCGAGCACAGCAGCGACAAGCATAAGCCTGTACTCCGATATGTCACGACATTCGTTGGCGGAGGCGGTCCAAGATTCTGGTTTTCCGCGTCGCCGCAGCTGCAGCAATTGAACTACGCTCAGGTTCTCATTGAAGTTACGGACAAAGAGATCACTCCACAGTTCATCAAAGAACTCCAACCTGTCCTCACCGCATCAATTCCTGGAGCCCGGCTCGATGCCCGTCAACTGCTAACTAATCCCATCGACTACCCAATAGAAATCCGTGTCTCCAGCACTGCCGACGTCAACGCGTCACAAGAGGACGACGATATTCGCCAGTTGCGCAGAATCGCGGGCCAGATCGAAGAAATTCTGCGTTCGTCTCCACTCTCCGAACGCACGCGCAACGAATGGGGTGACGATAACGCTCTCATCGAATTGACAGTCGATCCCGATCGCGCAAACCTCGCTGGACTTACTAACATGGACGTCGCGAATTCATCGACAGCAGCCATCAGCGGAAGTACGGTCAGCGTATTTCAGGAAGGCCAGAAACAGATACCCATTGTTGCACGTGCTCGCATGGCCGATCGTGCGCATCTCTCCGATGTCGAAAATCTCTACGTCTACGCCTCACAAGATAGCTCGAAGATTCCACTCTCACAAATTTCCAACGTGAGTCATGGGCTCGTCACGGGACGCATTGTGCGGATGGAACAATTTCGCGCTATGAATATCCGCTCTTTCCCGATCGCAGGGCATTTAAGCTCCGAAGTGCTCAAACAAGTGATGCCGCGCCTGCAGGCGCTTCAAGATTCCCTACCGCCCGGTTATCGAATGCAGATTGGCGGAGAATACTACAAAACAAAATCAGGCTTCAGAAATCTTGCCATCGTGATGGCCATCTCGACCCTCGCCGTCTTCCTCGCACTCGTCTTTCAATTTAAGAATGCCATTAAGCCCCTCCTGGTTCTCGCCGCCGCCCCTTACGGCATGATCGGAGCCTTCTTCGCCCTGTGGATCATGGGCGAGCCCTTCGGTTTCATGGCCTTTCTTGGAGTAGCAAGCCTTGTGGGCGTCATTGTCAGCCACTCCATTGTTCTCTTCGATTACATCGAGGAACGCCACCTAGTGGGTGACGATTTTGAAAACGCACTCATTGATGCCGGCATTCTCCGTCTCCGGCCCGTACTTATCACAGTCTTCGCAACTGTGCTTGCGCTCTTCCCTCTCGCGCTGCACGGCGGTCCGCTATGGAAACCTTTGTGCTATGCACAAATCGGCGGCCTGCTCATCGCGACCGTTGTTACCAAGCTTCAGGTTCCTGTCATGTATGCAATCTTCGTACTCGACCTGAAAATTCTGGAGTGGAATGTTATTGAAAAAACCGGCACGGAATCTTCAGCCGGTATTCCTCCCAACCAACCCTATTTACCAGCGAGCAACACCAAATGAAATTAAGCATCTTCCTGACTCTTACTCTTGCATGCTCATTCAATTGCTACGGCCAGACCACCTCATCAACTGCGTCGACACCCTCCATCTTGCAGGAATATGATCAGGCACTCGATCAGATCGCCGAAAAGGCCATGCGCTCAGTCGTCGAGATAGAAGTTACAGGCTACGGCGTCCCTGAACATGACAGCAACAACTCGCAAATGTTGCAGCGCCAGCGTTCCCTTGGCTCGGGCGTTATTGTTGATTCCGACGGCTATATTGTTACGAACAACCATGTCGTGAACGGAGCAGTACGAATTCGCGTCATTCTCGCGCCTGCTACTGTCGAGATGGCGCCCTACCGTACATCTCTCGCACGCAAACAGCGCGTTTATGAAGCCAAACTCATCGGTACGAATCACTATGCCGATCTTGCGGTCATCAAAATTGAAGAGAAAAACCTCCCATTCATGCCACTACCTGATCAGCAATTCCGGGTGCGTTTGGGTCAAACAGTCTTGGCCATCGGCGCCCCGCAGGGTCTTGATCACACCGTAACCAAGGGCATCGTAAGCGCAGTGGGCAGACAACCTGAACTTGACCAGCCCATGGTCTACGTGCAGACTGATGCCCCCATCAATCCCGGCAATAGTGGGGGCCCGCTGATCGATCGTGAAGGTAATCTCGTCGGCATCAACACATTCATCCTTACTTCCGGCGGAGGAAGTGAAGGGCTGGGTTTCGCCATACCGGAACCGGTTGTCCGCTTTGCTTATAACGAAATCAAAACACATGGCAGCGTTCGGCCCATCACGATCGGCGCCCACGCTCAAACCATCACGTCGGATCTGGCAACTGGCCTTAAGCTCCCGCAGGATTGGGGAGTCATCATTTCCGATGTAGATCCCGGCAGCCCTGCGGAAACGGCGGGCGTCAACCCCGGGGATGTGGTCACATCTATCGACGGAGTTCCGATTGATTCCCTGCCCAAGTACACCGCTTTTATGTACTTGCATCCGCGTGGTTTTCCAATACAGATGCAGCTCATGCGTAGTGGTCAGCCAGTCACAGTTGGCATTACACCGGTCGACGCCCCACCAACAACCGACAGCCTCTCCGATCTCATCAACCCAAGCACCGATCTAATCGCCTCTCTTGGGATCTTCTGCGTTGATCTCAAAGGACCGATGAGCGACTCTATGCAGACGCGCTCAAAGACGGGAGTTCTCGTCGCGGGCATACTCAGCGGTGAACCTGCGACTTTGGCAGACCTCCAACAGGGAGATGTAATTCGCAGCGTGAATGGGAAAACGGTCAATGATACAGTACATCTTCGTCAAATTCTGACGGATTTCAAACCTGGCGACGCGGTAGTCTTTGAAATTGAGCGTCAGGGGGCGTTCCAGTACGTCGCCTTTGAGATCGAGTGAAAGAAAACAGCGTTAACAACGTAGCCGTCGTCAATTGTTATTTTGGAGATTGGCACGACGAACGCTCTTTGTGGTCACTGTTGATCGAGGACCGGTCTCAGCCGCGAAGATCGTGTAAATCATCAAACTCACATGCTGGAAACCTCTAAAGCATGGCGCCATCAACAGTCTCACCTTCTGGAAATCGGGCATTGCAATTAAATGCCGATTTGCCGTCAGTCCTCTTCCCTCAAAAACATTTCACACGTTACGGTATATTGGCGCGAAAGTAATGCAGTTTCGTTAACTTCAAAGTAAATTCGGCAGGAGCTCGCAGTATGTCGACAAATCGTCCATCTATTTATCTGGTTGCCAGTGGCGACCTTCGGCTCTCCGCAAATCAGCTCTGTTGGCCAGCCCAGGAAAAATTCGAAGCCGCATTGACGAGCGCAGTCAATTCGCTTGGGACAGAGGTTATTCGTGCTCATCCGTTCCAGCCATTGAAGCAGCATGGCTTTCTTGACAGCCAACGTTACGGAATAGAAGTGTTCGCGAAGATTCCTAAGGATGCTCCTCTGATTGTGGCTGAGGCAGTGTGGCAATATACGCATCACGTCCTTGCTGGTCTGACCCAGCACAAGGGTCCCCTTCTAACGGTGGCTAACTGGAGTGGCCAATGGCCAGGGCTGGTCGGTTTGCTGAACCTGAATGCTTCTTTGACGAAGGCGAATGTCGCTTACAGCAGTCTGTGGAGTGTGGATTGTAGTGACGAGTTCTTCTTAGGAAAACTGAAAGAGTGGCTAACGCTCGGT
>Ga0081540_1004142_pt1 | contig 11183 bp, 11 predicted proteins | sample TabmetS2T1R1_FD_71024 | JGI IMG/M metagenome (GOLD analysis project Ga0081540, IMG submission 71024) | Tabebuia heterophylla rhizosphere microbial communities from the University of Puerto Rico - S2T1R1 | ecosystem: Host-associated > Plants > Roots > Rhizosphere ...
GTATGCTCGGCCTCGATCAGCACGGCGACGCCGCGCGGCTTCAGCACCTCGTCGATCGCGGCCGCGATCTGCGCGGTGAGATGCTCCTGGGTCTGCAGGCGGCGGGCGAAGATGTCGGTCAGCCGCGCCAGCTTCGACAGTCCGACCACGCGCTCCACCGGCGTGTAGGCGATATGCGCCCGGCCGTAGAACGGCATCATGTGATGCTCGCATTGCGAGGTGAATTCGATGTCGCGGATCAGGACGAAATCGTCATAGCCGGCGGTCTCGCCGAAGGTGCGGTCCAGCACCTCGGCCGGGCACTGGTGGTAGCCCTGATAGAGTTCGTCAAAGGCTTCGACCACGCGGCGGGGCGTATCGAGCAGACCCTCGCGGTCGGGGTTCTCGCCGATATAGCTCAGAAGAGTGAGCACCGCGTGCTCGGCCTCGGCGCGCGACGGGCGCGGCAGGTCGGCGCGGACGGCGGCCGCCAGGAATTCAGCTGGATCGAGTTCGGCCGGGCGGGTTTCCGGCGCCACGTCGGGCGACCTGACTTCCGAAGGCTTTCCATCTGAAGGCTTGCCAGGGCGGAGGGATTTGATCAATGCGTCCATGTCTTCTCCGTTCGACCGGTCCCGCGGACCGGAGTGTCACCGGGCAGACGGGGCGGTTTTACCGCCGGGCGCCTGAGTCCCATCACAATGCGTTGGCGGACGATCAGGTTTCCTTTTTCGGACCGCCTCGATGAACGGCCGGGCTGTTTTTCCGCCGTTCCCGTCCATATATAGGACGGTGAAACCCAGCCGCCAAGGGCGCTCACGGCCGCCCCGGGGACCCCTATTGTTATGCTGAACGACATCTACAACAAGCGGATCATCGAGCTGGCGGGCAATATTCCGCGCCTCGGCCGCCTCCCCGACCCCGACGCCAGCGCCACCGCCCATTCGAAATTGTGCGGCTCGACGGTCAAGATCGACCTCAAGATGGACGGGCCCGTCGTCACCGACTTCGCCCACGACGTAAAGGCCTGCGCGCTCGGCCAGGCCTCCTCCTCGATCATGGCAAGCCATGTGGTCGGCTCGACCGCGAGCGAACTGCGCGAACTGCGGGAAACCGTGCGCAAGATGCTGAAGGAAAACGGCACTCCGCCGCAAGGCAAATGGGCCGATATCGCGCTGCTCGAACCGGTGCGCGACTACAAGGCGCGGCACGCCTCGACCATGCTGACGTTCGACGCCGTGGTCGACGCCATCGGCCAGATCGAAGCCAAGGCCAAGCAGCCGGCGCAGGCGTAAGGGGTTCAACTCACACGTCATTCCGGGGCGATGCGTAGCATCGAACCCGGAATCTCGAGATTCTCAGGTGCGCAATTGCGCACCATAGTTCGCGCGTTGCGCGCCCCGGAATGACAGCTTCAATTGAGACTTACTTCTGCTGCGGCTGGGCCGGCGCGGTCGCCGCGCCGCCGGTCGGAACCGCCGCCTCGGCGGTCTTGGTCGCCCTGACGGCCTGCGGCTGAGCATCGCCCTCAACGGCGGAACTGACGAAGCGATCCTGCATCGGCTTGGTGGGCTTTGCCTCGGCCATCGGCACCGATCCATTGTCCCGCGGGAACACGTCAGCGACGGCATCGGTCGTGGCAATATTCGTCAGGCGCAATTCGCCGCGCGACAATTCGTGCAGGTCTTCCCACGGCGGCACACTGAGCGCGAGCGACAGCAGATCGCCGGTGCCACCCATGTCGAAAGTGTATTTGGCCAGACGGCCGATGTCGCGCTCCACGATCATCAGATCCTGCGCGGTGTAGCTCGCGGCCCTGGCATCATCGGCGCGATCGCCCATCCAGATCTGGTGCACACGGACATGCGCCGAAGGCGGCACGTAGCGGGTCTTGCCCGACAGCAAAAGGAACACGCACATCGATTCGCAGTAGGCTTCCGGCTCTACCCTCGTCCGTTCGCCCTGCGCAGTCTGCGTGCGCACGGTCGTGCCGACCGTCGTCAACGCACCGAGGCTGCGGAAGCGCCGGCCAAGCGCGATCGAATCGTTGACCGAGCCGCCGCTGGAATCCAGCACGATGGTCGCGCCAGTGAGCTGGCGATCCCGCGCAAACTCGTCGAATGCCTTGGGGCTGTCCGATGTGACGATGCCGACCGCAGAGACCCAACCCTTGCAGTCCGGCTGGCATGCGACCCAGTTGAAATGCATCGGCTGTTTGCGCTCTTCGAGGGAGCCGCCGGCATATGCCGAATTGCCCAGCGTCGTGATCGTGCCAGGCAAAGCGAGACACAGGGCCGTGGCGCCGAGCAGCGCCAAGCCGCGAAATTTGAGCGACCTCACAAGCCTCAATTTGGTTCCTTCCCCCAAGCCCATTCCACGAGCAAACGGCTATGGCCCCATCTCACCGCAACATGATTCCGTCATCGTCGCGTATCAAAACGGTAACCTTACTGACCTGAGCCGTCCATAATACCTTGGCTTGGTGCACTGCTTCATGCAGCGATATTTTCGAACTGTGGCGTAAATATCTGTACGAACTGAGTTCCTTGCTTTGGAACTCCCGCAAAACTACGTACATAGCTGAGCATGGCGCGCGCAGAACATTCATCGTCACCTCAAAAACGATGCACGGATTGTGCCAAGGGAGTTGCCCGGTTGCCGCGCAACGCAGGCCGCGCGCTGATCTGGATCTACCGCCACACACTGTCGCCGCTGGTCGGGTATAATTGCCGGCATCTGCCGACATGCTCGGTGTATGGCGACGAAGCGATCGAACGTTTTGGCTTGTGGGGTGGCGGATGGATGACGCTGGCGCGGATCCTGCGCTGCCAGCCTTGGGGCACATCCGGCATCGACAACGTGCCGCTCACCGCGCCACCCGGCGCGCGCTGGTACCTGCCATGGCGCTACGGACGCTGGCGCGGCGTCAACGATTCATGAGTGCATGGCAGACGCGAGGAAACTTCGGCCGCCCACCTGCATTGATTTGTATGCCCCCTTCGGGGAGGAAACAAACGATGCGCTGGAAAATCAGCCACCACGATCACGATCCCCGGTTGAACGACCTGCTCGCGATACTCGCGCTGATCATCCTCATTGTGGTGGCGTGGCAATATTTCGGTACGCGCTCCGAACCATCCAGCAAAGCCGACTTTATCGTACCGAGCCAAACCGTACACTGGTGAAGTCCGGGCGTCCTGGAGCCCTTTCCGTTCCGATTGAATCGGAACAGGGCTCCAGATTCTTGTTTTGACGCGTTTTCTTCACGCGAACCGGTTTCCGCTTCGCTGGAAAACGCTCTATCGCCAAAAGAAGAAGCCGAAGCCGCCACCTCTGGGCTGCGGACCGCGGCCGATCTCTGCCGGCGGCCGCGGCCTTCGCGGATGCGATGGTGACGGCGGCGGCGGCGGCGGTGGCGCCTCGACCGATGACGTCGCATCGGAACTGGCCGTGCCGTCGTCAGGCAACCTCACCGACAGCAGCAAGTTCGATTGAGGCGTGCGCCAGCGATAGCCGATACCGAAATCCATCGGCTGCGCACGTTGGAACAGTGCAGCGTATGACTCCTGGTACCGCCCCGGAAATTCGTCGATCGGCCCGAGATAGCGGCCGAACGGGAACAGGCGCCACTTCGTCGCGCTGTAGTAAGCAAGCGGGATGCCGGAATCGTCCTGGATGATGGTGGCGCTGTTGGCGAGGATGAAATCGCGTGCCGCGGTGAAGTTGCGGGAGTGCAGCAGATAGGACGCGCTCTTGAGCAGGCTGTTGCCGGGCGCAAGCGTCGCGCAGAACTTCAGGAAGCCGCTCGCCTTCACGCCGGAATTGGAAAGATCGGTCGAGAAATAATACAACATCTTTTCCGCGCCATCAGGGCCTGCGAAGACGATGCGCACGCCGCGCACCGCGTTCGGCCCGGGATTTTCTTCGGCGGAATACGCGGCTCCCTTGTCATCGAGCGAAATCGGACTGACGCTTCTGATGGTCATGCCCGAGCGCGCCAGGAATACATAGAGGATCGGCAAGGTGCCGCTGATCTGGCCTGCATTCAGGTCGGTCTTCATCTGCTTGGTGATGAAGAAGCTGAAGCTCAGGACCGACCCCAGCGAACGTTCGACGTTGTAGAGCGCGGAGGCTACGCCGCCGCGCGGCAGCCTCGTCAGGTCAGGCACCGAGCCCACCGGCTCCAGCGCGCTCAGCACATAGGTCGTAGCTTTCGAATAGAACGCGTTCGCGTAGATAAAGTCGGGACCTGAGAACATGTAGAACATGGTCGGCCGCGGCGCCGCCAGATTGGTGTCCGCCCAGGCGCGGATTTTCGACAGCTGGCGCTGCTCGAGCTGCGCAAACGCGGTTTCGAAGAATTTGGCGTGGCGTTGCCAGTAAGGATCGCTGGTCAGCGGCATCAGCGGCGAGTCCGCCGCGGGCATCATGCCCGCCAGGAATTTTGCCGTGTCGTCGGCGGTCACGGTCTGCGCGCGTACTGACGTTGCTGCCGCGACCAGCATGGCCGCAGCAAGCGTCGCAACGCGCAGGAAATTCATGTTCATTCGCGACCCGGAGATGCGGCCACGGGGCCTTGACCTGTCCGCTTGCGGAAAACGGCGTAAATCAAAAGGCCTGACAACATGATCACGATGCCAAGGGCCGACTGAAGCGGCCGCTCGACCAGAAGATAGTACATCATGAAACCGGTCACGAGCAGGAAAACCAACGGCGTTACCGGGTATCCCCAGGCGCGGTAGGGCCGCGGCAGATCGGGGCGCATGACGCGCAGCTTGATGACGCCGAGCACGGTGAAGAACGAGCAGAACAACAGCGCGAACTGGATGAAATCCAGCACAGCCTCGAAGCTGCGCGTAAACAGCATCAGGCTCGCGACCGTGAGCTGAAACAGGATGGCGTGGGCCGGGGCGCCGCCGGCCGACCGGTTGGCGAACGGGCGGAGCACCGGAATATCCTCGCCCATCGTCATCATGACGCGCGGTCCGATCCACATCATCGCGCTGATCGAGGAGATCAGCCCGAAACAGATCATCGCGCCGACGATGCGGCCGCCGAATTCGCCGAAGATGTAGCTGCCGGAAATGCGGGCGACGTCGATCTGGCCCGCGAGCTTGTCGATCGGCGCAGTGTGCAGGAACACGGCGTTGAGCGCGACATACAGCACCAGCACGATCAGCGTTCCGAAGAACATCGCTCGCGGCACGTTGCGCTCCGGCAACCTCACCTCGCCGATGATGTAGGTTGCCGCATTCCACCCCGAGAACGAATACATCACGAACACGAGGCTGATCGCGAACGGCGCGCTGACGATATGCGCGAAGTCGGAAGAAGACGGCGCAAACGACACCGGCTGCGGCGTGCCGATGACAAACCCGGAAATGAGGAACGCAACGATCAGCAGGACCTTCAGGACGGTCGCGATCAATTGAAACGTCGAGGAGTGCTTGACGCCGGTCAGCATCACCAGCGACACCAGCCACACTACGCCGAGCGCGAGCGCCAGCGGCGAGGCGTCCGGCAGCACCGATTTGCCGTACTCGCCAAACGCCATCGCGGCGAGCGCCACCGGTGCCGCGAAGCCGACGGTCGCCGATACCCAGCCCGCCACGAACCCAAAAGCCGGGTGATAGGCCCGGCCGAGGAAGTTGTACTCGCCGCTCGAGCGCGGAAACATCGCGCCCAGTTCACCGTAGGAAAACACCCCGCACAGCGCGACGATGCCGCCGACGGTCCACAGCAACAGAATGGAAAAGCCGGAGGGGATGTCCTGGACCTGGAAGCCGAGGCTGGTGAAGACCCCGACGCCGACCATGTCGGCCACGACGATGGCAATCGCCACCAGGATCGAAATGGTCGAGCCGCTGCCGGCGATCGGACCGGGCCAAACCGCGCTTCCCGTTTCTGCCGCCATGTCGGATCGTCCCCTGAGCGACGCACCCCCAACGCACGCATCGTGCAGGCTGACGTCCCTCAATTCAAGCAGTGTTAACAATGGTTTAAGCCGAAAGCGAAAATAGGTTACATGATACCGTGAATTGTCACCGCACGACTACCGGAATGCGAAAACATCGTGACGGTCCCACAATCGCGACACGATTGCGTGGTCTCCTAAGCTCTTCCGGATGGGGAGTTTTTCCGGAACCTTGATGTTGCCTGCATGCGTACGAGCCGCGCCCGGTTGACGGTGGATCGACGCGGTACCTTGGGGCCTTGGGTGGATGGTCGGAGTCAATCCGAAATTCCAGACGGTTGATGGTGCGCGCCGGGCGACGTTGCCCGGCAAGCTGCACCATGCCCTGCCCGTTCGATGGCGCCGGCTTGCGATGGCCGCGCTGCTCGCACCGCTATCCCTCGTTCTCGCCCAATGCGGCAAGGCGCCCGATGCAGAAATGCTGACGGCGAATACGGAAAGCGTAAAATCCAAACAGGCCACCCTCGACACGTTCGAGGACCGTTTCCCGCAGCCGAAATTCGCCGAGCGTTTCCCGAGCGCAAATGAAAGCCTGCCCCAGCTTTCGCGCCAGGTCGCGCTGGCGCCGCAGCAGCGCACGGTGCGCACCGAGCCTGTGAGGGTTGCCTCGCTAACCCCGACGCTGAACCTGCCCCGTCCGACCGAGCGCGACGAACTGACCACGCTCGTCAGCATGAAATCTTCCGCTTTCCCCTATTTCGGCACCAATCCGCGCTCGGAAGAGCCGTTCCTCAACATCACCAAGGGCGACCGCAAGGGCCATCGCAGCTACAGCGGCAAGATCTATTGGCAGGACGAAACCTACAGCGACAGCCGCGTGCTGGTGCATGTCCCCGAGACATTTGATGCCAACAAGCCCGGCGTGATCGTGGTGTTCTTCCACGGCAATGGCGCGACGCTGGAACGCGACGTCCGCGACCGGCAACTGGTGCCGCAGCAGATCTCCGATTCCGGCGTCAACGCCGTGCTGCTCGCGCCGCAAATGGCCGTCAACGCCGCCGATTCCAGCGCCGGCAAGTTCTGGCAGCCGGGCGGCTTCAAGCGCTTCATGGATGAATCGACCAGCCACCTCGCCCGCCTCTACGGCGATCCGAAGTCGGCGCAAACGTTTGCCAACATGCCGGTCGTGATCGTCGGCTACAGCGGCGGCTTCCTGCCGACGGCCTGGAGCCTCGAGGTCGGCGGCGCCACCTCGCGCGTCCGCGGCGTGTTCCTGCTCGACGCCGTCTACGGCGAACTGGACAAGTTCGCATCCTGGATCGAGAAAAACCGCTCGGGCTTTTTCGTCAGCTCCTACACCCGCTACACCAAGCGGCACGACCAGGAGCTGATGGCCATGCTCCGCCAAAAGGGCGTCTCCTATACCGAGAGCATGGACGGACCGCTGCGGCCCGGCAGCGTCGTATTCGTGCAGACGCGCGACGGCATCACCCATCGCGATTACGTCACGCAGGCCTGGACCGAACATCCGGTCAAGGAAGTGCTGGTCAAGATGGCGGCAACGCCCGCTTTGACGCGGCTCGCCAGCGGCCCCTCGTCCGCAAACCGGTAATCGCCTGGCCGCCGTCACGCGACCGCCCTTCCCTGCCATCCTCCCCTCAACGTGATGTTGATGGCGCGTGATTTTTGCCGCGCAGCAATTGTCCGATTCACACCTCTGCCTTAGGATGCATTTACTATCTTTACAACCTTCGGGGACAGATTTTGCAAGACGGCTTATACAAAGTCGATTTCCACACGGTTCATGGAACCGGCACCGGCGTGATTTACGCCATCAACGGCAAGCTCCGCGGCGGCAATTCCGCCTTCGCCTTCATCGGCAACTACACCGACCGGACCGACGGCATTCACGTCAAGGTCACGACGCAGCGCCACAACCCCGACCCTGCGTTCAAGTCGCTGTTCGGCACCGACACGATCACCGTCACGATGAAGGGGCGCGCGGACCATGGCGAGATGATCGACTTCGAGGGCACTGCGCTGCAAATGCCCGGCGTCAACCTCAAGGCCACGCTGACGCGCATCTCGGACTAGCCCTTCTTCGGCTTGCTGAGGATCACGATCGTCAGCGCCAGTGCGACAAAGACCGCCGCGACATAGCCCGCGGTGTGAAGAAGATCATGCGCAAAAAGAAAGCCGCCGATCGCCGATCCCACGGCCTGTCCGATGTAGAGAACCGAGGTGTTGAGCGACACCGAAGCGGACGCGAGCGAAGGTGCGGCGCCGACCAGCCGCACCTGCTGCATCGAATTGGTCGATGCAAAGCCGAGCCCCCAGATCGCGACAGAGGCGGCCATAAGAGGATAGATGCCGGCGCTGAGCGCCCAGCCGGCCACACCCGCCAGCAGCATCGCCATGAACAGCACCGAGGTCTTCCATGCGCCCCAGGAATCGACGATGCGGGCGGCGATCGCCGCACCAATCACGCCGCACACGCCGTAGCAGGCGAACACCAGGGCGATCGCGTCCGATCCGGCGCCCGTCAGCCTCGCCAGCAGCGGGCCCATGAAGGTGAAAATCACGAACTGGCCGGACATCTGCAGCGTCGTGATCGACAACAGCAGCATGATCATCCGGTTGCGGCCGACATCAGCCCAGGTCTTGAGGTCGACCGGCGCGCCGATCAAGCCGCCCGGCAGACGCCACGCCAGCAACAGGAAGCTTACGCAACCCAACAGGCCGATGGCGGCATAGGCGGCTTGCCAGCCATAGCGGCTGGCGATGAAGGTGATCAGCGGCAGGCCGGCCGCGGCCGCCAGCGACCAGCCGAGAAAAATGTAGGCGATAGTGCCGCCGCGTTTCTGCTCGGGCACGATCAGCGCGCCAGTGCCAGCCGCCTGCGGCGTGTAAAGCACGCCGACCGCGAGCATCACCATGCGAATGACCAGGAGGCTGGCGTAATCGGGCGCGAATGCCGAGGCGATATTGGTGAGCGCAAGCACCGCAAGCGTCGCCACGAGCAGGCTGCGGCGCTCAATCCTCGAGGTCAGCCACGCCGTGACCGGCGAGCCGACGCACAACACGATGGCGCCAAAGGTAATCAGCAGCCCCGCGGTCTGGACACCGACACCGAGACCGGAAGACAGCTCACGCAGCATGCCCGCCGGCGCCAGCACCGAGCAGCCGGTGACGACATTTCCGAGCATCAAGGCGGTGGAAGCGAAGCGGCGATGGGTCGTTTGGGGATGATTTTCCATGCATCTGCATGTATCTCAGATCGCCGCGCAAGGAAAGTGCGCGATGAGGGATCGTATGCAGGGAACAATCCTATGTAGGGAACAACTGCCTCCCGGCAAGACCACCGCTGCCGGTCTTCCTGCCGACCGCGCTGGTGGGAGAAGCGCTCAGCACCTCACTTTGTCGCCGGCCGCGGTGGCAGCCCCTCGCTCACCTGGGGAGACGGTGCGGGGTGAACGGGCGGTGTGGGCCACCGAACCGCCGGCGGCCTGACTGGCGCGACACAGTTCGCCGACAGTTGCGTCCATGCGGCCTCCAACCCGCGGGTCTCGATCTCGATGAACGAGGACTTGTCTGCCTTGCCGTCAGCCAGCAAGGCACTCTGTCCCACGCCGAGCCGCGGAACGGCAAAAAAACTTTTCATTTGCTCGGTCGAAAGAGCGGCCGTCCAGATCTCATAGGCTCCGACCCGTACCGGAAATCGCGCAAATTGCGGCGGCTTTGCCGCGCCGGCGGTCATTGCCACGACCCTCGTGCCGACGGCGTCCTTGCCTACCTCGTCGGCGAACATCAGTCGCGTCTGCGCCCTGTTGTCGCACGAAAACTGCCATTCCAGCTTGCGGAAGGCGCCGCCGATTTTGGTCAGGGCGATCTTGCGAACAGAAGAAGCTCGCGGCGTTTTTTCGAACGTCCACGGTGTCTCGACGAAATCCCTGGTATCGATCTGAAAGCGATGCAATTCGTCCCGCGTCAACACACGGATGCTTTCGTGGCTGATGCTGTCGGCCAGGGTGATAAGTTCGCGGCTGATACCCATCTCTGCGACATAGGCGAACGCCAGCCGATCGGCCTCGCCATGGGCCTTGGCCGTCGCTTCCTCGCGGTACTTCTCGTTCATGTTCAATCGGAATTCGATCCCGATTTTCGGGCCGTGGACGGCCACCGCCGCGTCGAGCGCGACTTCACGCGTTGCAGCGCCGAACAGCAGGAAGGTGCAGGCAGAGCCGCACACCGCGCCGCGTGTGGCGACGGTCCCGGTCACCTCGTCACGCGTGGTCTTGATGAACGTGCAGGCGTCGTCGGTCTGGCTGCCCGGACAGGCATCGACCACCGTTCGCCCCACCCGCCCGACGGCCTTGCGGCTGCGCAGCAGGCGTCCGATCGCCAATGAATCGCGCATCTCGCCGCCGGGCGAATGAAAATAGATCGGCAGCTGGGTATCCTTCCGCTCGCGAAAGAAGCGCTCCACTTTCGCCGCGGAACCCTTTTCGATCTTGCCTTCGATGGCGATCCAGCGATCGCAGCCGGGCCCGCAAGAGTCCGGCGGTCCCTTCACTGCATAGATCGCGAGTTGCGACAACGGCTTCGCGGCCTCCGGGACCGGGGGCGCCGCCATCGCCCCACCCGGTAGCAGCAGCAATAACGTCGACAGCGTGGAAGCGAGCCAGGCAACATACTTCATGGAAATAACGGGAATGTCCCGTGATCGTAGCATACGAAAACTGTAGCGTATGCCGCGCCCGCGACGAATCCATGACCACGAATGCGGCGTTCGGCACACTTGCACGCGCGGCATATAGCTGCAACTATTCAACTACAGCGGGTACGGGGTGCGCCAATGGCAGATACCAAAATCGACCCTTCGACATCAGCGCCCTGGAGCGTTCGGTCGACGATTGCGACATCAATTCGTTCGCGAGTGGAGTAGCGACCAAGGGGAATATTGGTCGTCTCAACATTTGGTTCTACGAACTCAAGGAAAATCCGGTACGCAAGATGTTCGCAGAGTCGCTCCTGAAGGCGGGCGACGAGGAATGTCCCTATGCCAGGAAACTGACCGAATCGGATACCGGGGTAGAATCGCCCGCCCAGTTTTGCTAAACACGCCGTCGAATCCCGCTTACCTGCGCTCGTTCGCAGGAGTGAGCTTTAGGAGACGATCATGCCTGACCAGAATACGCCTGCATCCGGATTCCAGTATGGCCTTGCTAATCTGAAGCCGGCCGAACCGCTGCAGAAAGTCACCCTCACTTTCCCCGACGGCGCAAAACGC
>Ga0081540_1004143_pt1 | contig 11180 bp, 13 predicted proteins | sample TabmetS2T1R1_FD_71024 | JGI IMG/M metagenome (GOLD analysis project Ga0081540, IMG submission 71024) | Tabebuia heterophylla rhizosphere microbial communities from the University of Puerto Rico - S2T1R1 | ecosystem: Host-associated > Plants > Roots > Rhizosphere ...
CGACATGGGCATCGGTCACGGTCGCGACCTCGCCGCCTCGGCCATAAGCGGCCGGGCCCGGAATCGCGCCGGCGCTTTGTGGCCCGACCACCAGCATGCCGTTCTCGACCCGTGCGATGGAGCCGCCACCGGCGCCGATCGTGACCATGTCGACCATCGGCAACGGCAGCGGCCACTCGCCGACATGACCCTGCTGGGTCAGATTGATCCGGCCGTCCTTGATCAAGCAGATATCGGCACTGGTCCCGCCGATATCGACGGTGATGATATCCTTGATACCGCAGGCCGTCGCAACGTCGCGCGCGCCGACGACGCCGGCGGCCGCGAAGAGCGCCTGCCACGCCGGCCAGCCCGGCCGCACCCACCGCGCCTCGATGCGCGCGGGGCGCCCGGCGCCCTGCAGCCGCGCGACGAGGGAGAGCGCCGCGCGCCGCTCGGCGTCCGTGCAGGCAAGCGGGCCGCGGTCCATGGAGCCGCGCAGCATAGGCGCGGTGCCGTTCGCCCGCGGCCGGCCGGCGCGCGCAGGTAGCCTCCGCCCTCGCTCATGGACGCGACCGACCTCTGCTTCGCCGGCGCCGCCGAGCAGGCGCGCCTCGTGGCCTCCGGCGAGGTCTCCGCACGCGAGCTCGTCGAGGCGACGCTGCAGCGGATCGAGCGCCTGAACCCATCGCTCAACGCCTTCCGGGTCGTCTTCGCCGCGCGGGCGCTGATCGAGGCCCATCAGGCCGACGCGCGCCACGGGGCCGGCGGGCACCGGCCGCTGCTCGGCGTCCCGGTCGCGGTCAAGGACAGCATCGACGTCGCCGGCGAGATCACCGCCCACGGCTCGCTCGCCCACGCCGAGCCGGCGGACAGCGACGCCGACGTGGTGCGCGCGCTGCGCGAGGCGGGCGCGATCGTCGTGGGCAAGACGAACGTTCCCGAGCTGACGGTCTGGCCGTTCACCGAGACGCTGGCCTTCGGCGCGACGCGCAACCCGTGGTCGCTGGATCACACGCCGGGCGGCTCGAGCGGCGGCGCGGGCGCGGCGGCCGCCGCCGGCATGTGCGGCCTGGCCCTCGGCTCCGACGGTGCCGGGTCGATCCGGATCCCTGCGGCGTTCTGCGGGCTCTTCGGCATCAAGCCCCAGCGCGATCGGGTGCCGCTGGGGCCGAGGGGGCTCGACGCCTGGCACGGGATGGTGGTCAACGGCCCGCTGACGCGCCGGGTGGCCGACTCCGCGCTGTTCCTCGACGTGGCGGGCGGCGGTCTCGGGGCGTTCGCCCAAGCCGCGCGCAGCGACCCGGGCCGGCTGCGGATAGCGGTGTCGACCAAGGTGCCGCCGGGCGTGGTCGCGCGCCTGGGCGCCGAGCAGCGCGGGGCGGTGGACGAGACCGCCGCGCTGCTGCGCTCGCTCGGCCACGAGGTCGTGGAGCGCGAGATCGACTACGGGCCCGGCGCGTGGCTGAACGTCGTCACGCGGTACCTGCGCGGCGTCCACGACGCGGCTGCGGGCGTCGAGTACCCGGATCGGCTCGAGCCGCGCACCCAGGGCATGGTCAAGCTCGGCGGCTTGGTGCCCGAGCGCCAGGTCGCGCGCGCCCGCGCGGCCGAGGCGGCGCTGGCGACGCGCATCGACGCGATCTTCGATCACGCCGACGTGGTGCTCACGCCCGGGCCGAGCGGGCCGCCGTTCAAGATCGGCCAGCTCCACGGGCGCGGCGCGCTGTGGACGCTGAACGTGGCTGCGGCGAAGGTGCCCTGGTACCCGGTCTTCAACGCGATCGGCCAACCCGCTGCTTCGGTGCCGGCGGGCTTCGACGCCGCCGGGCTGCCGCTGGCCGTCCAGCTGGGCGGGCGCCCGAACGACGAGGCCACGCTGCTGTCGCTCGCCGCGCAGATCGAGCGCGAGCGGCCGTGGGCGGATCGGCGGCCGGAGCCATGAGCGACGACGATCTGCTCGACGTCGCACTCGCCGCGGCGCGCGCTGCAGGCGAGATCCTGCTCGACCGCTACGCGCACGGCGCCGGCGGCGTGGCGACGAAGTCCTCTCCGACCGACCTCGTGTCCGAGGCCGACCTCTCGGCCGAGCGGGCGATCCGCGAGCTGCTGACCCAGCGGCGCCCGGACGATGCGATCCTCGGCGAGGAGGGCGACGACATCGCCGGCTCGTCGGGGCTGCGCTGGGTCGTCGACCCGCTCGACGGGACGGTGAACTACCTCTTCGGCATCCCGCAGTGGTCGGTGTCGGTGGCCTGCGAGGGGCGGGTCGGCGTGATCCTCGACCCGCTGCGCGACGAGGTGTTCAGCGTGCGGGTGGGGGAGGAGGCGCTGCTCAACGGCGAGGTCCTCCACGGCCCACCGGTGCGCGAACTGGGCACGGCGATGGTGTCGACCGGGTTCGGCTACGACGCGCGCGTGCGCGCCGCGCAGGCCGAGGTCGTCGCCAGGCTGCTGCCGCAGGTGCGCGACATCCGCCGGCTCGGCTCGGCTGCGCTCGACCTCGCCTGGCTGGCCGCCGGCCGCTACGACGCCTACTACGAGTACGGGCTCAACGCGTGGGACTGGGCGGCCGGGGAGATGCTCTGCAGCGCGGTCGGGCTGCAGACCCGCCACCTCGAGCCGCTGCCGGCCACCGGAGCGGGCCTGCTCGTCGCGCGCCCCGAGCTGATCGATCAGCTGGCGGCGATCGTCACCTGATCACGACGCCTGACCCGAGGCCGACCGCGCGCAGCCCGCTCGGGCCGTCGTCGTCCGCCAGGCGCAGCGGCAGGTCGGCGCGATCGAGCCATGCGTCGAGGCGCTCGGCGTCGGCGGCGAGCTCCAGGAAGGCGATCCCGCCCGCGTCGCCGATCGCGCCCGGGTCCGCGATGCCGGGATCGCGCTGGATGAAGAACGGCAGCGCGCGGTCCCGCATCGCCTCGGCCACGCCGGCGAGCCGGGCGGTGAGGTCCTCGCGGGCGATCGTCGTCACCTCGAGCGACAGGCGGGCGGCGTGCTGCTGCACGTCGTCGACCGCGACGGCCCAGGCGAAGAGACCCTCCGGGGCGTCGACGATCGCCTGGCCGAGCTGGGAGCGCGCGGCCTCCTCGTGGTCGGCCACGGCCAGGACCTCCAGGTAGCCGCCGCCCAGCGGGAAGACGCGGTTGTGCGTGCCGATCCCGACGTGGCGGCCGCCGCCGTCGTCGCGCAGCCCGTACTCGGCCGCGACGTGCGCGGCGCCGCGGTCGAGGTCCGCGGCCTTCCAGATGACGTGGTCGATCCTCACCCGCCGTGGCGCACGATGCGCTCGGGCACGAGCCTGAAGGTGACGCGCTGCTGGCCGGGCCGGAAGTCGTAGTCGCGGCCCTTGTACTTCTGCGAGAGCGCGTTGATGACGTCGTCGGCGCCGTCGTTGGTGTCCTCGGCCAGGCGCGCCACCACGGTGACGAACTCCTCGGGGTCGTCGAGGTTCATCACGGTGAGCGTCGCGCGGCCGGCGCGGCGCAGGTTCGCCGGCCACGTGCGGCCCTCGGCGCTGTTGAGGACGATCCGGTCGCCGTCGAGATCGCTCCACACGACGACGGCCTGGATCGTCCCGTCCTCGGCGGGGAGGGCGACGTGGCAGAAGTTCGGCGCCTCGATGAGCTCGCGGTCGCGCGGCTGGAAGGTGCTTCGCGGCATGGGGCTGGAACCTAGCTAGTCCTGGGCCGCGGCCTCGACCAGGGGACCGGTTCGGTGGGGGATCTGCGTCGAGAGCACGATGTAGCTCGTCGAGCGCCGCACGGCCGACGTGCCGAGCAGGCGGTTGATGATGTCCTGCAGCTGCTCGGTGTCGTGGGCGGCCACGCGGCACAGCAGGTCGCGCGGCCCGCTGGTCGCGTGGGCCTCGAGGACCTCGGGCACGGACTCGAGGTGCTCGACCGCCTCGGTGAGCCGGCCCTGGGTGATCTCGAGGAAGACGAAGGCGAGGACCGGATAGCCCATGCGCGACGGGTCGACCTCGGGGCCGAAGCTCTTGATCACCCCGCGCTCGGTCAGCTTTACGAGGCGGGCCTGCACGGTGCCGCGCGCGACGCCGAGCCGCCGCGAGACCTCCATGAGGCCGATCCGCGGCTCGGCTGCCATGAGCGCGATGAGGCGCGCGTCGAGCTCGTCGATGGGACTGGACATGTTGCACAGAACCTAGCGTCCGCGACTGGTCGATGCTGAACGTGTTGCCCGGTCGATACGAGCAGACTTGCCAGCGGGTCCGCGACGTGGTGCCCTAGTGGCGAAGCGCATCACCCGAGGGAGGCAGCATGTTCGAAGAGGGCCAGCTCTACTCGCCCGTCACCCAGGACGACGACGGCAAGGTGGAGGTCCATCTGGGAGCCGACCACCCCGGCTTCAACGACCCCGTCTACCGCGCGCGGCGCAACGAGATTGCCGCCGCTGCCATGGCGTGGAGGCCCGGCGAGCCGATCCCGCACGTCGACTACACCGAGGTCGAGCACGAGATCTGGCGCGTGGTCTGCCGCGAGCTGCACGACAAGCACGAGAAGTACGCCTGCCGCGGCTACCTCGAGGGCAAGGCCGCGCTTGGGCTCCCCGAGGACCACGTCCCCCAGCTCAACGAGGTCACCGACGGGCTGCGCCCGCTGACCGGCTTCGAGTACCACTGCGCGCCCGGCCTCGTCCCGCTGCGCGAGTTCTACGGCGCGCTCGCCGACCGCGTCTTCCACTCCACGCAGTACGTGCGCCACCCCAGCGAGCCGCTCTACACGCCCGAGCCCGACATCATCCACGAGGTCATCGGGCACGGGAACATGCTCGCCAACCGGCGCTTCGCGGAGATCAAGCGCCAGGCCGGCGAGGCGGCCCGCCGCGTCGAGACCGACGAAGCGCTGCAGGTCATCGCCGACGTCTTCTGGTTCACCCTCGAGTTCGGCGTCCTGCGCGAGGACGGCGAGCTGAAGGCCTACGGCGCCGGCATCCTCTCCTCCTACGGAGAGATCGAGGAGTTCCGCCACATCGAGATCCGACCGATCGACCTCGCCGAGATGGCGACGATCGAGTACGACATCACCAAGTACCAGCCGGTCCTCTACTGCGCCGAGTCGATGGACCACCTCGAGGACGTGGTCGGCGGCTTCTTCGCCGGCGCCGACGACGACACCCCGGCGCGCTTGACGGGCGGGCTGGCCAAGGCCTAGCGCCCGAAGGCGGCTGCCTCCTCGTCGAGATCGCCGCGATCCGCGCCTGGGTGCCCAGGTGCGCGCCTGAGTGCCCGGGGCGGGATTCGAACCCGCACTGAATCGGGTTTGAGCCGATCGCCTCTGCCAGTTGGGCTACCCGGGCTGGGCCGTAAGGGTAGTCAGCCCGCGGCGGGCGCCGCGCGAGCGGGCGGGTCGGCGCGGCGCTCGACCTCGACGTTCCACTCCTGCGAGAAGCCGCGCATCGCGAAGCCGATGAGCAGAGCCTGGACCGGGACGATGAGCACGGTGACCAGGCCGAGGAGACCGGAGTCGAGCGCCGGGTCCTCGAAGCCGGTGCGGTCGCGGTCGAACCAGCCGGGGGCCGAGACCGCCGCGAAGATCAGCAGGACGATCGCCAGCGCGGCCGCGAGCGGCAGCACTCCGCGCTTCCAGCGCGCGACGTAGAACGCGATCACCAGGTAGACCACGATGTAGGCGATCTGGACCGCCTTCGCGCCCTCGAGGGCGTCCCACCCGCCGATGGTCACGATCGCGACGAGGCCGGCGGAGACCAGCAGGAGCAGGATCACCACCGCCTTGGTCGCCTTGCTCGCCGCCTTCTCGCGATTGGGGTGCTCGATCCTGACCTCGTCCTCGGCCATGACGGCGCGGACCTTACCGTCGAGGCCGATCGCGTGCGACGATCGACACGAAGTCGGGCTATTGGCGAGGCGTCTGCTGATGGAAGGCGAGCTTCCAACCACCGTCGCGGCGGACGTAGGTGCTGCTGATGAGCGCCGAGTACTCCTTGCCGTCGCGCTCGGCGACGACGCCGTATGCGACGACGCCGGCGTCGGGCGTCAGCCGCAGCGCGCGTACGTCCTCCAGCTCGTACCGGGTCCACGGCGGACCGCCCATCGACTCGACGATCGCCGCCCGGTCGTCGAGCACCATCCCGCCGGGGAACAGCATCAGCACGTCGGCGTCGAGCACGCGGTCGTAGAACGCCTGCGCCACCTTGCCTCCCGAGGCCAGCGCCTCCCAGCCGTCGCGCTCCAGCGCAGTCAACTCGTCTTCGGTCATCGCCACGAGCCTGCCCGGATCGCCGACTTACAATCCGCCCGTCGGGCGGGCGTGGTGGAACTGGTAGACACGCCGGCTTTAGGTGCCGGTGGCGCAAGCCGTGGGGGTTCGAGTCCCTCCGCCCGCACTCGTGGCGCCCTCGATGCCCGAGCGCGTGAACGCGATGACGCGGTCGACCAGGGCGAGCAGCTCGGCGGCGTTCGGCGGTGAGGGCAGCGCCATCGCTTCGTCGGTCTCGTAGAGCTCCCGCAGTCCGGTGACGGCGCAGAGCGCCGCCAGGCGAGGAGCGAGGGCGGTCCCGGACCGGCCGATGTCCTGACCGATCGCGTCGGCGAGGACGCGCTCGAACTCGTGGTAGCCGGCGCGCGCGCGGCCGCGGAGCTCCGGCTCGGCGTCGATCACGTGGGCGCGCAGCGCGCGGCGCTCCCAGAACCGGCCGCCGGTCTCGGCGGCGTCCAGTGCGGCCATCGTGCCGGCCATCCAGCTGCGCAGCGCGTCGAGCGCGGACTCGCCCTGCTTCCGGGCGCGCAGCGCGGTGGCCAGGCTGTCCAGCGTGAAGGGCTCGACGTCGAAGAGCAGCTCCTCCTTGGTGGGGAAGTGCACGGTCACCGTCCGCGGCGCGACGTCGGCGCGGTCGGCGATCGCGTTGATCGTCGTCTCGCGGTAGCCGCGCTCGGCGAAGAGCTCGAACGCCGCGTCCTGGATCGCCAGTCGCGTACGTCGCTTCTTGCGCTCTCGGCGATTAAGATGCATGTTTAGCATTTTTGCATATCTGGCAACAAGACAGATGCAGAACGCGAAACGGAGGGAGCGAAAGATGGTTGCCGGCATGACCCGAGACGAGCTCGTGGCAGGACTCGTCCGCATCGGCGAGATGGAGCTGACAGGTGAGAACCAGGCCGAGATCGACGCCTACTTCGCGCCGGGGTTCAGGTTCCACGGGCCCGACGGCGGCGAATGGGACTACGAAGGGCTCCAGGGCTACTTCGCAGCGCTGCGAGCCGCCTTCGACGATCTGACCATCAAGCGCGGCATTGTCGTCGTGGAGGGCGACCATGTCGCGTGTCAGACCACCATCGCCGGCACCTTCGCGCGCGAGTTCACGCACTCGCCGGCCGGCTCCCTGCCTCCGAATGGGCAGCGGGTGACCTTCGAGCTGATGAACATCTTCCGCTACGACGACCAGGGCCGCCTCGCGGAGGAGTGGATCCAGACCGACAACCGCAGCGTCCTGCGCCGTCTCGGCGCCGAGGGGCGCTAGGCGGCGACGGCCACCGGATCGGATGCGTCCGCGGCGATCGGGGGCGCGTCGGCCGGCCGGTGCAGCAGGCAGACCGCCAGGTCGTCGTTGAGGCCGTCGGCCTCGGCCGCGACGGCGGCGATCAGGGCCTCGGCGTCGTCCGGCGACGCCGTGAGCAGCTCGGCGGCGCGCTCGGTGCCGAGCGGGCGGCCGTCGCGGCGCGCCTCGACGAGGCCGTCGGTGAAGAAGCAGACCGTGGCGCCGGCGGGGATCTGCAGCGTGACGTCCGACGGGCGCCCGGCGAGGCCTGCGCCGATCGGTGGCGCGGTCGCGGTTGCCGGGACGTCGTCCTCGATGCCGAGCACGAGCGGCGGGTGGTGGCCGGCCTTTGCGTAGGTGAGCTCGTGGCTGACGTGGTCGTAGACCGCGGCGACGACCGTCGCGAACTGGCCGTCGAGGTGGGTCTCGAGGCACGGGTCGGTCAGCGCGATCGCCTCCGCCGGCCCGTGCCCGGCGGCGATGAACGTCCGCAGCGTGTAGCGCACGAGCGCGGCGTGGGCGACCGACTCGCGGCCGTGGCCCGAGACGTCGCCCAGGACGATCGCGGTACGGGCGCCGTCGAGCTCGAAGACGTCGTAGAAGTCGCCGCCGGCGGCGAGGCCCGCGGCGGGCCGGTAGGCGACCGAGAAGGCGACGTCGCCCTGCGTCTGCGGGACGGTCGCCAGCAGGGCGGCCTGGAGGTGGCCGACGTCGTCGGCGAGCTCGGCGCGCTGGCGGGCCAGGCGACGGGCGAGACGGCTGCTCGCATATGCGTTCATCGCCATCGCGACGGCGAGTGCCGCGAAGCCGACGAAGATCCCCAGGACCCACCCGGGAAGGTGGTCGACGACGTCGCCGATCGCGGTGCTGATGGTCTTCGGCGGGCTCGGCTTGTCCTCGGGCGCCGCCGTCGTCGTCACTGGCTGCGCGGTCCGCTTGGTCACGTGCGGCTCGGTCACCTTGCCCGGCCTCACGTCGGCGATGAAGGTCGGCTTGGGCGCGGCGCGATGCGTCGTCGTCGCCGGCTTCGGGCGGCGCACGGGCGGGCGGCCGCCGCTGCGGGTGATCGGAGCGACGGTGTGGCTCTGGGGCGTCGGCGCGCTCTTGGCCGCTGTGGTGTGTGACGGGGTGGGCGTGCTCGCGGAGGTCGGGGTCGTGGGCGTCGACGCCGCCGGCTGAGGGTCGGCCGCCGGCGGGTTCGCCGTGGCGGTCGAGGCCGTCGGGTTGCTCCGCGGATCCGGGGTGGTCGCGACCGGCGGAGTGGTGGCGGTCGTGCCGTTGCCGGCGCCGTTGCCGTTGGCGTTCCCGTTCGCGTTGCCGCTGCCGTTGCCGCCGCTTGCACCGCCTCCGCCGGGGTTGACCGTGACCGATGGCCGGCCGCCGTGCTGGATCCTCACCGTGATGTTGGGCGGCAGGCCCTTCCCGCCGCCTCCGGGCACGTCGACCGGCGGGGTGGGGATCGTCGTCGTCCCCACGCCCGGGAGGTCGATCGTGATGTCGGCCTGCGCGGAGCCCACGACGAACCCCGCGAGAGCCAGCACGATGAGTCCGATCGCGAGTCTGCGTGCACGCACCTTGCCGCTCGGTTCGGCAGTCGCGGCGTCGGACGTGAGGGCGAAATAGGCGAATGACGTACGGCGTGGGTGGGGTCTGTGCCCCAATCGGTGGCTGTTTCGCACCGCGTGGCGGTCCGTCCGCGGGGGTAGGCTCGGCCAATGCGCGTGGGTCTCGTGCTGGGGGCGGGGGGCGTGGTCGGCGCTTCGTGGCTCATCGGCGCCCTGGAGGCGCTCGAGGCCGAGACCGGCTGGCGCGCCGCGCAGGCCGAGCGCATCGTGGGCACATCGGCGGGGGCCGTCGTCGGTGCGCTGGCCGCCGCCGCCATCCCGGGGGAGTACATGAGCGCGTACTCCTCAGGGCGCACGCTCGACGGCTTCGCCGAGGCCGAGACGCGCGCCGCCGCGCTGACCGACCGGCTGCTCGGCAGCGAGTACCGCCTGCAGCGCGCTCTGCCGCCCGTCGGCCCCGGGTCGTGGCGACTGGCGTTCAACACCCTGCTTCACCTGCGCAGCCACACGCCGGCGACCGTCCTCGCCGGCTGGCTGCCGCGCGGGTTCATCTCGACCGCGCCGATCCAGCGCCTGGTCGAGACGTTCGTCCCCGGCGCGTGGCCCGACCATCCGGGCTACTGGGCGGTCGCGGCCGACTACGGCTCGGGCAAGCGCGTGGCGTTCGGCCGCGAGGACGCGCCGGAAGCCACCGTCGCCAAGGCCGTCGCCGCCTCGTGTGCGATCCCCGGCTTCTACCACCCGGTCGAGGTCGCCGGCCGCCGCTACGTCGACGGCGGCATCTGCTCGACCTCCAACCTCGACCTGCTCTGTGGCGCGGGCCTCGACCTCGTCGTCTGCCTGAACCCGATGTCGTCGGTCGCGCCGATCGCCGGCGGCTCGCCGGCCGACCGCTTCGCGCGCGCGATGCGCGCGGCCGTCGGCCGGCGCCTCGGCCACGAGGCGCGCAAGCTGCGCGAGGACGGCGCCCAGGTCCTCATCCTCCAGCCGGGCCGCGACGACTGCGCCCTGATGGGCGTGAACCTGATGAACGGCGCCCGCCGCGTCCAGGTCATCGAGCAGGCGCGCAAGTCGGTCGCCCGCGAGCTGCGCGGCCTGCGCGGCACCGGCCTGCTCCCGGTGCGCCGCACCCGTCGCCGAACCGCCGCGGCGAAGCCCGCGCGCCGCGCGGCGTAGGCCGGTAGCGGGGCAGCTAGGACTCGAACCTAGGACCTCCGGTTTTGGAGACCGGCGCTTCCACCAACTGAGCTACTGCCCCTTGGGTCGGGGAGTCTAGAGCGTGGGCCGCGATCCGTCCGGTATCGAACGTATGTTCGTGTGAGGTGCAGCGAAGAAAGTGGAGGTCAGGAACGGAGATCGCCAGAGTCGTGCGCCTGATCCAGGCCGGCGTTTCCGACCGTGAGGTCGCGCGGCGGACGACCGTCCCGTACGAGACCGTTCGAGCGTGGCGGAGTGGACGGATCCCGGAGCGCGCCCGACGCGTCCTCGCCGGCATACCGGAGTGCACGCGCTGCGGCGGAGCGGCGCACGACTACAGGGCCTTACCCGGAGCCGAGTACGCCTACCTGCTCGGCATGTACCTCGGCGACGGCTGCATAGGACAGACACCGAAGGGCGGCTACTCGCTTCGCCTTTCCCTCGACGTCGCGTACCCCGGCATCGTCGCGAGAGCGCGGGATGCGGTTGCGGCGGTGAAGGGCGGCCCGTTCCCGCACGCCGCACCGCATGCGCGATCGGCATGCGTCGTCGTCACGTCCTACTGGAAGGCGTGGCCGTGCCTCCTGCCGCAGCACGGACCCGGACGCAAGCACGATCGCCGGATCGTCCTGGAGCTCTGGCAGGAGAAGATCGTCGGCGAGGCGCCGGAGGCGTTCCTGCGAGCACTGATCCACACCGACGGCTGGCGGGGAACGAATGTCGTGCACGTCAAGGGGCGTGACTACGCCTATCCTCGCTACCAGTTCTCGAATCGCTCCGAGGACATCAGACGGCTCTTCACCGACGTCTGCGACCGGCTTGATGTCGCCTGGCGGCCATGGGGCCCTTTTCATATCTCCGTAGCGCGACGTGACGCCGTCGCCAAACTCGACGCATTCATTGGGCCGAAGGCGTGAGCCG
>Ga0081540_1004144_pt1 | contig 11179 bp, 11 predicted proteins | sample TabmetS2T1R1_FD_71024 | JGI IMG/M metagenome (GOLD analysis project Ga0081540, IMG submission 71024) | Tabebuia heterophylla rhizosphere microbial communities from the University of Puerto Rico - S2T1R1 | ecosystem: Host-associated > Plants > Roots > Rhizosphere ...
GCTGCGCGACAAGGACGGCCGCGACGTCGGAGATAATGAGGAAGGCATCATGTGGGTGCGCGGCGATTCCAACACGCCGCTGTACTGGAACCGGCCGGACAAGACCGCGGAAACCATCCGCGACGGCGGCTGGATCTATACCGGCGACCGCTTTGTGCGCGACGCCGACGGTTTTCATTTCTTCCGCGGCCGCGCCGACGATCTCGTGAAGATCTCCGGCCAGTGGGTCTATCCGCTCGAGGTCGAGCTGTGCCTCGCCGATCACCCCGACGTGCGCGAATGTGCCGTGTTCGCGGCCGAACTACCGGACCGCCGCATGACGCTGAAGGCGGTGGTCGTGATGAACAACCGCGCTACCGACCAAGGCGCCACCACGCGCAAGCTGCAGGACTACGTCAAGACAAAGCTGTTGCCGTACAAATATCCACGCGAGGTGTTGTTCATCGACGAACTGCCGAAGACCGGCACGGGAAAGATCGACAGGCAGGCATTGTTGCGGATGTAGGCGCTAGGTTCCCAACCCCGTCCCGCCATACAGCCACGCCAGATCGCCGTACCAATCCTCCGACGATTTCGCGCCCATGATGGCGTTGCGCAGGCGGGCGTGTTCGCCTGAAGGATGATAGATGTGCTCCCCGATGGCCCGCGACATCAGCTGTACCCGCGCAGTGCGGGGAAAGCGTTGCGCGCGGTAGGTTTCCAGCGCCTTCGCGTGATCATCATGGTTTGCGAGCATGTGCGACAGGCACACGGCATCTTCCATCGCCTGGCACGCTCCTTGCGCAAAATATTGCAGCATGGGGTGGGCGGCATCGCCGAGCAGCACAACGCGGCCGTCGATCCAGCGCTCCGCGGGATCGCGATCGCACAACACCCAGAGCCTCCAGTTCTTGCCATGGCGGATGATGCTTTGCGCGCGCTCATGGATATGGCCAAAGCCCTTCAGCACCTCTCCTTCCGACACCGCCTTGCCGGCGACCGGCTCCGGCGCGTCGTTGTGATAGGTGACGACGAGGTTGAACACCTTCCAGCCCGACAGCGGATAATGCACGATGTGGCATTTCGGCCCGGCCCACAGCGTCGCCGCGTTCCAGCGCAGATCCTCCGGCATCTGCTCGGTCGGGATCACCGAGCGATACGTTGTGTGGCCGGATACTCGCGGCGGCCCGTCGGCGGTGACCTGCTTGCGGATGTTGGACCACAGCCCATCAGCACCGATCAGCAGCGATCCGGTCACGCGATCGCCGTTGGCGATCTTGACTGTTACCGACCAGCCATCCTGCTCATAGCCGACGACTTCCGAGCTCACGCGCAATTCGATGAGATCGCTGTTCTGGCAGGCGCGCAGAAAGACGCCGTGCAGGTCGCCGCGATGCACGACGGCGTAAGGATTACGGAAGCGCGCGCGAAAGGCCTCGCCGAGATCGACATGGGTGATCTCTTCGGCGGTCAGCGCATCCATCAAGCGCAGCTGGTCGATATAGACGGCCATGCCGCGCGCGGCTTCACCAACGCCGAGATAATCGAAGGCATGGAATGCATTCGGACCGAGCTGGATGCCGGCACCGATCTCGCCAAGGCTTGCGGACTTCTCCAGCAGGATCGAGCGGATGCCCTTCTGCGCAAGGCCCATCGCCGTCGCAAGCCCGCCGATGCCGCCGCCGGCGATCAGAACCGGTTTATGATCAGCCATCGCCATCAGCCCGACCTGCCCAGATGTTCGAGCGCGTCCTCGGCGCGCAGCGGCACGCGCGAGGCCTCGTTGTTGAGGTCGACGAGCTGGGTCAGCAACGAAACCAGCACCTTGCGGTCGGCCGGCTTCAGCGGCTGCAGCATCCGGGCCTGCGCTTTCTCCACCGAGGGCATGATGTCGCGCAGGATCACCGCGCCCGGCTTGGTGAGATAAAGCAGCTTGACCCGCTTGTCTTCGCCCGAGGGTTTGCGGTCGATCAGCTTCTTGGACTCCAGCCGTTCGATCACGCTGCCAAGCGTGGAGCGGTCGAAAGCGATCACGGCCGACAGCCGCGTCGCGTCGATGCCGGGATGGGTGTGGATCGCGATCAGCGCGGCGTATTGCACCGGCGTGAGGTCGAACGCCTTGCATTCCTCGATGAACAGCGCCACCGCGATCTGCTGCATGCGGCGGAACAGATAGCCCGGCGCGGTATAGACCGCGTCCATGGTGATGGGTGTGGGCTTATTCGGCATCGGGCTGCCTGTCCGGGGCGGCGTCGGCGAACGCCGGCATGGCCTTTGCTGCGGCTTCGGCCTGCAGCAGCCGCGGGAAGGCCGACACATCGACGCCGAAGCGGCGCGCATTGGCGAGCTGTGGCACCAGACAGAGGTCGGCGATGGTCGGCACGTCGCCAAAGCAGAATGGACCGGGCTCCCTGGCGACCAGCCTCTCGCAGGCGGCAAGCCCCTCGCGGTTGGCCCAGGCCGCCCAGTCCGTCACCTTCTCCTCAGGCAATCCCAGCTGGCGCAGTCGGGCGAGCACCTTCAAGTTCTGCACGGGATGGACGTCGCAGGCGATCGCCAGCGCAAAGGCGCGCGCCTTCGCGCGCTGCATCGCATCGAGCGGTAGCAGCGGCGGCGTGGGATGGGTCTCGTCCAGCCATTCGATGATGGCGAGCGACTGGGTGAGCACACTACCTTCGCCATCTTCCAGCGTCGGCACCAGCCCCTGCGGGTTGAGCACGAGATAATCGGGCGCGGTCTGTTCGCCCTTGCGAAGATGGTGCGGCAGGTGCTCGGCGGTGAGGCCCTTGAGATTCAAGGCGATCCTGACCCGGTAGGCCGCGCTGCTGCGGAAATAGCCGTGCAGCTTCATCGGAACCTCCCCCTTTTCTTGTCGTTGCCTTGATTGACGCTAGCCATATTGTCAGTATACTGTCAATTGATCGAACCGACAAGAACGGACCGGGAGGCCAGCCATGGAAGCCGTGCAGAAAACTCCGGAACGCGAGGCGTTCTACAAGAAGATCGACGGCCAGAATCTATCCGCGCTGTGGAACGTGATGAACGATATCATCACCCCCGAGCCGCGCAGCGCCTGCCAGCCCTGGCTCTGGAAGTTCGACGCCATCCGCGATTACATGAACGAGGCGGGCAAGCTCATCACCGCCAAGGAAGCCGAGCGGCGTGTGCTGGTGCTGGAAAATCCCGGCCTGCGCGGCCAGTCCAAGATCACGACCTCGCTGTTCGCCGGCGTGCAGATGGTGGTGCCCGGCGACATCGCGCCTGCGCACCGCCACAGCCAGTCGGCGCTGCGCTTCGTACTCGAGGGCAAGGGCGCCTACACTTCCGTCGATGGCGAGCGCACCGCAATGGAGCCCGGCGATTTCGTCATCACGCCGTCGATGACCTGGCATGATCATTCCAACGAGACCAAGGAGCCGATGTTCTGGCTGGACGGGCTCGACATCCCGATCGTGCAATTCCTCGATGCTTCCTTTGCCGAGGGCTCCAAGGAAGACCAGCAGAAGATCTCAAAGCCCGCCGGCGACAGCTTTGCCCGCTACGGTCACAACCTCCTGCCGATCGGCGAGACCAGGAAGTCTAAGACCTCGCCGATTTTCAACTATCCCTATGCCCACACCCGCGAGGCGCTGGAGCGCGCCAAGACCCGCGACGAGTGGGACGCCTGTCACGGGCTGAAGCTGAAGTTTTCGAATCCCGAGACCGGCGATTACGCCATGCCGACCATCGGCACCTTCATCCAGCTGCTGCCCAAAGGCTTCAAGACGGCGCGCTATCGCTCCACCGACGCCACCGTGTTCGCAGCGATCGAGGGCAAGGGCCGCACCCGCGTTGGCGACCAGACCTTTGAGTGGGGCCCGCGCGATTTGTTCGTGGTGCCGAGCTGGCGCTGGGTAACGCATGAGGCCGACGCGGATTCGGTGCTGTTCAGTTTTTCGGACCGTCCGGTGCAGCAGAAGCTCGACCTGTTCCGCGAGGACCGCGGCAACGCATGACCGCTCGCCCCGGCGAAGGCCGGGGCCGATAACCACTGATGTCCATTTTTGCAGACGGGCGTCTGCCGGATCGCCGTATCGATAAATCACGCGGTATGGGCCCCGACCTGCCGCCTTCGCTAAAGCTTCGGCGGCCCTCGCACCTCCACCCCGGCGAAGCCTTGGCGAAGACGGGTCGCCGGGGCGACAATAAAACTCACCGCCAGTGCAACAGCCTTGCCTCGAGCAAGTTGATCAGCTTTCCCACCGCGAGCCCAAACACCGACAGGATCACCACACCCGCCAACAGCTGATCGGTCTGCATCAAATTGCCCGCCTGCAGCACGAAGGCGCCGATGCCGAATTGCGCGCCGATCATTTCGGCACTGACCACCAACAGCAGCGCCACGGATGCCGTGATGCGGAAGCCGGCGAGAATCGAGGGCAGCGCGCCCGGCCAGATCACGCGCCGCACGATGGCGTGGAACGGCACATTGAAACTCTGCGCCATGCGGATCAGATTGCGCGGCACGGCGTCAACGCCGCTATAGACCGAGATCGCGGTGGAAAAGAACACGCCGAGCGCAATGGTTGCGATCTTCGGCTCCTCGCCGATCCCGAGCCAGAGGATGAGCAGCGGCAGCAGCGCGATTTTTGGGATCGGAAACAGCGCGGAGATGAGGGTGATGCCGACGCTGCGCGCCAGCGTCGATAGTCCGATCGCAAAGCCGACCAGCACGCCCGCGGCCGTGCCGATGATCCAGCCCGAGCCGATCCGCATGATCGACCAGGAGACGTGTTGCCACAGCGCGCCTGAGGTGGCGAGCTTCCACATGGCCACGGCAATCGCAGACGGCGCCGGCAGGAACAGCGGATTGACCCAGCCGGCGCTTCCGGCGAGCTGCCACAGCGCCAAGACGAGAGCGAGCGCGGTCCAGCCACTATGGCGGCCGGCGCTCGGCACGAAGCCGGCGCCACGGAATGCGACCGGCCGCGGCTGCTCTGCTGCGTCGCCCGCCTTCTGCGGCGCGCGGTCAAGCATGCTGGACCTCGCGCTCGGCATCGATCGCCTCTTTCCGGATCAGCGACCACAATTCGCCCTGCAGCGTCATCAATCGGCTGCGCGCTTCCGGCGCGCCACGCTCGCTACGCGTCATCGGAATGGCCACGGTCTCGCGCACCCGGCCCGGCCGCCGCGACAACACCACGATTCGGTCGGCAAGCCGCACAGCTTCTTCGAGGTTATGCGTTACATAGACCGCGCCCATCGATCCATCGGCAAGCAGGCGGACAAAATCCTCCATCAAGAGTTCGCGGGTCTGCGAATCCAATGCCGACAGCGGCTCGTCCATCAACAGGATCGCCGGCCGTACGGCGAGCGCGCGGGCTATGCCGACACGCTGCCGCATGCCGCCGGAGAGCTGTTTTGGATACGCGCTGCGGAAATCTGACAGCCCCGTGCGGCGCAGCGCGTCGTCGATGACGGCGCGGCGCTCGCTTGGCGAGAGGCCGGTGTGCTGCAGCGGAAATTCCACATTCTCTTCCACCGTGCACCACGGCAGCAGCGCAAAATCCTGGAACACGAAGGTCAGCGGATTGAGGCTGTCCGCCGGCGGCGCGCCCCGCAGTTCCGCCGCGCCGCGGCTCGGCTGCAGCAGCCCGCCGAGGATCGAGAGCAGCGTGCTCTTGCCACAGCCGGAGGGACCGACGATCGCCACCACCTCACCCGCGCGCACGGTGAAGGAGACGTCCTCGAGCACGTCGAGCGTGCCGAAACGGTGGCTGATATGATCCGCGATCAGGTCCATTCAACGCTCCGCCGTCATTGCGAGGAGCGAAGCGACGAAGCAATCCAGCTTTCTTGCCGCGGCAACAGAAGCTGGATTGCTTCGCTTCGCTCGCAATGACGGTTGATGCAGCATGGATCTAGTCCGCCTTCACAAATTCCTTGGCGAGAATGGCGTCGACGCCAAATCCCTTGTCGACAAAGCCCTGCTCCTGCAGCCATTCGATCTGGTTGCCGACGTTCTTCACGTCGAGCTTGCCGCCGGGATCGATATAGGCGCAGTTGCCCACCACCTGCTCGACCGGCAGGTTGGTGTATTTGGCGATGATCTCAAGCAGCGGTTTTGTCTTGTCGTTGATCTCAGCCTTGCCGTCCTTCACCGACGCCAGGATCACGTCATGATATTCGCGGTCGGCACGCTCCAGCGCAGCCAGCAGCTTGGTCACCAGCGGCTTGTTGGTCAGCGTCTTCGGCGAGGCGAATACCGCGCCTAACTGCCACGGCGTCTCGTCGCCGACCCAGCCCAGGAATTTCGCGCCGTCGGTTTCCATCAACGGGCGCGCGGTCGAGACCGGCAGCAGCGCGGCATCGACGGTCTCGCCCTTCAGCGCCGCGGCCGCATTCGACAGCGACTGCAGCGGCAGCACTTTCACGTCGGCCAGCTTGAACTTGTATTTGTCGGCGAGCAGGCCAAGCGAGTAATGGAAGCTGGAGCCGACTTGTGTGACAGCGACGCGCTTGCCGGCGAGATCTTTTGGTGTCTTCAGCCCTGCACCATACGCATTGTTGCTGGCGAAATAGCCGATCAGGGGATAGCCGGCCTTCTCGCGGCTCATGCCGCCGATCACTTTCAGCGTGGCCTTGCCGGCGAGATTGTAGAGGCCGGCGGTAAAGGCGGTGATGCCGAAATCGACGTCGCCGGAGGTGGTCGCGACTGCAATCGGCTGCGCCGCATCGAAAAATTTCAGTTCGATATCGAGCCCGGCCTCGCGGAAATAGCCCTTGTCCTGCGCGATGAACACCGGCGCCGACGACGACAGGCGGAGCACGCCGATCTTCGCCTTCAGCGCATCATCGGCCCGCGCAATCCCGCCAGCCGCCAGCGTCAGCAAGCCCGCGAACGCTAGCCGCAACACTCCCTGCATTCCGCTTCCTCCGTCCCTCAATACTTGCGCATGATCTGATCCGAAAACCGGTACCCACTTTTCGGGATCACGCGCTACAGTCCCTCGGGCACCTTCTGGTCCCGACCGATAAAGGCGCCCTGCTCTTTGAGCTGTTGTTGCAACTTTTCGACGGCAATGTCTCGCGGAATCGTATTGCCCGACAGCGCCAGCGCCGCCGCAACGCCCGCCGCCTCCCCCATGGCAAAGCAGGCGCCGGAAACGCGCGCCGCCGACTGCCCATCATGGGTCATCGAGGCGCAGCGGCCGGCGACCAGGAGATTGTCGACGCGCTCCGGCACCAGCATGCGATACGGCAGTTCGTTGAAGCCGCGCGATTCCGGGATCGGCGGGAACTTGAAGACGACGTCGCCTGCGACATGGGATTCCATCGGCCAGCCATTGACTCCGATGGAGTCGTCGAACGAGGCGCAGCCGAGCACGTCCTCGCCGCTGAGCAAGTAGCCGCCAACCACGCGCCGCGTCTCGCGGATGCCGAGCTGCGGCGGCAAATCGACGATGTAGGATTTTTCAAAGCCCGGCACGGTGCGCAGAAATTCGAACGCCTCGATCGCCTGCCGCCGGCCGTCGATCTCGCCGCGGGTGAGATCGTCGGGCTCGATGCCGTTGATGGCGCGGCCATCCCGGCGCGCGAGCTGAGTAAAATTCACGCGCCATTCGATTCCCGACTTCTGCGGCCGCACGATCGCACCCTTGCGCGGAAATTGGTGCGTGCCGGCCGCCACGGCCTTCTCCATCAGCTCCGGGATGGTCCGCCAGGCATCGCCTGCCTTGTCGGGATCGATGCCGTTGAGGCGGAACATCATGGAGGGATAGAGCATGCTGCCGGCATTGTCGCCCACCTCGAACGGCGCGCCGGCCCAGGCGGCGAGATCGCCGTCGCCGGAGCAATCGACAAAAATGTTCGCGCGCACCGCCTGGCGGCCCGCCTTGGTCTCCACCATCAGCGCGTCGACGCGGTGCTCGCCCTGCATGACGACACCGGCGCCAAGCGCGTGAAAGAGGACATCGACCTTGTGATGCGCGAGCAGATCGTCGGCCGCAATCTTGTAGGCCGCGGTGTCATAGGCCTGCGCAAGGATTTTTCCCAGGATCAGATGCGGCGCGTTCAGCCCGCCGAGCCGATCGATCCGCGAAAGCAGATCGGACGCGACGCCCCGCACCACCCGGTGCATCGCGCCATGCACATTGGCATGCAGCCCGCAGAAATTGGTGACACCAGCGGCTGTCCCCATGCCGCCGAGAAAACCGTAGCGTTCGATCAAGAGCGTGCGCCGACCCGCGCGGGCGGCGGCTACCGCCGCGGCTATACCGGCGGGGCCGCCACCAAGGACAGCGACTTCGTATTCGCCATAGACAGGCACTTGTCGCGCAGGCTCTTGGACCGTCTTTGATGACAAGCTTGGGTTCCGGATTGTTTTGGAGCCACAGGGCTAGCAAAACAATGGCGGTCGGGAAACATCCCGTATTGCCCCCATTGCCGGGAACAAGGACAATGGCGCGATGAAGCTGTCCCTCGTCCTTTCGCTTGGTCTGCTCGTCGGCGCTACCCCTGCCCTGGCGATCGAGCAGAATTGCCGGTTCATCCAGGCCAAAGCCGAGCGGGAGGCCTGTTATCAGAAACAGGAGGCGGAGCTGGCGGCCAGGCGCAAGCCGGAGCCGACCGCCAACAGCAGGGAGCTGGAGACGTTGCAGCTGATGCGGCGGGAAGACGCCGAGGTCTATCGCAGCATGCGCAGCATTTGCCGCGGCTGCTGATCTAGGCTTTCGCGCTCCACCGCCCCGCGCGCTTCTCGGCAAAGGATGCAAGCCCTTCGGCGGCCTCCGCGGTCTGGCGTTTTGCGGAATGCAGACGGACGAGGCGCGCATAGGTGGCGTCATCGACGGCCATGCCGCCGAACGAGCTTTCCATCGCGAGCCGCTTTGTCTCGGCGAGTGCGCCCGGCGCGTTGGCCAGCAGTTGCTCGACCACGTTGTCGCCCGTGGCATCGAGCTCGGCGAATTTTACCACCTCGTGCACCAGCCCGATGCGCCGGGCTTCCTCGGCGCCAAAGCGCTCGCCGGTCAGCGCATAGCGACGCACCTGTCGCACGCCGATGGCGTCGCAAAGCTGCGGGATGATGATTGCGGCGGTCAGCCCCCAGCGCACCTCGGTGATCGAGAACATCGCGTTGTCAGCCGCGATCACGATGTCGCAGGCGGAAATTACGCCGGTGCCGCCGCCGAAACAGCCGCCTTGCACCAGCGCCACCGTCGGCACCGGCAGCGTATTGAGCCGCTGCACCGCCTCGAAGGTCGCGCGCGAAGCGGCCTCGTTCGCTTCAGGGGATTGTGGCCGCACGCTGTTGATCCACCTGAGATCCGCGCCGGCCTGAAAATGCCGGCCGTTGCCCTTCAGCACAACGACGCGCAGCGGCTTTCTCGCCAGATCGTCGATCGCCGCGAGCACGCCCTGGATCAGCGCACCGTCATAGGCGTTGTTGACCTCGGGCCGGTTGAGCGTGACGGTGGCAACGCCACGGTCATCGAGATTCCACAGGACTGGGTTGGCCGACATGGCGATCCCTCTTTTCGTTGTTGCGGCTGCACTATGGCGAATGTCGCGGGCTCCGATCCATCACTTTCTGCCGCCACCCGTCGCGTCAAGCGCATGACGTGGCGGTTGCACCCGAGCGCTGGGATGTGGAAACTGGCGCTCTATCCGTGAACGGGACTTTCCATGCGCATCTGTATTTTCGGCGCGGGTGCCGTCGGCAGCCATCTGGCGGTGCGGCTTGCGCGCGCCGGCAACGAGGTTTGCTGCGTGATGCGCGGGGCGCATCTCGCCGCCGTGAGAAAGGACGGCCTGACACTGCGCGTGGGCAGCGAGGCGTACAAGGCTGATGTCAAGGCTTCCGACAACCCGGCCGATCTCGGGCCGCAGGACGTTGTCATCAGCACCCTGAAGGCGACCGGCGTGTCGGCGCTTGCCAGCGGGGTAAAGCCGCTATTGATGGAGGACACCGCGATCGTGTTCGCCCAGAACGGCATTCCCTGGTGGTACGACATCGGCTTGCCGAAAGATCATCCCGGAACGCCCGATCTCTCCTTCCTCGATCCCGGCGGTGCCCTGCGCGCGGCCATCCCGAAAGAGCGCATCGTCGGTGGCGTGATCTTTTCCTCCAACGAGATCATCGCGCCCGGCGTGGTCGAAAATCTTTCGCCCGAGCGCAACATGCTCCTGATCGGCGAATGCGACGACAGCGAAGGCGAGCGCATCGCGCGGCTGCGATCCGTGCTGGAAGCGGCGCAATTTGCTTCCGCTGCGGTCGCCCAGATCAGGGAGACGATCTGGTCAAAGCTGCTCACCAACATGTCGATGTCGGTCATGTGCCTCTTGACCGGCCAGACCGCGCGCGCGGTGCGGGACGATGCGGCACTGAAGGACGTGATCCCACAGCTGCTCGATGAAGCAAATTCGATTGCGCAGAGCTGCTATCCCACCGTCAAGCGCCTCACCCGCACGGGGCCGGCGCCGAACCACAAACCGTCGATCTTGCAGGATTACGAGCTCGGTCGCGCCATGGAGATCGATGCGCTGGTGCGCGCCCCGGCGGCATTCGCGCGCAAGGCAGGGCTTGCAACGCCGATGATGGATTTGATGGGCGCGCTGGCGATCCAGCGCGCGCGGGACAAGGGATTGTACGCGCCCTGATCGACGAACAGGAAATGCGGGGAAGCAAATCATGCAAGTCAAAGGCAAGGTCTGTGTCGTCACCGGCGGCGCGAGCGGCATCGGCGAAGCGGTGGCGCGCGCCTATGCGGCATCGGGCGCGAAGGGCGTTGTGGTCGCGGACCTGAAAACATCGCGCGAGCGGCTGGCGGCAGTGGCCGGCGACATCGACGGTCTCGCGGTCACCGCCGATGTCGGCCTCGAAGAGGACATCAAGGCGCTGATCGCAGCCGCCGAGGCCAAATACGGACCTGTAGACGTGTTCCTCTCCAATGCCGGCCTGTCGCGCAAGGGGCAGGAGACGGCATCCGACGCCGATTGGGACGTGAGCTGGCGCGTGCATGTGATGAGCCACGTGTTCGCGGCGCGGGTGCTCGTGCCCGGCATGCTGGCGCGCGGCTCAGGCTATCTGCTCAACACCGCCTCCGCCGCGGGGCTGCTCGCCTCGCTCAATTCCATGCCGTACGGCGTCACCAAGAACGCCGCGGTCGCGCTCGCCGAACATCTCGCCATTCAGTATGGCGACCGCGGCATCCGCGTCTCC
>Ga0081540_1004145_pt1 | contig 11178 bp, 6 predicted proteins | sample TabmetS2T1R1_FD_71024 | JGI IMG/M metagenome (GOLD analysis project Ga0081540, IMG submission 71024) | Tabebuia heterophylla rhizosphere microbial communities from the University of Puerto Rico - S2T1R1 | ecosystem: Host-associated > Plants > Roots > Rhizosphere ...
ATCAAGCTCGGCACCGGCGTGATCTCGCTGCCCTATCACCATCCCTTCAACGTCGCGCAGCGCATGGTGCAGCTCGACCACATGACCGGGGGACGGGCCATCTTCGGCTCCGGCCCAGGCGCGCTGGCCTCCGACGCGCACACGCTCGGCATCGATCCGATGACGCAGCGCGACCGCCAGGACGAGGCGGTCGGGATCATCCGCCGCCTGTTCAACGGCGAGCGCGTCACCGCCAGGAGCGACTGGTTCGTGATGAACGACGCCGCGCTGCAGATCCTGCCGCTGCAGGAAGAAATGGAGTGCGTGGTGGCATCCATGATCTCGCCGTCGGGCATGACGATGGCCGGCAAATACGGCATCGGCATCATCTCGCTGGGATCGATGTCGACGAAAGGCTTGATGTCGCTCGCGCAGCAATGGGAGTTCGCGGAGGATGCGGCCAAGAAGGCCGGAACCACGGTGAGCCGCGCCAACTGGCGCGTGCTGCTTTCCTGGCACATCGCCGAGACCCGCGAGCAGGCGCGGCGCGAGGCTCGCGAGGGGCTGATGCGCTGGCACAATGAATATAACGTCGGCACGTTGATGCGGCCGGGAGTCACCGCGTTCAAATCGCCGGACGAGGCCGTCGATCAGACCGCGTTCGTCGATGGCGCGGCTTCCGCGATTGGAACGCCCGACGACCTCGTGAAGCTGATCAAGAACGTGATGAAAACGTCGGGCGGCGTCGGCAGCATCATCGGCTTCGCGCATGACTGGGCGAACATCGAAGCCACGCGCCGAAGTTGGGACCTGGTGGCCCGCTACGTGGTGCCGGAAATCAACGGCTACATCGACAGCATGCGCAAGTCGCAGAAGTTCGTGATCGAGAACCGCGCCGTGTTCGAGCGCGCTGGCGAAGCAGTGATGGCGAAGATCCTCGGCAACGAGAAGGCCGCCGCTGCGCTCGCGGATACCGGACCCGGCCGCGTCCCGATCGCCACGGCGAATGCGCCCGATCTGCAGAAGGAAGCGGCGAAGCGCAAGGCGTAACGGCTGCGCCATCCCTCAACGCGTCATGCCCGGGACCCGTCCTGGGCATCGGCGGCTTTGTCGCACGACTTGCGGTCACGGGAAGCTTTGCAGCGTCCCGACAAGGGTCTATTTACAGGTCTTCCGCTACGACCGGCTGATCAACCGGAGCAAATTGCCATGTCGATGCAGAGTGTGGCTTCCCCCGTTTATGATTTCGTGCCGCCGAAGCGCAATTCGCTCACCCACATTCCCGGCAACGAGGGCTGGCCGCTGGTCGGCAACACGCTGCAGGTGCTCGCCGACCCAAAGGGGCACATCGCGCGTAACGCCGCACAATACGGCCTCGTCTACCGCAACCATCTGTTCGGCGAAACCAGCGTTGCCCTGCTCGGCCCCGAGGCCAACGAACTCGTGCTGTTCGACCAGGCGCGCCAGTTCTCCTCGATGCTGGGTTGGGGGCGCATCCTTGGCTTGCTGTTTCCGCGCGGGCTGATGCTGCTCGATTTCGACGAGCACCGGCTGCACCGCCGCGCGCTGTCGGTCGCCTTCAAGTCGGGGCCGATGAAGTCGTACCTCGCCGACCTCGACCGCGGCATTGCCGCGCGGGTCAGGCAATGGAAGGCGCAGCCGGGAGAAATGCTGCTCTATCCCGCGATGAAGCAGCTGACGCTCGATCTTGCGGCGACCTCGTTCCTCGGTACCGGTCTCGGGCCGGAAGTGGACGAGATCACCCAGGCCTTCATCGACATGGTGGCGGCATCCGTTGCCGTGATCCGCAAGCCGCTGCCCGGCACGCAGATGGCGCGTGGCGTGGCCGGCCGCAAACGCATCGTCGCCTATTTCTCCGAGCAGATTCCGATTCGCCGCGCGCGCGGCGGCGGCGAGGATTTGTTCTCGCACCTCTGCCAGGCCACCCACGAGGACGGTGCGCTGCTCTCCACGCCTGACATCATCGACCACATGAGCTTCCTGATGCTGGCCGCGCACGACACCCTGACCTCGTCGCTGACGTCCTTTGTCGGCGACCTTGCGGCCAATCCCGACTGGCAGGCGCGGCTGCGCGAGGAAGTCAAAGGCCTCGGCATCGACGCCAACGATCCCTCCAGCATCGACAATCTCGAAAAGATGCCGCTGTCGGAAATGGCGTTCAAGGAAGCGCTGCGGCGAAAGCCGCCGGTGCCCTCGATCCCGCGGCGCGCCGTGCGCGATTTCACCTTCAAGGGATTCGACATCCCGGCAGGCACCATGGTCGGCGTTAATCCGCTGTTCACGCACCACATGCCCGAGATCTGGCCGGACCCGGAAAAGTTCGATCCACTGCGCTTCACAGATGAAGCCCAACGCAACCGCCACCGCTTTGCCTGGGTGCCATTCAGCGGCGGCGCGCATATGTGCCTCGGGCTGCACTTCGCCTACATGCAGGCGAAGACCTTTGCCCGGCATTTCCTGCAGAACCTCGAAGTGTCGCTCGAACCCGGCTACAAGGCAGACTGGCAGATGTGGCCGATCCCCAAACCGCGCGACGGGTTGAAGGTGAAGATCAAGCCGGTGTGAAGGCTCTCTTACCCTCTCCCCGGGAGAGGGTCGCTTCGCGAAGCGAAGCGGGGTGAGGGGTCGCTTCCGCGGGCGAACTTGTCGCTTTTCGAATTTCCGCGTCTGCGGAGAGAACCCCTCATCCGTCGCGCATCTATCGATGCGCGCCACCTTCTCCCACAAGGGGAGAAGGTAAATTATCTCACTGCTTCAGCAGTGTCGTGAGCTGGGCGCCCTCATCGGCGACGAAGATCGCGATCAGCTCCGCCGGCTCCGTATTGCTGGCATTGGCCGAGACCAGATGCGTCGAGCCCGGCGGCTCGAAGAAAGATTGCCCGACCTTGAAGGTCTCGACCGGGCCGCCGCCGAGCTGCGAGCGGATCTCGCCTTTGGTGATGTAGGCCGTCACCGAGCCGGAATGGAAGTGCGGCGGCGTGGAGCCGCCGGGACCGTAGAACACGCGCACGACGGTGACGCGCTTGCCCGCGACGTTGGGCAGCGCATGCGAGGTAATAGGCTCGACGACGTTCTGCGAATCGGTCGCCGAGGCGGACGTCATGCAGAGCGGCTCGATCACGGCGGTGACGAGATCGCGCGTCAGCGGCGCGGTTTTCGCGATCAGGAACGCGCAGGCAAGGCCCGCGATGACGGCGAAATGGAACGGGCGGGCTTCGGGTTGTTTGAGCGCGGTGGTTGTGAGCATTTCATTCTCCCTGTCACGCCCCCTGATCGAACGCCTTGCGCAGGGCGACGTAGCCTTGCTGCTGCTGGGTCCAGTTGCGGCCGCCGGTGATGGCGCCGTCGACGACGAGGTCGTGGCCGTTGACGAAACTGGATTCGTCGCCGGCCAGAAACACGGCGGCATGCGCGATGTCGTCGGCAAGTCCGGCGCGCGGGATCGGCTGCGCCGCCTTGTAGACCTCGCGCATCACGGCCGGCGTCTTCTCGGCGGCTTCGGTCGAAAGGCCGAGCGCCTTGCCAAAGATGCCGGTTGCGATCGCGCCGGGCGAAATCGAGTTGACGCGGACGTTGGACTCGCCGAGCTCCATCGCCACGCATTTGGTGAGATGGATGACGGCGGCCTTGGCCGCGCCATAGACCACCGACGAGGAGAAGCCGGCGAGCCGGCCGGCGATGCTGCCGTTGTTGATGATGCTGCCGGATCCCTGCTTCTTCATGTGAGGCGCGGCATGCTTCATGCCGAGCATGACGCTGCGCACCAGCGTCGCCATCGCGGCGTCGAAACGGTCCACTTCGAGACCCTCGATGCCGCCGGTTTGCGCGGGCCCGCCGGCATTGTTGAACAGGCAATCGATCTTGCCGAACCTGTCGACCGCAAGCGCAATCAGCGCCTTCATCTGATCTTCCCGGGTGACGTCGGTCTGGCGAAAGATGCAGGCAGCGCCAAGCTGCTTCGCCAGCGCCTCGCCCTCGGGCACGCGGCGTCCGGCAATCACGATCTTCGCGCCTTCCGCGACGAATACCTCCGCCGTGCGCAGTCCGATGCCGCTTGTCGCGCCGGTGATCACCGCAACCTTGCCGTCCAGCCGTCCCATACGTCTCCCCTTTGTCGAAAATGCCAATCCTGTTTGACACTATCCCTGCCGCGAGGAACCGGCGCAAGCGGTGGCCGCGTGCCGGCATGCCACGGTTGCCGGCATCGCCGCTCTGGAAAACGCGGGTTTTGCCGTATGCTCGGCCATAATTTGGTGCCGCTGATCACGTGAAGTGACAGATCCATGGCAAAGTTGATCGACGAATTCCGGCGGGGCTGGCAGGGGGTCTCCCAGCCCGCTTTGCCGCTTTCGATCGGCTTTGCGATTGTCTGCCTGGTGCTGTCCACCGCCGCGCGCTGGGGGCTGGCCCAGATTCGCCCCGATGTGTTCTTCACGCCGTATTTCGCGGCCGTGGTGCTGGCGACCATGTTCGGCGGCTACAGGATCGGCGTCCTGACCGCGCTTGCCTCCGGCGCGCTCGGCATCATGGTCAATTTCGGCAACGCAACGGCGGATCCGGCGCGGTTCGTGCTGCTGATGATCTACTGGGCGGTATGCGCCGTGACGATCTGGGGCGTGGCGCATTACCGCGCCATCGCGGCCGGGCAGCGCGAAATCTCCAAACGTCTGATCGAGGAAGAGGAATACCGCAGGCTGCTGGTCGCCGAGTTGCAGCACCGGTTGAAGAACAAGACTTCCACGGTTCACGCGGTGCTGCACCAGGTGCTGGCCGACCAGCCGCAGGTCTGGAACGCCATCGACCGGCGCATCCGCGCGCTGTCGGCAACCGACGACCTGATTGCGCGGGTGGACGGCACCGGGTGTGACATCCGCGATCTCTTGCGATCCGAACTCGACCCTTATGGCCATGTCCGATTCAACCTGAACGGAGATGCGCTGTTCCTGCCGGCAAAGCTCGCCGTCAGCCTCGCGCTGATGTTTCACGAGCTCGCCACCAATGCCGGCAAGTATGGAGCGTTTGCTTCCGCGCGCGGCTTCCTGCAGGTGTCATGGACGGTGTCCGACGACCGGCTCAGGATCACCTGGGACGAAGCCGAGGGCCCGCCGGTGGAGAATGTCGGCCAGCCGGGCTTCGGCACGAAGCTCCTGGACGCGGCGCTGCGGCCGTTCGACGGCAAGACCGAGATCAGCTTCCTCAAGAGCGGCATCCACTGCACGATGCAGTGCAGGCTTCCCGCGGCTTGAATGCGATTGGGAGACTGGCCGGCGTTGACGTTCTGTTAATGACGTCTGCGGCCAGCCGCAGCGAATTGCCGCGACCGCGGCCCCGAGACGGCCATAGTGGTTGCCACTTAACTAAAACTACAACGCATACCGTCACTATCAGCCCATGCACGGCTCCCGCAACGATGCCCCGCAGGCTGACGCGACGATACCCGGCAACGAGGGCGAACCCGCTTCCGAACTGGGCATCCTGCGCGATGTTCTCAGGATGCTGCCGAACGGCGTCACCGTGCAGGACGAGCAGGGCCGCGTTCTGCTGGCCAATGACGCGGCGGCGCAGTTGCGGACCGGCGCGGACGGCGCGCCGCAGCACGAACAACGCCGCCAGGCCTTGCGCGAGGCTTTTCGCACCGGGCAAGCGGTCGTGGTGGAGGAAAGCTTCGTTCGCGAAGGCGGCAGGCAGGTATTCCTCACCAGCCACCAGCCGGCCCGCATCGCCGGGCGTGACCTGCTACTGTCGAGCTCCGCCGACATCAGCGCTCAGAAGGCGTTCGAGGACCAGCTATTCCGTTCGGCCTATTATGACGAACTGACCGACCTGCCGAACCGGCGGGTGATCGAGCACCGCGTCAACAAGCTTCTCGCCGATCACGACACTTCCGCGTTCGCGCTGGCCTTCCTCGACGTCGACAACTTCAAGCATATCAACGACTATTACGGCCATGCGATCGGCGATGCCCTGCTGGTCGAGATCGCGCGCCGGCTCGGCCTGAACCTGCGCGCCTCGGACATGCTGTCGCGGATCAGCGGCGACGAATTCGTGCTGTTGCTGCATCCGGTGCAGAGCCGGGACGAAGTCACCGATTTCATCCGCTTCATGCTGGAGCGGATCAAGGCGCCATTCTTCATCGACGGTTCCGAACTATTCGCCTCCACCTCGATCGGCGTCAGCCTCTATCCCGAGCACGGCAGGAGCTACGACGCCCTGCGCCACAACGCCGACGTCGCCATGTACCGCGTGAAAAACGCCGGCAAGGGCGCAGCCGCGTTCTTCGACGACAGCATGGAGCGCGAGGTTCAGGCGCGCATGAAGGTCGAGCAGTCGCTGCGGCACGCCATCCTGGACAAGCGGTTCTGCTGCGCCTTCCAGCCCAAGGTCGACATCCGCACCCGCGAGGTCAAGGGCGTCGAGGCACTGGTCCGGCTGCGCGACGACCAGGGCGTCATCCAGGCGCCCGGCACCTTCATCAACCTCGCCACCGAACTCGGGCTGATCGACGAACTGACGCACCTGGTGCTGGCTGACATCGTCAAGTCGATCGACCTGATCAATGACACGTTCGGTCACGAGACCACGATCAGCATCAACGTTGCCGCCAAGCAGGCCGGCAATCCCGAGTTCATGCACCGCTTCGCGCAGGCGCTGGAGCGAACCGGCTTTCCGAAGCGCTTCATGATCGAGGTGACGGAAGACGCCTTCGTCACCAAGACCCTGTTCCAGGACGAGATCCTGCCTGTGCTGCGCAGCATCGGCGTCGGCATCTCGATCGACGATTTCGGCACCGGCTACTCGTCGCTGTCGGCGCTGGCCGACATCACCGCCGACGAGATCAAGATCGACCGCTCCTTCATCACCGACATCCATAAGCGGCCGCGCAGCCAGGGCATCCTGCGCGCCATCGAGTCGCTCTCGGAAGCGCTCGGCATGACCGTGATCGCGGAAGGCATCGAGACCCACGAGGAACTCGCCTACCTGCAAGCCGCGACAAGAATCCGCTACGCGCAGGGCTATTATTTCGACAGGCCGATCTTCCTCGAAGACCTGAAGATGGCGACCCCGCTGAGGAGCGAGTCGCGGGCCAGCCTTGCAAGCCGCCCGGTGCAGGAGAGCCGCAGCGGCTACTCGCGCGCCTCCGGTTACCGCCGCTGACCACGCTGTATCGGTCTTAACTCCGCGTTAGCCATGGTGGGCGCGCTTCCCCCACGTAGTCACCGCAAGGATTAAGGCCGGGCTAACCGGATTTCCTAACGCGAATGCCATTGGTTGTGTCGTACTCAAATTCCCATTGGGATTTGGGTAAATGCGTGGATTGCTTGCTAGATTGACGGGTTGGGCTGCGACGACCGACGGGTCGCGCACCATGATCCGGCGCGGTCCCGTAAACTGGCTGATCCTGTGCGGCGCCGTCCTGTCGGCCGCCATCCTGGTCGGCACCATCGTGATGATCGACCAGTTTCGCGAGCGCGCGCTGGCGAATGGCCAGCGCGAACTCGAGAACACCGTGCTGCTGCTGACCCGCCATTTCGATCAGCAGTTCGAAGACTCCAACATCATCGCGCGGAACATCATTGCCCAGACGGGCATTCCGCAGATGACCTCGCCGGATGATTTCCGGCAAAAGATGTCGGGCGTCGATGCGCACGAAATGCTGAAATCCAAGGTCAGCGTGCTGACCTATATCGGCGACGTCAACATCTTCGACGTCAACGGCCGCCTGATCAATTCCTCCGGCCCGGGGCCGCTGTCCGACATCGACATTTCGGACCGCGAGTATTTCACAACCCTGCGGTCAGGCCCACCTTATACGTCCGTGCTCGCCGAATCCGTACGCAGCTACTTCACCGCCGGCTGGACCACGGTGATGTCGCACCGGCTGAGTGCGCCCGACGGAACCTTCCTCGGCGTGATGGGCCGACGCATCGACCCCGCCAATTTCGAAAAGTTCTTCGCCTCGATTGCGCTTGGTGAGGGCGCCGCGATCTCCATGTTCCATGGCGACGGAACGCTGATCGCGCGCCATCCGCATGCTTCATCGATGATCGGGCAAAAGTTCGCCAGCGCCCCCTTGGTGAGCAGCGTACGGGCCTTCGGCGGCGTCCAGACCATGCAGGTGAAGAGCCCGGTGGACGGCCAGGACCGCATCGGCGCGGCGGCCGCGCTGCGCGACTATCCGATCACGGTCGTCGCCACCATGACGCTGTCGAGCGTGCTCGCCAACTGGCGCGACCAGACCCGCGCCATGATCGCGGGCGCCTGCCTGCTGACGCTGGCGATTGGCGTGACGCTGTTGCTGATCATCCGCCAGATCAACCGGCAGAGCCGCGAAACGCAACAGCGCCTGCAATCGCAGAAACAGCAGCTCGACACCGCGCTCAACAACATGACGCAGGGGCTCGTGCTCTACGACGGCACGGAACATCTCGTGCTCTGCAACCAGCGCTTCATCAAAATGTTCGGCCTGTCGAGCGAGATCGTCAAACCCGGCGCGCACGCCCGGGACATCATGCATCATCGCGTGGCGACGGGGTCGTTCGAAGGCGCGGCCGACGAATTCTACGACCGGATCCAGCGCAGCATCGCGAAGGGCGAAGTCACCACCACGATCGCGAATTCAACGGACGGGCGCTGGTTCCAGATCGTCAACCAGCCGCTGTCGCAGGGCGGTTGGGTTGCCACGATCGAGGAGATCACCGAGCGGCAGCGCCTCGAGCAGGAACGCGACCGCAACTACGCGTTCCTGAGCCAGATCCTCGACCACATCCCCTCGCAGATCACGGTGAAGGACGCCCGCGACCGCCGCTATCTGCTCGCCAACCGCGTCGCCGAAGCGCAATTCGGCGTGCGGCGCGAAGAGATTGTCGGCAAGACCGCCTCCGATCTGTTCCCGCAACACTCGGTCGACATAATCAATGCGGATGACGACAAGACGCTGCAGTCCGGCGGACTGTTCAAGGACGAGCATGTCTGGGACAGCCAGGCGCTCGGCAAACGCTACATCACCTCGACCCGGATCGGCATCCGCGACAATGCCGGCGACATCCGTTACCTCGTCAACGTGGTCAACGACGTCACCGAGCGCCGCCATGCCGACGAGAAGATCGCGCGTCTCGCCCACTACGATCCGCTGACCGACCTGCCGAACCGCGTGCTGTTCCGCGAGCAGATGGAGCGCGAGCTGCAGAAGGTCTCGCGCGGCGAGCAATTCGCCCTGCTCTATATCGACGTCGACGAATTCAAGGGCATCAACGACTCGCTCGGCCACCATGTCGGCGACGAGCTGTTGAAGGCGATTGCAGGACGGATCAGGGGCTGCATCCGCGAGGGCGACCTGATCGCGCGACTCGGCGGCGACGAATTCGCGGTGATCCAGACCGGCGTCAAGGGCGTCAACGACGTCCTCGACTTCGTCACCCGGATTCGCGAAGCGGTGCGCCAACCGTTCCAGTGCCTCGGCCATCATTTGTCGTCCGACGCTTCGATCGGCATCGTGCTGGCGCCGCAGGACGGCACCGACGCCGACCAGTTGATCAAGAACGCCGACCTTGCCATGTACGGCGCCAAGGCCGACGGCCGCCGCACCTATCGCTTCTTCGAGCCCGCGATGGACGCCGACGCCAAGGCGCGGCTTGCGCTGGAGCAGGACCTGCGCCATGCGCTGACCAATGGCGGGCTCGAGATCCATTATCAGCCGCTGGTGGACCTCAAGACAGACCTGGTCACCGGCTGCGAAGCGCTGGTGCGCTGGCGCCATCCCGAACGCGGCATGATCTCGCCGGCCGCCTTCATTCCGGTTGCGGAAGACACCGGCCTGATCGTCGAGCTCGGCGAATGGGTGCTGCACACCGCCTGCGCGGAAGCGGCAAACTGGCCGGAGCATGTGCGGCTTGCCGTCAACGTTTCCCCGATACAGCTGCGCGAGCCGACACTTTCGCTGAAGATCGCAAGCGCACTTGCCGCCTCCGGCCTGCCGGCAAACCGGCTCGAGATCGAGATCACCGAAGCCGTGCTGATCGGCGACGACGCCACCGCGCTCACCATCCTGCATGAACTGAAGGCGATCGGCGTGCGCATCGCGCTCGATGATTTCGGCACCGGCTACTCCTCGCTGAGCTATCTGAAGCGCTTCCCCTTCGACAAGATCAAGATCGACCGCTGCTTCGTCACCGACATCACCGAAGCCGACGGCTCCTCCGTCATTGTGCAGGCCGTGGTGAATATCGCCGCTAGCTGCAACATGACGACGGTGGCCGAAGGCGTCGAGACGCCGCAGCAGAAGGAAATGCTGCGCGCGCTCGGCTGCACCCAGATGCAGGGCTTCCTGTTCAGCGGCGCCAAACCGAGCGCCGATCTGCGCAAGCTGCTCCTCCCTCCCTCCGGCGACGTGGCGGCGGTGGCGTGATGGCTGGCGATCCGATCAGGAACCGCAGGGCGGGCGACGCAGCCAACCATTATGCCGCGCGATTGTTGCAGCATCTGGTGGTGCCGACTTTCGTGATCGACGCCGACCGCCGCGTGGTGGTGTGGAACCGGGCCTGCGAGCGGCTGACCGGCATCGCGGCCATGGAAGTGCTCGGCACCCGCAATCACTGGCAGGCGTTCTACGAAGAGGAACGCCATTGCCTCTCCGACCTCGTGGCGCTCGGCCGCCAGGATCTGATCGGCAGTCTCTATTCGGAATTCATCGCCAGCCAGGACGATCGCCTCGGCTCCAGCGCGGAAAACTGGTGCATGATGCCGCGGCTCGGCAACCACCTCTATCTCGCCATCGACGCCGGCCCGATCCATGACGACGACGGCAATCTGATCGCGGTGGTCGAGACGCTGCGCGACATGACCGAACACAAGCGCGCCGAAATGGCGCTGAAGACGCTGGCCGCCAAGGATGCGCTCACGGGCCTTGCCAACCGCCGCTCCTTCGACCAGGCCATCGAGATCGAATGGGCGCGCGCGGAACGCTCCGGGCGGCCGCTGGCGCTGCTGTTCGCCGACGTCGATCATTTCAAGCTGTTCAACGACAATCACGGTCACCAGCGCGGCGACGAGTGCCTGCGCAACATCGCCGGCGTGATCGGCAAGACCGCGATCCGGCCGACCGACCTTGCCACCCGCTACGGCGGCGAGGAATTCGCCATCATCATGCCCGAGACCGACATGGCTGCCGCCTGTGCGGTG
>Ga0081540_1004146_pt1 | contig 11173 bp, 11 predicted proteins | sample TabmetS2T1R1_FD_71024 | JGI IMG/M metagenome (GOLD analysis project Ga0081540, IMG submission 71024) | Tabebuia heterophylla rhizosphere microbial communities from the University of Puerto Rico - S2T1R1 | ecosystem: Host-associated > Plants > Roots > Rhizosphere ...
GGCTGCGCGAGGCGCAGACGCCGAGCGAGGGTGGGTACGACCGGTATCGCGTCGGCCTCCACCACCTCGCGTTCGAGGCTCGCTCGCGCGGCGCGGTCAACGAGCGCGCCGGCTGGCTGCGCGCCCAGGGGGCCGAGATCGAGAGCGGCCCGGAGGAATACGCCTACCTGCCGGGGTATTACGCGGTGTTCTTCTACGACCCGGACGGCATGAAGCTCGAGATCGTCCACATTCCCGGCCTCGCGGCCTGACGAAAGGAGAAGCTGGCATGTCGACAACTCCTCCCGAAGAGCCGGCCGGCACGACGGGCCCTTCCCGGACTTCGATGGGGATGCCGAGCATCCCGTCGGGGGCCCGGATGCCGCTCCCCGGCAACGCGGAATTCGCGCTCTTCGCGCTGATCGAGTTCGTCCTGATCATCATCTGGATCGCCGCCGACAGCGTCGACACGGACCGCTGGTGCCAGTTCACCGTCGTCCTGACGGCCTTCTACTTCCTGAGCCGCGGCATCGCCAAGGCCAGCCGCGTCCTCGAGCAGTAACGAGCTAAGCCTTGGCGGGCTCGAACCTGAGCTTCGCGCCCTCACGTGGGACTGCCGTCGGGTAGTCCCGCGTGAGGCAGGCGCGGCAGAGCTCGCTGGGCGGGCGGCGCGTCGACTCCTCGAGCCCCTCGAGCGACAGGTACGCGAGCGAGGTGGCGCCGATGTGCTCGCGGATCTCCTCGACCGATCGCGCGGCCGCGATCATCTCGTCCTCGGCGGCCAGGTCGATGCCGTAGAAGCACTGGCCGATCACGGGCGGCGCTGAGACGCGCACATGCACCTCGGCCGCGCCCGCCTCGAACAGCATCGCGACGATCTTGCGCGTGGTGTTGCCGCGGACGATCGAGTCGTCGACCGCGACCACGCGCTTGCCCTCGACCTCGGCGAGCGGGTTGAACTTCAGCTTCACGCCCTGCTCGCGCAGGCCCTGGTCGGGCTGGATGAAGGTGCGGTGCACGTACCGGTTCTTGATCAGGCCTTCCGAGAACGGGATCCCGGTCGCCCGCGAGAAGCCGATCGCCGCGGGGGTGCCGGAGTCCGGGATCGGCAGGACGAGGTCGGCCTCGACCGGCGCCTCCTCCGCGAGCCGCGCGCCCATACGGACTCGCGCGCCGTGCACCTCGACGCCCTCCAGCCGCGTGTCGGGGCGCGCGAGGTAGAAGAACTCGAAGATGCAGAGGGCGCCATGGGGGGCCGGCTCGACGGCCTGGCGCGACCGCACCCCGTCCTCGTCGACCAGCACCAGCTCACCCGGGGTGAGCTCGCGCTCGAGCTCGGCGCCGACGAGGTCGAGAGCGCACGTCTCAGAAGCGAGCACCCACTCGCCGTTCTCGCCGCGACCGAGGCAGAGCGGGCGGAAGCCGTGTCGGTCCCGGAAGCCGATCAGCGTGCCGTTCGAGAGCGCGACGACGGAGTACGCGCCTTCGAGCCTGGCCATCGCGCCGGCGACCGCGTCCTCCAGCGGCGCCTCGTCGTTCGCGATCAGGGCCGCGATCAGCTCGGTGTCGGAGGTCGTGGTCAGGGTGACGCCCTCGGCAGCGAGCTCTTCTCGCAGCTCGGTCGCGTTGACGAGGTTGCCGTTGTGGCCGAGCGCGACGGTACGGCCGCGACCGCGCTGGATCAGCGGTTGCGCGTTCGTCCACTGCGTCGACCCGGTGGTCGAGTAGCGCGTGTGGCCGATCGCGGTGTCGCCGCGGAGGCCGCTCAGCTTCTGCTCGTCGAAGACCTGCGTGACCAGGCCCATATCGCGCAGCACCGTCAGCCGACCTGCATCGGAGACCGCGATCCCCGCGGACTCCTGCCCGCGGTGCTGGAGCGAGAAGAGGCCGAAGTAGGTCACGCGCGCGACGTCGCGTCCGGGTGCGCGGATGCCGAAAACGCCGCACATCAGGCGACCGTCCCGAGCTCGCGCAGCTGCGGCCAGTCCGGTGCTTCGCGCGCGGCCACGATCACGGCACCATAGGGCGCATCCCCCTCGGCCGCGAGCTCGTGCCCGCTGAAGCGCGACGCCTCGGCGAGCGCGTGCACGAGGCCGCCGTCGCTGACGTCGTGAGCGAGCGAGAGTCGCGGCGCCGCGCGCCACAGCCACGCGATCAGCTCGACGTCGTCGCCCTCGGCCAGCCAGACGCCGTCGCCGGGCTGCCAGCCGCGCGGCACCTCTCGCACGTCCGGCACGAGGCCGATGCAGCCGACGACCGGCGTGGGCGGAATCGCCCGCCCGTCGGTCTCGTTGTAGAGCGAGACGTTGCCGGAGACGACCGGAACCCCGAGCGCCTCGGCAGCTTCCGCTATGCCTTCGATCGCTGCCGCCAGCTCCCAGCCGATCTCGGGCTTCTCCGGGTTGCCGAAGTTGAGGCAGTCGGTGAGCGCGAGCGGCTCCCCGCCGGCGCAGGCGACGTTGCGCGCCGCATCGAGCACGGCGGCGCGTCCCGCCTCCCGTGGCTCAAGGCAGCCGAGCGGGGGGCCGTCGAGCGAGACCGCTAGACCGCGCCACGAGGGCCGCAACTGCAGCACCGCCGCGTCCAGTCCGGGCCGACGCACCGTGCGCGAGAGGACGAGCTGGTCGTACTGCTCGTAGATCCACTCCTTCGGCTCGAAGTTGGCGGGGTCGACGGAGGCGCGCGGACGCGCGGCCTCGAGCCGGTCGACCTCGTAGCGCGGGCACTCGTCGGTGAGGAACGCGGCGGGGATCTCGCCGACCGCTTCCCCGTCGAAGAACGCGCGCAGCTCGCCGGTCTCGGTGACCTCCCCGATCGCCGCGTGGTGGAGCTCCCAGCGGTCGAGCACAGCCTCGACCTCGACGAGCCGCTCGGGCCGGACCACCGCGACCATCCGCTCCTGGCTTTCGGAGATCATGATCTCCCAGGGCTCCATCCCGTCCTCCCGCAGTGGGACGCGGTCGAGGTCGACGTCGACGCCGACCTCTCGGGCCATCTCGGCGAGCGACGACGCGAGCCCGGCCGCGCCGCAGTCCTGCAGCGACTCGGCGAGCCCGGCCTCGACGAGCTCGAGCGAGGCCTCGATCAGCTTCTTCCCGGTGAACGGGTCGCCGACCTGGACCGAAGGCCGCTTCTCGGCGGAACCTTCGCCGAGCTCCTGGCTCGCGAGCACCGAGGCGCCGCCGATCCCGTCGCGCCCGGTGGTCGCGCCGTAGAGGACGATGCAGTTGCCTGCCCCGCGAGCGCGAGATCCCAGAACGCGTATGCGTGGCAGCAGGCCGACGCACATCGCGTTCACGAGGCAGTTGCCGGCGTAGTCCTCGTCGAAGACCGCCTCGCCGCCGACGGTCGGCACGCCGACGCAGTTGCCGTAGTGGCCGATTCCCGCGACCGCGCGCTGAAAGCTCCAGTCGGGCGCGCCGAAGCGCAGGCCGTCGAGGAGCGCCACCGGCCGAGCGCCCATCGCGACGATGTCACGCAGGATTCCGCCGACGCCCGTGGCGGCGCCCTGGAACGGCTCGACCGCCGAGGGATGGTTGTGCGACTCGACCTTGAACGCCACCGCCTCGCCGTCGCCGAGGTCGATCACGCCCGCGTTCTCGCCCGGCCCCTGCAACACGCGCTCCCCGGCGGACGGGAGTCGCTTCAGCAGCCGTGCGGAATGCTTGTACCCGCAGTGCTCCGACCAGAGCAGCGAGAAGACCGCGAGCTCGAAGTGGTTGGGCTCCCGCTCGAGCAGCTCGACGATGCGCGCGTACTCGGAGTTGGTGAGGCCGAGCGCCTCGTGGAGCGACCGTTCCGAGACCCGCGTCAGGTGGTCGAGTCTAACCGCCTCACAAGACGAGTCCAGTCGCCGTTAGGAGTTACGTGAGCCGCCGGTACCTGGCGATGCTGATCGCGCTCGCGCTGCTCTGGGGTGCCTCGTTCCTGTTCATCAAGGTCGCGGTGCGCGAGCTCACGCCCGCGACGCTGATCACCGGGCGCCTGGGCCTGGCGGCGCTGACGCTCGCGCTGCTGGTGCCGTTCATGGTCGGCACCGGGGAGACCGTGCGGCAGCTGCGCGACAATGCGTGGTGGCTGGTCGTGGTCGCGCTCGTGAACACGGCGATCCCGTTCTGGCTGCTGTCCTGGGGCGAGACGCGGATCGACTCCGGCCTCGCGTCGATCATCCAGGCCTCGGTGCCGATCTTCAACGCGCTGATCGCGTTCGTCGCGTTCCGCGAGGTACGGGTGACGGGCGCGCCGCTCCTGGGCGTCGCGATCGGTTTCGTCGGCGTCGCCCTGCTCGTGGGTGCCCAGCCGGAGGGGAAGGTGCTCGGCGCGCTGGCCGTCGTGGGGATGGCGTTCTGCTACGGCGTCGGAGGGCTGCTGACCGGCCGCTACCTCAAGCCCGCGCAGCCGGTCGTGGTCGCGTTTGCGTCGACTGCGATCGCGACCCTTGTGTGGCTGCCGGTAGGCGTGGCCGAGGCGCCGTCGCAGATGCCCGGCTGGAAGACGATCGGCAGTGTCGTGGCCCTCGGCATCCCGGGGACGGCGCTCGCGTACCTGCTCTTCTTCGGCCTGATCACCGGAGCGGGGGCCGCCTACACGTCGCTCGTGACGTACCTGATCCCGCCGATCGCACTGGCCTACGGGGCGATCTTCCTCGACGAGCGCTTCGGCGCGTACGCGTTCGGGGGCCTCGCATTGATCCTGTCGGGCGTCGCGCTCGGCACCGGCGCTGTCCGCGTCTCGCGCTTACGCGCGCTCGCTCCATGGGGGAAACCCGGTTTCCCCCATGAGCCCCCTCGTTGAGTTGACGCGCGTCCCGCGCAGTTAAGGCTCCGGCGGGCAAAGCCCGCCTCCGCCGAGGGAGAACACGCTGGGCCAGCCGAACCAGTTTGCTGCCAGACGTCAGATAACCGCCAAGAGCGCGCTGAGAGCCACGAAGACGATCGCCCACAGAAAGGGTGGGAGGCTGCGTCCTCTCTCCGCTGAACCTGAGCGTCGGACAGCTAAGCCGAAGCAGACGAAGATCATTAGGAAGGCGAATAGCCGCGCTGCGATGTACAGCAACAAGAGCATCTCCGGGTCCGAATCCTATTCGCGGTCGCGGCCAGTGATCTTCTTGCCGGGCGTCTCTAGTGACATTCCGGGACACTGGCCCACGGGTCATTCCTGGGGTCGAGGTACGTTTCTGCCTGGGCGGACGAGTCAAGAGGAGAGCCGATGGCGACAGTGACCATTCCCACTGCGACGTTGAGCAACGGCGTCGAGATGCCGGCCCTGGGATTCGGCGTCTTTCAGATCCCAGCCGATCAGACGGAAGAGGCCGTCCTCGCGGCGCTCGAAACGGGATACCGCTCTCTCGACACCGCCCGCTCGTACATGAACGAAGAGGCGGTCGGCAGAGCAATCGCGTCCAGCGGCCTTCGGCGCGACGAGTTGTTCATCACGACCAAGCTGTGGGTTGAGGATCAGGGCGAGGAGAAGGCGAGGCCGGCGTTCGAGGCTTCCCTCGCACGGCTCGGCCTCGAGTACCTCGACCTGTTCATCATCCACCAGCCGTTCGGTGACTACTACGGCTCCTGGCGCGCGATGGAGGAACTACATCGCGAGGGACTCGCACGCGCAATCGGTGTCTCGAACTTCTACCCCGACCGGCTCGTTGACCTGATCGAACACAACGATGTTACGCCGATGGTCGATCAGGTCGAGTGCCACCCCTTCTTTCAGCGCACGGCCGAACAGCAGTTGATGAGGGACCGCGGCGTGCAGATCGAGTCCTGGGGGCCGTTTGCCGAGGGACGAAACAACCTCTTCGCCGACTCGACACTGACGAAGATCGGGTCCGCTCACGGCAAGTCCGTCGCGCAAGTCGTTCTGCGGTGGCTTATTCAGCGCGGTGTGGTGGTCGTCCAGAAGTCTGTTCGCTCGGAGCGGATGCGCGAAAACATGGACGTCTTCGACTTTGAACTGACGAGTGACGAGATGTCCCACATCGCGGCGATGGATCGCGGGGAGTCTCTCTTCTTCGATCATCGCGACCCCGCGATGGCGAGCCAGTTCGCGAGTCGCCGTCTCAATTGACCTCGTGCCAGAACCCAGCTCGGGTGACATTCCCGCACGCTGGCCCAGAGAGCGATGTTTGCCCTCGCTACAGGAGGTGGCGTGAATGAGCGCAGACCGATCTGCTGTGCGGCGCCGAGCTGGGCGCTGGCGTTTCAGTCCCAGGCGTGATTCAGTCCCTGCACTCGATCGAGGAGGCAGCGATGAGCGTTTCCGGCGATACCAGACCTGTAGGCCAGCCGCGCGGGATCGGCTTCGGGATTCTCCTGTACATCGTCACGCTCGGCTTCTATGGCTGGTACTGGGTCTACAAGACCGAGGAGGAGATGAAGCAGCACACCGGGGACGGCCTTGGCGGCGTGCTCGGCCTCGTCATCTGGATCCTCCTCAGTCCCGTGATGGCGTTCGTGATCCCGTCGGAGATCCAGAACATGTACGCGAAGCACGGGCAGCCGCCGCCGGTCTCCGGCTGGACCGGTCTTTGGTTCTTCCCGTTCGGCATCTTCATCATTCCGGCAATCGTTTGGTTCGTGAAGGTGCAGGGAGCGCTCAACCGGTACTGGGAAGGTAGGGCGCCGGAGGCGGCTGCTACGGCTCCTGTCTGACCGCGAGCTGGCCCGGCGCCGAATCGAACTCCACCTCGACGTCCGCCGTCTTTCCTGGGTGTGGAGGCCGTCTCGCTCCCCTGGCGAGCCCGGCTAACGTGCGCCCGGGGGCCCCGGCGGTCGCTCGTCGGCGCGACGGCGGACGCCATCCCAGCTCGCCGCGAGGGCGGCCGAGTCGAGGCGCTCAGCGGCGGCGAGTGCCCGATTGGCGCGCTTCGCCGTCTTGCGCCCGAAAACCCCACCCAGCACCCATTTGCGCGTCAGCCGGACGAGGTGGAGCTTGTCGTCGGTCGGACGGAGCTTCCGCTTCGGGTGGAGGTAAAGGTCGAGCGCCACCTTCTTGACGAGCGCCGGATCGGCGGGTGCGCCGGTCCCCTGCTCGAGCCGGTGCGCTACCAGCGAGGACAGCACCTGGACCTCACGTACACCGGTACGGATGGCGACTCCGACCGAGATCGCGGTCGAGCCGACGACCACCCACGGCAACTTGACGAAGTGCGCCCCACGGGCGAGGACGCGAAGGACAGGAACGGCGAGCACAATCACCCGCTGGATGTCCTCCGCAAGCGACTCAGTCTGTTCGTCGCCGGCGAGTAGGCGCCTCCCCTCCGCGGCCGACGTGACTCGCTTGTCGCCGAGCAGGATCTCGTCGATGGCCCGGCCCACGAGCCTGCCGACGACGCCTACGAGCTCTGCCCCCGCTCTGCCCGCGTCCGTGCCCGCTTTCTTCCCGGCGCCTACCGAACGAGCGAGGACAAGTGCTCCTTTGTTCCCCCCGGACTTCTCGGTGCGCTCATCTGACCGTTCCCTCGGGCGCATCGCAACGATCGTAGCCTCGTATGTCGGCGTCGAAGCCCTGACTCTTCTAGTGACATTCCCGCACGCTGGCCCACGCGTCTACTCACGCACTCGTGACCACATGAACGCGTCCCTGATGGCGCCGCGCTGGTTCAGGTAGCCGTGCAGTAGCCCTTCCTCGACGAAACCGGCTTTGCTCGCAACTCGGGCTGACGCATCGTTCCCTGGGAGGATCATCAGCTGGACTCGGACGAAGCCCAGGCTGAAGCCCCAGTCGGAAACCAACGTCAGGGCCCGCGTTGCATAGCCGCGGCCTCGAAACGGCGCCGCGATCCAATACCCGATCTCGGCGATCCAGTCTTCTCGCCCGAAGAGGCCGATGACGCCCGCGACCGTGTCCGACTCTGCCTCGGTGATCGCAAACTCCGCGTTGCCCTTGGCCCATCCCTCTTGAGTCGATTCGATCCAGGCTCGCGCCTGCTCCTCCTTGTAGTCCTCAGGGATCTCCGCTGTCCACCGCAGGATTTCGGGGTCACGGCATGCTGCGGTCACGGCCGGCGCATCCGCAGTGGCGAGTTCCCGCAGCGTGACCATGTTGTCGGAGAGAGGAGGCGTCGGGCGTTCGACAGTGACCACCTGCGGAGGATAAGCACCGGTCGCGCAAAGGAACCGCTCGGATCACAACGCAAATCTAGACCCAGCCGCTCGCCCTCGACGCGCTCGTTCGGCTGAGGCGGGCTTTTGCCCGCCGGAGCCTCAACTGCGCAGGAAGCGCGTCAGCCCAAAGAGGGGGCACACGGGGAAACCGGGTTTCCCCCGTGAAGCGAGCGCGCGCCAGCGCGCGAAGCACTAGATGACGTTCAGCTCGCCACGCGCCGTGCCGCGTGTGAATCGCTCCACGTCGAAATGCGAGAGGTCGAACGTCGGCTCGAGCCCTAGCGCCAGCTCGGCGAGGTGCTCGCCGACGACGAGCCCCTGCTGGAACCCGTGGCCCGAGAACCCCGTCGCGTAGAGAAGGCCCGTGGGCTCGGACGCGGCCCCGATCAGCGCGTTGTGGTCGGGGCTCATCTCGTAGAAGCCCCACATCGAGTGGCGCAGCTCGAGCTCGGCCAGCGCCGGTAGCCGCCTCGCGGCGACCGGCGCGAGGTCGTCCAGCTCTGCCCCGCCGAAGAGGATCCCCTCGCCCTCGCGGTGGAAGTAGAACGAGGTGCTGAAGTCGACCGTGAGCGGCAGGCGCTTCGGGAAGTCCGGCGCTTCTCCGGTCACGTGCATGTACCGGCGTTCGGGCTCGACGGGCAGGTCGAACGCCGCCGTCGCTGCAAGCTCGCGCGACCAGACGCCTGCGGTGAGGACGACGCAGTCGGTGTCGATCCTCCCGCGCGCCGTCTCGACCCCGGCGACGCGGCCGCCCTCGACGAGGATCCGCTCCACCGGACAGGACTGCTCCACGCGGGCGCCGAGCCGCGCCGCCCGTTGCGCGCAGCCCTGCACGACGAGATCGGGCGTGACCGTTCCTGCAACCGGGTTGAAGACCGCGCCGCAGAGATCGTCGATCTCGAGCTGGGGCACGATCTCCCGCGCCTCGTCCGGCGTCAGCACGCGCGTGTCGATGCCGGCTGCGGCCTGGTGCACGAGGTCGGCCTCGAACCGCTCGAGATCGGCGGGGTCGTCGAGGAGGAAGAGGTAGCCGTCGAGGCGGAGGTCGAGCTGCTCGCCCACCTCGTCCTCGAACCGCTGTAGCCGCTGGATCGACTCGAGCCCGATGCGGACGTTCAGCTCGTCCGAGAAGAGCGTGCGGACGCCCCCGGCGCAATGGCCTGTCGAGCCGGAGGCGAGCGTCTCGCGCTCCAGCAGAACCGGCCGGCGGCAGCCAAGCTCCACCAGGTAGCGCAGCGCCGCCGCCCCCATCACGCCGCCGCCGATCACGACCACGTCCGCGCGCTCGCTCACGGCTTCATCTTCGCCCATGCCCAAGTAGCCTGCCGCCGTGCCGATACGAGTCTGCGTCGCCGGTGTCACGGGTTGGACAGGGAGCGCGGTCGCCGAGGCGGTCGACGCCGCAGCGGATCTCGAGCTCGTCGCCGGTGTCTCCCGGTCCGATCCGTCCAGCTACTCGACCGTCGCGGAGGCGCTCGACGCCGCTGAGGCGGACGTGCTCGTCGACTACACGAGCGCCGCGGTCGTCAAGGAAAACGTGCTCGCGGCCCTCGAACGGCGGGTCGCCGTCGTCGTCGGGTCGAGCGGCCTCTCGGCGGCCGACTACGAAGAAGTCGACGCGCGGGCGCGAGAGCAGGAGGTAGGAGTCATCGCCGCCGGCAACTTCTCGATCACCGCGGCTCTCCTGCTCCGGTTCGCCGCGGAGGCGGCCCGCCACGTCGGAAGCTGGGAGGTGATCGACTACGCGAGCCTCGGCAAGCCGGACGCGCCGAGCGGAACCGCGCGCGAGCTCGCCGAGCGACTCGACGCGGTCGGCTCGCCGGCGGTCGCCGTGCCGGTGGAGGAGACGCTCGGCGCACGCGAAGCCCGCGGCGCCGCCGTCGGAACGACCCAGGTGCATTCGCTGCGACTGCCGAGCTTCAGCGTCTCGACCGAGATCGTCTTCGCCGGCGAGGACGAGCGCCTTTCGATCCGACAGGACGCCGGCTCCTCGCCCGCTCCGTATGTCGCGGGCACGCTGCTTGCGATTCGTGCAGTCCCCCAACGCGTCGGCGTGACGAGAGGCCTCGACCAGCTGTTGTGACTCGTCTTGATTCTGGGTCAGGTCTTGCACTGCCACACACCAGGTCCGAGTCTGAGGCGAATTGCCCACACGTAGACGAGTTGGCGCAAGGGCGGCGCACGCCGCTTCGCCATCGGCGGCGCGCGTGTGACAGCCGGCCAGCAGCTCGGGACGAACGTCGCTCACTGTGGCACGATCCGTTGTTGTGGACACGGGCCGGGTCGCACCATTTCTGGACTTCGCCGATCTTCCTGCCGAGGAACTCGACGAGCTCGCGGCCGCCATGAACGAGGTCGAGGTCGAGGCGGGAGCCAGGGTAGTCACGCTCGACGACTACGGAACGGCTGTCTACTTCATCGAGCAGGGAGACGCCGACGTCTTGGAGGACGGCGACGAGGCGACCGAGCTTCTCGGCTCCGGCGACACGTTCGGGGAGATCGGGCTTCTCCTGACGGGACAGCGGACGGCCACTGTCGTGGCGCGCACGCCCATGCGGCTCCTGTCGCTCTCAGGCCCGGACTTCGAGCGAATCCGGGCGCGCGTCCCCAACGTCGAACGCTCGCTGCGGCGACTCGGCCTCGAGCGCGCGGGCGAGTAGCCGCACCGAATCCGCGCTCGACCCTGCGTGCGCCCCGTGAAGCGAGCGCGCCGAAGGTGCGCGAGGCGGCAGGTAGCCTCGGGCGGGTGTCGCGCTCCTACGTGATCTACATCGGTCTGCTCGCGGCCTTCTGGGGTGCGTCGTACATGTTCATCAAGGTCGCCAACCGCGCCTTCGAGCCCGCGACGATGATGATGCTGCGGCTGCTGATCGCGTCGCTGATCATCGTCACTGTGCTCGCGGTGCAACGTGGCTGGAGGACGACTGTCGCGGAAATGCGCGCGCTCGGCTGGGAGGGCTTCGCGCTCGGAATCGCCAACGGTGCGATCCCGTTCACGCTCATCGCCTGGGGCGAGAAGTACATCGACTCGGGCGTGGCGGCGATCGCGAACGCGACGATGCCGATCTTCGTCGTCCTGCTCGCGA
>Ga0081540_1004147_pt1 | contig 11171 bp, 11 predicted proteins | sample TabmetS2T1R1_FD_71024 | JGI IMG/M metagenome (GOLD analysis project Ga0081540, IMG submission 71024) | Tabebuia heterophylla rhizosphere microbial communities from the University of Puerto Rico - S2T1R1 | ecosystem: Host-associated > Plants > Roots > Rhizosphere ...
GGCTCGCGTCCGCCGCGCAGGATCGAATTGCCGGCATAGAGCGTGCGCTGATCGATCGGCGGGGGATCGAGCCAGTCGCTCTCGCGCATCTGGCCGGACTGACCGTACGCTGCGAGTGCGTTTTCGTAGGTGACCTTGCGCACCTGTGCTTCCGGTATGCCGCTTTCCAGCGCGAGCTTGGCGGTTTTCGGCACGCCTAGCGAATCTGAGACGCCCCAGTCGCAGGCGCTGTCGACGATGATGCGCTCGGCGCCGTACTGGCGCAGCAACTGCACCATGCGCTTATTGCCCATCTTGGTGGACGGATAAATCGAGAAGGCCGCCCAGAAACCGCGCTGCAGCACCTCGGCGACCGTCTCCTCATTGTTGTGATCGACGATCACCTTGGACGGATCGAGCCCGTGCTCCAGCGCCACGTCCATCGAACGGGTGGTACCGCGCTTCTTATCGCGATGGGGCGTGTGGATCATCACTGGGAGATCCAGCTCCTTGGAGAGCTCGAGCTGGGCCCGATAATATTTGTCTTCGAGCGGCGTCTGTTCGTCATAGCCGATCTCGCCGATAGCTACGACGCCGTCCTTCAGGGCGAAACGCGGCAGGATCTCCATCACCTGCTCGGCCAGCTCCTCGTTGTTGGCTTCCTTGGAGTTGAGTCCTGCGGTGCAGTAATGGCGGATGCCGAACTGTCCGGCGCGGAACCGTTCCCAGCCGACGATGGAGGAGAGATAATCGATATAGGTGCCGACATAGGTGCGCGGCTGGCCCACCCAAAAGGCCGGCTCGATCACGGCAACGATGCCTGCGGCCGCCATGGCCTCGTAGTCGTCGGTCGTCCGAGAGATCATATGGGCATGCGGATCGATGAACATGGCCCCTTCCCCTGATGATTAGCGCGGCAGCGTGTTCCAGGTGAGTGTTCCGGCATCGATCTGACCGCGCAGATCAGGCGCCGCGGCGAGCAACCGGCTAGCTTCGTCCGCTGGCGAGGCGGCGAGAGCAAGCGCACCGGCGGCACGCTCCCGCGCGGTGTCCGATTGCAGCACGCGGGTGAGGTCGGCCAACACCTCGGGGCTGGTCGCAAACGGGCCGATACAGCGCCACAGCTCGGGCGAGACAGGCCGGTCCGCTGCCCAGCGCTCATGCGCATAGTCACGCAGCATCAGCGCCAGATCGGGGTTGGCGTGCTTATCAAGCCCCTGGATCGGGGCCAGCGCCGAGCCGTTGAACAGCGCTTTCAGCACCATGTGGTTCCAGCGATGCTCGTCGAAATATCTCTGCGGGTAAGGGTTGTCGTGCGCGACCGCCTCGAAGATCGCGGTGATGGACGAGCGAAGCCCCTCGGCCGCAACCGGCTCGAGCCGTTCCGGATTGGGATAGAGCGCGAGGCCGCGATAGAAGGCGATCGCCTCGGCGACATCGGCTGTGCGGCAAAGGCGTTGAAACTTCTCCGGAAAGCCGTCGGCTTGCGCGATGGTCTGCAGCAGAACCATCACCCGCGCCGCGCCATCGATGCTCCACCCGCGCGGATCCCAGCCGGGACACGCGGCCTCCGCCTCCTCGAGGTCCGATCCGCCGAGATCGAGATCCGCCCGGCCCAGTCGGCGGGGGATCAGCCCCAGCGTGATGAAGATGTCCTTGTCGGTGGTTGCGGCGCCGGCCGATGCGCGCTCGGTGAGCCATTGCCATTGATCGGCGGGAATCTGTCTCTGCACCCAGGTGCTTAAAAGCTGGACAGGTTGACGCGTCATGTTGCCTCAAAGCTGTGCAGACCAAGTAGTTACACTACCCTACAGGAAGGGCTATGGTCATGGGAAGTATCATCGATCCCTCCTATGCCATCCGGACAATTCTCAAATGAATCCCACTCTGGTGATCCTCGTCGTCGGCCTTTCGCCGGAGCTGATCGGTGAGCACACGCCCAATATCGCCCGGCTGGCCGCAAACGGCGCCATGAGGCCACTCGACACCGCCTTTCCCGCCGTCACATGCACGGCGCAGGCAACCTTAATGACGGGTTTGCCGCCATCCGGGCATGGCGCGGTCGCCAATGGTTGGTACTTCCGCGATATGGCCGAGGTCTGGCTGTGGCGGCAGTCGAACCACCTGATATCAGGCGAAAAGGTGTGGGATGCCGGCCGCCGGCGGGACAGCGCCTTCACCTGCGCCAACATGTTCTGGTGGTACAACATGTATTCCGGCGCCGATTGGGGGGCGACGCCGCGACCGATGTATCCGGCCGACGGCCGCAAGATCCCCGATCACTACGCCAACCCGCCGGAGCTGCGCGACGAGCTGAACGCCAAGCTCGGCATGTTCCCGCTGTTCAAGTTCTGGGGGCCGGCGACCGACATCTCCTCCAGTCAGTGGATCGCCGACGCCACCGAGCATGTGATGGAGACGCGCAAGCCGACGCTCACGCTTTGCTATCTGCCGCATCTCGATTACAACCTGCAGCGGCTCGGGCCTGATCTTCGGCATCCGCGACTCATCAAGGATCTCCAGGAGATCGATGGCGTCACCGGCCGGCTCATCGATTTTGCCGAGCGGGCGGGCATGCGCACGCTTATCGTTTCGGAATACGGCATTACGCCCGCAACGGGTGCGATCGACATCAACCGAGCGCTGCGCCAGGCCGGCCTTATTGCCATCCGCGAGGAGATGGGACGCGAACTGCTCGATGCCGGGGCATCACATGCCTTCGCCGTCGCCGACCATCAGGCCGCGCACGTCTACGTGCGCGATCCGGCGCGAATTGGCGAGGTAAAAGCGCTGCTGGAGGGCGTCGCCGGCATCGAACGCGTACTCGATGATGAGGGGAAACGGGCGATGGGGGTTGATCATCCGCGCTCGGGTGAGTTGGTCGCGATCTCGGCGCCGGATAAATGGTTCAGCTATTACTATTGGCTGGACGATGAGCGTGCTCCCGATTTCGCCCGCACGGTGGATATCCATCGCAAGCCCGGCTACGACCCGGTGGAGCTGTTCATCGACCCCGCCATCAAGCTGGCCACGCCGGCGATCGCTTGGCGGCTGGGCAAGCGCAAGTTCGGCATGCGCACGCTGATGGATGTGATCTCGCTGAAGGACACCCAACTCGTGAAAGGCTCACATGGCCGGCTGCTGGCCGACGACCGCGCCGGGCCGCTGGTGATCAGCTCCGAGCCTGATCTGCTGCCGGAAGGGCGGATTGCAGCCACACAGTTCAAGGACATCATGCTCACCCATGTCTTCGGCCGGTCTCACTAAGTGCCCGGCACGTAGCGCTGCGCGATCACTGTGGCCAGGACAGCCGCCGCACAGATGATGCTGAGGCCGACAAAACCGGCGGCGGAGACGAGCGCGGCGTCATAGAGCGAGATGCCAGCCAGCAGCAGCGAGACCGCGCGCCCGACATCGCCGATGCGCCTGCGCCATAGGAGATAGAGACAGCCGGCCGTCCACAGCGCGAACAGGGCAAGCAGCGGCAGAGCTTGCGGCGTGGCCGCCGCGCCGGCGAGGCCGACCAGGAACGGCACGATCATGATCGCGAGCGGCCACAGCCGTTCGACACGGTCGAATGCCTCCTGTTTAGCGGCGTAGGTGAGGCCGGCGATGTAGCAGAAGAGACCCGTCGCGCCCCAGAGCAGAGAAGGCGACAACGCGCCATAAGCCGCGAGCGCCGCCGTGGGGTAAATCAGCCAGCGGCATAGCGCCATCAGCAAGGGTGCAAGTGCGGTTTTCTTGTGCAGCCAGTCATAGAGGACGATCGCCGAAGCGAGCACGATGCCGGCTCCGCCTGCTCCGCCACCGAGCAGCCACAGACAGGCGATGCCGAGGGCGAGCATCGCGAAGCCGACGGCGAAAACCATGCTGCGAGTTGCTTCGCCGCGTGGGATCGGGCGGCCCGACCGTTCCACCGCATCGACCTCAGCGTCGAAGGCGTCGTTGAGATACATGCCGGCGACATAGAGCAGCGACAGTCCGATCAGCAGCACCGCCCAACCCGAGGCGCTCAGCGAGCCGCCGGACAGCACCCCTCCTGCGATCGCGTTAGTCAAGACGGTAGGGAGGTTGGAGACGCGACCCAGCCGGAGCGCCGTCAGCCACGTCATACGAGGCGTGCCTGCACCCATTGCAGCTCGCGGGCGATGGCCTCCTCGACCGGCAGGGCGCGCAATTCCGGCGGCAGTACATCCCAGGTATAGGTCTCGACCTCCAGATGGGGTGAGATCGGCGTCTCCAAGTGCAGGGCGAGAATGTCGGCGAGGAAGTCTTGCGTGGTGGCAAGGGGCGCGATGTCAGGCTGAAAGATCGGTACATGGAAATGCACGCGCCATTCCTCGGCGTTCGCCGCGGCCGAAGTGCCAAGCGCATCAGGCAGATCCAGATAGCGGGTGATCACGCCACCCGCATCGCGGGTCACGGTCTGGTGCAGATAGGTGCCTTCGGCGAAGGCCTTCACGGCATCGAGCTGGCGCTGGCCCGGCGTCAGGCGCAGCGCGGCGCTGAGCTGCAGCTTGTGAATCGGGACACCTGCGTCCTTCAAAGCCGTGACGCTACCGCGTGCGTCTTCGAATTCGACGGCCGCATGGCAAACGTCATAGCAGAGGCCGAGATGGCGCGGCAGTGCGACCTCAGCCTCGCTCGCCGAGATCTTGGCCAGTTCTGCGATGCGCTGAACGGCGGACTTGGAGAAGAGATAGTCCTTGAAGAACGCTATGCTCTCCTCGATGGTCTCGAGGAAGCAGCAGGGCTCCGGCTCAAGCGCCAGCGCGATGGTCTTCCCGGTCTTCTGGCGAATGCGGATGAGATGTCCGACATGGCGGAGCATCATATCGGCCATGACGCCTTCCGCGCCTTTGGCGAGTGGCTTGAAGGTGCCCGGCACAGTGCTGATGCTGCCAAAGCCACCCTCGGGCAAAAGCTTGGCGAGGGTGTCGGCAAGCTCGTTCGAATACAGAAGGCGATGCTCGTCGCGCCAGTCCGGCTGATAAACATCCTCCTTCACCCGCGTGCCGTGAAAGGTGCCGTAAGGAAAGCCGTTGATGGTAAAGACGAAGAGGTTCTCGGCCGAGAGGAAGTCGCGGAAGGCGGCGAACCCGTCTCGGCCGACGAGCCCCTCGGAGGCATCGGCGGAGAGGCGCAGACCCACGCCGAACGGCTTGTCCGGGGCGACCTCGTCCTTGACACGCGGCAGATTGCGCTTGAGCGCGGCAAAGGTGTCCGGCCAGCTCTCACCAGCATGAATGTTTGTGCAATAGCTGAGGAGCGAGCCATCACGGAGCAGCATCAGGGCCTGCTCCGCTCTTCGAGCCAGTTGATCGCTTCCATGGCCAGTCGCTCATCGATCTGATGGACCTCGATTCCGACGCCAAGGCTGGTCAGCAGGGTGATCGTAAACTCGCCGCCCAGATGTTCGCGGAATTCCCGCAGCCCCTGCAGGATTGCTGGTGTGCAGTCGGCGCTCCGCGTGCGCAGCGCCGGGTGCCAAAGCCTGAAGCCGAGAGTCTCCAGGAGAAAGGCAATGCGGTCCTCATCGCCTGGTGGGAGAAGTCCGGCCAGCACCGAATAGCGCGCATCGAGCGCAATGCCGATGGCCACGGCCTCACCATGGCGGAGATGGTAGTGGGTGAGCGACTCCAGCTTGTGTGCCGACCAGTGGCCGAAGTCGAGCGGGCGCGCGCTCCCGGTCTCGAACGGATCCCCGCCATGGGCGATCTGATGCATATGCAACTCGGCACAGCGCCGGATCATATAAGCCATCGCATCCGGCTCGAAGGCGGCAAGCGCATCGGCATTGCGCTCCAGCCAGAGGAAGAAGGCCGCATCGCGGATGAGCGACACCTTCACGGCCTCCGCCATGCCGGCGATCTTCTCGCGCGCCGGCAAGGCATCGAGCAGCCCCAGGTCGTTCAGCACGGCGAAGGGCGGGGCGAAGGTGCCGACGAAGTTCTTCACCCCGTTCAGATTGACGCCATTCTTCACGCCGACCCCGGAATCGTTCTGCGACAGGACTGTCGTTGGCACACGAATATGCCTGATACCGCGATGCGATGTGGCAGCGACCAGACCGACGGCGTCGAGCAGCGCACCCCCGCCGATGGCGATAACGAAGGAATGCCGGTCCATGCGATGCCGGAACACCTGCTCCATCATCTGCTCGACGAAGCCCAGCTCATTCTTGACCTTCTCGCCACTCGGCATGACCTGCGGCGGCGCGACGAGGGCCATGCGGCTGCCATGCCGGGTGGCGTAAGCTTCGATCGCGGGAACAAGGTGGGGACTGTCGCTGGCCAATCCTGCATCGACAAAGATAAGGCAACGATGACAGCGGTCCGGTTCCAGGCGGCTGAGAGCTTCGACGAATGCGCAATTCTCGAGAAGGAAAAGCCCCCGAGTGAAAACAACAGGAAATTCGTAGGGGACGGCAAAACGCTGCCAGTAAACGGTTTCGCCGAGCTTATTAGCCACGCCTTCCGCGGTACGAAGCTGCTGCGAACTCATGAGAACATTCTTCCCCCCGGCAACCCGTGATCGCAATGGAAAGCGGGCAAAAAGAGTAGTTTATTGTGACCACTTGCACAAGTCTTGCGCACGGCCGGGGCGTGTTGCCGCGCTATTTGTCATGCTCTCACTGATGCTTAGCATTCGCATCGTCGACGTAGCGTGGCGCCGAAAAAGCATGCAGATTTAACATTCACCATCTCAGGCGCCGTTGCTGGCGTGGCTCCCAACCTCGGCAGCCGCGGTAACTAGGCAAATAGTCTTAGAGAGCTGAGATTCGGTATGGGAAGGCCACCGCGCAAAGTAGCTGACGCGATCGCAAGATGCCCAATTGCTCTCACGCCGCCTGCTTCAATGTTCCTCTGCGGCTATCCTGCCATCGACGAGGTGGACGCGTCGATCCATGCGTACGGCCATGTCGAGATCATGCGTGACCGCAACGACTGTCTTTCCGCGCTCGTGCACCAATGCTTCAAGGATCAGGAACACCTGCTCCGAATTCTTACTATCGAGGCTGCCTGTCGGCTCATCAGCGAGGATGATGGGAGGATCATTGGCGAGGGCGCGTGCTACGGCCGTGCGCTGACGCTGGCCGCCAGAGAGCTGGTCCGGACGCTTGTCGAGATGATCGCCTAGGCCAAGGGATCGTAGCAGCTCACCGGCTCGCTCATGCATCTCAGTCCGGCCGAGCCGACCCAGCTTGCGCATCGGCAGCTCGACATTCTCCCTCGCGGTGAATTCCGGCAGGAGAAAGTGAAACTGAAAGACAAAGCCGAGCATAGACAGGCGGGTGCTGGCACGCTCTGCCTCGTCCATGGGTTCCGTGTCGCGGCCGGCGATCCTGAGCGCGCCGCTGGTCGGCCGGTCGAGAAGCCCGAGAAGATAGAGGAGCGAGGATTTGCCGGAGCCCGACTGTCCTGTCACGGCCACGAACTCCCTCTCGCCGATGCTGAGCGTGATGTCCTTAACCAGCGTAACCGGGACAGTCTCTGCAAGAATGCGGGTGAGGTTCTCGGTCTCGATCAGCGCACTCATGTTGCGCCTCGGATGATGTCGACGGGATTGACGCGAGACGCGCGGCGTGCCGGCAGATAGCCGGCGACGGCGGCCGAGCCGAGAGCGAATGCCGAGGCGATGATATAATGGAGCAGACTCCAGGTGATCGGCAGCCTGGTGATTTCCTGGCCGGTGGCCGCCAGTTCGAACCGTATCAGCGACAGCGCATAGACCAGCGAAAATCCCAAAACCCAGCCGAGCGCGGAACCGGCAAAGCCGATCGCGACACCCTCGAGCAGGAACAGGCGGCGCATATCGCCCTCGGCAAAGCCGAGCGATTTCATGATGGCGATATCGCGTGCCTTTTCATGGGTGATGGTCGAGATGATGTTGAAAATGCCAAAGCCGGCAACCAGCATGATCGCGGCCACGACCGTGTACATAATGACATTGCGGATGACGAGCGCCTCCAGAAGCGATTCATTCGCCTCCTGCCATGCGACCGACTTATAGCCGAACTCCGCCTCGGTGCGCCGCGCGACTGCCGGGGCGGCATTTGGATCATCGAGCTTGATGCGGATTTCGTTGATGGCGTTCGGCCGGGCGCTCAGGATTTGCGCGTTCTTCAGGAGAACATAGGCCTCGCCCTCATCCCGCGCTGTCGTGCCGGTGTGGAACAGGCCTACGATCTTGAAATTGCGGGTCAGGCCTTCTGAGGACACTGCAGTAATGGTGTCACCGAACTCCGCGCCGAGGCGGCGTGCCATCACATCGCCGATAGCGATATTGTTTCCTCCCGTATCAAGGGCGCCGAAGTTTCCCTCGCGGAAGTCGTCGATGATCGGTGAGACGCCGCGTTCGGTTTCTGGGTCAATGCCGATGAGGGTAGCGCCGACATCGCGGCCCGAATAGCGGATGACGGCCTGTGTCTTGAGGCTGGCGGCGATGCGGCCGGGTACCCAGTCTCTGAGCCAGGTTAGTGCCGCCGTCGGATTGATGATGCCACGCCGGTCCTCCCGCGGCCGCAGGCCGAAGATCGCGACGGTATCGAAAGCCGCCTCAGCAGGCTGACGCCGCGCCGTACGCTGCTCGTCGGTGATCTGCACATGCGGCATGGTGTTGACGAGCTGCTCGACGAAATTATCCTGCCCGCCCTGCATCAGCGCGGCCATGGCGATCGAGAAGCCAACGCCGACGGCTACGCCGAGGATCGCCACGACGGTCTGCCGGCCGCGGCCGGTAATATGGGTGATGGCGATCTCAAGGATGAGACGCATGCCGGTCTCCTTCCGTCGCGCCAGCAAGGAGCCTCACGCGTGTCCCATCGGCCAGGCTCTGCGGATAGGGCGAGATGAGGCGTGCATTTTCCTCGACACCGGACAGAACCTCCACGCCGTTGATGCCGCGGATCCCTATGCGCGCGGTGCGCAGCCGGGCTCTGTCTCCTTCGATCAGAAAGACATTGTCGCCCTGTACGGCAACGGAGGGGATCAGCAGCGCATTTGGCGAGACGCGGATAATGACGTTCACATCGGTCGACATGCCGATCCGGAGCGGTGTGTCCTCGGGTAGCCGGAAATAGACGCGATAGGTCTTGGTTATGGGATCGCCCTTCGGGGTGATGCTTTCCACAACCGCTTCGAGGTTCTGCCTTGGGAAGGCATCCGATCTGAGCAGTGCGCGCTGGCCAGGTTTGACCCGCGGGATATCCTCCTCATTGACGTCGGCGACCACATTGAGGGGGGTCGGCTCGCCAACCCAGAACAGCACGGTGCCGAGCTCGGCAACCTCGCCAACCTCGCCATCCTGCCGCAACACGACGCCGGCGCTTGGGGCCCGCAGGACATAGCTGTTGAGCCGCGCTTTCTGACCCGCAACCAGCGCCTGCAACTGGACGAACTCGCTGCGCGCCCTATCGAGCGCCTGCTGGCTGGCGGCGTTCTTCTCCGCGAGAATAGACAGGCGCCGAAGCTCTTCCTGCGCAAGGTCCAGCCGGGCTTCGAGCTCTGCGAGCGCCGCCTGTGCCTCGGTGGCGTCGAGACGGGCGAGAATGTCGTCCTTGGCGACTTTGGAGCCTTCGCAATTGCACTGCTCCACAATTCTCTCGCGAACCAGAGGCGTTACTTTCGCCCAGACGCGCGGCTCAACGACACCGTTGGCGTAGACGATTTCCGCGGCATCTCCGCGAAATGGCGTCGCCGTGGAAACGGCTGTGGGCCGCAACATGAACCAACCGATCACGCCAGCAGCGGCGAGAGCGGCAAACACAAACAGCAAGCGCATCAGCCTTCACAACCCGCAACCGGCGGTGACGACGGCTCAACCTCCGGCGGGGGCGCCCCTCCATTGAACAGAACTCGCTTACACGTCGGCACCTCTCTTGCCCAGGCGCGTCCTACACAGCGCCCATCGTCGGATCGCTGTTGTGGTGTGAACGCCACCATGCCGGCCGACACTCTCGCCCAGCCGGCCTTTCTCGATATAAGCGCCTCGAAGCCGGCTACTTCAGGCCCAACTCCAGCACGCCGGGCACCATGATCACCGCCTCGGGATGGCGGCCGTTTTCGAACATGGCGAACTTAAGGGCCTGAACACGATCGATGAAGATGCCGCCACTGCGGCCCGATTGGTCGCGTACTACCCACTCCCCGCGGCCGTTTCGACCGATGTAGTAAAGCCGGCCAGCCGGCGGGCTGCTGGGATGCGAAAGGGCTGTTGGCACGACTGCCGAGGTTTTCTGCGCCGGAATGACAAGGGACATGGCGGCGCCCTATATCGCCAGCGGGGGCAGCCAGATCACTGTGCGCAAGGCAATGAGCCCCACAGCGATAGCGATCAACCCCAACGTGAGCAATACGTCCGCCCCGGCGGGTTTGATGACAGCTAGCTGCACCTGGCGCTGAGCGCGAACAAGGTTGCTGCGCGGCTGGGAATACTGATGGCCGCCAACCGGCGCCATGTATGTAAAGCTTGCTTTGGAGGGCATAGCGCATTCCTCTCTCTGCCAGCGCACTCTCGCTGGCCCGGGAGAAATGCACCCTATGACATATAAAATCGATAGAGCTGGGTGCGCTCTTGCATAAGTGTGTCATAGCCTTCGCGGCTGTTTCGATCCCCCCTGGCACGATCGCTGGCCTTTTATCTCCCTGCCCGAACCTCAAAGGACGCGCCAACGGGGACAATGCGCTCACTCTCATCTTCGCCGCCTTTCGCGCCAGTGATGGAGTGCCGATTCCATTGCCTCCCGCGTCACCAGATAGAACTCGGCCATTTCCTCAAGGCGATCGCGTGCCGCTCCTGACGCAACGGAGCCCGCACCCCGCCGCAGTAGTTCCGCCAGTGCCGCGAGCAGGCGATTCTGCTCCGTCAGCATGCCCTCATAGTTGTCGGACACCTCATACAAGGCGCGCTTGCTGCCGCGTTCACCATGACGGCGGGCAAGGGTGTACTGCTCCAGCAGCCGCGCTGCGACGCTGGCACTGCTTTTACTGACCTCAAGGTCAGTCGTTATGCGATCCAGACTGACAGGCTCGGCACTGAGCAGCAGGTATCCATAGAGGCGCGCTGCCGTTTGAGGCACGCCCCACGGCACGAGCAGCCGGGCTACGTCCTCGATAAAGAGCTGCTCGGCCCTTGTCGGGCCCTTATTTGACTTGTTCGGCATGTTTCGTATATATCAAATATAGAAAACA
>Ga0081540_1004148_pt1 | contig 11167 bp, 9 predicted proteins | sample TabmetS2T1R1_FD_71024 | JGI IMG/M metagenome (GOLD analysis project Ga0081540, IMG submission 71024) | Tabebuia heterophylla rhizosphere microbial communities from the University of Puerto Rico - S2T1R1 | ecosystem: Host-associated > Plants > Roots > Rhizosphere ...
GCCGCTCATGGATCAGTTCCTAAAGGACCTGACGCGGGCGAAGGCACCGAAGACTGCGTAGTAGGATTTTTTGTAGCTTAAATTCAATGAGATAGCAGTTCTCAGTTTCATCTCGTCCGGCGCGCCATTCTTCGACTAATGTCGATCATAGCTCCCTGCCTTTTGATGCGCTTCAGATCGATCCATCCATCAAGGACAGCGAGCTGATCCTCTCGACCTGCTGGCCGTTCGACGCCGTAACACCCGGCCCGCTCCGTTATGTGCTGAAAGCGAGGTTGATCGAGCCTATTCAGCGGCGGTGAACGTCAGGCTTTTGACCGGCCGGCCTTCGAGCGTTCCTCGCGACAGGCGGACGGATTCACGCCGGTGATTTTGCGGAACGTACGCGTGAAGTGGCTCGGGCTGACAAACCCGACCTGCAGCGCGACGGCCGCGAGGGACTCATCATCGCGATGCAGATGTTGCAGCGCCTGCTGCACCCGGCGCTCGTTGATGTATTCGAGCGGGGTCTTGCCCAGCGTCGCGCGGAACGCACGGTGAAGATAGCCCGGCGAAACACCGACAAGATCCGCCAGTTCGGAAACCCTCAGCCGCTCGGCGAAATGTGCATCGACGTAGTCGGAAATCCGGCGTACCCGCCAGGGCGCGAGCTTCCATGCCACGACGCTCTGCCGCGCGGGGGCTTGCCCGTAGCGTGCAACAAGATGATGCGCCAGCGCCAGAGACATCGCCTCGCAATAAACCGGATCGAGCGCGCCATCCGCCGCAAGCATCCGGGCGAATTCCGAAACCATGCCCAAGATGAAAGGATCGTCGATGTTGGTGAAGGCCGCCCCGTCAAGGGTGCCAGCGGCGTTAACATCGTCCTCGAAATCGAACAGCGTCGGATTGAGCGCGATCGAAGCCCATTCAAATGCAAGCCCGCGCATGCGCATGCGGCGTTCGCAATGCGCCGGCACGAACGACACCGCGCCGGGACGGTCCGCCCCGCTATAGCGATGTCCGCAGGATGAGATGACTTCGACCTTCTCCGCTTGGCCGCGAAGCGTCACCATCACAACGTGCGCAGGCCTACGGATGATCCCTTCCGCTGATTTGGTGTAGGGGCGCCGCGCCATATCGAAAACGCCAGTGCCCCAGGCGCAACTGCGCCAGCCGAGCGACGAAGGCTCGATCCGTCGCTGATACCGCATCTCGACCGTCATAGAACCTCTTCGGCAATGACCGGACCGCAGCCGATCCTAAGTGAAACCGTATATAAGCAAGAGGTCAGGATCGGACAAGGCCGATGAGGATTCGAAGCGCGCGGCCTTTTGCCCTCGTCTATCTCTCTGGGTGACTTGGCAATCGGGCCGTCAACGGAGAGCTTCCACATGCAGACCATGACCACAGAGATGCATCCCAAGACAAGCCGGCGGAGCGTCCTGAAATATGCGGGCCTCGGCCTCGCGGCGGCAGCGGCGTCCCCGGGCCTCCTCTTCCCGCGGCGCGCATCCGCCCAGACAGTTGCCCCGCCGGCGCCGGGCACAATCACGAGGACGATTCCATCCACCAATGAAATCATCCCTGCCATCGGGCTTGGGACCTTCCTCACCTTCGACGTCATCCCCGGCCAGCCACGCACGCATCTGCGTGACGTCATCCGCACTTACTGGGACGGCGGCGCGCGCCTGCTCGACACTGCGCCACAATACGGCACGGCTGAAATCACCGTCGGCGACTACGCGACCTCGCTCGGCATCAACGACCAGCTCTTCATTGCCAACAAGATGTGGGCGACCGGCGACTTTCTTGCCGATGAAAGCCAGGCGCTGCGCAGCCTGCGGATCTCCGAAGATCGCCTGTGGCGGCAGCGCATCGACCTCATGCAATGTCACAGCCTCGTCAATGTCGACAGCATCGTTCAGTATCTTCGCGCATGGAAAAAGGAAGGCCGCATCCGCTACACCGGCGTCACGCATTACGAGAATATCTACATGGCGCCATTGCTGAACTGGGTTGAGCGCGGCAATCTCGATTTCGTGCAGGTCAATTACTCGATCTTCAACCGGCAGGCGGAGGAACGTCTGATACCAGCGGCGGCGCAGCGCGGCACCGCGGTGCTCATCAACATGCCGTTCGAGAAGGCGCGGCTGTTCAAGGTGGTGGAAGGACGACCGTTGCCGGATTTCGCCAAGGAGATCGGCGCGGCCAACTGGGCGCAGTTCTTTCTGAAATGGGTCATCTCGCATCCGAACGTGACTTGCGCCCTGCCCTCGACATCCAATCCGGCCCATGCGGCAGAAAACATCGCGGCTTTGCGCGGGCCCCTGCCCGACCGTGAGATGCGTGCGCGCATGGTGCGGCACATGGAAACGATTCCAGGCTTCAACAAGATCGCAGACATGCCCTGGTATCCCGACAAGCGGTATCCCGGCATCATCGCCCGCGCGCAGGCGGAACTGCGGGAACGGACCTGAATTGTCGGGTTTGACGAAAACGTAAGACCCGGCGGTGAAGCCCGCCGGGCGGCTTTGCCGCAGACGGTGGCAAGCCATTCGCCTCAGCCCATATAGAGGGCAGAGGCGTGACGTCCCGCTCGGGTGATAGGCTGAAGGGGTGGGAGACGCGGCTCCTCGTAGTCTACGTCTCGAACGCCGCACATCTGCAGAGCCTGGCATTGATCTACGCTGGAATTACGCGATTGAAGCGAGACACCAATGAACTCGCGCTTCCCAACTTCATGCTCTCCGTCGTGTCGAGCACCGCGCGCAGCTATCGCCGGCTTCATTCGAGTGTCACGCCGAAGACTCAAACCCGACGTTTGGTTCGTTCCGTACGCCGGACGATCGTATACCGAATCATTGGCCCATCCTGGGGATCATCGAGCCGAATGGACGTGATAGCTTCGGGTGGCGGTTCGCTATCCCTGCCGAATTCTTCCACGTGGGATGCTTCGACGACCTTTACCGAGGAATCCCGCATGAATTCAGCCAACGCCGCCACTTCTGCGCCCGTGGCCCCTCCGACCCGCCACGAGGACTCGAAGACCCCCGATTCCAGTTGACCGTTGACATCAAGACCCAAACCGACATCGTAGTTTCGGCGCGAGGCCATAAAACCGGGGTAGGCGTTCGTCGCCTCGTCATAAACCCTTGCCTTTTCGACTCCGACGCGAACCGCATGAGGCATTGGCAGCTGATGCAGGGCGTCCCATCCTCCGCGCACGCAGACGAGATCCGAGCCGCCGTAAACCAGCCGCTTCTCGTTATTCGTCGTCACTCTCTGCCTTCCCCAATACGTGAAGCTCAGGTCATTGAACGTGATGTGACCAACGCTCAATGTCGTGACTTCGTGCAGGTTTTCTTCAAGCACCACGCCATAGTTGGCGAGATTGTCCGCCGGAAAGTGATCGAGGAGCTCCTCCAGTTCGTTGGGCGCAGTAATGACCGTCTGGCCTCGACCCCCAGCCTCACACGGGTCCTTCACGCGGATTGGTCCGCGGAAGAGCATTCGCCCGGCGGCAATCCGCGCATCCCGACAACAGAAGGCAGTATAGCCCGGCAACACCGCATTGCGTATTCGCTCTCCGAATCTGAACAACCATCCAGATGGCCGATCTGCGTCCTTATCGACGAGTGGATGTGTTATGGCCTTTGTCTTCACAAAAGGATGCGGGACAACCCCACCATAGAGATCGGTCGCGCCTCGAATACCGAGAGATTCTGCTTCGTCCAACAACAGGGTGTCGTCTGGAACGAAGTAGATGTGATGGCTGCGGCTGTGGTCGTTGGCGGCGCCGTACTCGCCGCCAAATTCATAGTACGTTAGCCCAGCAATTGCTTTGGCATCGGCGACCAACATGATTCTTTGATGGGCACGTAGCGGCTTTCCAAGTCGGGATGCATAGGTGACCACGGTTCCTTTGGGCATTGTCAGGTCTCAATCCAACGTGTGCCGATCCCGATCAGGGATATTGCCCTCTGCCCCGGGTCTTCACTGATTTGTTTGGGTGCTCTTTCAGCCGGCTGATCAACCATCAGCGTGCTGCGGCGCGCGAGCACTCCGAAGAAGCAGGGAGCGTCGGCTCGCCGGACATCGTCAGCACTCGACGTATTGTGCCCCTGTTCACGGTGTCGGACGAAATACCCAGATTGCAGCGGGTTCGCCGGGACCGGCGCGCGCGGCGACGAAAAGCCGATCGAGGTCGGGGACAAAGAGTGCGGTTCGCGCGCCCGATACTGTGGGGATGTGGGCCGAGCGACGGTATGCATCTCCGTTTGCCTCGAACACATCCAGATGTCCATCCCCGCAGACAAGGTATACCCAGTGGCGCTTCGCATCGAAGAAGAGGTCATCCGAATCGCCGCAGGCGTCGACGGTCGATATGATGCTGCCGTCCTGCATCGAGAGGACGCCAAGCTGAGCGGGATTCCGGGACGCCACGAGAATGCGTCCGGATTCCTCGTCCAGAGCCATAGGAAAATTGCTGCCGGTGTCGATCGGCCATTTCGCCACCTGCTTGCTGGCGAAGCGGTCTATGACAGCGATCTCACGCGATTTCGGGACGTTCACGAAGATGCGACGGACCGAGCGCGCGAGCTGAAAACTCTCGGGGTGAGCCTGAAGCGGAATGTCCGCGATCTTGCCATTTGTCGCCGGGTCGATTTCTGCGAGTGAGCCCTTGCCGTAACCGACGAAGGTCCGATTGGACACAGGATCAACTCGAACGTTGTCCGCATCATCTCCCAGATCGATCCGTCCTGCTGCCTCGTAGTTCGAGCCGCGGAACAGCTGCACCGAACCATCACCGGCATTGGCAACAACAAGCGTATCGCTCGACGGTACGTAGCCGATGCCTTGCGGTTGTTTCAATCCGGCAATGATATGCTGTGCCCTGCCCTCCTTTAGATCGACGACCTGCACCCTATCGTCACCAAGTTCGGCGACGAAGAGGCGTTGCCGGGACAGATCGATCGCAAGGTGGTCGATTCGGCCGCTCACCTCGCCCAAAGCGATCTTGCTTTCGAGCTCCAGCGGTGGCGGCTCCGACGCCTGACCAAATGCCCCATCCAGTGCGACTGTCGCCACAGCGACCGCCGCTAAGCATACCACGCAACATCGACGGATCGTCTTCATTAGCTATTTCTTCCTTCATCAAACTGCCGGAGATCGGCTTCCTAAATCCAGCGGGCTGGGCAACGATGCCCAGACCACAAATGTCGCCCGCGACAATTCGGCCAGGCTCGCTCAGCTTGCCGTCGGCTCACCAGTGCCGAGATCGTAGAAGGTCGGTTTGATCGAATTGCCTTGGACGACCATGACTTCGAAGACGGGCTTGCCGTTGCGGATTTTTTCCCTAACGGACAAGACTGTACCCTGCGCCGATGCCCTCTGGATGATCGCCGGAATGGTTACCTTGGTCATCGACAGGAGTGCGTGATACTGCGCCGACCGAGCGATGTGCTTTAGGTCCGCGAACACTTCTTTCTTGGGAGTCCAGGTCGCTGTCGTTACGTCGCCTATGTACTCGTTGAACGAATTATCCTCTGCAGCGGTATCGAAGCCCTTTGCCGAGGTGTAGATCGACAGCATCAACTTGTCTTTTACCATTTCGTATTTCGCCTCGATGGGTACTTCAGTTCCCTTAGCCGCCTGATCGATGCCTTGCAGTAAGGTCAGCTTGGCTCCTGACAGCGCCTTGATCAGAGTTGCCTGATCCGCATCTTCGGCCCACACAAGACTTCCCTCCAACGTCGCGAAAACAACCGCGATAACGAACATCAGGCCTTTTCTGATCATGTTGATCCTCCATCTTGCATGCGCAGGATTGCGCTTCTGTGGGCTAATCTGAGGGAGCGCCGGAAGTCGGCCGAGCGTCCGGTTTATTCCGGCGGTTGATTGAGTATCCTGGCTTGTTCACACCGAACGCGCGGAACCCGGCACTCGGCGATCGTCTTCTCGACCGGGTCTCTCAAAGACGTTTTCGCCATCGCCGTGATTCCGTTTTGTGACTGGGTAGCGGCCACGTCTCGCTTCCCGTGACTGGTTCGAGCTTGCAACGCTGCCATTTGTTCCAAGCCCGTTCCGCAGCTGACGTCCAGTCTGGGTGCGTGACTTGACCAGGCTGATCTTGCGTCGTCTTCCGGCGCGCCACCACTGAAGAATTTCTGAAATCCCTGTCAGGAAGGCTGCAGCGGCAAGGAACCAGTCTATAATGCCGGCGCAAGAGCAGCTCTCGAAGCGGAGCACATCGTGCATATTCTGATCATTGAGGACGAAAAGAAGGTCGCGAACGCCCTGCGCGAGGGCCTTGAAAAAGAGCATTACGAAGTCACGATCGCGGCGACCGGAGAAGAAGGCTTTTTCCTCGCGAGCCAAGGTTCTTTCGATCTTCTGTTGCTCGATCTTATGCTCCCGCGCCGCGATGGTATCGACGTCCTCGCGACGTTGCGCAAGTGCGGCAATCAAACGCCGATATTGGTCGTTACGGCGAAGGATGCGGTTGAGGACCGGGTGATCGGTCTCGATCAAGGCGCTGACGATTACCTCACCAAGCCGTTCGCATTCTCGGAGCTGCTTGCCCGCATCCGGGCGCTGCTCCGCCGCGGCCGCATGGATCAGATCCTTAGGCTACAGCACGAGGATCTTGAGATGGATCTCGTCACACACAAAGTCTCCAGGGGAGCTCAGTCTCTCGACCTGACCGCGAAGGAATTCGACCTGCTCGAATACCTATTGCGCCACAGCGGCCGCGTTGTGTCGCGGGAGATGCTCGCATGCGACGTATGGCACGCGACGGCCAGGGCTACACCACTCGACAACGTCATCGACGTTACAATCGCGCGGCTCCGTCGCAAGATCGACGAACCCTACGAAAGAAAGCTGCTGCACACAGTCCGCGGCCTTGGATACCTTCTGAGCGGGAGGCAAGGATGAGATTCCGCCCGCCAAGCGTGCGCGCGCGGCTTACGCTCTGGCACGCTGGAGTGCTGACGCTAATCGTATGCATTTTCTCCGCAGGGATTCTGCTTTTCGTCGAGGCGCGTCTCTATACCGGGTTGGACGCGCAGCTCGGCCAAGAGATCGCGACCATCGGTAGAGTCTATCGCGAGGAACCGGACGAACTGAAGGATCTCGCCTCCCACTGGGGCATCACATTGTTCCAGCTGGACGACGGCGGCGGCATCCGCATGCGGACCGAAGCATGGGAGCGAGAAGGACTGTCACGCGCGCTGCAAATTGCCGACTTGACGTCGCCGCTGTCGTGGAGGGCGCCGGACGGCCGTCACTATCGCGTCCATAGCGTTTCTGAATCGTCCTATCGCGTGGCGGCCGCAGTCGACGAAACCTCCCTGCGGGACACGCTCTGGACGCTCGCAGTCATCCTTACAATGGGTATTCCCTTCGCCGCCGGCCTGGCGATCGCGGGAGGCTACTTCCTTGCCGGCCGCGTACTCTCTCCAGTCGGAGCCATGGCGCAAAGGGCCCGCGAAATCACCGCAGAATCGCTCGCCAAACGGCTTCCGGTCGAAAATGCCCGGGACGAGTTCGGGCAGCTTGCGACAGTATTCAACGACACGCTATCCCGCCTGCAGGACGCGTTCGAGCGACTGCGCCGTTTCACGGCCGATGCTTCGCACGAGCTGCGCACCCCACTCACCGCGATGCGCAGTGTCGGGGAGGTGGCGCTGCAGAACACACTTGATGCCGCTGCGTATCGCGACGTCATCGGCAGCATGCTGGAGGAAGTGGACAGGCTCACGCGGCTCGTCGAGAGCCTTCTGATCCTCACCCGCGCCGACTCGGGAAAACTCCAGCTTGCGCCCGAGGTCGTGGATCTTGCAGGGTTGGCGGGACATGTCATTGATCAGCTCCGCGTGCTCGCCGACGAAAAGCAGCAAGAGCTTACGCTCCGAACTCCGATTCGAGTCCATGCTACGGGAGACGCCGCGCTCATCCGTCATGCCCTCATGAACCTGATACACAATGCGATAAAATACACCCCGGATGGCGGCGCGATCACCGTCGAGGTGAATGCGAAGGGCGGGCGCGCCAGGATCGAGGTGCGAGACACAGGACCGGGAATTCCTGCCGCGCATCGGGACCGTATTTTCGATCGCTTCTATCGCGTCGACGCTGGCCGCTCGAGGGAAGAGGGCGGGGTCGGACTGGGGCTCGCAATCGCTCGCTGGGCGGTCGAGGCGAACGGCGGACACATCGAACTCGCAAGTGATGGGACCTTTGGAAGCTTGTTCCGGGTCTTTCTACCGGCTCCGGATGATTCATCGACGACCGGCCAGACTGCGATTGAGCCGGCATCCGCCTACTCAGTGCGGTCTTGACCAGTGGCAGCAGCCCGCGAGCCGTGTTTAACTGATCGCGGTGCGGGCAAATGCCGCCGCGTTACTTGAGCGCAAAGCCGCCTAATCTAAAGGCTGTTGAACAGTTTTGAATTGTTCACCGTCTAGGAGAACTATTGAAACGACCGGATGCCCATTTCTCAAACTGGGCACCGCGCTTACCACGCGGACGTTGGTTGATGAAGTAACCGCTTTGTCGATCGCTTCCTTCAAAGTGGTTTTTGCATCCGTCATCGCTGCGCTCTGGAAATTGGCCGCAGCAAGGTCGTCTTCCTTGCTGATTGGTTCGGCCTTCGTCACCTTGCCGTTCATATAGTCGACTAGCACCTCTGAGAACTTGCCATTCCTTGACGTGTAAACCGAGAGTTGGAAATTGCCTTGGTCGACCTCGAATTTGGCCGAGATCGGCTGGCCTTGTTGCGCGCTAGCCTCTAAGCCTTGCTGCAAATTGATTTTGGCGGTGTTAAGTCTCTTAATTAGCACCTCCTGACCTTCGTCATCACCGCCGTCCGCAAAGATGGCGTTGTGATCTGCGAAGGCTACCAACGCGGCCAGCCCAAGAACAGTCGCGCCGGTAGTTATTAGCAACATCGTTCTTCGAGTCATGTTGACCTCCATCGGTGGGTTGATATCGCCCATTTCTTTTTTTGCAGCTAGTGAATCACCATCCAAGTGGGTTGCAGCAGCGGGAACGCGATAAGACCGACAACACCCGTCGCGGCGATGAGGAGCGGGTTGCTGACTTTCCAGCGAAACAGAACGACGAGCGAGACCAGCCCGATCAGGGCAGTGAGCCAGTCACCGATAGCGATTCGTCCCAGCAAAATGCACGCTCCCAGTATCGTGCCGATCGCCGCGGCATAGGCGCCCTTAACGAAGCCTTGAACGTTTGCGTTATCCCGGTGGCGAGCTAGCAGAGGCGCCACGATCAGCACGAGCAGAAAAGACGGGAGAAAAATGCCGACCGTCGACACCAGCGACCCCCAGAATCCCGCCACCAGATAACCCACGAAGGTCGCGGTGATCACGACCGGTCCCGGACTGATCATGCCGATCGCAACCGCGATCAGGAATTGCCGCTCATCGAGCCAGTTGTATTGCTGCACTAGCCCCTGCTCGAGGAAGGGGACGATAACGAGGCCGCTGCCGAAGGTCAGCGAGCCCGCCTTGAGGAAGAACAGCAGCAGCTTGCCCAGCGTCGAGCCTGTCGCGACCGGCGCCGCCGCCGGCGCAACGGCCGGCACAACCACAACGGCCGGCAGTACAGTTGGTGTGCGTCTGAAGATGCTACCGTAGTAGAGAATGCCGATGATGCCGGCACCGATAAACAGCAGCGCGACTTCGGCCTGAAGAATGACTGTGACTGCCAAACAGATCGCCGCAATCGCCCATTGCAGCCAGTCTTCCATGCCGAGCTTGGCCAGCCGATAGCAGGAGTGCAAGATGAGTGCGATAACGGCCGGGCTGACGCCGTAGAAAATCGCGGTCACTGGTTGAAGATCGCCGAGATAGACGTAAAGCGCTCCCAACGCGGCCACGATGACGAAGTTGGGCAGGATGAAGCACCACCCGCCGAGCCACGCGCCCCAAAAGCCGCAACGCAACCAGGCGACGTAGACGCCGACCTGAATCGCAAGTGGTCCCGGAAGCGATTGGCAGATGGCGATGGATTCCCGCATCTGCTCCTTGCTCAACCATTTCTTGTCAGTGACGAGCTCGCGCTCCATCTGCCCGACGAGTGCAACCGGGCCGCCGAAGCCGAGAAAGCCGAGGCGCAGGAAATAGAGCGCTAGCTCTGTCATGCTATTGTGCTTGGGCTCCGCCGTCGGTGTCATATCAATCTCCTTCAAGGCTTAGCCGAGCCGGCCGTTGGCAAAACGGCTTGGCGGATACTCATCGGGAGCGGGGTGGGCGTTCGACCCTCGCCACAAGAGGCAGAACCAGGAAGAAGTGGACGAAATAGTAGGCAGCGCCAATCCGGCCCAGCATCAGCCAAGCGCCTTCGGGCGGCTGTCCTCCCGCGTAGGTGAGCAGTACGCAGTCCGCAACCAAGATCCAGAAGAAGACCCGAAAGACCGGCCGGAACCGCCCCGAACGTACAGCACTGGCGTCGAGCCAGGGCAACAAGAACAATACCAAAATCGATCCGGCCATGGCGGACACGCCAAGAAGCTTGTTCGGAATGGATTTCAGGATGGCGTAATAGGGCAGCAAGTACCATTCCGGCACGATTTCCGCCGGCGTGACGCCGGGATTGGCAGGGATTGAGTTATCGGGGTTGAGCAGAGCCCCTGGCTCATAAAAAGCGAACCAGCTGAAGACAAGAAGAAGGATGACGAAGCCGAGCAAATCCTTCACCGTGTAATAGGGATGGAATGGGATCGTGTCGCCTTCACTCTTGGTGTCGATGCCGGTCGGATTGTTGGAGCCGAAGCGGTGCAGTGCGATGAGATGCAGACCCGCTACTGCAACGATTACGAACGGCAGTAGGTAATGCAACGCATAGAAGCGGTTGAGCGTAGGATCTCCCACTGTGAATCCACCCGATAGCCATGTCACGATGCTGTCGCCGACCAGGGGTATGGCGGAGAACAAATTCGTAATGACAGTGGCGCCCCAAAAGCTCATCTGCCCCCATGGCAAGGTGTAGCCAAAGAAGGCAGTCGCCATCATTAGTAGCAGGATGATCACGCCGAGCCACCAAAGCAGCTCGCGCGGCGCTTTATAGGATCCGTAATAGAGACCACGAAAGATGTGGATATAGACCACCGCGAAGAACATTGATGCACCCGTGGTGTGAATATATCGGATCAACCAACCGTAAT
>Ga0081540_1004149_pt1 | contig 11167 bp, 11 predicted proteins | sample TabmetS2T1R1_FD_71024 | JGI IMG/M metagenome (GOLD analysis project Ga0081540, IMG submission 71024) | Tabebuia heterophylla rhizosphere microbial communities from the University of Puerto Rico - S2T1R1 | ecosystem: Host-associated > Plants > Roots > Rhizosphere ...
CCACGTGAGTCTGGAAAGCCTATCATCGATGACCAAGCAATCGCGCATTCCGATACCGCAACTCGTAGATGTTCGCGCGTATCGGTACTATCAATTTGAGAATCAATTGTTAATGCGAATCTCGCCGTGCTCACCATAGCCGCCGCCAAGCGACTGTCGCCATCAATTCGGGCGGCCGCGCGGGTCGGAGCCAATAAATCCGCTCAGGCGGCTCAAAGTTCAGCGCCGCAGTTCATCCAGACTAGCGGAAGATGCCGAACAGGCCGCCCGGCTGCTGCTGCTGGGGTTGCGGCTGAGGCGGTGGCGGTTGCCCGTATCCCGGCGGCGGCAGCGGACGGGGCGCGGCCTGCTTCTGCTGCGGCGGACGCTTCTGTTGCGGCGGCGGCGTTGCCGCCTTCGGCGGATCGGGCTGCGCGCTGACGATGGTCTGGTCGGGTCCCTTACAATCGGTCAGCCAGATGTCGTAGACCGGATGCTCGACGCCGTGCAGGCCGGGGCTTGCGGCATACATCCAGCCCGAGAAGATCCGCTTCACCTCGCCTTGCAGCGTGATCTCGTCAACCTCGACGAACGCATCGGTGTTGGCCGCTTCCGTCGACGGGCGCGTGTAACACACGCTGGTCTTCACGCGCAGCGCGCCGAACTGCACGGTCTCGCCGATATCCTCGTCGAAATTGATGATGCGCCCGGTGATCTTGTCGAGGCCGGAGAAGGTCGCCTTCTTGTTGGTGATCTTGGTCGAGGGCGGCTCGCTCACCACCTCGTCGCCAGGCTGGATGCTCGCCGGCGTCTGCGGCACGCCCTTGGGCTGGCGCTGGCCGGGCGGCAATCCCGGCAGCGGATTGGTTCCGCCGGGCGGCGCATTGGCAACTCCCGGCTGCGGGGCGGCCCCCGGCTGCGGCGGTTGCACGGCAATCCCGGGCTGCTGCCCCTGCGGCACGACGGTGGTACCCGGCGGTGGCGCCAGCGGCTGCGACTGCACGGCGCCCGGCGGCGGGGCGCCTTGCCCGCCCGGGACCGGGCGGCTCGGCAACAGGCGGCCGCGCGGCAGTTCCGGCACCTGCTCGTCGTCATCGGCCGGTGGCTGCTGCTGTTGCTGCTGCCCGCGCGGAATCGAGCCCGGCGGCCGCAGCGGCGGATCGGAGAAAATATTGCCAATCTGCGCCTGCGCCTGCGGCGCTACCGCGATTGTCATGGCGGCGATCAGGGCCGCAAAACCTGTGAGAGCAAAGGTCCGAAACATCTCGCGGCTTCAAAGGGGCGAATCGGGCGACAGTGTACCGTGATCAGCCGCTCGCGCGGCCTCCGGTTAACACGCCGAATACGGCGGGGAAAGGGCGTTTGCCCGGCACTAGCCAGCCCCCTGCCCGCATGGAATAGTCTTCTCCAATCGACAACAAGCGGTCCCGCCGCCCGAAAAAGTCCGGGCCAACCGGAACAACAAGGGGAAACACCGAAAAATGCCCGATCGTATTCGACTGGACGGCAAGGTCGCCGTCGTGACCGGCGCGGCCGGGGTCATCGGCAGCGCCACCATGCGGCTTCTGGCCGAGCGCGGCGCCCGCATCGTCGCCGTGGACCGCAAGAAGGCGGAACTCAAGACGGCCATCAAGGATCTGCCTGCGGGAGCCGACCCCCTGCTCGTCACCGCCGACGTCACGCGCGAGGAGGAGGTCGCCGAATACGTCCATGCCGCGCTCGACAAGTTCGGCACCGTCGACATCTTCTTCAACAACGCCGGCGTCGAGGGCGAGGTCAAGCCAATCCCGGAATATCCGCTCGAGACGTTTCGTAAAGTGCTCGACGTCAATGTCGTCGGCGTCTTCCTCGGCATGAAGCATGTGCTGCCGACCATGCTGAAGAACAAGAAGGGCAGCATCATCAACACCGCCTCGATCGCAGGATTGCTGGGCTCGCCGCACATCGCCGTCTACAGCGCCAGCAAGCATGCGGTGATCGGGCTGACCAAGAGTGCGGCGTGGGAGTGCACCGGCACCGGTGTTCGCATCAACTGCGTTTGTCCCGGTCTGATCGACAGCCGCATGCTCTCGACCATCCTGCAGGGCCGCGCCGGCGGCAACGAACCGCCGCCGCAGGACAAGATCGTCGAGCGCATCCCGGCACGCCGGCTCGGCCAGGCGTCCGAGGTTGCCGCCATCGTCGCCTTCCTCGCCTCCGACGATGCGAGCTACGTCTCCGGCTCGCATTACACCGTCGATGGCGGCCGCACCGCGGCCTAGTGCAACAACCAAAGGACCAAGATGCCCGTCGTTCTCGATCCCGATGCCGCCGCCGTCTACAAGGCTTTCCTCGAAGCGAACCGCCCGCCTTACGAGAACGGAACGCCGGCGCAAGCCCGCGAGATGTATCTCGCCGCCCGCTTTGTCAGCAATCCCGAGCCGCCGGAGCTTGAATCGGCTAAAGAGCTTGCCATCCCCGCCCCGCACGGCTCGATCCCCGCGCGCATCTACACGCCGAAGACGCTTCGCAAGAAGGATGGCCTGGCACCGTGTCTGGTGTTCCTGCACGGCGGCGGCTTTGTCATCGGCAATATCGACTCCCACGACGTGGTATGCCGCAAGCTTGCCCATGAAGGCGAGCTGATGGTGATTTCCGTCGACTATCGCCTCGCGCCCGAGGACAAATTCCCCGCCGCGGTGGAGGACGCCATCACGGCCACGAAATGGGTAGCCGCGAACGCCCGAGAGCTCGGCGTCGATGCGGCGCGGCTCATGGTCGGCGGCGACAGCGCCGGCGGCAATCTCGCGGCCGTCACCGCCATTGCGTTGCGCGACGGCGGGCCGAAACTGGCGGGCCAGGTGTTGATCTATCCCTCGACCGACTTTGCGATGAACCATCCCTCGCACAGCGAGCCGGAGACCAGCATCCTGCTTACGCATTCGGTGATCAAATGGTTCATCAACCACTACATGGGCGATGCCGACCGCAACGACTGGCGCGCCTCGCCCGCGCGAACCAGGCTCGAAGGCCTGCCGCCCGCTTACGTGCTGGTCGCCGGCGCCGATCCGCTGCGCGACGAGGGCAACGAATATGCCGAGCGGCTGAAGCAGGCCGGCGTGCCCGTCACCTATCGCTACTACCCCGGCCAGTTCCACGGCTTCTTCACCATGGGCAAGCTGCTCAACCAGGCCAACATCGCCGCCAGCGAGATCAGCGCCTGGCTGAAGGCGCAAGGCTAACCGATTGCGTCATGTGACCGCGTTGAAGTTGCCGGAATTGTTGCCTAGTGGCGGGTAGCTTTCCCTAAACTCAGGCGCCGAGGTTTCCTTGATCGAGCCCATCCTTGTCTTCGGAATCCCCGTCGACTTCATCCTGTTCGCACTGACGCTGCTCGGCGTCGCGCTGTTCCACCATCACACGCTGCCGGTCGCGCTCGGCGGGCTCGCCGCGGTGATCATCTACAAGCTGGCCTTTACCGGCTTCAAGTTTGGCACCGGCCTTGCCGGGCTCGTCGGCCATCTCGAACACGAATGGGTGATCCTGGCGAACCTGTTTCTGCTGCTGATGGGCTTTGCCATCCTCTCGCGACATTTCGAAGAGAGCCGGATTCCGGACGAGATGCCGCAACTGCTTCCGGACGACTGGAAGGGCGCCCTCGTCCTGCTGATCCTCGTCTTTGTCCTGTCGGCTTTCCTCGACAATATCGCGGCGGCACTCATCGGCGGCACGGTTGCCCGCCACGTTTTCCATGACAAGGTTCACATCGGCTATCTCGCCGCCATCGTCGCCGCCTCGAATGCGGGCGGCGCCGGCAGCGTCGTCGGCGATACCACCACGACCATGATGTGGATCGATGGCGTCAGCCCGCTCAGCGTCGTCGAAGCCTACGTCGCCGCCGTCGTCGCGATGCTGATCTTCGCGGTCCCGGCATCGATGCAGCAGCAGCGTTATTCGCCCATCGTGAAAAATCCGCCGTCCGGCCTTCGGATCGACTGGGTTCGCGTGGTCATCGTTGCAGCCATGCTGCTCGCCGCGCTGGCGGCGAACCTGGGGACCAACCTGAAATTCCCGCAAGTGGTCGGCGCCGTCCCCGTGCTTGGGCTTGCCGTGTGGGTCGTGATCCTCGCTACAGCCGGCCTGCGTCAGCCGGACTGGAAGATCATGCCGGAGACGTTCAAGGGCACCATCTTCCTGCTCGCGCTGGTAACGACGGCTTCGATGATGCCGGTTGAGAAACTCCCGGCTGCCTCATGGCAGACCGCGCTCGGTCTCGGTTTTGTCTCCGCCATATTCGACAACATCCCCCTCACCGCGCTCGCCCTGAAGCAAGGCGGTTATGACTGGGGCTATCTCGCCTATGCCGTCGGCTTCGGCGGCTCGATGGTCTGGTTCGGCTCGTCCGCCGGCGTTGCGCTCTCGAACATGTACCCCGACGCCAAATCGGTCGGTCGTTGGGTTCGGCACGGATGGCCCGTCATCATCGGCTACGTCGCTGGATTCTTCGTAATGCTTGCGATTCTCGGCTGGCATCCCGACAAACCGCACTGATGAATGACGGGAACCGAATGGCCCCGCCTGCGTTATCTCTGACTTGCGCGAAATCCGGAGGTCGCCATGAGGTTCATCAGGATCGTCAGCATTGCTGCCGCAGCCATCACCCTGATCGGTTCAGCCGCTCTCGCACAGGACGCGAAGACGGGAATGGTCACGCAAATCGACCGGCTCAATGGCACCATCGCTATTCAACAGCCGCAGGATGGTACCGTTGGCGCAAGCAGCGGCAGCGGTTCGGTGAAGCAGTTCAAGGTGCAGGGCGTGTCGCTGGATGCTTTGCATGCCGGCGATCAGGTCAGCTTCACCCAATCGGGCGATACCATCACCAAGATCGAGAGGAAGAAGTAACGCGCACGACAATCGCGCCTGCGTCGGCCCGCCGCAGTGCTTGCGGCGGACCGTGTCGTCACGGGTTCCTTCCTTTCGGATCGTTAATCTTCGTCTCCATTAAACGTCTGTAACTTCGAGAGAATTCGCGCTGCATCGTGACAGGGCGCACAGTCGCTCGTGCGCCTCTCCTTCATGCTGAGCCATTCGCTGATCGAGCGCCGACAATGGCGTCGCCGCAACAAGCGAAATCAAGCAGAGGGAGACTTGCCATGAAGACCGTACTCATCGCCTCGCTGGTTCTTGCCGTCACCTCGGCAACCAGCTTCGCCGGAACGCCCCTGATCAATGCGCGGCAAAGTGTGCAGCAGCAGCGCATCTACGACGGTGTGGCGTCGGGCGAAGTGACTCCCGGTGAATACCTGAAGCTGCAGAAGGGACAGGCTCACATCCAGAACCTGAAGAACCAGGCAAGGGCTAACGACGGCGTCATCGGACCGGTGGAACGGTTGCGCATCCACGCCGCGCAGAACGTGCAGAGCGCGCGCATCTGGGCGAAGAAGCACTGATCACACACCCGATGCGATGGTCAGCATGAGCCGGCCATCGCATCGCGGGGCATGCATTCATCATGTGGGCCGCGCGAGATCGACGAGCACGATGTCGCAGGGCGTCCCTTGGGTCCACAAATCCCTGAGCGCGCAATAGCAGCACCTTGTGCTTTCCTGCTGAAATCTTCTAGTTTGGTCCCCAACCAAAAGACTTGAAGCAGGGAGCCGCAGTGCCGATGATCGTTCGCCGACTCCGATTTCTGATGGCAATCGCGCTCCTGTTCGTCGCAGCGCCCGGTTTTGCGCAGCAGGCTGCGAAGTGGCCGGACCGCCCCGTAAAGCTGGTCGTGCCCGTCGGCGCCGGTGGAGCCGCCGACACGTTGGCCCGCAACCTGTCGAGCGGCTTTGCGCAATTCGCCAATGGCCAGCCACTGGTGATCGAGAACCGGCCCGGCGCCGGCGGCACGCTTGCCGCATCGGGAGTCGCGCGCGAAAAGCCTGACGGCTACGTGCTCTTGCTCGCCGAGATCGGCGCCAATGCCGCCGCCAATGCCTTGCAGTCAAAACTGACGTACGACGTGCAGACAGCCTTTACGCCGATCATCCATGCCGCCAACCTTCCAACCGTTGTACTGATGCGACCGGATCTCCCCTACAAGACGCTTGGAGATCTGCTTGCCGCAGCCAAGCAGCAGCCCGGCAAGTTCAACTATGCTTCTGCCGGTATCGGCAACTGGACCCATTTGTTCATGGCCTATCTGAACAGCAGTGCGGGCATTGAGATGGTCAACGTCCCCTATCGTTCCGGCGCGGAAATGACGACGTCCCTGCTGCGTGGCGATGCCGACGTTGCCGCGGTCTCAGTCTCCACGAGCATGCCCTTCATCAAGGAAGGCAAAGTGCGCGCGCTGGCCGGTTTTCCCGCCAAACAGATTCCCGAGCTTGTGGATACGCCGCCTGCCACCCAGTCGCTTCGTGGGTTCTCGATTGATCTCTGGCATGGCGTTGTAGCGCCTGCGGGGATGGATCCCGCGCTGGTCAGTCACATCAATTCCATCTTCAACAAGGTGCTCGAGCTGCCCGCAGTGCGCGGAGCCATCTCACAGGCCCAGGCAGCCGAGGTCGTGGGCGGCTCTCCCAAGCAGTTCGACGACCTGCTCAAGGCGGAGCAGAAGCGCTGGCCGGAACTGATCAAATCCGTCGGCATCAAGGTAGACTGACTTCTTTCGGATATATTTCTTGCGAGCGCGCGACCCGGTTGCTTCCAGTACGGGCGAGTGGAGGAAAAAGACGTGAATGCATTGCTATCCGCCCGTATCAAGCAACCTGGCCTGATTTCAGCGCCCGGCGTTTTCGACATGATTTCAGCGCGCATTGCCGACGGCATGGGTTTTGACGCGCTCTACATGACCGGCTTTGGTGTGGTGGCTTCCCATCTCGGTCTGCCGGATGCGGGCCTTGCCAGCTACACGGACATGGTCGGTCGCGTGCAGCAGATCGCTTCGGGAACGAAGACCGCGCTGATCGCGGACGGCGACACCGGCTATGGCGGCCTCTTGAACGTTGATTTCACGGTGCGCGGCTATGAAGCCGCGGGCGCACAGGCGATCCAGATCGAGGATCAGGAATTCCCCAAGAAGTGCGGCCACACGCCGGGCCGGCGCGTGATCCCGCTGGCCGATGCGGCAAACCGTATCAAGGTCGCGACACAGGCGCGCTCCTCCCGGGATTTCCTCGTCATCGCCCGGACGGACGCTCGCACGTCGCTCGGACTTGATGAAGCGCTGCGCAGGGGCGAAGCTTTCCTGAAGGCCGGCGCCGATATTCTCTTCATCGAATCGCCTGAGAGCGAAGAGGAGATGGCCCGGATCGGGCGGACCTTCGGCGTGCCGCTCCTCGCCAACATGGTCGAGGGCGGGCGCACGCCGGTCCTCGACAAAAACGACCTTGAGAATCTTGGATTCAAGATCGCGATCTTCCCGACGTCCGGCTTTCTGGCGGCTGGTGCAGCCATGCGTTCGGTCTACCAGGAGATACGCTCCGCAGGCTCCAGCAAGTCATGGAAGGGCGACATGTACGCCTTTGACGAGTTCTGCCGGCTGATGGGTTTTGAACGAATTTGGCAATTCGAGCGAGAGCACGCTGAGACGAGGTAGCCCTCGAGGTCATTCCTGCGATGCCGCCACCCTACCGTCACTGATCCAGGCGCCCGACACACACGGCTCCCGCCGGTAGCGCCGCCTCTGCGGGTAACACAACCTCGTTGACAAACTTCGCGGCCCCTCCGGGAAGGGAGGAGCCGGACGCCAGCGACATCACGAGATTGCGGTCCGGAAGGTTCAAAATGAGCTGGCTCTGATAGCCGGCAGCAAAATAGGCCGGCGACCCGTCGCGTATCGGCCTTGTCCACCACAGGTATCCGTAACCGGCGTTGGCCGGCTCACCGCCGTCGCTGTGCTTGCGCGTGGAATCGAGGACGTAGGCCTCCGATACCACCTGCCGCTCACGCCACCGGCCTTTCTGAAGATAGAGCAGACCGATCTTCGCCATTTCCCTGCCGGTCAATTGCAGTCCGCTATATCCGGGCAGGTTTCCATCCCGATCGGCCACCCAGAAGTAGCGATCGATCTGCAGCGGCGCGAAGAGTTCATTCTTGGCAAACTCGGCAATGTTGCCGCCGACCGCACGCTTCAGGATGATCGCGATCAGATTGGTCCCCTGATCGTCGTAGTAAAAATGAGTTCCCGGCGGGTACGTGACGGTGCGCCTGATCATCCAGACGCTGGAATTCCAGACGCCCGGCACTTCGGTCATCTCCTGCGGAGCGAAGCCTGATGACATCGTCAAGAGATCGCGCAACGTGATAGCGGCCGCGCGCGGATCGATGGTCCCTTCTGTCGCTTCGGCAACCAGTTCGGGTAGCTTCTGATCCAGCCGCAACAGACCCTTGTCGATGGCAATGCCGACGAGAATGGACAACACGCTCTTCGTCACCGAATGCACCGGCCACGGCAAATCGGGTGAATTGTTGCCGTAGTATTCATGAAGGATGCAGTTGCCGCGCGCCAGCACCAGCGCCCTCGCCGACGGGTATTGCCCGGCGATTGTCGCCGAGAGCTTGGCAAGTGTTTCCGCCGTCGATGCAGCAGCCTGCTGTGCCGTGGTCGGCCGGGCCGGAAACCCTGCGGCAATGAAGAGCGAGATGCCGATTGCCGCCATAAAAGGTCGCGCGCTACCCATCGCCCTTCTCCCGCGGTTCGGTCCGTACCGCTTCTTGATTACCGAGTTGGGTCAATCCGGCAAGGTTTATCATTTCAGGGAGCTGGAAGTCCCATCATGAGGAGAAATTCCCGCCGCAGCATGTGCACCCCGCGTTCAGCGTTGCGGCGACCGCTAGGAGGCCTTTGAGTTGTGGCGACAGGCTTGCGGACCGCCTGCCGGGAAGTGTCCGCGAAGGGGTCATTGCAGACGTTTCCGACTTCGGTCAGGCCATGTCTGCCCTGCCCCGATGCGGGCATCCTGGATCTATGAGTACACGCCTAGCCTGCCCGCGCCGCGCGCCGCAGCGATTGCGGCGGCTGGCCGAAGGCGCGGATGAAGGCACGGCGCATCCGTTCGGGATCGCGAAAGCCCGTGATCTCCGCCACGCGCTCGATCGCTTCGCTCGACGACTGCACGCGTGCTTTCGCCACCTCGATGCGCAACTTCTCCACCGCCTTCGAAGGCGTGGTGCCGGTCTCCGCGATGAAGGCGCGGGAAAAATGCCGCGCGCTCATGCCGGCGCGCTCGGCCATCTCCTCCACCGTCAGCGGCGCGTCGAGATTTTCGCGCGCCCAGGCCAAGAGCGGCGCAAAGCGCCCGGTCGGCGCCTTCAGTTCCAACAGCGAAGAGAATTGCGATTGCCCGCCGGAGCGGCGGTGGTAGAGCACGAGTTGTCGCGCAGTTTTCTGCGCGATCGCCTCGCCATGATCCTCCGTGATCATCGCCAGCGCCAGATCGATGCCGGCGGTGATGCCCGCCGAGGTCCAGATGTCGCCGTCGCGGACGAAGATCTGGTCCGGCTCCAGCTTGATCTTCGGGTAGCTCGCAACGAAATGGCCCGTGCGTTGCCAGTGCGTCGTGGCGCGCTTGCCGTCGAGCAGGCCAGCTTCGGCGAGGATGTAGGCGCCGGAGCAGACGCTGGCGATGCGAATGCCGCGCTTGGCCATGCCGCGCACGAAAGCGAGCGTGCTGGCGCAACCCGCCGCCCGTCGCACGCCCTCGCCGCCCGCGACGATCAAGGTCGTGATCGCGCTCGCCGGCCGTGTGCTGCGCGCGAGCATCTCGATGCCGGAGGAACTTCTCACTGGCCCCGGCTCGATCGCCATCGCCCGGATGGCGGGTGCGCCGCCCGAGAAACGATGGGCGATCTCGAACGCGGAGATGGGTCCGGCCGCATCGAGTAGCTGGAAGTCCGGAAAGATCAGAACGCCGATCATGAGGGAATTCCTGCGCTGTGTCCTGAAATGAGGGAAATTCGCCATTTCGGACAGCAGGGCATCATGCGACGGTGTCGCCGTCAAGCAAAAATCAGGAGGCGTCGATGTCCACACCGCTGCAGATCGGAATTGTGTTGTTCCCGCGCGTCACCCAGCTCGACTTCACCGGTCCCTTGCAGGTGTTTTCCAGCGTGCCCGGCGCGCAAGTGCACCTGATCTGGAAACGCATCGAACCCGTCACGAGTGACTCGGTGATGACGATCACGCCGACGATCACCTTTGCCGACTGCCCGCAGCTCGATGTGATCTGTGTGCCGGGCGGGCTCGGCACCGATGACGCGGTCAATGACGAGGAGTTGCTGGCGTTCCTGAAAAAGCAGGCCGAAGGCGCCAAGTACGTCACCTCGGTGTGCACGGGCTCGCTGGTGCTCGGCGCCGCCGGGCTGCTCCGGGGCTATCGCGCCTCGACGCACTGGACCGCGATGGACGCGCTGGCGCCGTTCGGCGCGGTCCCGACCAAGACCCGGGTCTGCGTCGACCGCAACCGCGTCACCGGAGGCGGCGTTACGGCCGGCATCGATTTCGCGCTGACGCTTGTATCGATCATGGTCGACCGCAAGACCGCGGAAGCGATCCAGCTTCGGCTCGAATACAATCCCGCCCCGCCCTTCAATGCGGGTTCGCCGGAAACCGCGCCCGCCGAGATCCTCGCGCTGATCAAGGAGCGCATCGCACCGAGCATGCAGCGCCGCATTGAAAACTACCGGCGCGCGGCGGAGCGGCTCACGCAACACGCTTGACCTGCGGAACAACGGGAACAGAAAAAGGCCGCCTGGTTGCCCAGACGGCCTTTCCTGTCTCACGATAGCCCCACATTAGCGGGCGATTTCAGAACTTCTGCACCGGGGGCCTATCTCCCGGCCGTGTCCTACTCGGGGGCCGCTGCTCATCGGGACGGTCGCGATCCGGAGCCCGATCCGACGCGGTGGATCAACCACCTCCGTAAGATGGGTACATTGAGCCGCATTCTCGCGAAACGCGCAACGGTCCGCTGACACGCGTCCCCGCTGTTACCGTTGTTCACAGGCAATTGCGCTGCAGCACCGAATTCATTTGCAGAGCGCAAAGACCCCCGCGTAACGCGGCGGCACTTCAGCCACGATGACGCCAATCAGCTTCCCGGCGTCCAGGCCTGGTAGTCGCCGGTGGCCTTGGGGCGGCGGCCGGAACCGAGTGTCGAGCCGGACGGGCGATAGGCCTGCGCGGTGCCGGTCATGTTCGGCACGTGCGGTTTTT
>Ga0081540_1004150_pt1 | contig 11165 bp, 11 predicted proteins | sample TabmetS2T1R1_FD_71024 | JGI IMG/M metagenome (GOLD analysis project Ga0081540, IMG submission 71024) | Tabebuia heterophylla rhizosphere microbial communities from the University of Puerto Rico - S2T1R1 | ecosystem: Host-associated > Plants > Roots > Rhizosphere ...
GGACGACCTCGGCGGAAGGTATTCAAAAACTCTGGCAGACCTTATTTCCCCCGTCGTCGCGACCCAGCAACATCCGAAAAGCCGCGTATGTCTCAGTTGGGTCAGACTCCATCATCCCGCGACATCGGCTCAATGTCTGGTCTTTCCGAAAGCGGACAAGGTTAGGCGCCTTAAGAGTAGCGACCTAGTTCGTGCTTCAAGGCGATCCCGCCGCTATGACTTCTCTGCGATCAGATCGATCTCCACCAGCGTATCCTTGACCAGGAGGCCGGTGCAGCCGATCGTCGTGCGCGGCGGCGGGACTTTGAAGTAACGCTTCCACACCGTGTCGAAGCCATGGAAGTTGTCGAGGTCGGTGAGGAAGACCTGGGCCTTGACGACGTTGTCCAGCGACGATCCCGACGCTTCGAAGGTCTTCTTGAGGTTTTCCAGGATGTAGCCGGTCTGCCGCTCGATGTCCGAGCCGTAGAACGGGAAGTTCTCATGCTTGCGCGCTTCGGGCGGAACGCCGGTGACGTAATCGCTGGCGATCTGGCCGGCAGCGAACACCGTATGTCCCAGCGTGAACGCCTCGTTGTAATGGGCGAGCGGCCGCGGCGCCGATGACTTGATGACCTCGTGCTCGAGCCCCTTCTTCGGCACGTAACCGATGAGGTCGATCTCCACCAACGTGTCCTGCACCAGCAGGCCGGTGCAGCCGACCGTGGTGCGCGGCGGCGGTACCTTGAAGTAACGCTTCCACACCTTATCGAAGCCGTGGAAATCGTTCAGATCGGTGAGGAACACCTGCGCCTTCACGACATGGTCGAGCGAGGAGCCGGCGGCCTCGAAGGTCTTCGTGATGTTGTCGAGAATGTACTGCGTCTGCAGCTCGATATCAGAGCCGTAGAACGGGAAGTTTTCCTTCTTGCGCGCTTGCGGCGGAACGCCGGTCTTGAAATCGCTGGCGAGCTGTCCGGCGATGAACACCAGGTCACCGACCACGAATGCTTCGTTGTAATTGGCGAGTGGCCGCGGAATGCCTGACTTGATGACCTCGTGCTTGAGCCCTTTTCTCGGCACGTAGCCGATGAGGTCGATCTCGACGAGCGTATCCTTTACCAGCAGACAGGTGCACCCGATGGTCGTGCGCGGCGGCGGCACCTTGAAGTATTGCTTCCACACCGAGTCGAAGCCGTGGAAGTCGTTGAGGTCGGTGAGGAACACCTGCGCTTTGACGGCGTGATCGAGCGAGGAGCCGGCCGCTTCGAACGTCTTCTTCAGGTTCTCCAGGACATAGGCTGTCTGCAGCTCGATATCCGAACCGTAGAACGGGAAGCTTGGCTTCTTGCGTGCTTCCGCCGGAACGCCGCCCTTGAAATCGCTGGCAAGCTGGCCGGCGGCGAAGATGAGGTCGCCGACCACGAATGCCTCGTTGTAGTTGGCGAGCGGCCGCGGCACGCCCGACTTGATGACCTTCGCTGCCACCCCTACCCCCCGTAGCTGCGCGCGTCGGTTTCCTTGATGTCGACGATGCGGACCATGTGGGTGACCAGCGTCGGGTCACCTTTCTGGTCGAACTTGAACGGCCCGCGAACGCTCTGGTAGTCGGTCTGGCGCATGGCGTTGCGAACGGCCGTGCGGTCGGCGCTCTTGGCGCGCTCGATCGCCGCGATGGCGATATTGATGGCGTCGAACGCCTGCGCGTGCACGTAATCGGGCGGCTTGTTGTAGGTCTTGCGCACGAGCGCGATGAAGTCCTGGGCGGCCGGCAGGTTGGATGACGTCGCCGGGCTGAAATGGGTGGGATAGATCACGCCGTTGGCGGCTTCCTTGGCGAGATCGAGAAAAGCCGGGGCCGCGATGCCGTCCGAGCCGAAGCGCGGAACATCCCAGCCCATCTGCTTGATCTGGCGATGGATGAGCGCACCCTCGGTGTAGCGCGACCACTCGACGACGGCGTCCGGATTGCCGGCGCGCAGGCGTGTCAGCTGCCCGGTGAAGTCGAGATCGCCACGCGAATAGCGCTCGTCGGCGGTGATGCTCATGCCGTATTTCTTGCCGGCCTCGACGAAGGCATCGAATCCGCCCTTGCCGAAATCATCATTCACGAACAGGAAACCGAAGCGCTTGAGCTTCGGCATCTTCTCGTTGATGAAATCGACCATATCGGCGACAAGCTTGCGGTCGGGCACGGCCGAGCGGAACACCCATTCGTTGCCCTGGGTGGTGATGCGCTGGGCGGTGCCGCTGACGACGATCTGCGGCAGCTCCTCTTCGCGGAACACCTGCGCGGCGGCGAGGCTGGCCGGGCTGCTGACGCTGCCGATGGCGAGCACCACCTGATCGCGCGTGGCGAACCGGCGCGCCACCACGGCGGCCTCTTCGGGCTTGCCGGCATCATCGCCGATCACGACCTCGATCGGCCGCCCGAGCACACCGCCGGCCGCATTCTTGATGTTTGCGACCATCTCCACGGCTTCGCGGATGCTCGCGCCCTGCGTGGCGGCATTGCCCGACATCGGGCCGAATGCGCCGATCTTGATCGGCCCGCGCGATTGCGCCCAGCCGGCTGAACCGGAGGCGATGAGTGCGGTGGCGGAAATGCTGTTGGCAATGAAATGTCGGCGACTGAGCATCGGGCCCTCCCCGTCCACAGCGACATTGCGCAACGAGGCTACACGACAAATTCCGGCCGCGCACCACACGCATTAATTATGTGAGCCATGCGGTCTTGCCTTGGCGCCGAGATAGCTCATGCGCACATGCTCATCGGCCAGGAGCTCCGCCCCGCTCCCTGCCATGACGATGCGTCCGGTTTCCATCACGTAGGCACGGTCGGCCAACCGCAAGGCGAGATTGGCATTCTGCTCGATCAGCAACACCGTCACGCCGGTCTCGCGGAACATGCGGATCGACCGCATGACTTCCTCCACCATGAGCGGTGCCAGCCCCAGCGAGGGCTCGTCCAGCATCAGGAGGATCGGCAGGCTCATCATGGCGCGGCCGAAGGCGAGCATCTGCTGCTCGCCACCCGACAGCGTTCCGGCCAATTGGTTGCGCCGTTCCGCCAATCGTGGAAAGCGCGCATAGACATCGGCCAGCGTCTTGCGTGTTGTGGCGCGCTGGCGCACCAGATAGGCGCCGGCACGCAGATTGTCCTCCACCGAGAGCTCGGGAAAGACGCGCCGCCCCTCGGGCACCTGCACCAGGCCGGCGGCCACGATGCGGTCCGGCGTCAGGCCGGTGATGTCGCGCCCATTGAACGTGATCGTGCCGGCGCGCGGCGCCAGCAGACCGGAAATCGTCTTCAAGGTCGTGCTCTTGCCGGCGCCGTTGGCGCCGATCAGCGTAACGATTTCGCCGCGGCGCACCTCCAGCGACACGCCGGACAGACAGACGACATCGTCGTAGGCGGCGACCACACTCTCAATCGCGAGCACGATCGTCCTCCACGGAACGGCCGAGATAGGCTTCGATCACGGCCGGGTCGTCCTGGATCGCGGCCGGCGTGCCGTGGGCGAGACGCCGGCCGTGATTGAGCACGGTGATTTCGTCACACACGCTCATCACCACGTCCATGTGATGCTCGACCAGAATGATGGTGGCGCCGCGATCGCGCAGCCGGCCGATAAGCTCGGTCACGTGCGCCGATTCCGTGGCATTGAGACCGGCGGCCGGCTCGTCGAGCAGCAAGAGCTGCGGCGCCGCCACGATGGCCCGGGCAATTTCCAGCAGGCGGCGGTGCCCGTAAGCCAGGGTCGAGGCGCGCACGTGAGCAAATCCGCCGAGCCCGACGAACAGCAGCGCCTGCATGGCGCGCTCGACGATGTCGGCTTCCTCGCGCTGTTGCCGCGGCGTGCGCAGCACGGCGGCCAGGAAGCCGCAACGCGTATCGGCATGCAGGCCGATGGCGACGTTGTCCAGCGCCGTCATCTCGAGGAACAGCTTCAGGTTCTGGAAGGTACGGCGAATCCCGCTGCGCGCGCGCTCGGCGGTCGAATCCCGCGTGATGTCGTTCCCGGCGAAATGCAGCGCTCCCGCCGACAGCGGGAACACGCCGGCGATGAGGTTGAGCAGCGTTGTCTTGCCGGCGCCGTTCGGCCCGATCAGGCCGTGCACGCTGCCGCGGCGCACGCTCAGATCAACGCCATCCACTGCCCGCACGCCGCCGAACAGCCGCGTCGCACTTTGGGCTTCAAACAAGTCGGCGGCGCTCATCGCCCGGCGTCCCGAGCGCTCGTCGGCGAGCGAAGCGCAAGACGCTTCCACAACGAACAGCCGTACCGCCCCAAGGCCGCGAACAGGGCCGCGAGCCCACCTTCGCCGAACAGCATGGTTGCCATCAGGATGCCGCCGAAGACCAGCATGCGGTAATCGCCGATCTCGCGCAAAATCTCGGGGAGACCTACGACGACAGCAGCGCCGAGAATGGCGCCCGGCAGGCTGCCGACACCCCCGATCACCACCATGATGAGAATCTCGATCGACTTCCAGAAGGTGAAATCGTTCGGCGCGAGGTAGCGAACCTCGTGCGCATACAGCGACCCGGCCAGTCCGGCCACGAATGCCGCAATGACGAAGCACTGGCTCTTGAGCAGGGTCACCGGCAGGCCACTTGCGGTCGCGGCATCCGCGTCCTGGCGGATCGCATTGATGGCGCGGCCAAAGCGCGTCCCGTCGATGCGGGCGAACACGAGATAGACGAGCGCCGCAACGCCGACGCACAAATAATAGGCGTACATCGCATCGCGCAGCACGTAGCCGAACAAGACCGGGCGCGGAATGCCGATGAAGCCGTATGATCCGCCGGTCAGCCATTCTTCGTTCTTGATCAGGAGATAGACCAGGATCGAGAAGCCCAGGGTCGCGACCGCCAGGTACGCACCGGTCAAGCGCGTGATCGGCACCATCAGCAGGCTGGCGATCGCCGCCACCACGCCGGCGGCGATCAGCGCGAGCGGAAACGGCACGCCGAGCTGGGTGGTGAGCAGCGCCGACGTATAGGCGCCGATGCCGTAGAACGCCGCCTGGCCGATCGACAATTGTCCGGAGCCGCCGAGCAGGAGCTGCAGGCCCATGGCCACGATGGACGCGATCGCGATCAGGCTGAGCACGTGCAGCACGAACTTGTCGGGCTCAATCCAGGGCACCACGACCAATGCCGCAAGCATCACCCAGGTGACGCGGCGAACGGTCCGACGTTCGGCCGCCGGCGCATAGGAGCTGCTTACGACCGCTTCTGCCATAGCCCGACCAGCCCCGACGGCAGGACCAGGAGAATCGCAATCAACAGGATCATGCCGATGCCGTCCTTGTAGGCGGACGACAGGAACACCGTGCTGAACGTCTCGATGAGGCCGAACAGAATGCCGCCGAGCATCGCTCCGGCAATGCTGCCGAGCCCGCCCAGCGTCGCGGCAATGAATCCTTTCACGCCGGTGATGAAGCCCATTTCGAAGAACGCAAAGAACATCGATCCCAGCATGACGCCGGCGGCGCCGGCCATCATGCCTGAAATGGCGAACGTGTACGCCATCATGCGGGTCAGGTTCGCGCCCATCAGCTGCGCGGTCTCGGGATCCTGAGCGACCGCCTGCATGGCGATGCCGGTGCGGGTGTGTTTGAGAAAGAGCTGCAGCGCCGCCATGATGGCGAGCCCCATGACCATGATCCAGAACAGCTGGGGCGAGATGCGCACGCCGGCGAAGACATACGCATCCGTGGCGAACAGCTCGGGAAAGCGCAGCGGCTCGGAACCCCAGATGATGCGCGATGCGTTGATGCACAGGATCGACATGCCGACCGTGGCGGTGATCACGTTCATGATCGGCACGCGCCGCCGCCGCAGCGTGCGGTAGACGGCGAGCTCCATCCCGACTGCGATCAGCCCCGACGACACCATGCCGACGGCGAGGACCAGTGGGAGCGGCAGCGTCGGCAGCAGCCACAGCGAGGTCAGGCCACACATGCATCCCAGCATCATCACCTCGCCCTGGGCGAAATGGATGATGCTGGTGGCCCGCATGATCATGGCAAAGCCGAGCGCCACCAGGCTGTACACGCAGCCGATGGCGAGGCCGCCGACGAGGAGGTCGATCAGTTGAGCAAAGCCAATGCCCGCCATGGCGCTAGTGCCGCCGATTTGAAGTTCCTGCACCACCTGCCGCAGACTCGAAAGCGGGGCACTAGCGTATTACGGACATGGCCCGCTGTCGAAGCGGAGAAATAAAACCGGGAGTTACTTCGGAATGATCGGCAGCAGCAGGTACGCCTGCCGGTCCGGGCCGCTGTGCAGCGTCACGTCGCCATTGAACACCGCCGCCGGCCGGTCGCGCGGATCGTCGTGGCGGAACACGGCGCAACCGGTCCACACCGCGCCGAGCGTTTTCAATCCCGTCCCGGGACCGCCGCCATACACATAGTCCTTGCCGCGCACGGTGAGCGCGATGCGATAGCCGGCCGGCAGCACGATGCAGGTCGGCCAGACCTCGACGTCAACCTCGTAGACTTCACCAGGCTTGAGCTTCTGCTCCTCGTCGTGGGTGTGATACGGCCGATACGGCCGCGACAGTTTCCGATCGAGCTTGCGGTGAGAGACGCGCAGCCATCCTTGCGCCAGCGGCGTATGGGGATCGAGGGCGCCCTGGAACACCGTCTCCTTCATGTCCGGCGAAAAGCCGCGCGCCACCAGGAACAGGTCGGCATCCTCGGTGCTCGACGAAACCCACAGCTTGGCGGCGATCGGGCCGGTGATTTCCGTGTCGCGCGCGAGCGGCGCGCTGAGGAACGTCACGCCATCGCCCAGTCCGCGATAGGTCACGGTGCCGGCCGTGGACTGCGGCGCTTGGCTCAACGCGTGGCTCGCCGCATCGATGTGGAACCTGGTCCATTGCGTCGACGGCAGCGGCCACTCGGTCTCGTGGCGCTCGACGAACTTGTCCACGTGGCGCACCTGCAGGAGCACACGCGGCTGTTTCGCCCAGCCGGTGTCCTCGCCCTTGAGGTAGTGACCGAAGAATTTCTTCTGCAGGCCGACGCCGTAGTCCGTGTAGAAGTGCGTCCAGTGCTCCAGGCCGTGGCATTCGAGCCATTTGTCCTTTGACGCGGCGCGCACGAATCCTTCGAAGTTGCCGCGCGGGTGCAGTCCCTGACCGCCCCAGTTGGCAGACGAGAACAGCGGCACCTTCACCTTCGACCAGTCGGGCATGCGCGACTGCCAGTACGGATCGGTGTCGAGCTTGCGCGCCAGGCAGTCCTCATAGAAGTTGCGGCGATTGGCCCCGAGCTCTTCCTCGGTCAGCTCCAGCGGCCCCGACACCCAGTCGCCGTTCATGCGGCTCTTGAAGCCGCGCTTCCCGCGGCCGTGCTGCACCGTGTAGATCTGCGCGCGCGACCAGTCGTGGGTGAAGCCGTTGCAGAAGATGCCGCCGTGGTGGGCCATGTCGCGGTAGAAATCGGCGGCCGCTTCCCACAGGCAGATGGCGGCGAGATGCTTCGGCTGCAGCGCCGCGCACTGCCACTGGTTCTGGCCGTAATACGAGATGCCGTTGAGGCCGACCTTGCCGTTCGACCACGGCTGCACGCCGGCCCATTCCACGCACTGCGCCAGATCCTGCGCTTCCCGCAGCGACCAGATGTCGATGATGCCGGGCGAGCGGCCGGCGCCACGGCTGTCGACGCGGATGCAGACATAGCCATCGGGTACCCACTTCTCCGGGTCGACCACCTCCCAGCACTGGTACTTGTTGGTGGAGCCGGTGGGCACGTCGGGATGGTTCTCAACCATCCGCCGCCACTGCTCGCCGTAGAGGTCCTCGAAGTGCAGCCACTTGCCGTAAGGGCCGTAGGTCATGATGACCGGGTAGCGGCCCTCGGCAACGGGGCGAAAGATGTCGCAGCGGAGCACCAGCCCGTCGTCGACCTCGATCGGCATGTCCCAGTCGATGCGTATGCCGTCGCGGATTTCGCTCACCTCGCGATAACTCATGGCCGTTCTCCGATGGAAAAATGCCGGGTGGGACGGGTATGAGTTTAGCCGCGAGGCCCGGCGAGTCGAGAGCGGGCGCGGGCAGAACCGTAGGGTGGGCAAAGGCGCGTTACACCCGTCTCTCAACGACTCATGCCATCAGAACGCGCCGTGCCCACGCTGTCGTGAAGGCGGCTCAGCACCGCGTGGGCACGACGCGCGGTCAATGCATTATGCGTTGAGACGCCGTGGACCGCGCGTCTTTGCCCACCCTACTACAAAAGTGCCAGCGCGACGGCCTTGATGACCGGCTTGAGCTCGTTGATGCCGCGCCAGGTCATCTCGCACGCCACATAGAGGATGACGGCGAGGCCCACATAGGCGATCCAGCGATGGCGCTGCAGCAGCCGCGCGACGAAGTTGGCGGCGATGCCCATGAGCGCGATCGAGAGACCGAGGCCGAACACCAGCACCATCGGATGCTCGCGCGCCGCGCCCGCGACCGCCAGGACGTTGTCGAGCGACATCGACACGTCGGCGATGACGATCTGCAATGCGGCCTGCCCCAGCGTCTTGCGGCGCACGCGCCCGGCAATCGTCCCGTCGGCGTTGATGTCGTAGCCGACCAGGGCCTCGGTGCCGTCCTCCTCGTCGGAACCGGCGCGCAGCTCCCGCCACATCTTCCAGCACACCCACAGCAGCAGAATGCCGCCGGCAAGCAGCAGTCCCATGATCTGCAGCAGTTGTATCGTGATTCCCGCGAAGCCGATCCGCAGGGCCGTGGCGGCCAGTATGCCGGCCAGGATGGCCTTTTTCCGCTTGTCCTCAGGCAATCCTGCAGCGGCAAGCCCGATAACGATCGCATTGTCGCCGGCGAGCACCAGGTCGATCATCACGACCTGAAAGAGCGCTGTTAGGGATTGTGAGGAGACCAACTCCAGCATTCGGGCCACTCCGTTCTAAGTCCAATCCGACATCGCAGTTCGTGCGAACTGCCAGAGGGGCCCGGGTTTGGACGCACATACTCGACAAAGCCGCAGTCAGGCTGCGGGAAAAGTGTTGCGTTACTCAGGTTGATCCGAAGCGCTGAAAAGCCTGGTCAACTGGTCCGGTTCGATGAAAACAGAAATCACGATACCGATGAACGTCAGGCCGCCGGCGAGGTCGAACCACAAGATGCGGGGTTGATCGCGTCGACAAAGCAGCGCGAACCCGGCGGCCACAGCGCTACCAGCAAACAACAGCGTGACCATCATGGGCGCCACTGCTTCCGCCGGCACAAGCCGCCGGAAGCCGAGCGTGGCGATCAGGGACGCCAGCAGGATGGCGGCACCGGCCATCAGTTCCCTGGAGCGGGATACGTTCCTGCGGCCTGTTCGGGCGATATGAGTTCGGTCTGCGAAGGCCATGGATCGTGGTCCTCCCGGAACTGCCGACCTAAAGGGAAGGACGAAACTGTGCTAGGGAACACTATCCGCCCTGACATTCAATTCAGATAGTTTAGTAATCATGAAACGAGCGAAAAATCAAGACGTTTTCGCTGTACAGGCGCCGGGCAAGGCCGCCCCGGAGGCTCGGCAATTGCGGAAACAGGCTGGAGATTGGCTCAAGCTGCGCAGGGCGGATGCCGGATTGTCGCAGGCCGATCTCGCAGCAAAGCTGGGTCTCAAATATTACACGTTCGTTTCACAGGTTGAGAACGGCTTCAGCCGCGTTCCAACCGAATTGCTTGGGGCGTGGGCCGACCAACTGGGTCTTGAACAGCGTGCCTTCGCTAGGCATCTGTTAATGTACTATGAGCCGGAACTGCACCGGCTCCTGTTCGGAGCGGAGAGCAAGAGCAAATGAGCGTGGTTGCGTTCGAACGCAGACAGGACGCTGCGGTGTGGACCGAAACGGAGCTCGACACCATCGTTGCGGCGCTGCATGCGGCGATTGCGCCGGCCACCGGCCGCACATGGGAAACCGGCGTCACGGAAAACGGCGACGTGCAGTTCTATCTGCTGGGCCCGCGTCCGGAAGAGGCCTGCGAGCTTTGTGTATCGCGGATCGGCGGGCGGTATATTCTGGAGGACGGATCGGGGCGGCTGCTGTTCGAGCATCGAAATCTCGATCTCGTCGCTTTGCACGCAAGGGCTGCCGTCTCATCCAGGCCGTGGATCATGGTGCGGGCTGTCATGCTGTGGTTCGCAATTCGAAATACGATCCAGGAGAAATTCGAGCCGATCCTTGTTGAAGGCGAAGAGCTCCTGGTCCAGATGGCACCGCAGCTCGCGGCTTTCGCCTGATCGCAAAGTTAGATCGTTTCAATTTGTCGTCCCCGCAAATTTTGAAAGTGTCCATGACCGCGAAATCATCCGCGACATCCCGCGCCGTCAAAACGTCCCGCAAGGCCGCAACGAGCAAGGCGGCTGCAGTCAAGTCGAAGACCGCCAAGCTTCCGGAGTGGAATCTCGCCGACCTCTATTCCGGCATCGACGCGCCGGAGGTGGCGCGCGACCTTTCGAAAATGGATGCCGACTGCATCGCGTTCGAGGCGGACTACAAGGGCAAGCTGGCCGAATTCACGGCGCGGGATGACGGCGGAAGCTGGCTCGCGGAAGCGGTCAAGCGCTATGAAGCGATTGACGATTTGGCCGGAAGGCTCGGTTCCTATGCAGGCCTCGTGCATGCCGGCGACAGCGTCGATCCCGCCATTTCGAAATTTTATGGCGACGTGTCGGAGCGCCTGACCGCCGCCTCGACGCATCTGCTTTTCTTCGCCCTCGAGCTCAATCGCGTTGACGACGATGTGATCGAGCGCGCGATGCAGACGCCGCAACTGGGGCACTATCGGCCGTGGATCGAGGATCTGCGCAAGGACAAGCCGTATCAATTGGAAGACCGCGTCGAGCAGCTCTTCCATGAGAAGTCGCAAAGCGGCTACGCCGCCTGGAACCGGCTGTTCGACCAGACCATCTCGTCGCTGCGCTTCAAGGTCGGGGCTAAGGAGCTCGCGATCGAGCCGACGCTGAACTTCATGCAGGATCGCTCCGGCGAAAAGCGCAAAGCGGCGGCGAATGCGCTGGCGAAAACCTTCAAGGACAACGAGCGCACCTTTGCGCTGGTCACCAACACGCTTGCCAAGGACAAAGAAATCTCCGACCGCTGGCGCGGCTTCAAGGATGTCGCGGATTCCCGGCATCTCAACAACCGCGTCGAGCGCGAGGTGGTGGAT
>Ga0081540_1004151_pt1 | contig 11165 bp, 11 predicted proteins | sample TabmetS2T1R1_FD_71024 | JGI IMG/M metagenome (GOLD analysis project Ga0081540, IMG submission 71024) | Tabebuia heterophylla rhizosphere microbial communities from the University of Puerto Rico - S2T1R1 | ecosystem: Host-associated > Plants > Roots > Rhizosphere ...
CCCGGTCGGTGGTCGTCGGCCGCCGCCTCGCCGAGGGGATCGTGGAATTCCGCGACCGGCGCGCCGGCTCGAGATCCGACGTGCCACTCGCGGACGTAACACGTGTAGTCAGCCAAGCACTCGGGTAACGAACTCCACAAAGCGGGAGGTACACCATGGCCAAGGTGTCGGTCGCCGACGTGATGACAAGGAGCGTCGTCTACCTGCCGGAGGCCACCACGCTCGACGAGGCCGCCCAGGCCATGCGGGACCGGGGCATCGGCGACGTGGTGGTGACCAGCGGGCCCACCATGGTCGGGGTGGTCACCGACCGCGACATCGTGATCCGGGCGATCGCCGAGGACCTCCCGCCCAAGAAGACGACGCTGGGCTCGATCACCGCGCATGAGCTGATCATGGTGGAGCAGTCGGCCACCGTGGAGGAGGCGGTGCAGGCCATGCGCGAGCGCGGGGTGCGCCGGCTGCTGGTCTGCGACTCCGACCGGAAGGTCGTGGGGATCATCAGCCTCAGTGACGTGGCCCTCCTTCCGACCTCGGCGTCCGCTTAGGTTCCGCGCGTAGGGTCGATGGTGTGAGCGACATGCCCCCGAAGCTTGCCGAGATCGTCGACGAGTTCGCCTCGGCCCCCCGCGAGGTCATCCTGGAGATGCTGATCGAGTTCTCCGACGCCGTGCCGCAGCTGCCGGCCGAGTTGGCCGGGCACGACGGCATGGAGCAGGTGCCGGAGTGCCAGACTCCGTTCTTCCTCAAGGCGATCGTCCAGCCCGACGAAACGGTGACGACCTGGTTCGACTGCCCGCCCGAGGCGCCGACCACGCGGGCGTTCGCCGGGGTCCTGGCCGAAGGGCTCGAGGGCGCGTCCACGGCCGAGATCCTGGCTGTGCCGGATGATCTCTACGCCCGGATGGGTCTGGGGCAGGCGATCAGCCCGTTGCGGGTCCGCGGCGGGTCGGCGATCCTCGCGCGGCTCAAACGGCAGGTCGCCTCGCAACTCGCCCCCCGCTGAATCGGAGTTCCCGTGGATATCCAGGTCTGGGCCGACGTCGTCTGCCCGTGGTGCTACATCGGCAAGAAGCGGCTCGAGGTGGCGCTCGCCCAGTTCCCCGGCGAGGTGACCGTGACGTTCCGGGCGTACCAGCTCGACCCCTCGCCGGTGCCCGCGCCCGTACGCACCAAGGACGCGCTGGCCGCCAAGTTCGGCGGCCGCGAGCGGGCCGAGCAGATGTTCACGCACGTCACCTCGATCGCGGTCGGCGACGGCCTGCGCCTGAACTACGACCGATCGATCGCGGCCAACACCTTCGACGCCCACCGGCTGATCGCCTGGGCGGCCGGCCAGGGACGGCAGGCCGAGATGCTCGACGCGCTGCAGCGGGCCCACTTCACCGAGGGCATCGACATCGGCTCTCACCCGGCGCTGGCCGCGGTGGCGGGCCTCGACGAGCAGCTGCGCATCCAGGATCGGGCGGCTCAGGCCATGAAGACGCTCCGTCATCAGCGCGGCGCTCTCAGCCTGGACACCATCGAGACGCGCGCGGTATTCGACGGCGACGTGATCGCCGATCTGCGCCCCGATCAAAAGAACCGCGCCAGAGAGCTGATCGAGGACTTCATGATCGGCGCCAATGGTGTCACCGCGCGCTATCTCGAGGGCAAGAGGCTGCCCTCGCTGCGGCGCGTGCTCCGCTCACCAGAGCGCTGGGAGCGCATCATGGAGCTGGCCGCGGGCCTCGGTGAGACGCTGCCGGCGACGCCGAGCTGCCAGGCCCTGGAGGGCTTCCTCGCCGCGCGCCACACGGCAGACCCCGTGCACTTCCCCGACCTGTCCCTAGCCGTGGTCAAGCTTCTCGGCAAGGGTGAGTACGTGGTGGAGCGTCCTGGCCAATCCGCCGAGGGGCATTTCGGTCTCGCCGTCCGCGACTATGCGCACTCCACCGCGCCCAACCGGCGCTTCCCCGACCTGATCACGCACCGGCTGCTCAAAGCGGCGATGGCGAATCGAGCGGTACCGTACGAGCTCGACGAGCTGGACGTCCTGGCCCGGCACTGCACGACGCAGGAGGACAACGCCACGAAGGTGGAACGGCAGGTGCACAAGTCGGCCGCGGCGTTGCTGCTGTCCTCGCGCATCGGCCAGCGCTTCGACGCCATCGTCACGGGCGCCTCGCCCAAGGGAACGTGGGTGCGCATCTTCCACCCCGCGGTGGAGGGCAAGGTCGTCCGCGGCGCCGAAGGCCTCGACGTGGGCGATCGCGTCGAGGTTCAGCTCCTCGACACCAATGTGGAGCGCGGCTACATCGACTTCGCCCGCGCCTGATCCCTCGCCCCCGCAGGGGGAGAGGGAGATTAGCGGAGGCGCATCCGCAGGACGCTTATCGACTTCGCGGGAAACTCGTAATCGAGCGTCCGGCCTTGCGCGTCCACCGTCCGCTCACGCACGCCCACCGCGTCGGGTCGCTCGAACGAGTTCACGGCGCCCACGTCGGGACCCGTAACCTCCGAGACCTGGATCTCTCCCGTCACCTGAGCGCCACCGAGATCGATGGTGGCCTTGTGGCTCTGATCCTTGTCGCGATTGACCACCGCGAGGGTGAGGGCGCTCCCGGCGGCGTCGCAGGTGGCGGTGACGTCGAGGAGCTGGAAGGGGCCGAGGTCCGCCACGTGGTGGACGCGGCCCCGGACCTCGTCTTCCCGCTCGGGCGGCAGATCGTACACGGGCCCGTCCACGTGCACGTCGAGCGCCGTGTCGAGCGTGTGCTCGGCGTAGAGGCGAAGCGGATGGTAGATGGTCTGCCTAAAGAGACCCTGCTTGTTCGTGAACACCGCTCCGATGGCATTGACGAGCTGGGCGAGGTTGGCGAGCTTGACGATGCGACACTGGCGGATGAAGCCGTTGAGATACGTCCCCACCGCGAGGGCGTCGGAGAGATCGAACTGCTCCTCGACCCCGCCCATCCGGTCTTCGGGCGCGCGCTTCCGATACCAGACATTCCACTCGTCGAAAGCCACGTGGATGGGATGGGCGATGCGCTGGGTGTGGCGCACCCGCTCGAGGAGCGCGCCGCAGAGGCGCACCGCGCGCTCTGCCTGATGGGCGGAGAACACGTTGGCGTAGTGGTCGGGTTGCCCGGTATAGAGGTGGATGCTGTAGTAGTCGATGACGGGAGCGAGGCCCTGGATCACGGTGACGTCCCAGTCACTCACCCCGTTGTGGCCGCAGCCGATGAGCTCGATGCTGGGATCCGTGCGCTTCATCACGAGGGCGAAGGTCTTCGCCTTCTTGACGTAGTCCTCCGCGCTCAGACTGCCGATCTGCCAGCCGCCGTACATCTCGTTGCCGAGGCCCCAGTAGCGCACGCGATACGGCTCGGGATGACCGTGCGTGCGCCGCAGGTTCGCCCACGAGGTATTGCCGGTGCCGTTGCAGTACTCGACCCAGGCCTGGGCCTCGTCCATGGTGCCGGTGCCCATGTTGACGCAGATGTGGGGCTCCGTGCCCAGCACCCGGCAATACTGGATGAACTCGTCGGTGCCGAAACGGTTCGACTCCTCGGTGTACCACGCGAGCTCGCTCCGCCGTGGGCGCGTGTCCACCGGCCCCACGCCGTCGAGCCAGTGATAGCCGCTCACGAAGTTGCCGCCTGGCCACCGCAGCACCGGCACGCGCAGCGCCCGCACCGCCTCCAGCACATCCGTGCGGAATCCACGCTCGTCGCTGAGCGGCGATCCCTCCTCGAAGATGCCGCCATAGATGCAGCGGCCGATATGCTCGATGAAGTTTCCGAAGATCCGAGGGTCCACCTTCCCGATCTTGCGCTCGAGATCGATCTTGATCTTGGCCATAGCCGGGCAGTCTAGGTAACGCTCCCCGGCGTGTCAACGCGCCCAGCACAGAATGCGCCGAGTTGACGCGCGTTCAATCCGCTCGATATAGTGCACGCGGCCCACAGACGGGCCGGGGAGGTTCTATGAACGTCAAGGTCAACCGTCGTGGGTTCCTACGCGCCGCCGCCGCCGCTACCGCCGCCGCCACGCTGCCCACCGTCACCCGCCGTGCCTCCGCCCAGGGGAAGCCCACCATCACGTACTGGAACGGGCTCACCGGCGCTGACGGCAAGGTAATGGACGAGCTGATCGACCAGTTCACCAAAGACACCGGCGTGCGCGTCGAGCAGCAGCGCATCCCATGGGCGGACCTCTACGCCAAGCTCCAGGTTTCCGTGCCCGCCGGGCAGGGGCCGGACATCGCGCTCATCCACACCGTGGAGGTGCCACACTTCGCCAGCGACGGCGTGCTGGAAGCCATCGACGAGTCGGCGGCGACGTCGAAAGGCTTCCGCGGCGAGGACTATCTTCCCACGACGTGGCAGGGAGGCCTCTACCAGGGGAAGCGCTACGCCATTCCCCTCGACGTGCCCCAGCACATCCTCTATCTGAACGTAAAGGTGATGCGCGACGCCGGCCTCGTGGCCGCCGACGGCAAACCCAAGACGCCGGGCAGCCGCGACGAGCTGCTCGCGATGGCCAAGCAGATGACCAAGGGCGACACCTTCGGCTTCTCCATCGGCACGCTCAATCCCGGGAAGTACACGTGGGGCTTCCAGAATCTCCTCTGGCAGAACGGCGCCAACGTTTTCACGCCGGATCTCAAGCGCTGCGCGCTCGCCGATCCGGCGGCGGTGGAGGTGGCCGACTTCTGGGGCGTCATCCAGTCGCAGCAGAAGATCGCGCTGCCCGCCAACGCCAACTGCCGCGACGCCTTCATCGCGGGCAAGCTCGGTATGTGGATCGCCGGCTCCTGGAACTTCACCGGTCTCCGCGAGGCCAAGGTGGATTTTACGGTCAGTCCCGTGCCGCGCATCTTCAAGCAGCCCACCGTGTGGACTATGCCGCACCAGTTCACCTTCCCCAAGGCCAAGACCGCCGACGCGGCCAAACGCGATGGGGCATGGGCCTACATGCGGTGGATCAGCGACCACGTGGCGGAGTGGACGCTCAAGGCGGGCCAGGTCTCCGCGCTGCGCAAGCCGCACTCGGATCCGCGCATCACCGGCGATCCGGTGCTCCGCACGCTTCTGGCCCAGGCGCCGAACTGGCAGGGCGGACAGCCGACGCCGAAGTGGGTCGCTGCGGAGAATCTCACGCGGCCAGTGATCGAGACGGTCTACATCGGGCAGAAGCCCGCGGGCTCGGCCATGTCGGATCTGGCCAAGCAGGTCAACGCGCTGCCAGACTGAGAGAGAAGCCGACACGAAGCGCGTGGTCCGACGAGGAGCGCTGACCCCGTACCTGTTTCTCCTCCCGGGCCTTGCGCTTTTCCTCGTCTTCCGCCTCTATCCGCTCCTCGACGGTCTCCGTCTCTCCTTCACCAATGCGCGTCTCGGCCGCGCGCAGTACGCCTTCGTGGGCCTCGGCAACTACCAGAAGCTCCTCGAGGACACGCGCTTCCACGTGAGCCTCGTCAACACCGCCTTCTACGCGGTGGCGAGCACCCTGCCCATCCTCGCCATCCCCCTCGTGCTGGCCATCGCCCTCGACCGCGGCGTCGCCCTGCGCACATTCCTGCGCGGCGCCTTCTTCTTTCCCTTCACGCTCTCCGTGGTTACGGTGGGACTCGCCTGGCTCTGGCTGCTCGACCCCGTGGTGGGGCCGCTCAACTACTATCTGAAGGCGCTCGGCCTGCCCGCGCGCTCGTGGCTCGCCGATCCCGCCACGGCCATGTGGGCCATCATCATGACCTCCGTGTGGTGGGTCACCGGCTACTACCTCGTCATTTACCTGGCAGGGCTGCAGGATATTCCGCGCGAGCTCTACGAGGCGGCGGCCCTCGACGGGGCGAGCGGCTGGCGGAGCTTCTGGAGCATCACCGTGCCCCTGCTGCGTCCCGTCTTCCTCTTCGTCTTCGTCACGCACATCATCGGCTCATTCCAGATCTTCGGGCAGGTCTTCATCCTCACCCAGGGCGGGCCGGGCGATGCCACGCGCACCGTGGTGCAGCACCTCTACGAGACGGCCTTCCAGAACTTCTTCCAGTTCGGCTCCGCTTCCGCCATGGCCTGGGTGCTCTTCGCGGTGATCCTCGTCTTCTCCCTGCTGCAGTTCCGGCTGCTGCGCGGCCACACGCAGTACTGAGCCATGCGCTCGCGGCGCCTTCTCCTCACCGTGGTCATGGTCGCCTGCGCCGTCTTCTGGCTCCTGCCCGCAGTGTGGGTGCTCGTCACCTCCTTGAAGCCGAGCGCCAACATCATCAAGCTCCCGCCGGAGTGGATCCCGCGTCCCGCCACCCTCGCCCACTACAACGAGGTGCTCTTCAGCAGTTCGCGCACCGCGCGCATGGGCCGCGCCTTCCTCAACAGCGCGGTGGTCTCCATCGGGTCCGTGGTTCTCGTCGTGCTCACCAGTGCCCTCGCTGCCTATCCGCTCGCCCGCATGCGCTTCCCCGGGCGCGACGCTATCTTCGCGCTCCTGGTGGGAAGCCTCATGATCCCCAACGCGGTGGTGCTGGTGCCGCAGTACATCCTGACCCAGCAGCTCGGCTGGCTCAGTACGTATCAGGGGCTGATCGTGCCGGAGGCGGCCATGACCTTCGCCTTCGGCGTTTTCCTCCTCCGCCAGTTCTTTCTCACCCTGCCCACGGAGCTGGAGGACGCCGCGCTCATCGACGGCGCGAGCCCCTGGCACATCTTCACCCGCATCGTGCTGCCACTCTCCCAGCCCGTGCTGGGAGCGCTCGGCATCTTTGCCTTCCGCTCCGCGTGGAACGACTTCCTGTGGCCGCTCATCGCGGTGAACAAGCCCGAGATGTTCCCGCTCCCCGTGGCGCTGGCTCTCCTGCGCAGCGCCTACAGCTCGGAGTCGTACGGCCCGATCATGGCCGGGGCCACCCTGAGCGCCCTGCCGCTCCTCGTGGTCTTCCTGGTGGCCAACCGGCGCATCGTGGAGGGCGTGCGAGTGAGCGGGCTCAAGGGCTGATTCCACGGAGCTTCACGGCCGGCTCACACCGGCTTGACGTCCGTCGGCAGTCTCTCCGCGTCCGAGGCCCCTCAACCGACGATCCCGGAGGATGACCATGCGCGCCTCAGTGCCGTCCAGGATCCGACTCGGCGCCGTAGCTCTCGGTCTTGCCGCGTTCCTCCTCGCCCTCTTCCCCCTCGTGCGGCCCTTTTTCCCTCTCGACGTTTTCGAGTCCGCCCGTGGGATTACCCTCGCCAGCCCGGCCTTCGTCTCGACGGCGTGGGTGGGCTCTCACTACGCGGCCATGCTCGGCTTCGTCCTCCTCCAGCTCGGTCTGCTCGCGCTCTACGGCTTCCACTCGGGCTCCGCGGCGGAGGCGCTCGCCCTGCGTGGCCTCGTATGGAGCCTGCCCGGGGTCGCTCTGATCCTGCCCGCCTTCGGCGTGGAGGCGTACACGATGCCGATCGTGGGCCAGCTCCATCTCGCGGGGGCGACCGGACTGGCGCCCATCATCGCGCTCACGTATCGCGGGCCGATGACCGTCATCCTCCTGCTCGGCCAGCTCGCGCTCGCCGTCGGGGCCTTCACCCTCGCCGCGGCCATCCGCCGGGATGGACGCCTGCCCGGCTGGGCGGGGTTCGTCCTCGCCGTCGGGCTCGCGTGCTGGCTGCCCATGCTGCCGAGGCCCGTTCGCGTCGTCGATGGACTGCTGATCGGCCTCGGTGGTATTCCTCTCGCGTGGAGGATGTGGCGCGTGGGGTGAGCCGCGGGCTCCGCGAGAGCGACGGGCTCGAGGGCAAGACGGATTCGTTTCGTAGCGAACGGAGTTCGACCGGCGCTTGACGAGGTCACCGTGCCCAACTACGATGGCGCTCGGCAAATCGGCGCGGACGAATGGATCGCACGGCTATGCTCCAGATGGGTGCCCCGTGCTGATCATGCCGCCGCGCGGGAGGGAGGTCTCGGAAGAGCGCCGTCGAGCACGCGAACCCGCTGTACACCCATGGGGGACCTGGCAATGTCGACAGGAGCGCAGCGCCGCATCGGGTGGCTGATTGGCTGCATCATCGTGTCCCTGGTTTGGATGTCGCCGGCCTCGGCTCAACAGCAGACGTGCTTCCCGTCGAAGTTCGGCCCCACCGATGAGATCGGGGCCGCCAACAATCTCAGCCCGGAGAAGACCCTCGCGGCGAGCAAGCTCGTCACCAAGGGCAAGGCCTATCGGCTCGGCATCGAGACGAACAAGGACACGCCGGCCTACCCGCCCCGCACCTTCTCAGTCATCATCCTGCAGCCGGGCCAGTCCGGGGGCGTCGGCCTCGGTCCCACCAAGACGACCTACAACGACGACATCATCAACGGATGGGTCGGCGTCGGCTCGCAGATCGATGGCCTGGGCCACATCGGAATCGACGGCGTCTACTACAACTGCTTCAAGGGCTCGGAGTTCGCGCAGGCCGACGGCCTCAAGAAGCTCGGGGTCGAAAAGGTCCCGGCCATCGCCACGCGCGCCGTGCTCCTCGACATGGTGGGCTTCTTCGGCACGGATCCGGTCAAGGAAGGGACGCCCTTCAACAAGGCGGAGATCGAAGGCGCCATGAAGAAGCAGGGGATCGCGGCCATCGAGAAGGGTGACGTCGTGCTCTTCTACACGGGGTGGACGAAGCTGATCGGCAAGGACAACAAGCGATACAACAGCGGCGAGCCCGGGCTGGGCGTGGAAGGCGCCAAGTATCTCGCCTCCCTCGGGGTGGTGGCCATCGGCGCCGACACCTGGGGCCTCGAGGTCGTGCCGTTCGAGCAGAACACGGGCGTGTTCGAGGTGCACCAGATCTTGCTGCCGATCAACGGCGTCTACATCCTCGAGAACATGCACACCGAGGAGATGGTGAAGGACAAGGCGTGGGAATCGCTCTTCACCCTCGGGCCCTCGCGCACCACGGGGGCTGTCCAGGGGATCATCAACCCGATCGCCATCAAATAGCGCGGCACTGTAGCGGCTCCGAAGCTATTCAGTACGCAACGTGACGCCGGGCGGGAGAAGGAGTCCCGGCAAGAAACCTTCTCCCGCCCATCGCTCCTTGCCGCCTCGTCCCGACCCACCTTCCCACGACATGGCCCGCTCTCCGCGGCGGTTCCTTTCGTGCGGGGGGCTACGAGACGAAGAAGGCGCGCTCCACGAACCAGGCGATGCCCATCACGACCACGCCCAGCGAAGCCGCTCGCACCACGCGCGGCTCCCAGACGGTGCCGTGCATCCAGAGGAGCAGGGGCAGGAGCAGCGCCACCACGAAGGCCTGGCCGGCCTCCACGCCGAGGTTGAAGCCGAGGAGGGCCAGGGCGAGGCGCCCCGGAGGCAGAGCGAGCGGCTCGATGGCCGAGGCGAAACCCAAGCCATGCACGAGGCCGAAGCAGAAGCTGATCAGCCAGCGCTGCGCCGGCGCGTCCTTGCGGAGGAGGTTCTCCAGGGCGACCCAGATGATGGACAGCGCGATGGCGGGCTCGACGATGCGGCCGGGCACCGTGACCACGCGCAGGACGGCGAGGGCCAGCGTGATGCTGTGGGCGACCGTGAAGGCCGTGATGATCTTGAAGAGGGAAAGTACGCGGCCGCCTGGCAGCAGCAGCACGAGCAGGAACAGCAGGTGGTCGTAGCCAGTGAGGATATGCTCGACGCCGAGCTTGAAGAAGCTCGTCTCCGTGCCACCGGCCCTGCGGGCGCCTATCGGGACTCGGGCCACACGCGAATCGGGAGTGAAGGCCAGCTCCCGCGTCTCACGGTCGGCCTCGATCTTCGCCAGCGTGTGGTGGTCGACTCCGAGGACGTCGAAGATATTGTCCTCTACGACGAGATCCCGCATCCCGCTCCCGCACGCGAAGTCGAGATGCATCGTGAAACTGGGGGCGTCGAAGGCCGGTGGTATCAGCTCGCCCGGACCCGGCTCGCAGCGAACGCCGTTGGCGCGGAGCACGATCTGCCGGCGCAGCAGGTCGAGGAGTTTGTCGCGGCCCTGCGGGCTGCCCTGCTGCGCGAGCCTGAACGCCTCCGCCAGGTCCGAAGGGAGTGCGGCCGTGGACAGGGTCAGCGTGTAGCGAACGGTGCTCCTACTCACGGTAATGGAGGCATAGCCGGTGGTGCCGCCAACATGGGCCGGCGCCCTCGTCACGGCAACGGAGAGGAGAAGAAGCCCCAGGCAGACCAGGTAGAATGCTGACCTCACCGGCCGCTCGCCTCGCGGATCGCTTGCTCCCATTCCTCTCCGATGAAGCGTGACATCAAGAAGACCTGGTCTTGCCCGGTGAGCTTCATGTACTGCAGGACTTTCTGCGGGTTCGGCGTGCCGAACTCCGCCCCGAGCACGGCGGTGCCGCGCCGATAGAGCGTCGTCGTGTAGAGGGGGGGATCGAGCCCGAACTCTCGGAGCCCTGCCGGTGACCACTCGGCGCGCTCGATGACTCGCACCGGGGCCGAGGCGTGCATGAACTTGATCGAGTCGTTGAGATGCGAGGCGAGCGAACGCGACGCCGCGGGGCCGGTCGGTCCCGCTCGCCACCCGTCGCCCGCCCGCACGTATTCCCACCGCCCGGCCCTGGTTGTCACCTCGATCCGATCGATCTCCTCCGGCCGCTCCGGCATGACGCCAGCCGGCGCAAACTTGACGAACTGCCTGTTCTCTCTCAGGTGGCCCGAGACGACCATGGCCACCAGCAAGCCCACGGCGAGGAGGGCGGAGACGGGGGCGAGCAGGCGGCGGGGATGCTCTATCGCCGTCTCCACCACACGACGGCGCCGATGGCCATGACAGAGAGAGGCAGAAGGACCTCGATGACGAGGAAGATGCGCTGCATCTGCGACTTCGTCAGGAGGACGAGCGGAGGAACCGGCATCCGCACACTGACGGTGGAGACGCGCTCCTCGCGGGTGAGCCAGCGCACCATGGCGAGGGCGAGATCGCCGTTGGCCATGTAGGGGAGGAAGGAGTTGCTGGCGAAGTCCCCGTCGCCAACCACCACCAGCCGGAAGGGCTTGGCTCCCGATCCCGCGCCGGGCCACGTCCCCTCGATGGCGGCTCCCAGGACGCGCCGGCCGGTGCCACCCGGCGCGGCGCTCGACCGCGTCGCTCCGACGTCACTGCCCGGTTGGCGCTCCGACACTGCCTGCACTGGGCGCGTATAGCTCTCGGTGCTACTGCGAAAGAGCGGCGCGATGG
>Ga0081540_1004152_pt1 | contig 11164 bp, 5 predicted proteins | sample TabmetS2T1R1_FD_71024 | JGI IMG/M metagenome (GOLD analysis project Ga0081540, IMG submission 71024) | Tabebuia heterophylla rhizosphere microbial communities from the University of Puerto Rico - S2T1R1 | ecosystem: Host-associated > Plants > Roots > Rhizosphere ...
AACGATCAACATATAACCCTTCCGAATCGAGAAATGCCCCAAATATTGCTCGCCGAAGACGACGAATCCATGCGCCGCTTCTTGGTAAAGGCCCTGGAGCGGGCAGGTCATCATGTGGTTGCATTCGACAATGGTGCCGAGGCTTATGAGGCACTGCGCGCAACGCGCTTCACGCTGCTGCTCACCGACATCGTGATGCCGGAAATGGACGGGATCGAGCTGGCCAAGCGCGCATCAGAGCTGCATCCCGATATGAAGATCATGTTCATCACCGGTTTTGCTGCAGTGGCGCTGCATCCGGATGCCAAAGCCCCGCGCGAGGCGCGCATCCTGTCGAAACCCGTTCATTTGCGTGAGCTTGTTCAGGAGGTCGACCGGCTGCTGGCTGCCTGAAGGGCAACCCATACATAGGCCGTTTCATGAGGGACGAAGCGAAGCAACCCGGGAGTCCGGAATTTTGGGTTGCTTCGCCTTCGGCTTTCTTAACAGCCTGACTGTCGAAACTTAATTCGGCCGGACCGGGGCGCTGGCATAGGGAAGCCGCCAGTCCGTCGGCGCAGGCGCCGCGTCAGGCAGGATCTCGCAAAAATCCGTTAGCAGGAATGCCTCTTCCGTACTCCCTGCATCGCCTAACACGGGCTGCTCTGCCATCGGTTGCATTGCATAGGCGTGCGCACGGAGCGGTTCGAACGCGTAGCGGGCGGCGAGCGCAAAATGCAAGTCTTCACAGGCGCTCAGCAGCATGCCGATGTCGGTATGCCCGGCAATGCGGTAGCCGGCCAGCGGATCGGCCTTCGCTCCATCGAACGAGGCACCGAATTCATCGGAGAACCGCCGTCCCTGGTCGATGCCATTGAAATTATTCTGAGCGCTTGGCATCAGCAGGTCCTTCAGGTCCGTACAGCTCACTGTCGCCAGCCGGAAGGTGTCGAGTTCGGGTCTGATCTCCGGCTCCAGCGCGCGCAATTCCTTGGCGAGTTCCCTGGCACGCATGATCTTGGCGACCATCAGCACCTCGTAACTCCAGATGGCGCGCAAATGCTTGCGATAGATCGCAAGCCGGTCGGCGATCTCGCTACAGGTCATGTTGGGTGAGAGCTGCGGTGCCTCAAGGAGGCTCTGTTGCACGCTATCGCCGCTTTCGATCGCTGTGCGCAGGCTCTCAGCAAGGAAAAAGACGATGGACTCGACATGGTCATCGTCTGTGGTCGTGATACTCATAAGTTTTTCAGCCGCTAAGGCCGCCCCTTCGGTCGGTCGCGAGCCGAAACGCGCCACTCCGGAAATAGTGTTGCGGGCGGCATAAGCAGCCCGCAAGCTTCCGGCGGCATTCAGACGCCGTTATTGATCACTCAGGAACACCCACTCGTGGAACCGCACGTGTCACATTTGAGACAGGTGCCATTCCGGACCAGGGTGAAATTGCCGCAATCACCACACGCTTCGCCTTCATAACCCTTGATACGGGCTTCGACGCGCAGCGCGGCGGCGGATTCCTGTACTGGAGACGCAACAAAACTCGAAATGTCGGGAGTGATCGCCATTGCGGCGTTGCCGTCCAACCCCAGTTGAAGGCCGGCCATGGTCTGCCGGACATGCCCTGACGGAGCTTCTCCATCTCCTGATGCAACTGCATGCCCTGAAACCATGACCAGATTATGGTTAAGCGCACCGCGCATCAGACCACGACTCATATAACGCTCCGCAACGACGGCGGGTTGCACCTTTTCCTCCGCGACCCCACTGCCGAGCGTCATATTCCCGATATCCTCAGGCTCGACATGAGCGAGATCGGAACGGCCGAGATAGGAGACCGCCAACTCGCGGAAGATGTAGTCGAGGATCGAGGTGGCATTCTTGATAGTGTCGTTGCCTTGCACGAGGCCTGCCGGCTCGAAGCGGGTGAAAGTGAAGGCATCGACGAACTCCTCGAGCGGCACGCCATATTGCAGGCCGAGGCTGATGGCGATGGCGAAATTGTTCATCAAGGAGCGGAAGGCCGCGCCCTCCTTGTGCATATCGATGAACAGCTCGCCCAGACGCCCGTCTTCATATTCGCCGGTGCGCAGGTAGACCTTATGACCACCGACCACAGCCTTCTGGGTATAACCCTTGCGGCGATTGGGGAGCTTTTCACGCGTGGCGACCTGCCGCTCACGCTCGATGACCCGCTCGACAATGCGCTCGGCGATCACCTCGACCCGTTTCTGCAGCGACTTCTCTGCCAGAATGGCCTCGACACCCTCGTCCTCGTCCTCTTCGTCCGCGCCGAGCAGCTGGGATTGCAGCGGCTGGGAGAGTTTGGAGCCATCACGGTAGAGGGCGTTGGCCTTCAGGCCGAGGCGCCAGGACAGCATATAGGCGCTCTTGCAGTCCTCCACGGCCGCATCGTTGGGCATGTTGATGGTTTTGGAGATCGCGCCGGAGATGAAGGGCTGCACCGCGGCCAGCATGCGGATGTGGCTCTCCACCGACAGGAAGCGCTTGCCCTTGCGTCCGCAGGGGTTGGCGCAGTCGAACACAGGCAGGTGCTCCTCCCTCAGGCCAGGCGCACCTTCAAGGGTCATCGAGCCACAGACGAACTCGTTCGCCGCCTCGATCTGCGCACGGCTGAAACCGAGCTTCACCAGCATTTCGAATTTCGGCGAATTCAGCTCCTCCGCCGAGATGCCCAGCACCTTGATGCAGAACTCCTCGCCGAGCGTCCACTTGTTAAAGGCGAACTTGATGTCGAACGCGCCTTTGAGAGCACCCTCGATCGCGGCGATCGCCTCGGCGGTGAACTTCTTCGCCTTCAGGCTCTCATAGTTGATATGCGGCGCACCTGCTAGCGTGCCACGGCCGACGGCATAGTCGACGATGGCGCGGATGGCCTGATCGGCATAGCCAAGCGTCTGCAATGCCTCGGGCACAGCGCCGTTGATGATCTTGAAATAGCCGCCGCCAGCCAGTTTCTTGAACTTCACGAGCGCAAAATCGGGCTCGATGCCGGTGGTGTCGCAGTCCATGACGAGGCCGATCGTGCCGGTCGGCGCGATCACGGTCGCCTGGGCGTTGCGAAAACCGTATTCCTCACCCAGCGCCAGCGCCAGATCCCAAGCCTCGCGCGCGGCATCGACCAGCCGCCCGTCGGGGCAGGCCTTGCGGTCGAGCGGCACCGGCTTGGTATGGAGCTGCTCATAACCGAAGGTCTCACCATAGGCGGCGCGGCGATGATTGCGCACCACGCGCAGCATATGGCCCGCGTTGGTGTGGTAGCCTTTAAAGCAGCCGAGGCGCTCGGCCATCTCTGCGGATGTGGCGTAGGCAATGCCGGTCATCAGCGCCGAGATAGCCGCGGCGATCGCACGGCCCGCACTGGAGTCGTAGGGGATGCCGGCCGTCATTAAGAGCCCGCCGATATTGGCGTAGCCCAGGCCCAGCGTGCGGTATTGATAGGAGAGCTGCGCGATCTCCTTGGAGGGGAACTGCGCCATCGTTACCGAGATTTCCAGCACGATGGTCCACAGCCGCGTCGCGTGGGAGAAGCCCTTCACATCGAAACGCTTCTCACTGTCCCTGAAGGTGAGCAGGTTGAGCGACGCCAGATTGCAGGCGGTGTCGTCGAGGAACATGTATTCCGAGCACGGATTGGACGCCCGGATCGGCCCCGATTCCGGGCAGGTGTGCCAGTCATTGATGGTGGTGTGGAACTGCAGGCCAGGATCGGCGGAGGCCCAAGCGGCATGGCCGATCTTCTCCCACAGATCGCGGGCTTTCAGCGTCTTCATCACCCTGCCGGTGGTGCGCGCCTTCAGTTCCCAATCACGGTCTTCCTCCACAGCCTTGAGAAAATCATCGGTCACGCGGACGGTGTTGTTGGAGTTCTGACCCGAAACCGTCCGATAGGCCTCGCCCTCCCAATCGGTGTCGAACACCGGGAACTCGATGCGCTCGAAGCCTTGCCTCGCGAACTGGATGACCCGCTGGATGTAGTTGTCCGGGACATACGCCCTGCGGGCGGCGCGGATTTCACGCTTCAGCGCCGGATTCTTCACCGGATCGAAGCAGTCATCGCCATGACCGTGACAGTGCGTGCAGGCGCGCATAATGGCGCTGAGATACTTCTGGCAGATTTTGGAGCCAGCGACCATCGCGGCCACCTTCTGCTCCTCGACAACCTTCCAGTCCGTGAACTCCTCGACATCGGGATGATCGGCATCGACGATCACCATCTTGGCTGCGCGCCGTGTGGTCCCGCCAGACTTGATCGCGCCGGCCGCGCGGTCGCCGATTTTCAGGAAGCTCATCAGGCCGGAGGATTTGCCGCCGCCTGACAGCCTCTCGCCCTCCGAGCGCAGCCTGGAGAAGTTGGTGCCGGTGCCGGAGCCGTATTTGAACAGCCGCGCCTCGCGCACCCACAGGTCCATGATGCCGCCGTCGTTGACGAGGTCGTCGGCGATCGACTGGATGAAGCAGGCGTGCGGCTGCGGGTGCTCGTAGGACGACTTCGACTTGGTCAGCTTGCCGGTCTTGAAGTCGACGTAGTGGTGGCCCTGGCTCGGGCCGTCGATGCCGTAGGCCCAGTGCAGGCCGGTGTTGAACCACTGCGGCGAGTTCGGCGCCGCCATCTGCATGGCGAGCATGTAGACGAGCTCGTCGAAGAAGGCGCGCGCGTCGGCCTCCGATTCGAAGTGGCCGCCTTTCCAGCCCCAGTAGGTCCAGGTGCCAGCGAGGCGCTCGAACACCTGCTTGGAGGTGCGCTCGCCGATCGCGCGCTCCTTCGTGGTGCCGTTGCATTGCGGACAGGTCGACGTGAGTGTTGCGAGGGCTGCGGGGCTTGCCATGACTGCCGAATCTCGTCTTCAGCGGATTGTGATGGTTTTAATCAAATTCGCGACAAATGGTATACGGCACGATGGTTTAAAACACCTGAACGCACCCCATACGAAAACGACCCATACGAAAAAGTAATTGAGTAACACTGAGATATTAATGGTAAATTCCGCTCTCGCATAGTTTGGGAGGAAACCAAAATGACAAGCGTCCTGCCAAAGGCGGCTTTCGCCGCCGCGGTTCTCTGTGCCTTCAGCCAAGCAGCTTCTGCCCAACCGGCGACATCCGGACCGGGCGGTGGCAACCTTGAAAAACTTCAGCAGTTCAGGTCAACAGGCACGCCGCTCGAGATCGAAAAAATCCCCCAAAAAGGGGAGGCGGCCGACAGCATCAAGAAATCACTCTCGAAGATCAAGCTGCCCCAGGGCTTCAAGATCAGCCTCTATGCCATCGTGCCGGATGCCCGGCATATGGCTGTCGGCACCAATGCCGGCGTGGTGTTCGTCGGCACCCGCAAGACCAAGGTCTATGCCGTCACTGACCGCGACCGCGACCGCGTCGCCGATGAGGTGAAGGTGTTCGCGCCATCGGTGCAGATGGAAATTCCAAACGGCGTCTGCTTCACCAAGGACGGCTTCCTCTACATCGTCGAGCAGAACCGCGTGCTGCTCTACCCGGCAGCGGAGTTCTTCTATGAGGGGCCGGACGTGGCAGCGGCCGTCGTCGTCAAGCAGGGCGAGCTGATCCCGCCGGAGGAGGCCTCCTACAACCATACCGCCCGCACCTGCCGTGTCGGCCCGGACAACAAGCTCTATATCACCCTCGGCCAGCCCTTTAACGTGCCACCGCAGGACAAGCTGGACCTCTACAATCAGGTCGGTATCGGCGGCATCATCCGCATGGACCGCGACGGCAAGAACCGTGAGGTGTACGCGCGCGGCGTCCGCAATTCGGTCGGCATGGACTTCAACCCGGCCAATGGCGAGCTCTGGTTCACCGACAACCAGGTGGACGGCATGGGCGACACCATCCCGCCGGGCGAGTTGAACCGCATCACCGCGCCGGGACAGAATTTCGGCTTCCCGTGGTTCGGCGGCGGCAAGGTGCGCACCGACGAATATAAGGACAGCCAGCCGCCGGCCGATGTCGTCTATCCTCAGGTCGAGATGGACGCCCACGCCGCCGACCTCGGCATGACCTTCTACAGCGGCAGGATGTTCCCGCAGAAGTACCGCGGCGGCATCTTCTCGGCGCAGCATGGCTCGTGGAACCGGACCAAGCCGGTCGGCGCGCGGGTGATGTTCACCCCCGTCAAGCAGGATGGCTCGGCTGGCGAGACCACAGTCTTCGCCGAGGGCTGGCTCGACAACGAGACCGGCGAGTATAGCGGCCGCCCGGTTGACATCGCGACCCTGCCTGACGGCTCGCTTCTGGTGTCCGACGACTTCGCCGGGGCGATTTACCGGATTTCGAACAACCGGTAGCAGGAAAATGAGACGGGCGACGCATTCGGCGTCGCCCGTGCCTCTCACGCGAAGGGCTCCTCGCTCCTATCTAAGGTAAAACCTTCAGGGGAAGGGCGAGCCATGGTCGTCGAGATTCAAGCTGAAGATTTGGACGGCGCACTGTCGGGTGAGCCGGTCAGCACCGCAACAGTCGAGCAGCGCTCGCCCCTGCGCATTGCCAGCGAGAGCGAAGCCGGCGATCTCACCATCGGGCGCGATATTGCCGGCGAGGTGCCGTTTTCGCTGGCGTTCAACGGCCTCGCCCATGCGGTGATGATGGTTACGCCAACCGATCTGGAGGATTTCGTCTACGGGTTTGCGATCACCCAGGAGATCGTGGCTCGGGCGGAGGAGATCGAATCCGTCGAAATCCTTAAACTGCCGGTTGGCTTTCTCGCGCAGGTCGCCATTCCGGGCGAGCGTTTCAAGGTGCTGACGGAGCGTCGGCGCAATCTCGTCGGCCAGACCGGCTGCGGCATCTGCGGTCTCGTCGAGCTGGACCAGGCCGTCCATGCGCTTCAGCCCATCGAGAAAGCGCCTCAGATCTCCCGGCCTGCGATTTTCCGGGCGCTCGCTGCGAGTCGCGATCTCCAGGCGCTGAACAAGGCAACGGGCGCCATGCACGCCGCGTTTTTTGTCTCGCCGGAAGGAGAGCCGCTGCTCGTGCGGGAGGATGTCGGTCGGCATAATGCACTCGACAAGCTGATCGGGCAGATGGCGCGTGATGGCACGGATGCCCGGGAAGGGTTCTTCCTGCTGACCAGCCGCTGTTCCTATGAGCTGGTTGAGAAGGCCGTCATCGCCCGCGCTCCGGCGCTGGTTACTATCTCCGCTCCCACGAGCCTTGCGGTGGCACGCGCCGAGGCTGCGCGCCTGACCCTTATCTCCCTTGCGAGACCTGACAGCGCGCTTGTGTTCAACGACCCCTTCGGCGTTTTCGCCCGCGCTTAAGGCTAATCAGGATAGGTCGAGGCTCTCCCGACATAAATCAGGCCGTCGTTGACATAGCGGCAGATTTGCCACAGATGCGTCGGCACTTTGTCCAATTGCGACAATTTTATGCAGTATTGTCAGAACCTGGGCGACTGCTGGTCGTTCTCCTCTTAAGCCGGCCGGACGTGTTCGGAGCGGCAGGATTTTCACGCCGTATTTGAAGATTGCAAAGGAGAGGCGATGGCCCGCCCAGCTCCAATATCGCCGGATCTCGACGACGACAAGGACGAGATCGAGGCCACACCGGAAGATTTAGCTCCGCCGGCGCGGGAGGAGGAGAATGCTCCAACACCTCATGCGCAAGCGAAATCGGCCCCCGATATGCCAAAGCCTGGAGGTGGCCCGGATCCTGGGCCGGCGGCCGGAAATATCACTCCTGCTCCACCTGGCGCTCCTCTGGCTGCCGACGAGGAAGCCGCGAAGGCATCATTGCACGACAGTCCTGCAATGGGGGCTGAGCCGCGCATTGCGACGAGACAGCTGCGGGCAGCAGCACGCCGGCAATACGACCTTGCCAGCATCCTCTATCTGATTGCTCTTGCCCTGTTGGTGGCCGCGCTGTCAGCCGCGGTAGTGCTGGTGCTGTTCTAGAGCCAGCCGGCGGTAATCATCGCGTGGCCGGCGGTGAACTCGAGGCACGCGCTGTCGATTTTTCCGCAGGGGCGCTGTCGGGTGGGATGATGTGCGGCGCGGTCTGGTCGAATTCGAACAGCTGGCGCAGGAAGCCCGGTGCAACCACCGACATCGGATTGACCAGCACGTCGGGGTTGGACGTCGCCCCCTTCACCGCGAAGGTTATGCCGAATATCCCCTCGCCGCTCCGGCCTGACAGGATAGGACCGATGATCGGCATGATGCTGATCGCCGCGTTGAGGCCAAACAGCGGCACATAGGTTCCCGACAGGCTCATCCGCTCGCGTCTGAAATCGATATTGCCCCGCATGGTCGCGCCTAACATCGGACCATTGATAATGCCGTCATGCAGCACGAACTGGCCCGAGCCGACCGAGAATGGCGCGCGCAAATATTCGAATTCGAGCTGCTGTCCATATTCGGCCGCTGGCCGTGTCTTGACGGCTTTATCGCCTTTCGGGCCAGACAGCACCTCGCCCACCACCTGATCACCGACGATGACGAAATTGCGGGCATAGAGGACGCCGGTTTTATCCGCCGGGCCAGAGCCATCGAGATTGACCTTGAGCTGTATCTGGCCACCACGAGCCGAGGGGTAGAACCCCACGAGCCGCAAAGCCGCACCGGCGTCGTTTGCCTCGGCAAGCAGTGTGCGCGGTTCATTCGGTTTGGGATCAAGGCGAGCGGCGACTGGGTCTTTGCCGTTCAGCCGCCCGCTCAGATCGAGATAGACCAGCTTGTTGCCGCGCCGGCGCGCCTCGATCGACACTTTTCGAGCCGTTGTGTCGAAGAAGCCGAGCACATTGTCGATGTCCGCCTTGATGTCCATGCCGGGCGTATTCTTCGGCAGCTGCGGCTGGTCTTCGGTCAACTGGCCAGCGGAGAACAGCGAACGGAAGAATTGCCGTCCGTCATAGGATTGGCCGGTCGCACGGACCTTCCAGATGTTGGCCGGTGTCAGTTCGCCGCTCATGTCGAGCTGAGTCTGCAGATTGAGCGACACAGTCGGGAAATTGAAGGCGGTCGGCTGGTGCTTGTCGTTGAGGGTCAGCTCACCGCGCACCGCGAGGTCATCGCCGGTCAGATTGACATTGCGCATGATGACGCTGCCACGGTCGGCATTTTCGATGTCGGCCATCAGCAGGGCGCGCTGACCGGGCGGCTTGCGCCAGCCAAGGCTCGACATGAGGACGTCGGCATCGGTGAGATTTGCTTCAAAGCGGATGAGGGCCGGCGCATCCTTGCGCTGGTTCAGCGTCATCTCCGCGGCGACGGGGCCACGCAGCACATGGTTGATCTCGAGGCCCATTTCCTCGCGTGCGGCATCATCAATGATGGCGCGCAGGCGCAAGGGCGGCTGCTTGTCGGGCGGCGCATCGTAAATGCGCTGCCAGGCGATCTTCACAGGCATGCCGTTCATTTTGACATCGCCCCGACCTTCGATGGCGGATTCCGAGATGTCAAAGTCCATCGTACCGCTATGGATACCCAACCCGCCCGGCAGCTCGGTTGCCCGCACGTCCTGGAGATGGGCGCGGCCATTCATTTTCAGATCGCTGAATTTCACAGCCTTGAGCAGCGGGAATGACAAGCTGAACGTTGTCGCCAGCGGCGCTTCGATATCGGGCACCTTGGCATTGAGCGCGCGGATGTAATGCAGCGGGTCGTGGTCCAGAAACTCGAGCGCTGCTTTGGTGTCGCTCTGCGTCTTGAAATGGATCTCGGCCTGAGGAACGTGCGGGCGCAGATCACCGACGATGAACTCACCGTTCGTAAGCTGCACCCGATTGCCGGACGGCATCGTGACTGTGCTGTCCGGCACAACGAAGAAGAAGCGATGGCCGGATACAGTCGCCGTCGCCTTAGCCGCAAAAATCGGCGGCAGTTCACCCCAGTAGCGGACCTGCATATTCTCCAGATCCATGCGGAAATCGAGTGCGCTCTGCGGAATCTCCGCCCCCTGTGGAACCTGGGCCAAGAGGTCGACGGGAATATCGACCTTCAGGCTCCCGCCGGCGATCTTGCCTGTCGGGATGTGGGTTCCGATCCATTCGCGCGCGCCGAATGCAACAACTTTCGGCCAGATCAGCTTGAAGAATGCCACCGGCATCGCACTGATCGAGCCATTCATTTTGATCCCTGGCGACTGCTCGCCATGTGTAATGCTTCCCGCCAGGTTGATCTGGGCGTCGGCAGCCTGCAGATAGAAGCGGTCGAGATTGATCGCCTTCGTCTTCGGATCGTAGGAGCCTTGGGTCAGCAGCCGGTCAAGGGGAATGGCGGGCAGGCCGAATTCGGGAGCTTCCAGGGCGATTTCGCTGGTGGCGAGCTGATACTCCCAACGCCCATCATCCTGCCGGCGCTGGGCGAAACCGCCAAACTTGATGCGGCTTGAGCCCCAGAGGAGTTCCGAGGGCTCCAGCTCTATCCTGCCATCCGCCCGGGAATAGGTGAGGCGGAAGGCGCCGTGATCGATGCCAACCGCGTATCGCTCCTGCCAGGGCGCATAGATCGTGCCATGGTCGAGCGTCGCCTGGATCTGGGCGTTGAGAATATCGCCGTCGCCTGTGAGATCGAGGTCGGCGGAAACGCCAACCGGCATGTCCCAGATCCGCAGCGACTTCAAGGACGGGAACTCCGCAGCGATCATGCGCGGGTTCACATCGTCGACCGAGACTGCGAGATCGAGCACGCCGCTGCGACGGTTCTCACCGGCGCGCAGGTTCACCTCCCAGGTCGCGTTACCCGATTTCACTGTCACCTGGCCGAGCACGCCGATGTTTCTGCGCTCGTGTTCGAGGTCGATGGAGACTTTCGGCACATCCCAACGTGTGACATGCTCACCGCGATCAAAGAACACGACCGCATCGCGAATGCCGAAATTGGTGAGATAGGCCGTTTCCCTGCGCCGCATCGCGGCGAACACATCCTTCAGAACCTTGGTCAGATTCATCGACGGAGCGTTCTGTGGCTCGTCGACCGGCAGAGTGTTGTCCGAAGCGGGAGCCGGGACAGAGGCCGCGCCGCGCGCAACCTGCCTGGAAGGAGACGGCGCGTTGGTTTGGTTGTCTGGGAGGTCGCCTTTGGACGTGCGCGGGTAGCCGGAAGAGAGCGTCAGCCCTTTCTCCTCAGAATAATGCAGAAACAGCCGCGTGCCGATAAGATCGACCTGTCGGGGAGCAAGCCGTCCCCGCAGCAACGCTGGCAGGCTGATGTCA
>Ga0081540_1004153_pt1 | contig 11164 bp, 8 predicted proteins | sample TabmetS2T1R1_FD_71024 | JGI IMG/M metagenome (GOLD analysis project Ga0081540, IMG submission 71024) | Tabebuia heterophylla rhizosphere microbial communities from the University of Puerto Rico - S2T1R1 | ecosystem: Host-associated > Plants > Roots > Rhizosphere ...
GCTCGAAGTCGCGCAGGCGGTGCGCGCGGTCATGCCGCGCGGCGTGCCGCTCGGCGCGCGCATTACGGGGAACGACTGGGTCGAAGGTGGCCTTACGCCCGACGATGCAGTCGCTTTCAGCCGGGAGCTCAAGACTGTCGGGATCGACTTCGTGTGCGTTTCCTCAGGCGGCATCAGCGCCGACGCACGGCCCGCCTTGGTTGCCAACACCAACGTTCAGTTCGCGGAAAAGGTGAAGCGCGACACCGGCATTGCGACGCGCACGGTCGGGCTGATCGCCTCACCCAAGCAGGCCGAGGCGATCATCGCCGAAGGGAAGGCCGATATGGTTGCGCTCGCGCGTGCCATGCTCGACGATCCCCATTGGGGCTGGCGGGCGGCGCAAGTGCTCGGCGCCGAGGTGACGCGCCCCAAGCAGTACCAGCGCGCCGCGCCAAAGGTATGGGCGGGAGCGGCGTTCCGGGACTGAGGCACGGATGGTCATACGCCCGCGGCGCCGGCCGTTTTGATGATCGTCGCGGGAGCGACCTTGATCCGCGTCTATTGAAACATCGTGCCGCGCCGGCGGGGCACGAGATGCTCACGCGTTTGCCGACGGGATCAGGTCATGCAGGCCGATCTCGCGCAAGCGCTCGATATCCTCCGGCAAATCCAAGTCCCACAATGTGACCGGCTCGTGCCACGTCATGCCGAGGTCTCGCAGGCGGCGCCGGGTTTCTTCCATCACGCTCGGCACGCTCCAGTGCATCTCTGAGAACAGCGCCCGGGCGGGTGCCCGCAGACCGATGAGTGCATAGCCGCCGTCCTCTGCCGGAATGATTGCGGCGTCGGCGCCGCTGCGCAGAATGTCGGCGGCCGTGCGCAAATGATCCGCGGTGAGGGCGGGGCAGTCGGTGCCGATCACGAGCACAGGCATATCTGCCGCCGTGACCGCGGCCAGCATCCGCTCGCCGAGGTCGCCGCCGTCCTGGCGCGCAAGCGCAACGCCGAGGCGTGCGCCGATCGCCTGAAACAGCGGATGGTTCTCGTCGGGCGCCCCCCACAACGTCACCGGGCCGATCCGAGCGGCGCATGCGGTTGCAACCGAGTGCTCCACCAAGCGCGCCTGCAACAGCGCGGCGCCCTGGGCGCCCAGCGCGGGAATGAGCCGCGTCTTGGCGAAACCCGGGAGCGGAGCCTTTGCGAGCACCGCGATGGCAATCGTTTCATTCATAGCCGTATTGCCGCGCGAGCTCTTTCGGATCGGCGCCGAAGAAATACGCGAGTCGCAAGCGCCACATCAGCAGGATTGTGCTGAGCACGCCGTTCTTCTCCCAGCGCCGACCGGCAGTGGTCACGCACGCGCGCAGGCACAACGGTCTGCCCAGGCGCTTGAGCCGCTTGCACAGCGCGATGTCCTCCATCAACGCAATTGCCGGAAAGCCGCCCACGGCCTGGAATGCCTGGCGGCGCACGAATATCGCTTGGTCGCCCGTTGCGATCCCGGTGAGGCGCGAGCGCAGGCCCATCAGCCGAGCGACGACGGGCAACAGCGGTGAGCGGCCCTCGATCTTGACGTCGAAGCGGCCCCAGGCGCGGGGCGACCGATCGAGGCCGTTGAGTACAATGCGGTCGGCCTCGGCCGGAAGCCGCGTATCGGCATGAAGGAAAAGCAGGACGTCGCCGGACGCCCTTTCTGCGCCCGCGTTCATCTGCAGCGCCCGTCCGCGCGGCGCCAGGATGACCTGGTCCGCGCGCAGTTCCGCTTGCTGGACGGTCGCGTCACGGCTGCCGCCGTCGACAACGATTACTTCGGCGCCGGTTGCCCGCAGGTCGGCGAGAGCATCGAGCGCCGCGGCGATACCGTCGCCTTCGTTCAGCACGGGCATGATGATCGAGAGCTTCGACATCGGAGCGTCGCGCGCCGGCAGAGGGCGCCCCGGCTTACGGCGAGACGCCAGGCCCCCAAACGATCAAGCAAAGCGCCCGGCGGCTTGCGCCAGTGCGCCGCCGCAGCTCGAACCCTGTCCGGCAGTACAGCCGTAGCAGTGCCCGGCAACCCGGATCGGTTGGCCCTCAATTTCGGCGTCCAGCAGCTCCGACAAGTGTACACGCTCACGCGCATCGTGTTTGAGGGGAAGGTCGAGCATCTGATTAAAATCGCAGTCGTAGATATAGCCGCGCCAGTCGACCGAAATCAGATTGCGGCACATGACGTGCTCGAGATTGGCATCGAGATGCGCCCGCCGCAGCAGATCGAGATAGCGGTCAAACTCCCCGTTTGCGATCAGAACCGCGCCGAAGCGCTGGATCGGCATGTTGGCGAGCGTATAGAGACGGTTGAAAACAACCCCGTAGCGCTCCCCGAGCACGCGCCTGTAATCCTCCTCCAGGCCTTGCTGCGGCGGCGGCAGCGACGAACCTTGAGGATTATAGATGAGGTTGAGTGCGAGCCCGGTTTCGGCGCGCCCATAGCCTAATCCGTTGAGCCGTCTTAGTCCGCGGATCGATGCTTCGAAGACGCCTTTGCCGCGCTGACGGTCGACATTCTCTTCGAGATAGCAGGGCAGCGAAGCGACGATCTCGACCCGCTCGCATGCAAGGAAGTGCGCGAGATCTTCCTGCCCGGCGACCTCGAGAATCGTGAGGTTGCAGCGATCCATGACCTCGACGCCGATCGCCCGCGCCGCGGATACCAGCCTGCGAAAGTGCGGGTTGAGTTCCGGTGCGCCGCCCGTGATGTCGAGAATACGCACGCGCTTTCTCGCGAGGAAAGTGAGGACGGTGTCGACCACTTCGCTCGACATCTCTTCTTTGCGGTGCGGCCCGGCATTGACGTGGCAGTGCACGCACGACTGGTTGCAGCGATAGCCGACGTTGACTTGCAGCGTATCCAGCCGCCCGCGCCGAATCGACGGAAAGGCAATGTGCTCAAGCCGCGGCCAAGTATCGCGCATTGCTAGCCCTTATTTTGCCGACGCAAGTTCGCATAGCGCGCCGCGCGCGTCATGTCGATCGGTGCTGCTCGCGGACAAAACCGCGTGAGGGACCGCGTGCCGATCAAGCCTGGCGCGACGGGGATGGGCGCGGTGCTCTCATTCGATTTCACCGCTTCGCATCTGGCTGCGCGGTATCGACGTGGCCGCGCCAAAGCGGTTAATTCGTCCCCGCAGGGGCCGCAATCGCGCTTCCGTCGGCGACGCCGATGCGGCCGAAGCCCGGGAGTTTCACGGCGGGATGGCGAAGATCGAGACCCGCCACCAGGCCGAGGACGTTGACCTCGAGTCCCTCGACCCAGCCGAGCTTCATGCCGAGGAGCCCCCACAATGAAGCTTCGACACCCGTACCGCTATCGGTGAGACCGACATAGGGATGGGCACGGAAATCCTTGCCCACGGCGTTCGACGGCAGCGTGGTCGCGAGTTCCGGCACGGCACGCAGCACCGTGGCGGTGAAGGTGTTGCTGTTCGGTCCGGGCCAGATGCGATAGTCGCCAAAGTGGCTGTAGCTGTAGGCTGCGATGGCCGCCTTGACCCTTGGAATGAGATCCGCTGCCGCAGGTCCGCGGACATCGATCAGCACCCGCGGGGTGTCGCCGAACCAGCGTCCATCCGGCGCCCAGGCGTTGGTGCGCACCGGCTGACCCCATCCGACCACGTCATAACGGCTCCAGGTGGCGGCGTTCTCAGGCTTGAAAACCACCCAACTGTGGACGGCGAAGATGCCCTTCCAGCGGCCCGTGCGCCCGGTCAAAACGAGAAATCGCGCCTCGCTGTCGGCACCTGCCGGCGGCAGCATGCCGACGCTCGACCAATCGGCGTCGCGGAAGCTCGCCGGACGATCCTTGCCGACGTAGAGCGCCGCATGAACCGCGAGAGGAAGGAGAAAGATGATGAGAATTCCGAGGAGCACTTTTCGAATGCGGTGCATGGAGGGAAATGAGACCGGGTTGCGGACGGAAATATGGCGTGTGCCACCGCCCAGTTGCAACGGCAATGCGTCACAGCGGCACATTAAAAGGGCGCAAGGAAAGCGCGCTAGCCCGAATCTGGGCGAGGGGCACATCGCGATGCGCGCTGCGGCGAGCCTACCGCTCGAACCCGCCGGGGTGGGCGGCCCCGCTGTGATCCAAGGGACCGGTTGCGCGCGCCGATCAGCGCGCGGCCGCGAGCGCAGTCCGCACGATGGCCTCACCCGCCCGCGCGAGGTCATCGAGCGTCAGTGCCGGGCAGCGCCGCTGGACCTGCGCCCGACGCACCCTGGGCACATGGATGAATGCCGCCAGCCGCAGGGCGCCGGCACCGGCGGCCTCGGCCGCGCGCCAGCACAAATAATTGCAAATATAGCGGCCAGCGTCGTGCGACAGCGCAGCCGGCACGCCGCTCGCCAGCGCCGCCAGCAGCAGCCGGTGCGCGGGCGCTCGCAGCGACAGCGCTACCGGCGCGCCCGGGACGATGCTGGCGGCGGCCCGGATCTGCCCGTCGGCATCGGGCAGGACGCGCGTGACCGTATTGCGCGCGCGGGTCTCGATGCGCATGTGCTCGGTGCGCGCTGCCAGTCCGAACATGACCAACGCCGCGGGTTTTTCGCGCGCAATCAGCGCCGGCAGTTCCGCATCGACCGCCTCGTACGTCACCCGAAAAACATGCGCGACGCGACGAACGCCGGCGAAGGCGGGATGGCGGCGCCGCGCCAATTCGAGGGCCAACGGCTCGCTCGGATTGAATGGCGCTCCGGGAAACGGGCCGAAGCCGGTGATAAGGATCGTCGCCGTCATGCGACCTGAGCTAGTCAGCGGAGAAGTTGCCCGCAATGCGCGTGCGCCCCATCCCAGGAGAATACATCGCGCCGGGATTTGCGGGGAATGCCCTCATCCGGGACGTCTAGCTTCAGACGTCCAACAGCGACGCGATTTCCTCGACGGCGAGGGCGGGGGACATCCGTCCCGCAGCCACGGCGGCCTCGATGCGAGGCAGCTTCGCTCTGAGCGCCGGATTGGATTTCAGATGCGCGAACACGCGCTCTTCGAGCATGGCCCACATCCATTTCACCTGCTGCTCTCGCCGGCGCGCGTCGAACTCTCCTGCTTCACCCATGCGCTGCCGATGCTCGAGAATGCTGTCCCATAATTCGGCGATGCCGGCTCCGGTCAGCGCGGAATAGGTCACGACCGGCGGCGACCAGCTGCGCGAACGGGGATTGAGAATATGCAGCGCGGCGCGGTATTCGGCCGCGGCTGCCTGGGCGCGCTTGATGTTGTCGCCGTCGGCCTTGTTGATCGCGAGCATATCCGCGATCTCGATGATGCCTTTCTTGAGTCCCTGCAGTTCGTCCCCGGCGCCCGGCAGCATCAGCACCAGAAAAAAATCAGTCATGTCGGCGACCATGGTCTCCGACTGACCCGTGCCGATGGTCTCGACCAGCACCACATCGTGGCCCGCCGCCTCGCAGATGAGCATCGACTCGCGTGTTTTTGCCGCGACGCCGCCGAGCGTGCCGGAAGACGGTGAGGGGCGTACGAAGGCATTGGCATCGCTGCCAAGCCGCGGCATTCGGGTCTTGTCGGCCAGAATCGAGCCGCCGCTGCGGCTGGAGGAAGGGTCGACGGCAAGGACGGCGACCTTGTGCCCCTTGCCGGTGAGGAACGTGCCGAGCGCGTCGATGGTGGTCGACTTGCCCACGCCCGGTGCACCGGTGATGCCAACTCGGATCGCCTTGCCGGTCAACGGCAGAAGCTCCTGCACCAGGCGGCGGGCGGCCTTCTGATGATCGCTGCGGCGGCTCTCGATCAGCGTGATGGCGCGGGCAATGACTGCGCGCTCCCGCGAACGAATGCCGCGCGCCAGATTGGCGAGATCGGGAATGGCGGGGCGATGACGCAAAGCCATGAATTTGCCCTAGAGACGCGTCCGCGGGAGCCGCTCGCGGGGCGCTGGTCGGCCGCGATCCAATGCGCGTTCCATATGAATTTCAGTGAGATAACTCGACTGCAAACGGGATGATCCGGAACTGGCTACCGGGGGTGCTGAGCTCCCTCGCCAGCTGGCCCGGCCGGGCTCTATTATAGCCTGTGGATGGGGTCGGGAGGCATGCATGCGTCCAGCAGCGCGCGCGACCGCTTGGACTTTATCTTTATTCGTCAGCCTCGCCGCCAATACCAGCCAAGCCGCTGATCTGGTCTGGGAAGTCGAAAGCCCGTTTCGGTTCTTCAAGCCGAGCCGGTCTTTCGATCTGCACGAGGCGGCATTCAAGACGGTGCGCGGCGATCCGTCGGCTGCGCCGCCGCTTGATATCATCTGGCGCATCGAACGGGCGCTCAATGATCCGGATTGCAAGGATGGGTCGACGCCTGACCGCTGCGCCGCGACGGGCGGCAAGCGCTATCAGCAAAGCCGCCTCGGCTGGGCGGCGCAGACGTTGGCCGAGACCTGCTACGAGAGCAACGGCCGTCCTCCCCGATATTCGCCGGTCTGTGAGCGTCGATACTCCTGGGGTACGGCGACAGAAGATTACGTTATGCCGCAAGCGCATACGGTCGCCATCCATATCGCGCCCGAGCAGCTGACAGCTGCGACCGGCGACTGCACTTGGAGCTGGCATCCGCGCAAGCCCGGGGGCAAAACCCAGAGCAAGCGCATCGCCTGCACCGATAAGCTCGTCATCCCCCGCGTACCTTATGCGGTTGATCGCGCGAATTCCGGAGTCTCGGTGACGGTCAGCTTGCCCGACGGCCGCGAACTCGCCGAGCCGGAGGTGGTGGTTGAGGATCTGTTCATTGTCGCCCTCGGGGATTCGTTTGCCTCCGGAGAGAGCAACCCCGATCGACCGGTGCAATTCAGCGCCGGGCGCGAAATGGTGTACGAGCCGGGCTTGTTGCGCGCCGGTCTCGCCGCGAGACTGCCGAACAAGCGCGCGCCGCCGAAGTTCGATCTCGCCGCCACCGAGCATCGGTACAATCCGAAGGTGCTGCCGCGGCGGTACATGGAGGACGAGTCGGCGGAGCGTTTTTACGGGCTCGGATCGCCGCAATTCCTCGCCGCTTTCGAGAAAGCGTCAGCGCGGTGGCTCAGCCGTGACTGCCATCGCTCGCAGTATGGCTACCCCTTCCGCGTCGCGCTTGAACTGGCTCTTGAGAACCGCCACCGCTCGATCACGTTCGCAAGCTTCACCTGCTCCGGCGCGGAGGTGACCGAAGGCTTGTTTCTGGACATGGAGGCGCGCGAGGGTGCGAGCGAAATCCCCGGCGGCAAAGTCCGCGCCCAGTTCGATCAACTGAGCGACCTCATCTGTCGCGGCGCACGGTCGCAGCGCGTCAATTATGCGCTGCCGACCTATGCGCATGGCAGCGCCCGCATTTCAGCGCAAGCGGTGGTGAAGACCTGGTGCCCGCCGCAATCGCGCAAGCGGGCGATCGATATCGTTCTGATGTCGATCGGCGGCAATGACGTGGGTTTCAGCGCGCTTGCGGTGTACTCCTTGACGGAGAACATGGCCGACCTTGCGCCCATCGCCGGCCTGGCCGGACGCTCGAGCCGCTTCGGACCGCAAGTCTCGCGCGCCTATCTCGAAATGCTCGACGAACGCATGAAAGCGGTCAAAGAGGCGCTGCATGACGGCTTCGGCGTCGCGCCTTCCCGCGTTGTGCAGTCTTCCTATGAGCCGATCCAATACGACGAAACCGGCGCGATGTGCGGTGCGCAGCCCACGCTGGGCATGGACGTGCATCCCGCCTTGAAAGTCGATCGACACCGTCTGCAGGAGACAGCCGACTTTCTGCGTGATTTTCTTGCCCGGCTCGAATGCATCACCGGCGGCAAGAGCCGCGCAGGTTGTCCAGCCGGCCTCGCGACCGGTACCGGCACCGGATTCACGCTGGTGACGGACCACATTCCGGAATTCAGCAAGCGCGGCCTTTGCGCCCGCGATCCCAAGCACCCGCTCGCCGATGACATCGCGATGCGCATGCCGCGCAAACCGGGCAATGGCGACGCCTTCAAGCCCTATTCGCCGGCCGCCGCGCTGCCATACGCTCACCAATGGCGGCTGTTTCGCACGCCGAACGATGCATTCCTGGCGGCCAATACGCATCGGGAAGGCACGCCGCTATTCGACATCTTGCAGCCGGCCTACGCCGCGCTCTACAGCGGCGCGATTCACCCGACTGCGGAAGCGCACGCCATTGTCGCCGATCACGTGATGCGGCACGTGCGTGCGCTGGTGGAGCAGCCCGACGCGAAGCAAGCCTCCACACCGAACAGCGCGCAGTGAGCGCGCCGCGGGTGAATGCGGGGTTACCAGCCGCATCAACCCGGGGAGATTACTCCGCCGCTTGCTGCCCGTGCCCGAGCCGTTGATTGAGCTTGTGGAGCAAGGTCTCGGCCGCCTCCGCGATCACGGTACCGGGAGGGAAGATCGCCTCGGCGCCGGCGCGCTTAAGCTCTTCATAGTCTTGCGGCGGCACCACGCCGCCGACAACGATCATGATATCGTCGCGACCCTCCTTAACAAGCGCGGCCTTGAGCTGTGGAACGAGCGTGAGGTGCGCCGCCGCGAGCGAGGACACGCCGAGCACGTGAACGTCGTTCTCGACGGCTTGGCGCGCTGCCTCCGCCGGCGTGGCGAACAGCGGTCCGATATCGACGTCGAAGCCGAGATCGGCGAACGCGGTCGCGATCACCTTTTGCCCACGATCATGGCCGTCCTGGCCGATCTTGGCGACCAGGATGCGCGGCCGGCGGCCCTCATTGCTCTCGAAATCGGTGACGAGCTTGTGCACGCGCGCGACCGCTTCGGACATGGCGCCGACCTCCCGTTTGTAGACGCCGGTGATCGCTTTGATCTCCGCCCGATGCCGGCCGAACACCCGTTCCAGCGCCGATGAGATTTCGCCCACCGTCGCCTTCGCCCGCGCCGCGTCGACGGCGAGCGCGAGCAGGTTACCATTGCCGCCCGCGGCGCTGCGGGTGAGTGCGGCCAAAGCATCCTCAACAGCCTTCGCGTCACGTTCGCGCTTGAGACGCGAGAGCTTCTCGATCTGCGAGCGGCGCACCGCGGCGTTGTCGACCTTGAGCAAGTGGACCGCCGCCTCCCGCTCGGGCCGATATTTATTTACCCCGACGACCGCCTGCTCTCCTGCGTCGATGCGCGCCTGCGTCTTGGCCGCGGCCTCTTCGATGCGAAGCTTCGGAAGGCCAGCTTCGATCGCCTTGGCCATCCCGCCCATGTCCTCGATCTCCCGGATGTGGCGCCAACCGGCCTTGGCGAGCTCATAGGTGAGCCGTTCCACGTAGAAGGAGCCACCCCAGGGATCGATCACGCGCGTGGTGCCGCTTTCCTGCTGCAGCACGATCTGCGTGTTGCGGGCGATGCGGGCGGAAAAATCGCTGGGCAGGGCGAGCGCTTCGTCAAGCGCGTTGGTGTGCAGCGATTGGGTGTGGCCCTGCGTCGCCGCCATGGCCTCGATCGTCGTCCGTACCACGTTGTTGAACACGTCCTGGGCGGCGAGTGACCAACCCGAGGTTTGGCAGTGGGTGCGCAGCGACAGCGAGCGCGCATCCTTCGGCTCGAACCGCTTCATCAGCTTCGCCCAGAGTAGGCGCGCCGCGCGTAGCTTCGCCACCTCCATGAAGAAGTTCATGCCGATGGCCCAGAAAAATGAGATGCGGGGAGCGAACCGATCGATATCGAGTCCCGCCCTCAAGCCCGCGCGCACATATTCGACGCCGTCGGCGAGCGTATAGGCGAGCTCGAGATCCTGCGTCGCACCCGCTTCCTGCATGTGGTAGCCGGAAACGGAGATCGAATTGAATTTGGGCATGTGCGCCGCGGTGAAGGCGAAAATGTCGGAGATGATGCGCAACGACGGCTCGGGCGGGTAAATGTAGGTGTTGCGCACCATGAATTCCTTGAGGATATCGTTCTGTATCGTGCCCGAGAGTTGATGCGGCTTCACGCCCTGTTCCTCGGCGGCCACGATATAGAGTGCGAGCACCGGCAGGACGGCGCCGTTCATGGTCATTGACACGGACATCTGATCGAGCGGGATGCCGGCGAACAGAGTGCGCATGTCGTAGATGGAATCGATCGCCACGCCCGCCATGCCGACGTCGCCGGCGACGCGAGGATGATCGCTGTCATAGCCGCGGTGCGTGGCGAGATCGAAGGCGATTGAAAGCCCCTTCTGTCCCGCGGCAAGATTGCGGCGATAAAAGGCATTCGAATCCTCGGCCGTGGAGAACCCGGCATATTGCCGGATCGTCCAGGGCTGCGTGACATACATGGTCGGGTACGGTCCGCGCAGATAAGGCGGGATGCCGGGGAAGGTCTCGAGGAAGTCGAGCGGCCTGACATCCTCGGCCCCATAGACTGGCTGCACCGGGATGCCTTCCGGCGTGAGCCACGCAGCGTCCGCCGATGCAGCCTTCGGGGCCACGCCCGCGAAATCAACGGTGGCGAAATTCGGAATGCGGCTCATGGTGCTATCGCTCGAGCGCCGCTTCGCCGTAACTTGCGATCGGACCGATCGTTAACAGGGCACCGCGCCACTCAGCGGCTAACGAAGGCGCGGGCCGATAATCGCATGCTATGTACCATATATCGTCCCCCTTCCAGCGTCGCCACCCCTCGGGCCGCTGCCATCGTTGCGCGGCGACATCACGCAACGAGACTATAGGCCGTCCGTAGCGCGGCCAGCGCGTCACAGCCGGCGAAGATAAAATCGGAAACGCCGGCGTGCCTGAGCTCGCCCTCCAGCGTGGCGGGTCGGCCGGCGAGCCAGACCGAAGCGCGGGCGCGGCGCAATGACTGCGCGGCGGCGATCGCCTCACGCGCATAGACCTCGTCTGACGAGCACAGGCAGGCGAGATTGGCGCCAGCAGCTCTGAATGCTTCGACCATTTCCTCGCGGCTAGCAAAGCCGTCGTTGTCCGTCGCCTCGATGCCGCCGGCGGCAAAGAAATTCCTGGCGAAGGTTGCGCGCGCGGTGAAATCGGCGGCGGTGCCGAGATTGGCAAGGAAGATCTTTGGCCGCGAGCCCGTGCGCGCGAGCATCCCATCGGATGCGTCGCGCAGCTGTTCGAACGGCTCAGCGAGCCGATGAGACGGCAACGCTTCGAACTCGGATGCGGAGGGGGGCGGCGGCACGACCTGCGCCACGTCGAGGACCGACGCGGGCGCTTCGGCGCGA
>Ga0081540_1004154_pt1 | contig 11163 bp, 8 predicted proteins | sample TabmetS2T1R1_FD_71024 | JGI IMG/M metagenome (GOLD analysis project Ga0081540, IMG submission 71024) | Tabebuia heterophylla rhizosphere microbial communities from the University of Puerto Rico - S2T1R1 | ecosystem: Host-associated > Plants > Roots > Rhizosphere ...
CTCGCCGCCCGAGATTTCGCGCTCGTGCTTGCCCTTGCGCAGCAGCGCAGCCCAGCCGCCGGGGCCGGGATTGCCCAGACAGGCCCCGTCGGTGAACACCTCGACCGTTTCCAAAGGACCCGCCGATCTCATGCGCACGCGCGCTGGCTCGGCGTGCCGGCAAGGCGCGCGCCGAGGGCGACGCCCGGACGCGCGACGCGCGGCCTGAGCGGCGTCAGCACCGCGCGCTGCTTGCGCGCGGCGACGAGATACGTGCCGCGCAGCGGCGCGAGCAGGCGGCCGCGCCTCGCGCCGGCCTGCGGCAGCTCCGCTTCGTGCCGCGGCCAGCACGAGCCGAGGTAGTCGAGCGCAAGCGTGGCGAGCTGCGCGCGTTGCAGGCGGCGCCGGAGCGCGTCGGCATGCAGCGTCTGCGGCACGCGGCCGCCGCCGCGCGTGTGCCAGTGGATCCATGCGAGCCACGGGCTCCACGGATTGAAGCCGCTCCAGAGCAGGAGCCCGCCCGGTGCGAGCACGCGCGCAATCTCTTCGACGAGCCCCGGCTCCGGCTGCATGTCGCCAAGATGCTGTGCGAGGACGAGCTGGAACGATTCGTCCTCCATCGGCAGCGCGAGCGCCGAGCAGACAACGTCGCCGCGCAGCCGGTCGCCGTCGGCGTGGAGGCGCGTCGCGGAAAGGTGCGCGAGGTCGAGCGGCAGCTCGCGCGCGATCGCGTGCGGCTGCAGCACGAGCGCGCGCCCGCCCGGCTGGCGCGCCGCGTGCGCCGGCAGCAGGCCGAGCTCCTCGCGAAGCAGCGCCTGAATCTCCGGGAACGCATAGAGCGGGTGGACGGCGGCGATCACGCGCGAAGTGTAGCGCGGCTAATGACGACTTAACGTCCGCCCTCCGGCGGCTGGCTATAGTCGCGCCGCTCATGAGCGACGACCTTCGCATCCTCGCCGTGCCCGCGCTTTCGGACAACTATGTCTGGCTGCTCGCCGGCGCGTCCGGCGCCGCGATCGTCGTCGATCCCGGCGAGGCCGCGCCGGTGCAGACAGCGCTTTCGCGCGAAGGGCTCCGGCTCGCGGCCGTCCTGCTCACGCATCACCATCCGGACCATATCGGCGGCTCCGCGGCGCTGACGCACGACGGTGATGTCCCGGTGTTCGCGCCGCACGACGAGCGCATCGCGATCCGCTGCACGCGCGTTGGCGACGGCGATCGCGTCGAGATCGCCGATCCCGCGCTGCGTTTCTCGGTCATCGCGATCCCGGGTCACACGAAGAGCCACGTCGCCTACCACGGGCACGGCATCGTGTTCTGCGGCGACACGCTTTTCAGCGTCGGCTGCGGGCGCATCTTCGAAGGCACGCCGGAGCAGATGCTCGCCTCGCTCGACCGCCTCGCGGCGCTGCCGGGCGATACCCTGGTCTGCTGCGGGCACGAGTACACGCTCGCCAACTGCGCGTTCGCGAAGACGGTCGACCCCGACAACGCCGCGCTGGCGCGCCGCCTCGCGCAGGCGCGTGCGCAGCGCGAGCGCGGCGTACCGACCGTGCCGGTCTCGCTCGCCGAAGAACGCGCCTGCAATCCGTTCCTGCGCGTCGACACCGACGCGATCGTGACCGCACTGCCCGACGCGCCGGACCGCGTCGAGCGCTTCGCCGAGCTGCGCCGGCGCAAGGACGGCTTCAGGGCTGCCGCCGCGTGAGGCGTCTTCCCGCGCGGATCGGCGCGCTCGCGCTCGCCGCGGCGTGGCTCGCGGCGTGCTCGACGCAGCCGGAGCGAAGAGCCGAGCCCGCGCCGACGATCGCGCCGCCGCCGCCGCCAGCGCCGACGATCGAACCCGAACCTCCGCCGCAAGCCGCTGCGCCGATCGCGCCACCGACACCCGAAGTGATCTCGCCATGGCCGCGCATTCGCGACCGCTTCGCGATGCCGAGCTGCGACTACCGTCCGCAGGTGATGCGCTGGGCGCGCTACTACACGGCGTCGCCGCGGCGGTTCGCCGCGAGCTGGGAGCGCGCGCTGCCGTTCCTGCTGATCGTCGTCGAGGAGCTCGAGCGGCGCGATCTGCCAGGCGAGTTCGCGATGCTGCCGTTCGTCGAGAGCGCCTACGAGCCGGTCGCGACGCGCGGCGACCGGCCGGCCGGCATCTGGCAGCTCGTACCGGACACGGCGCGCGAGGAAGGGCTCGTCATCACCGCGGATTACGACGGCCGTCTCGACGCGGCCGCGTCGACGACCGCGGCGCTGAGCCTCATCGAGCGCTACGAGAAGGAATTCGGCGACTGGCGCCTCGCGGACATGGCGTTCAACAGCGGCGAATATCGCGTGAAGGGCCTTCTGCACGGACGCGATGCGCGTTCGCTCAGCGCCGCGGAGCTCGGCAAGCTCTCGTTCAATCGCGTCACGCACGATCATCTCGATCGGCTGCTGGCGCTCTCGTGCGTGATCGCCGATCCGAAGCGCTTCGGCGTGACGCTGCCGGACCTGCCGTCCGGACGGCGCATGAAATCGATCATCCTGCAGTCGGGCATGGACGTGCGGCTCGCGGCGCGCCCCGCCGGCATCGAACCCGTCGAGATGAAGCGGCTCAACGCGGCGTATCGGCGCAACCGCATGGTGTCCGGCCTTCCCTACGAGCTTCTGATGCCGGCCGACAGCGTCGAGCGCTTCCGTGCGGCGGCGCAGGCGATTCCGGTCGCCTACTGGAACGACTGGCGCGAGCAGCGCGCGTCGCGCACGAGCGGGCTCGCGTCGTGGGCGGCCGAGGTCGGCATTCCGGTCGCGGTGCTCGCGGCGGCGAATGCGATCGGCGAATCGTCGACGGTCGGGCCGACGACGCGCCTGCTCCTGCCCGGCCGCGACAAGGACGACACCGCCGACGCGGCGAAGGAAGCGCCGGCGACGCACGTCGTCCAATCCGGCGAGACGCTGAGCGGCGTCGCGCGCCGATATCGCGTCCCCATCGCGGAGTTGAAGCGCCTCAATCCCGGCCTCGCGTCGAAGGCGCTCCACCCGGGCGACCGCCTCAGGATCGCCGGCGGCGCGGACTGATTCGCCGCTCGGTTAGACTGCGCGTTTCGACATCGTAGGCGGAGGCGACATGGGTTTCCTGCACGGCAAGCGCGCGCTGATCACCGGCGTGCTCAACCACCGGTCGATCGCCTGGGGCATCGCGAACGCGATGCACCGCGAGGGCGCCGAGCTCGCGTTCACCTACGTCAACGACAAGCTCAAGGATCGCGTCGACGAAGCCGCCGTCGCGTTCGGCTCGAGCATCGTGCTGCCGTGCGACGTGACGAGCGATGCGCAGATCGAACAGCTCTTCGTCGAGCTCGGCAAGCACTGGGACGGCGTCGACATCGTCGTGCACTCGATCGGCTTCGCGCCGCGCGAGGCGTTGACCGGCGAGTTCCTCGACGGGCTGACGCGCGAGGCCTTCAACGTCGCGCACGACATCTCGAGCTATTCGTTCGCCGCGCTCGCCAAGGCCGCGCGACCGATGATGAAGGGCCGCGCCGGCGCGCTCCTGACGCTGACCTACCTCGGCGCCGAGCGCGCACTGTCGAACTACAACGTGATGGGCCTCGCCAAGGCGAGCCTCGAGGCGAACGTGCGCTATCTCGCGTTCAATCTCGGACCGGAAGGCACGCGCGTCAACGCGATCTCGGCAGGCCCGATCAAGACGCTGGCCGCCGCCGGCATCCAGAACTTCCGCAAGATGCTCGACCATGTCGAGCAGAACGCGCCGCTCCGGCGCAGCGTGACGATCGACGAAGTCGGCAACACCGCCGCGTTCCTGTGCTCGGATCTCGCGTCGGGCATCACCGGCGAGGTGACGTTCGTCGACGCGGGCTACAACACGCTCGGAATGACCGGCCTGTAGCAGATCGCCGATCGCAAATCGCGCCGTCGGGAAACCGGCGCTTGCGATCGGCGATTCGCCGCCCTACTGCTGCTGATCCTGCAGGCGACTTTCCGACACGCGCACTTTCGCGCCGGCTCGCAGCGCGTCGACGAACTCGCGCGTCGCGGTCGCCGCGACCGCTTCGGACAGCGTGTTGCGCGCGGCTTCCTTCGTCTTGGCGTCGAGCTTCGACGGATCGCCGTCGGCGACGCTGTCGAGCTCGAGCAGCGCGTAGCCGTCGTTGCCCAGCGTGACGAGCTGGCGCTGCGGGTTGCCGGCCTTCGGTCGAGGCAACGCGAACGCCGCGTTGACGATCGCGCTGTCGACGCTGACCGCGTCGCGGCCGATCTCGTTCTGCGTCTCGACCTTGAGCTTGTTCGCCTCGGCGACCTTGTCGAGCGGCTCGCCCTTGCCGAGCGCGGCGAAAAGCTCGTCGGCGCGGCTCCTGGCCTTCGTCGCGATGCGCGCGGCGACGATGCGCGCGCGCACGAGATCGCGCACTTCGTCGAGCGTCTTCGGCGTCGCGGGCTTGCGCTCGGCGATGCGCACGACGACGATGTGGTTAGGTCCGAGCTCGATCGGATCGGAGTTGTTGTTCTGCACGAGGACGCCGTCCAAGAACGCGGCTTTCAGCACGTTCGGATTCATGGCGATGCCTGGGCCGCCGGTGCGCGAGAACAGCTCGGTCTTCTGCGCGGCGAGGCCGAGATCCTTCGCCGCGGATTCGAGCGACGAGGGATCCTGGTAGGTGAGATCGGTGAGGCGCCCGGCCTTGTCGGCGTAGACGCGATCGCGCTCGGTCGCCGAGTATTCCTTGGCGAGCTCGGGCTTCACTTCCTCGAAGCTGCGCGTCTTGCCCGGGCGAATGTCGCGAAGCTGGATGACATGGTAGCCCTCGCTCGTGAGAACCGGCTGGGAGATGTCGCCCTTGTTCAGCGCGAACAGCGCCGTCTCGAACGCCTCTTCGGTCGTGCCCTTGTCGAGCCAGCCGAGATCGCCGCCCTGGTTCCTGGAGCCGAGATCCTGCGAGTCCGCCTTGGCGAGCGCGGCGAAATCCTTGCCTTCCTTCGCCTGCTTGGCGATGTCCTCGGCCTTCGCGAGCGCGGCCTTCTGATCGTCGGGACCGCCCTTGCCCCCGACCTTGATCAGCACGTGCGAGGCGAGGCGCTGCTCGGCGCTGACGAAGCGCGACTTCTCCTTCTCGTAGCGATCCTTCAGCACGGCATCGTCGGGCGTCGTGTTGACTTCGAGCTTCGCGCCGTCGAGCTCGAGGTATTCGAGCGCGACGCGCTCGGGCGTGACGAAATCCTGCGTGTGTTCCTTGTAGTACGCCTGGAGCTCGTCGTCGGTGACCGGCGCGCCGTCGTCGGCCGGCTTGTCGAGCTTGACGAAGCGGAAGTCGCGGCGCTGATCCTTGAGGCGCAGATAGGTGTCGAGAGTCGCGTCGGTGACGAGCACGGCGGAGCCGACCTGTTCCGGCAGCTCGCGCACGGCGAGGCTGTCACGCACGCGCTGGTCGAACGAGAGCGGCGTCATGCCCTGCGTCGTCAGCAGCATCTTGTACGTGTCGGCATCGAACTTGCCGTCCTTCTGGAACGCCGGGATGCCGAGGATCTCGTGGCGGACGCGATCGTCGGTGACGTTGATGCCGAGCTTCCTGTTCGCTTCGAGCAGGACCTGCTCGTTGATGAGCTGCTCGAGCACCTGCTTCTTGACTTCGGGGCGCTCGAACAACGAGGCGTCGACCGCCGTGCCCATCATCTGGATCATGCGCTGGCGGTTCTCGTCGAAGCGCTGGCGGAACTGGTCGACCGTGATGTCGGTGCCGTCCACCTTGGCGACGCTCGTGTCGACGCGCGTGAAGAGATACGACTCGATGCCCCAGAACGAGAAACCGATCGTGATCACGACGAGAATGATCTTGATGAGCAGACCCGACTTCTTTCCACGTAGCGCTTGCAGCATGTTGACGCCTTAGGTCCTGACGGATTTTCGCAGTCGTCCGCGGACGGCTGCTGGGTTGAACGGGCAAAGTCGGCGCGCCGGCGCGCCATGAAAAACCAAGGGCGCCACGCGGGCGCCCTTCTCGAAGGTGGCCGGGCGGAGGCAGCGTAAGCGCGCCTCCTCCATTGCGTGACGGTCTGCCATTCTAATCGCGTTGGCGGGCGCCGTCGCGCCGAGGTCCGGCAATTCGCCGGAAGCGCCGTCTCGCGTGACGCGGCGGCGTCTCCCGGCCTGCGCTTCCCGCCCTCTCGGGAAGCCGAGGCGCCGTCAGGCGCCGTCTGCTTCGTCGCTGGTGGGTGCTGAGGGTTTCGAACCCCCGACCCTCGCCTTGTAAGGGCGACGCTCTACCGCTGAGCTAAGCACCCGGTAAATTCCGCCCCCGGAAAATTCGAAACTTGCTTGCGATCGTCGCGCGGCTGCATCTCGGCCGCTTCAGCCGACCGCGTCCTTCAACGCCTTGCCGGCCTTGAACGCAGGCACCTTCGACGCCTTGATCTTGATCGTATCGCCGGTGCGCGGATTGCGTCCGGTGCGCGCGGCACGCTTGCGCACGACGAACGTCCCGAAGCCGACCAGCGATACGCTGTCGCCGGACTTCAGCGTCTTCTTGACGACCTTGAACATCGCTTCGAGCGCGCGATCGGCATCGGCCTTGGTCAGGCCCGATTGCTCCGAAATCGCGGCAACAAATTCGCCTCTATTCATGAATCACTCCCTCAAGGAACAGCGACCCGCATCGCAGTGGATCGAGTCGGAGCACGCTCCTGAAGAAATGTGCCCTGCGCGAGCATGATTGTTTCCCGCGTGTGCGTGCCCCGATACCCCGCAATCGCCCGGACATTTATGTCGCCTGGATCGCGGCGCGATCTTTATACCAGTGGCCTTTGGGGGGCGCAACACGACGCGCGACGCGTGTTCGCGAACACGAAAACATCACGCTCGAACGCAAGAAACGCGCCGCAGCTTGACAGCGAGGAGGAGAAATTGCAGGCGCGAATGTGCTCGATCCTGCGCGCTCGCCCGCGCGAGTCGATCGCGCGGGCGAGTGCCGGGTCGGAATGTCAGTGAGGACGCGCGGGCGTTTCGACGGGACGCTCGTCGCGATTGCGCACGTTGTCGCCGTCGGAGCGCGCGATCGGCGTCAGCGGACGCTCGAGCGCGACGTCGAGCACCTCGTCGATCCAGCGCACGGGCTTGATCTCGAGCGACTCGGTGACGTTCTTCGGAATGTCGGCAAGATCCTTCTTGTTCTCTTCCGGAATGATCACCGTCGTGATGCCGCCGCGATGCGCCGCGAGGAGTTTCTCCTTGAGACCGCCGATCGGCAGCACGCGGCCGCGCAGCGTGATCTCGCCGGTCATCGCGACTTCCGAGCGAACCGGCACCTTCGTCAGCGCCGACACGAGCGCGGTGCACATCGCGATGCCGGCGGACGGACCGTCCTTCGGCGTCGCGCCTTCGGGCACGTGGATGTGCACGTCGTACTTCTGATGGAAGTCGGCGTCGATGCCGAGGCGTTCCGCACGCGCACGCACGACGCTGAGCGCGGCCTGGATCGACTCCTGCATCACGTCGCCGAGCTGGCCCGTGTGGATCAGCTTGCCCTTGCCGGGAACGATCGTCGCTTCGATCGAGAGCAGATCGCCGCCGACTTCGGTCCAGGCGAGACCCGTCACGAGGCCGACCTCATTCTGCTGCTCGGCGCGCCCGAACGTGAACTTGCGCACGCCAAGATAGTTGTCGAGGTTCTTCGACGACACGCTGATCTTGCCGCGCTCCTTCTTGATGCCCTTCTTCGCGGCCTTCGCGGCGGCGAGCGAGAGCTCCTTGACGACCTTGCGGCAGATCTTCGAGATCTCGCGCTCGAGATTGCGCACGCCGGACTCGCGCGTGTAGTAGCGGATGATGTCGCGGATGGCGGGTTCCGCGATCTGCAGCTCGGCGACCTTGACGCCGTTCGCCTTGAGCTGCTTCGGCACCAGATACCGCTGCGCGATGTTGATCTTCTCCGCTTCCGTATAGCCCGGGATGCGGATGACCTCCATGCGGTCGGCGAGCGCCGGCGGGATGTTCAGCGAGTTCGCCGTCGCGATCCACATCACTTCGGAGAGATCGACGTCGACCTCGAGGTAGTGATCGTTGAACGTGTGGTTCTGCTCGGGATCGAGCACCTCGAGCAGCGCCGCCGAGGGATCGCCGCGGAAATCCATCGACATCTTGTCGATCTCGTCGAGCACGAACAGCGGATTCTTGGTGCCGACCTTGGTCAGATTCTGGATGATCCTGCCCGGCATCGAGCCGATGTACGTGCGCCGATGGCCGCGGATCTCTGCTTCGTCGCGCACGCCGCCGAGCGACATGCGGATGAACTTGCGGTTGGTCGCCTTCGCGATCGACTGGCCGAGCGAGGTCTTGCCGACGCCGGGCGGACCGACGAGGCAGAGGATCGGACCCTTCATCTTGTTGACGCGCTGCTGCACGGCAAGATATTCGAGGATGCGGTCCTTGACCTTCTCGAGGCCGAAATGATCGGCGTCGAGCACCTGCTGCGCGACGCGCAGATCGCGGCGCACCTTCGTCTTCTTCTTCCACGGCACGCCGAGCAGCGAGTCGATGTAGTTGCGCACGACGGTCGCTTCCGCGCTCATCGGCGACATCTGCTTGAGCTTGTTGAGCTCCGTGCGCGCCTTGGTCTCGATCGGCTTGGGCATGCCGGCGGCGGCGATGCGCTTGCCGAGCTCGTCGAGCTCGTTCGGCGCCTCGTCCATGTCGCCGAGCTCCTTCTGGATCGCCTTCATCTGCTCGTTGAGGTAGTACTCGCGCTGCGACTTCTCCATCTGCGACTTGACGCGGCCGCGGATGCGCTTCTCGATCTGCTGCACGTCGATCTCGCCGTCGACCATCGAGACGAGCAGCTCCATGCGGTCGGCGACGTCGGCCGTTTCGAGCACGCGCTGCTTGTCGGCGACGCGGACGGAAATGTGCGAGGCGATCGTGTCGCCGAGGCGCGACGGATCCTCGATGCCGGACAGCGTGGACATAAGCTCCGGCGGCAGCTTGCGCGACAGCTTGACGAGCTGTTCGAACAGCGTCGTCAACGAGCGCGCGATGACGCCGATCTCGCGCTCGCTGCGCGTGTAGGCGGGCTCGAGCTCGCGCAGGTGCGCGACCATCAGGCCGTTGCGCTCGCCGAACGAGACGATCTCGGCGCGGCTGGTGCCTTCGACGAGCACCTTGATCGTGCCGTCGGGAAGCTTCAGCAACTGCAGGACGCTCGCGATCGTGCCGATCGTGTAGAGATCGCCGGCGCCGGGCTCGTCGACATCGGGGCTGCGCTGGGCGACCAGCAGGATCTTCTTGTTGCCTTCCATCGCGATGTCGAGGGCGCGCACCGATTTCTCGCGGCCCACGAACAGCGGGATGACCATGTGCGGAAACACGACGACGTCGCGCAGCGGCAGAACGGGCAGCTCGATCAGGTCGGTTTCGGCGGATTTCGTGGATTTTGCGGTTCTTTCGGTCATGGGGCTTTATCGGGGCTTGTCTTATTGGGCGTTCGAACGTCTGCAGCCGCAGCGTGGACCCAGGGCTGCACGATCGTCAAGTAAGGGTCCCGGCCGCGATTGCAAGCCAGTTCACGCTGCGCGGGCGGCGGCGAAAGGTGAACGCGAAGTTGCGACGTGGATCGCCGATGGCGGCGGAAGGTACGGCCCGTGCATGGAGCGGCGGGAGAGCCCGGCCGCTCTTCGCTCACTCGGACGCCGCTCGCGTCTGCATGTTGCCGCGGTAGATCAGGTACGGCTCAGCCTGGCCGTTGATGACGGCCTCGTCGACGACGACCTTGCTGACGTGGTCGAGCGACGGCAGGTCGAACATCGTATCGAGCAGGACCTGCTCCAGGATCGTGCGCAGGCCGCGCGCGCCGGTCTTGCGCGCGAGCGCCTTGTGCGCGATCGCGGTCAACGCTTCGGGACGGAACTCGAGCTCGACGCCTTCCATATCGAAGAGCCGCTTGAACTGCTTCGTGATCGCGTTCTTGGGTTCGGTCAGGATCTTGACCAGCGCGGTTTCGTCGAGCTCCTCGAGCGTCGCGACGACCGGCAGACGGCCGACGAACTCCGGAATCAGGCCGAACTTGATCAGGTCTTCCGGCTGCACGTCCGCGAGCAGCTTCGAGATCTCGGCGTTGCGGTTCTTCGAGCGCACTTCGGCGTTGAAGCCGATGCCGATCGCTTCCGAGCGCTGCTGGATGATCTTCTCGAGCCCCGCGAACGCGCCGCCGACGATGAAGAGGATATTGCGCGTGTCGACCTGCAGGAATTCCTGCTGCGGATGCTTGCGCCCGCCCTGCGGCGGCACCGAGGCGATCGTGCCTTCGATGAGCTTCAGGAGCGCCTGCTGCACGCCTTCGCCGGAGACGTCGCGCGTGATCGACGGGTTCTCGCTCTTGCGCGAGATCTTGTCGATCTCGTCGATGTAGACGATGCCGGTCTGCGCCTTCTCGACGTCGTAGTCGCACTTCTGCAGCAGCTTCTGGATGATGTTCTCGACGTCCTCGCCGACGTAACCGGCTTCGGTCAGCGTCGTCGCATCGGCAATCGTGAACGGCACGTTCAGCAGCCGCGCCAGCGTTTCGGCGAGCAGCGTCTTGCCGCAGCCGGTCGGGCCGATCAGCAGGATGTTGCTCTTTGCCAGCTCGACCTCGTCCTTCGAGCGTTGCTCGCCGGTCTTGGTCTGCAGGCGCTTGTAGTGGTTGTAGACGGCAACCGAGAGCACCTTCTTCGCCCGCTGCTGCCCGATGACATACTCATCGAGCACTTTCTTGATCTCGTGCGGACGCGGCAGCTTGTCGCGGGTGCGCTCGGCGCGCTCCTCGAGCTCTTCGCGAATGATGTCGTTGCAGAGCTCGACACACTCGTCGCAGACGAACACCGACGGGCCGGCGATGAGCTTGCGCACTTCGTGCTGGCTCTTGCCGCAGAAAGAGCAGTAGAGCAGCTTGCCGTCGTCGTGTTTGCCGCGGGAATCGTCTGACATGGATCGTCCTCAACAGGTCAGCGCAGGCCAATCATTGGCGGTGCTTGCGAAGCGCACAACTGAACGATTGGACAGCGTTGCGGGGGTATATAGCATGCGTTGCCATCAGGCTGCAAAGACGCTCGGCCCCGCTTGTAATACAGCCCGACAGCTACGGGAAAACCCGATACGCCAGAGTTACTTAGGCGGATGGGGCACGCCCTCGCCGCGGCGCTCCATAACGCGATCGATCA
>Ga0081540_1004155_pt1 | contig 11160 bp, 9 predicted proteins | sample TabmetS2T1R1_FD_71024 | JGI IMG/M metagenome (GOLD analysis project Ga0081540, IMG submission 71024) | Tabebuia heterophylla rhizosphere microbial communities from the University of Puerto Rico - S2T1R1 | ecosystem: Host-associated > Plants > Roots > Rhizosphere ...
TGTGGAATTTTCTCGCCGGCGACAACCTTGCAATGTGGACCGCCGACATCGAGCGCCCGATGCAGGACGTTTTCCCGGATCGCGCCGCGTTCAACGCATTTCGTGCGGCTCACGATGCGCTCAAGCCGACACCGCTGTTGCGCGCCGGCTTCTGGCTGCTGGCCTGTATCGTTCTGTGCGGTATCGGCTGGAATAGGGCGCCGCGTGAAGCGGCCTTTGTGTTCGCCACTTGCGGATCAGCGGCTGTCTACGTCCTGACCTTCTACGGCGTCGGCGTGGCATCCGATTTCCGCTACGGCTACTGGGCCGTGCTGGCGGCGATGGCAGGCAGCGTCGTGCTGCTCGCCGGTGAGGGCGGCAGGCCCGCGAAGGAAGACTAGACAGCCTACTGCTTCGGTTCCGCCGACGCGGTCCAGCTCTTGTAGTCGGCGTCGGACACGGTTGGCAGCTTCTTGACGAAAGCCGCGATCGACCAGATCTCGTCGTCCTTGGCGCCAGCCAACGCGAAACTCGGCATGCCCGTCATGTTGATACCGTTCTTGATGATCCAGAACAGCTGGGCAGGGGAGAGGTCGGCAGCGACTTCCTTCAGGTTGGGCGGGTCGGGATGGAGCCCTTCCGAATATTTCAGCCACATCACCCCGGGCGCGCCGTGGCAGTTGGCGCAGCCGTGGCTGGCATAGGCCCTGGCGCCGGCCTGCACCATGTTGTTGTCGCCGAACGAGGCAGGCGGACTGTCGGTGGCGTGACGATTGACGGAAGCGGTCCTGACCTTGGTCAGGGCCCATGTCACCGCGGCGGGATCCTCCGCCGTCCCCGCGACGCTGTAGAATCCGCCAAAGAAAAACACGGCGCAGGCAATGCCGAACACGATCGCCAGTGCACCGATCGTCGCGAGTAAGCGCATGCAAGTCCTCCGTCCGTCCGCCTGCTGTCACCGAATCAGAATTTATGACCTTGAAGTGGAATAGCGAGCCGGCAGAAAGGTTTCGTGAATCAGAATATCATGGACCAAATGACGCGCGACCTTAGACAGGGTTCGATAACGGGCCCGTGACCAATCCGGGTGGCGCTCGCTGGTATGCCGCAGTGCACCGAACGTTCCCTGGCGCGTTTCCCGATCGGGCAAAGGGCCATGGGCGAGCCTCAACGGCCAAGCGCGAATGGTCATGAACCGCCTTATCGTGGCGGCGGGTGCGGGGATAGTGGTAATGTGCGCGGCGCGCGCCGCGGCTTATCGGCTTCTGCGAGGAGGCACCCCCGTGGATCGCAGGGATCAGGGAGGAACAAGACATGTCGGATTACGATCGAAATTTGGGCGCGCCCGGTCTTTCCGCCGGCGGCGCCATTGCGATAGACGCTGGCCTGCGCGCTCACATGCTGCGCGTGTACAACTACATGACTGCGGGTGTCGGCCTGACCGGCGTTGTCGCGTTTTTAACCTATCAGTTCACCGGCCCTGAATTGCTTCAAAGTCCGTTGATGTGGGTCTTGATACTGGCGCCGCTGGGGCTGGTGTTTTTTATCAGCACCCGGATCAACACGTTGTCAGTGGAAGCTGCCCGCGGATTGTTTTTCCTCTATGCCGCCCTGGTCGGGGTATCGTTGTCGACCATTTTCCACATCTACACGCAGTCCTCGATCACGCGGGTGTTCTTTATCTCGGCAGCAGCCTTCGGCGCGCTCAGCCTCTGGGGCTACACCACCCGGCGAGACTTGTCGGGATTCGGAACTTTCCTGTTCATGGGTCTGATCGGCATCATCATCGCCAGCCTGGTCAATCTGTTCCTGAGATCGAGCGGGTTGGACTGGATGATTTCCATCATCGGCGTCGGCGTCTTTGCCGGGCTTACAGCCTACGATACGCAGCGGATCAAGGGCATGTACGACCAGGGCGATGACGCCGTTACGGCGGGCCGCAAGGCCGTGATAGGCGCGCTTTCGCTCTACCTCGACTTCATTAACCTTTTCATGATGCTGCTGCGCCTGATGGGAGGGCGGCGCTAGGATGACGATTTCTCGCCGGACACCCGCGCTATCTTACCGCGCGAGCACCGCTGCACCCAGCGCGATGGTCAGTATCAGCAACGACACGGTGGCCGCCGGCCACTGACGAAGAACGCCGTCCATTCGTTCCAGCGCTTTGCCCCACGTGACGGCCATCCGCATTCCGCCATCCAGTGCGACAATGATGTCTCCCTTGGGTATGCGTGGCGACGGACGCCACCACAGCGCAATCGCCAGTACGGCGCCCAGCAGAACGGGCCAAAGCGCCTTCCATAGCACCGCGGGAGAAAGCGGGTCAGGCAGCGTCCCGGTCGGTACCGTCAGATACAGCGTCCAGGGTACGACCAGCGAAACCGCTGCGGTCATGAGCCAGGGCCAGACAAGTCCTGCGGGCGCCCTCGCCTGAGGGGCGGGCGATGCCGATTTCGCAAGGCTGCGCAGGAACTGCAACATCAGCAGCGTGGTGCCGACCGCGGACAGCGTTGCAATCGTGCTCGCGGTACTGTCTCCCAACAGTTCGTCGGCAACGAATTTCGCCAATGCGCCGCCGGTGAGCGGGAGTCCGCCGAGGCCCACTGCGATGATTGCCGTGGGCAGCAGCGTTGGCCACAGGCGCCGGCTACTGGTCGCGGCGATGACGCCCACGGACAGGAACAGCGCGCCTTTCACCAGCACATGGTGCGCGGCATAGAAAGCCGCGGCCAGTGCAGCGCGGCCATCCCCGGCCAGCATTCCCATGCCGATGATCGCGACGATGAATCCCATCTGGCTCACACTGGAATATGCCAGCACGACCCTGGGATCGCGTTGGGTGACTCCAATCACGACACCGTAGAGCGCCGCAAAACCCCCCAGGGCCGCCAGTGCCGTGCCCCAATCGGGCTGGGCGATTTCGAGCGGCAAGAACCGGATCATTCCAAGGATGCTCGCCTTGACGACCGCACCGCTCAGAACCGCGGAAGCCGGCGTCGGCGCAGCCGAATAGGCCAGTGGCATCCAGAAATGAAACGGTACGAGGCCCGCCTTCATGCCAAGGCCTGTGATCAACAGGGCAAGTATCAGATTGCGCTGAGGCGAGGCCGGCAGCGCCGCAGCGGCGTCGCGGATCAACAGGCTGTCGCCCGGGATCTGCGCGGCCAGCAGCACGAAGGCCATGAGCAGGAGGGATTCGGCCAGCAGGGCGAGCCCGATGTAAACCGCGCCGGCGCGCCATGCGCGGGACGTTTCGTGGTGGACGATGAGACCGCTGGCTCCGAGCGTGAGCAGCGCGAGGAGAAAATACAGGCCCACCATGTCGGCGGCCAGAAATACGCCGACGCATCCGGTCAGCGTCATCAACCAGCACACCACGAATTGCCCGCGGTTGCGCCGGCCCTGGAGATACTGCGAAGCGTAAGCCCCCGATGCGATCCACAACAGCGCCGAAACGCCCAGCAGCATGGCGCCGGGACGGTCGATTGCGAAGGTCAAATGGAAACGTGCCGAACCTAACGTCAGCGAGGAATCGGTGGCGACGAGCAACACCGCGACCAGCGCCGGGACCGGGGCGAACACCAGCAGCGAAGGCATCCGGTTCAGCACTCCCGGCGAGAGGCATGCCAGGAGCATACCGAGCGGCACAAGGAAGGCACTGGCCAGCAATGTGGTTTGCCCGATCATCGCGGCCCCGCCATCATTGCCTCCGGGCGGCCAGCCCCGAGAATATCGACAGGGCCGAGCGCGATAAGACCGAGCAACAGCGACGTCAGCGCCAACGCCAGCGCCGCCGCTTCCTGATATCTCGGCACGGTGACGACGGGCTTGAGAGGCTCACGCGACGGCGCGACTGCGCGCGACAGCACAATGAACACATAAATGCTTGTGAGGAGGCCTCCCGCGAGCATGACGATTGCCCACCACCATTGACCGGTCGCGACCGCCGCTTCGAGCAACAGCCATTTCGCGAGAAAGCCGCCGCTCGGCGGCAGCCCGATCAGGGATATGCCGCCGAGTGCGAATGCGAAGATCGTCATGGGAATCGCGCGTGCGATCCCGCCAAGTTCGGCGATGCGATCATGTCCAAGCACCGCGTAGATCAATCCCGCGGCCATGAACATGGCCGCCTTCGCCGTGGCGTGCGATATCGCCTGAATGATGCCGCCGGTCAGCGCACTGCCGCCCTGGAGCTGTGCCGACATCGGGTCGAGCGCGAGCGGAAACATCAGGAAAAGGTAGCCGATCTGCGCGACCGTCGAATAGGCGATCAGGAGCTTGAGCCGCTGCTGCCGCAGCGCGACGACGTTGCCGAATACGATTGCCGCAGCCCCCAGCGCGCCGAATAGTTGCGCGCCGGCCGCACCGAGCATTCCAGGCATGACGTCGAACCAGAGCCGCACGACGATGAAGAACGACCCCTTCACCACCACCGCCGACAGAACCGCGCTGGCGGCCGCCGGCGCACCGGCATGGGCTGGCGGAAGCCAGAGGTGTAACGGAAAGAGGGCGGTCTTGGCGAAAAGTCCGATGGTCATCAGCGTGGCGGCGACAAGTGTTGCCGGTTCGATATGAATCCGGCTGGAGAGCAGGACGATGTCGAGCGTTGCATAGCTGCCGTAGAGCAGGGCGGTTCCGACCAGATAGAGAATGGAACCGAGCAGGGCGAACAGCAGGTATCGCAGCGCGGCCTGCAACGTCTCCGCCCGTCCATCGAGGCAGACCAGCGGTACCGCGGCAAAGGTCAGGAGCTCGATCGCGACGTATAGCGTGAACAGATCTCCGCCCAGGAAGATCAGATTCATCGCACCCCAGATCGCCATCAGCAGGATCCAGAACGCGAACGGTGCGCGGGCCTCGGCGGACCCCGCACGCGTGCCGAAATCCGCGCGCGCAAAGATGGCGACCACGCAGATCACGACCGCCACCGCCATCATCATCGCCGCCGCAAGTCCGTCGGCGCGCAACGCAATTCCGAGCGGGGGCTTCCAATCCCCGACGATGTAGACCAGCCGATCGCCGCTTCGCCACACGTCGACGAAAATGATCGACGCAAGGACGAGACCTGAAGGCAGCAGAACGGAGGCGATCCTTTCGGCGTATTGCCCACCGAGGACGAACGACAGAAGTACGCCCATGGCCGGCAATACGATCGCCAGAACAAGGAGCGCGCCATCTGTCGTTGTCGCGTCGGGCAAGACGTCCGGCATCAGGAGTTGCCTCTGTCCGTACCCGCGGGATTATCGGCGTCGAGCGTGGGTCGGCCGGTTTCCTGCAAAAGTCGCAACAGCAGTGCGATGGCCATGGCCGTGGCCGCGAAGGCAACAACGATTGCGGTAATGACCATTGCCTGTGGGACGGGATCACCTCCGAGGCCGGAAGCCGCGGCCCTCCTCGCCACGACGCCGAACACCAGAAATACCCCGCTTCCCAGCAGGTTGAATGCCAGTATCTTGCGCAGCGGCTCGGGATTTGTCACGAGCCCGTACAATCCCAGGCCTGCCAGCGCCGCGCCACATAGCCCGAACAGTGTTGCAGCGTTCATTGCCGTTGCGCCTGTTCCGGCGGACCCGCAGCGAGCAGGCCCAGTGCCACGCCGATCGAGAGTGTCAGGGCAAACTCCACCGTCACGATGAGCGGTTTGGCGTAGCCCGATGGATAGGCAAGAAAGGCGCCCGCGAGCACCATTCCTGCCAGTCCGATGGCAAGGAAAATCACCGGTCCCACGACGAGCAGCAGGCGTAGCCATGGCTGGCCGATTGCGGGGACACGCTTCAAGCCTGCGATCATGACAAGGAGCCACATCGCGGCCAGGATCGTTCCGCCCTGAAAGGCGCCGCCCGGTTCGTTCGCGCCGACCCAGCACATATAGACAGCGACCACGATTCCCACAGGTGGCAGAAGCTGGGCGAGAAAAGTCAGCGTGCGGCTCGGCTGCGTATAGACACGCAGCCCCGGTATTCCGCCCCATGCGCCGTCCGGCGCCAGCGACCAGACGCCAAGCAACGCGAGTATCAGGACTACCTTTTCGAGCAGCGTATCGAGCGCACGGTAAACGAACAGAACGCCGGCGACAGGATTGCCGAGGCCGCTCTGCGCCAGGTTTTCCATCACCATCGGGGCGAGTGTGGGAATAACTTCAGGCGGCACCAGGATGGCGGTTGCGAGGCCCGCCGAGATCAGCGCGCACATCGCTCCCGCTGCAAGACGGGTTGGCAGACTGGTCCTGATGTCGTTGCCTTCGGCAGAGCGCAGGCGCGCGACCGCACCGAGCATCAGCATTCCGGTCATTCCACCGCCGATCGCGGCCTCGGTCAGCGCGACATCGGCCGCAGAAAGTCTGACCCAGGCAATGGCGAGCAGCAACCCGTAGACGACGAAGCAGATAATGGCTGCAAACGCCTCGCGCGCGGCGATCGTCGACGCCCCGATCCCCAGGATCAGGACGACAAGAACGATATCGAAAAAAGACGAAATGATCATCCATGTGGTCCGCGTTGCCGAACCGCGCCCGCAATGAGCTGTGTGACGATCGCGCCGGACAACTGTACCAGCAGCCAGATGCTCACCAGCTTCAGCGCGCCCGACAGTCCGTTCGCCCGCGGCAACAGGCCGAGAACGACAAGGCCAACGCCGAGATTGTCGACCTTGGTCAGGGCGTGCAGGCGTGTCAGCGGGTCCGGGAAGCGGAGCAAGCCGACCGTCCCCGCCAGAAAGAACAGCGCACCCGCCGAGACGGCGGAAACGGTGAGGATGTCAAACGCAAGGTTCATCCGCCGCTCGTTGTCCTCGAGACCTCGCTCTCCTGGCCGGATGCGCTTCTGACGAATGCAACAGCCGCGAACGCGGCGAACAGCGCCAACAGCAATGCAACGTCCACGAGCGGCGATTCGTCGGTCGCCGCGGCGAGCAGAACAAGGATAGCGACGCCACCGGTGCCCAGGAGTTGCGCCGCCATCATGTGGTCGACCTCGGCCGGGCGCCGAAGAACCGCGACCAGGCCGAGCGCTACTGTCGTCAGCACGAAACCCGCGGCTCCGAACAGAAAGCTAGTCATTGCGTTGCGCTCCTCCGAGTGCCTGCATGAAGAGGGCTTCCTCAGCGGCCAACTGCTCGACCACCGGCTGCGTCACATCGAGACAATGAATAGTCAGGCCATCGCCTTCCGCGGGTCCGCATGGAAGCGTGCCCGGCAGCAGGCTCATGATTGCGCAGAACGTATCCAGCTTCATGCCCGGCGGGAGGCGCGCCGGGTAGACCACGAAGCCCGGCTGCAACGGCAGCCGGGGATCAAGTGCGCGCAACGCCACGTCGATCCCGGCAACGATCGATTGACGCAGAAAATGCAGCGCGAATTGGGCGAGCTTGATCGGGCGCAGGCCCCATTGCTGCGCCGGCATCAGGCGCAGACTTGCCCAGGTTGCCGCGACAGTCGCGACCAACCCGGCCGCAAGATCGCCGGCGTCGGCGCCGGTCAGCACCAGCCAGAAACCGAAAAATCCGGTGGCGCGGGAAATCGCGCTTCCAAATGCGCCTGGACCGTTCATGGGTGGCTCCGTAGGCCCGCTTTGCTCCTGCGATGAGGTCCCGGCCCCGCGGATCCAGGCAGCGAGCCTTCGCATACTTGCCGACGCATCGACATCATCTCACGTGGCGACGATCAGCAGGCCGCCCTCTGGCTGCAGTTGCCTTCCTATGAAGGGGTCTGCAGCCGAGCGCTCACACAAGCCAGGAAATTTGCCGAACTCGGCCTTCGCGTGCAGGCGTCGGCCGGTGGAAACGTTGCCATTGAACCTTGGCCCGGAGTAGAGCCCCGGGCCGGCTCCGGTTCCAGCGAAGCCGCAGCCGCATCACGCCATTGCATCAGGGACGGATTCCCATTCGCCGGGCGCAATCCCGATAGGCTTGCACACCCCTGGCGTTTCTCTCCGCACTCGCAGCGGGGCTCGCCAGATTGACAGCGTTCGCGGCTTCGTTCGCTTGTCTGAAGCATTCTGCCCGTGCCGCAGAGGCCGACTGTTTCTGTGCCGCCGCCTCAGAAATCGACAAAGCGAAAAGTGCGGGAACGAGCAGGGCAAATGCAAATCGAACCTTCGAGCTTTTCATCGTCGCCTCCTTTGTGAGAACCGGCAGAATGCACAATTGGAGTGCATCACGACATCGGGTGATTACCTAGGTGAGGGTGAGGAATCACCCTTGTCCGGCGACGGCTGCATTTTTGCGCGACTATGCCCGAGTCGATGAAGGGGCTGCAGTTGATGAAGGGGCTGCGGATCCTTCCGCTCCCCTGAACCAGGTAACGTACAGTGTGGGCAGAAAGATCAGCGTCAGAATCGTCGCAACCAACAAGCCCCCCATGATCGCAAAGGCCATCGGTCCCCAAAAGACCGTTGGAGCGATCGGTATCATGCCGAGAACGGTGGATACGGCGGTCAGCATGATCGGGCGGAAACGGGAACTGCTGGCATCGACGGCGGCTTCCCAGACATTCTTGCCACCGGAACGTTCCGCCTCGATCTGGCCGATCAGGATTACCGCATTCTTGGTGATCATGCCCAGCAGCGCCAGGATGCCGAGAATGGCAACGAAGCCCAGCGGCCTGCCGGACAGCAGGAGCGCCGCGACGACGCCAATCAGGCCGAGCGGCGCCACGCTGAGGACCAGGAACAATCGTTGGAAGCTTTGCAGCTGCACCATGAGGACGGTGAGCATGATGAGCAGCATGACCGGCACGACGGCGATGACGGAGGCTTGTGATTTCTTGCTTTCTTCGACAGTCCCGCCGACAACGATATTGTATCCGGCCGGGAGTGTCCTCGTCAGGGCCTCCACATCAGGCGAAAGCGCGGTCACCACCGTCTCCGGGAGGGCCGGCGCAACGATGTCCGCTTGCACCGTCAGTGTCGGAACGCGGTCGCGCCGCCAGATCAACGGAAATTCCTGCTCGTATTCGAATGTCGCAAACTGGCTGAGCGGAACCGTTCGCCCGCCCGGCAGCGGCACTTGCAGGGTGCGCAGGGTAGCAAGCGAAACTCGCTGTTCGTCCGTCGCGCGCGCGATGACATCGACCAGATAGATATCGTCGCGTACCTGGGTAACGGAGGTGCCGGATATGACGGTATTCAGAACGCCAGCCAGTGCCTGCGAGCTGAGGCCGAGCAGGCGCGCTTCATCCTGGTCGACACGAATTCGCACCTGGCGGGCAGGCTCCATCCAGTCAAAATTGACCTTTTCGGCCTTCGGATTGGTGGCGATGATCCGTGCGAGCTTGAGCGCGATCTCGCGCACCTGATTTATGTCAGGCCCGCTGACGCGATACTGCACGGGCCATCCGACCGGAGGGCCAAGTTCAAGCGGGGAGACCCGCGAAATTGCGCTTGGAAATTCGTCGGACAGGATCTTTTCGAGTTTTTGGCGAAGGCGTTCGCGCGCCGGAACGTCCTTTGCGACGATCACCGCCTGGCTGAAGAAGTCGTTCGGTAACTGAACATTGAGCGGCAGATAAAATCGAATGGCGCCGCGGCCGACATAGGTGCTCCAGCGCGCCACATCCGGATCGCCCTTCAGGGCGGCATCGAGGCGTTTCGCTGCGGTCTCGCTGGCATAGATCGACGCATTCTGCGGCAAACTGAGGTCGACGAGCAACTCCGGACGATCCGAGGACGGAAAGAACTGCCGAGGAATGAGCGGAAGCGCAAGGAAAGAAGCCGCGAACAGCGCCAATGAAACAAAGATCGTCAGCCATTTCGCTCGCATCGCGAAGGTGAGGAAGCTCCGGTACCATCGAAAAACCCTGCCGGGCTCGGCGCTGCCGGCGGCCCTCGGCGGCTTGAGAATGACGACGCCCAGCAGCGGCGCAAAGATCACCGCAACGAACCAGGATACGATCAGCGCGATGCTGACCACCGCGAACAGCGAGAACGTGTATTCTCCCGCCGAACTGGCCGCGAAGCCGACGGGCACGAAGCCGGCGATCGTCACCAGCGTTCCCGCGAGCATGGCAAATGCGTAGGTCCGGAACGCGTATGTCGCGGCCTCGACCTTGTCGTCGCCCGCGGCCAGTCGATTGAGCGTGGCGTCGGTGGTCGTCATTGCGTCGTCGACGAGCAGGGCGAGGGCGATGATCAGCGCGCCGAGCGATATGCGCTGCATGTCGATGTTCGCCAGCTGCATGATCGGAAAGACGATGGCCAGCGTCAACGGAATCGAAAGCGCGATGATCAGGCCGGGTCGGACGCCGAGGCTGATGAAGCTGACGACGAGAATGATGGCGATCGCCTGCAGCAGCGACGTCATGAACTCCGATATGGCGCCGTGGACGGTGACGGCCTGGTCCGCGATGAGCGTCGGCTCGATGCCGACAGGCAGGTCCGCCGTGACCTGCGCCATCAGTTTCTTGATGTTTGCGCCGAGCGCCAGAATGTCACCGCCGTCCCGCATTGCGATCGCAAGCCCGATGGCCGGTTCACCGTTTACTCGAAATTGCGGCTGCGGCGGGTCGGAATAATCACGCCGTATTTGGGCGATATCGCTAAGACGGAGCACACGTCCGCCGGCGACGAAATTGGTGTTCGCGACATCCTGTTCCGACGCGAATGCGCCCGAAACCCGCAGCGAAAGACTTTCATTGCCGGTTTGAATCGTGCCGGCTGGCCGTACGATGTTCTGCGCTTGCAGCGCGGCGATCAGTGCGGAACGGTCAATCCCCAGGCTGGCGAGTTCCTTCATCGAGAATTCGACGAAGATCCTCTCGTCTTGTGCCCCTAACAATTCGATTTTTGATACGTCAGGCACCAGGAGCAGCTTCGAGCGGATCTCCTCGACACGATCACGCAACTCGCGATGCGTGAAGCCATCGCTGGTAAAGCCATAGATGATCCCGAAGGTATCACCGAAATCGTCATTGAAGCCGGGTCCGACAATTCCTGCCGGAAGCGTGTGGCGGATATCGCCGATATTCTTGCGAACCTGATACCAGGTGTCGAGAACCTCCTTTGCGCTCGCGCTGCCTTTCAGGTTGACAAAGATGGTCGTGACGCCGGCACGCGTGAAGCTGCGCAGGAAATCCAGGTGAGGCGTTTCCTGCAGTTTGCGTTCGAGCCGTTCGGTTACCTGCTTGAGCGTCTCTTCGACGGTTGCTCCCGGCCAGGCGGCCTGAACAATCATGGTCTTGATGATGAA
>Ga0081540_1004156_pt1 | contig 11159 bp, 10 predicted proteins | sample TabmetS2T1R1_FD_71024 | JGI IMG/M metagenome (GOLD analysis project Ga0081540, IMG submission 71024) | Tabebuia heterophylla rhizosphere microbial communities from the University of Puerto Rico - S2T1R1 | ecosystem: Host-associated > Plants > Roots > Rhizosphere ...
CCTTGTCGTTGCCGACGATCTCGGGAGCGCCGATGGCACGGCGCTGCGGCAGGCCGCCGGGCGCAACAGCCTCGCGATGCTCGGCGTTGCTCCGCCGCAAGACGGCAACGCGGGGCCGCTCGACGCAGTGCGCGTCACCGTCGACGGTGCCGACATCCGCGCGCTGGAGCGCCGGATCGAAACCCGTTTCCAGTCGGCGCAGGGCGAGGCCTTCGGCACGCAATGGCGCGACGAAGGCTTTTGGCTGCTGCTGCCGATCGCGCTTCTGAGCCTGCTCTGGTTCCGGCGCGGCACGACGGTGGCGTGGATGCTGGCGCTGTTCGTGCTGCAGGCATCGCCCGTGCGGGCGCAGGACACCCCGCCGCGTTTCGTGGATTGGTGGCTGACGCCGGACCAGCAAGGCAGGGTCGCTTTCGACCGCGGCGACTACGCGACCTCGGCAAAGCGCTTTGCCGATCCGATGTGGCGCGGCATCGCCGCCTATCGCGCATTCGATTTCATCGAGGCCGCGGAAGCGTTCTCGCATGTTGATACCGTCGAAGGTCGCTTCGCGCTCGGCAATGCGCAGGCGCAGAACCACGCCTATGAGAAGGCGATCACGATCTATGACGAAGTGCTGAAGGCGCAGCCCGACAATGTCGCCGCAAAGACCAACCGCGCCATCGTCGTGGCAGCACTCAAGGCCAAGGAGGAAAAGCGCCGCAAGCAGGAGGATCAGGATGCCGCCCCGCCGGACATGAAGGCGGACGAGATGAAGGTCGATCCCAAGCAGAAGGGCGGCAAGAAAATCCAGGTCAAGGCGGACGACCTCACCACGGCCGGCTCCGCCGAAGCATGGATGCGGCAGGGGCAGACCTCGCCCGCGGACTTCCTGAAACTGAAGTTTGCGATCCAGGCGGCCGCTACCCCGGCAGCAACGGGGGCGCCGCGATGAAACAGGCGTGCCTTGCTATCGTCTCGTTGTTGCTGCTCTTGGCGGCCGGCGGCGCCTTCGCCCAGCAGGCAGCCGCGCCCGAGCCGATCCTCAAGGTCAGCATCGATCCGCCGCGCGTCGTGGTCGGCCAAAGCACCGTGCTTCGCATCGAAGTGCTGGCGCCGAATTACATGACCTCACCACCTGACGTGCCGGCCTTCCAGGTGCGCAATGCAGTGACGCGGCAATTGCAAAGCGTCAACAGCAACGATCAGCAGGGCGGCGTGAGCTATGCCGGTGTTAGCCTCGAATTTGCCGTCTATCCGCAGGAGCCCGGTTCCTATGCCATCGCGGACCAGAAGCTCACGGTGAAATACGCAGCCGAGCCGCCGGCGACGCGCGAGGCTGTCCTCGCGGTGCCGCGGACCACCTTCGAGGCCTTCATTCCGGATGCGGCGTCCGCGCTTAACCCGTTCGTTGCCGCCAGCGCGCTGAGCGCGGAACAGACGGTGCAGCGCTCGTCCGAGCAACTCAAGACGGGCGATGCCGTGACGCGAACGGTGATGATGAAGGCGGAAGGAACGCCCGCCATGCTGCTGCCGCCGCAATCCCTTGCGGCGATCGACGGGCTTGCGCTCTATCCGGCGCAGCCGTCTTTACAGGATCATGTGGATGGCCGCACCGATGCGATGACGTCGACGCGGGTCGATTCAGCCACCTACATGCTGCAGCGGCCCGGCAATTACGTCCTGCCCGCGATCGATATTGCCTGGTGGAGTATCGGCAGCGGCAAGATCGAGCGCATTCATCTCGAAGAGGTGCCGCTCGCTGTCGCCGTCAATCCCGCGGAGCCGGCGGCCGGCGCTGCGGGCGGGGAGAGCGCGGGGCGGAGTGTCAATGCCATCGTCGATGTCTTTGCCGAACACTGGCTGATCGCACTTCTGGCGCTGCTTGCGCTTGTCATCGCCGGCTGGTTCGCACCGCACACCATTCGCGCTGTGGCGGCGAGGCGGAAGCGGCGGCAAGCGGCCTATCTGCAGTCCGAGGAGTTCTCGTTCCAGCAATTCCGCCATGCCGCCCGCCGCGGCGACGCGCGGACGATCTATTTCGCGCTGCTCGACTGGCTGCAGCGGTTCGAGCCGGCGGCGCCCGACCATACCATCCAGGCGTTGAAAGCGGCGGCCAACGACGCCGCGCTCGAGTCCGAGCTCGGATCGATCGAGCGGCAATTGTTCGCGCCGCAGCCCGGCGCCGGCCATTGGTCGCCGCGCCGGCTGTTGCGGCAGGTTGCGCTCGCGCGCCGCGACCTGCGCCGTCGGGCCGCTGTCAGCGGCGCATCACGACAATTACCGCAAGAGCTCAATCCGGCCGGCGGCCTCGTGTCTCCGGGCCGAGTCCGGCGTTTGCCGGCCAGATGAAAGGAGTGCACGCAGGCGCAGGTCATCAACGTCCGTTCGCAAGACTGATCAGTGAAGCCATTGTTGTCGAAAGAACGAGGAGTCGAAAATGACTATCCGAAGAGTTCTAGCTGCGGCGCTGCTCGCTACATGTCTTTCACCTCTTTCGCAATCGCCGGCGTCGGCGCAGCAGCCGGCCGGTGCGAAGCCGAACATCCTCGTGATCTTCGGCGACGATGTCGGCCAGTCCAACATCAGCGCCTACACGCATGGCGTCGTCGGCTACAAGACGCCGAACATCGATCGCATCGCCAAGGAAGGCATGATGTTCACCGACTACTACGCGGAGAACAGCTGCACGGCGGGGCGCTCGACGTTCATCACGGGGCAGGTTTGCCTGCGCACCGGGCTGTGCAAGGTCGGCATTCCCGGCGCCGCCGTCGGCCTGCAGGATCGCGACATCACAATCGCCCAGGCGCTCAAGCCGCTCGGCTATGCGACCGGGCAGTTCGGCAAGAACCATCTCGGCGACCGCGACGAATACCTGCCGACCAAGCACGGCTTCGATGAGTTCTTCGGCAATCTCTACCATCTGAACGCCGAGGAAGAGCCGGAGCGGCCGTATTATCCGAAGAATGATGCGGCGTTCGTCAAGTCGAACTCGCCGCGCGGCGTGCTCAAGGCCTCTGCCGACGGCAAGATCGAGGACACCGGTCCGCTCAACCGGAAGCGGATGGAGACCATCGACGACGAGACGACGGCTGCCGCCGTTGATTTCATGCAGCGGCAGGTGAGGGCGAACAGGCCGTTCTTCACCTGGATGAACACGACGCGCATGCATCTGTTCACCCATGTCCGCGAATCAATGCGTGGGCAGAGCGGCATGCCAGGCAACGAATATGCCGACGGCATGGTCGAGCACGACGGCGACGTCGGCAAGCTCCTGAAGGCGATCGACGATCTCGGCATCGCCAACAACACCATCGTCGTTTACTCGACCGATAACGGGCCGAACCAATGGTCGTGGCCGGATGCGGCGACCACTCCGTTCCGCAGCGAGAAGGACACCAACTGGGAAGGCGCGTTCCGCGTGCCGGCGATGATCCGCTGGCCCGGTCGCATCAAGGCCGGCGAAGTATCGAACGAGATGATCTCCGGGCTCGACTGGTTCCCGACGCTGGTTGCCGCAGCCGGCGACGCCGACATCAAGGACAAGCTCGTGAAGGGCACTGCCGTCGGCGGCAAGACCTTCAAGGTTCATCTCGATGGCTACAACCAGCTTCCGTATCTGACCGGGCAGCAGCCGAAGTCCGCGCGCGACTCGTTCTACTATTTCAACGACGACGGCGAGATGGTGGCTTATCGCTACAACGATTGGAAGATCGTGTTCTGCGAGCAGCGGCAGCCCGGTGGATTTGTCGTGTGGGCCAACCCGTTTACGTGCCTGCGCGCGCCGAAAGTGTTCAATCTGCGAATGGATCCGTTCGAGCGCGCCGACATCGTGTCCGACCAGTACTACGATTGGTCTGCCAAGAACGCTTATCTCCTTCAGTACGGGGTGTGGCGGGTGGCCCCGTTCCTGCAGACCTTCAAGGAATATCCGCCGAGCCAGCGTTCCGCGAGCTTCAGCATCGACCAGATGGTCGAGGCTTTGATGAAGAACCTCGACAAGACAGGAGCCAAGTGACGCGCGCGGGGCGCCGGCGGCAGCGCCGGCGCGCTCTCCACCAGAACGAACATATCGAGGGAAGCAATGAGGTAACCGCGCTCAACAACCACGGAGGAAGCATCATGTCGGAAACCTTGATCAATCTCATCATCCAGCTCGTTGCCGGCGCGCTCGGCGGCAACGCCGCGGGCGCCACCATGAAGAACATCGACCTCGGCGGCCTCGGCAACACCATTGCCGGTGCGCTGGGCGGTGCGGGCGGCGGCACGCTGCTGACGGCGCTGTTGCCGATGCTGCAGGGCGCGGCCGGCGGCGGTGTCGATATCGCCGCGCTGGCCGGCCAGGCGGTCGGCGGCGGCGTTGCCGGCGCGATCGTCACGGCGCTCGTCGGCGCTATCAAGAACGGAATGGCGGGAGCGAAATAGCATGCCATTCGTCTCGCGCCGAGTTCTCGTTGCGCTGCTCGCCATGGCGCTCTGCGCCGTGGCGAGCGGGCGCGCCGTTGCACAGGGCGATCCGCTACCGTCCTGGAACGATGGGCCGGTCAGGAAGTCGATCACCGATTTCGTCGCAAGGGTGACGACGCAAGGCGGCGCGGATTTCGTGCCGCCGGCCGAACGTATCGCCACCTTCGACAATGACGGCACGCTGTGGTGCGAGCAGCCGAACTATTTCCAGGCCATCTTTGCGCTCGACCGCGTCAAGGCGATGGCGCCGGATCATCCGGACTGGAAGAACAAGCAACCGTTCAGGGACTTCCTCGTTGGCGACAAAAAGGCGCTGGCGGCGCAGGGCGAAAAGGGTCTGCTGACGCTGGTCGGCGCGGCGCATAGCGGCATGACCACGGATCAGTTCGCAAAGTACGTCGCCGACTGGCTCAAGACCGCAAGACATCCGCGCTTCAACCGGCCCTACAACGAACTGATCTACCAGCCGATGGTCGAATTGCTCGGCTATCTCCGCGCCAATGGCTTCAAGACCTTCATCGTATCCGGCGGGGGCGTCGAGTTCATGCGGGTGTGGACCGAGAAGGCCTATGGCATTCCGCCGGAACAGGTGGTCGGTTCCTCCGGCGTGGAGAAGTTCGAGATCGGCACGGACGGCAAGCCGGTGCTGATGAAGCTTGCCAAGATCGAGTTCGTCGACGACGGCCCAGGCAAGCCGGTCGGCATCAATCGCTTCATCGGCCGCCGTCCGATCTTCGCGTTCGGCAATTCGGACGGCGATTTGCAGATGCTGCAATGGACCACGGCCGGAAACGGCGCGCGCTTCGCCGGCATCGTACATCACACAGACGCAGAGCGTGAATACGCCTACGACCGGCAATCCAAGGTCGGCAAGCTCGACAAGGCGCTCGACGCCGCCAAAGCAAATGGCTGGACCGTCGTCGACATGAAGAAGGACTGGAAGGAGGTCTTTCCCGCAGAGGTGAAGCGATGAGCGGCTACGACATCTTCGCCTGGATCGTGCTGATCATCCTGATCGCCAGCGCGATCGGCGTGTTCTGCATCGCCGGCTGGCTGCCCGGCCACATCGCCAAATCCCGCAACCACCCTTACGCGCAGGCGGTGACGGTGGCCGGCTGGATCACGCTGATCTGCGGCTTCGCGCTGTGGCCCGTCGCGCTCATCTGGGCCTATGTCGATGTGCCCGCGCGCAAGGCGGGAGGTGCGTGATGGCCGTCGCGATCATCAATACCTATCTGGTGCTGCTGTTCCTGCTGGTGCACTTCAAGATCGTGCCATTCAACCTGTTCTGGAAGCTGTCGCCATTCCTGGTGCTCGTGCTGACGATGTTCGGCCTGCTGATACCGATGGGCTGGGGCGCGCCGCAGGGCTCTGCGATCGTGGTGCGCAACGCCGTGTCGATCGTGCCCGATGTCGCGGGCGAAGTGACGGACGTGCCGGTCGCCGCCAACGTGCCGCTGAAAGCGGGCGACGTCCTGTTCAAGATCGATCCGACGCCTTTCCGGGCGCAGGTGAAGGCGATCGAGGCCCAACTGAAGCTTTCGACCACGCGTCTTGCCCAGATGACGCAGCTCTTCGAGCGCGAGTCGGGGCGCGGCTTCGACGTGGAGCAGCGGCAATCCGAGGTGGACCAGCTCAAGGGCCAGCTCGAGGGCGCGCAATGGAATCTCGACAAGACAGTCGTGCGCGCGCCGGCCGACGGCTACGTCACCAATCTTGCGCTGCGCAAGGGCGCAAGGGTCGCAAACCTGCCGCTCTCGCCCGTGATGGCCTTCATTGACACGTCGGACACGATTATCGGCGTCGAGATCAACCAGATCGACGCGCGCTACGTCGCGCCGGGCCAGGAGGTCGAAGCCACGTTCAAGTTTGCACCGGGAAAGATCTACGCCGGCAAGGTTGAGAGCGTGCTTCAGGCGATAGCAAGCGGGCAGGTGCAGACCTCGGGCACGGCCGTGATGCCGAAGGCAATCGAGGCTGTGCCTTTCGTGGTCCGGATCAGACTGGACGATGCGGCATTCGCACAGGCGTTGCCGGCCGGCAGCACCGGCGCCGCAGCCATCTACACCGACCATCTCAAGCCGACGCACGTGGTGCGTCGAGTCGTCCTGCGGCAGTTCGCGATCCTCAACTACATCAATCCGTTTTGAGGGAGGAGACCGTCATGAAAGCAATTCTGGGAGCCCTTGCCTTGATATTCATCGCCGCAAACGCCCAGGCGCAAGGTTCGGCCGACGATCTCAACCGCCGCCTGATCGAGCGGCGCGCCGTCGAGGCCGCGATCTGGGGCATGTCCGCCGTCAACACCGACTTGATGCGCCAGGAAATGCTGACCAAAACGCCGGGCAAGGTGAACCAGTTCATCTATTGGGGTCGCCCGCTCGACTGGAGAAACCAGACGCTCACGCCAAATCCCGACACGCTCTATTTCATGGCGTTCTTCGATATGAAGGATGCTGGCCCGATGGTGTTCGAGATCCCGCCCGGCGACGAGCAGGGTTCGCTCAACGGCAACATCGTCACGGTCTGGCAGACCTCACTGGAGGACGTCGGCCTGCTCGGTGTCGACCATGGGGCAGGCGGCAAGTTCGTTATCCTCCCGCCGGGCCACAAGGGTGCGATTCCCGACGGCTACAGCATTCTGTCCTCGGACACATACACCGGCTACGCGCTCGTGCGCTCCAATCTCAGGAGTCGCAGCGAAGCGGACGTGGCAGCGTCCATTGCCTATGGCAGGCGCGTGAAGTTCTATCCGCTGTCCGCCGCCGCCAATCCGCCGGAGACGGTCTTCACCGACGTCAAGGACGCCAACTTCGACTCCACCATTCGCTACGACGCAAGTTTTTATCAATCGCTCAACCGCGTGGTGCAAGGCGAGCCGTGGATCGAGCGCGACCGAGCGATGATCGATCAGCTGCGCAGCATCGGCATCGAGAAGGGCAAGCCGTTCAGTCCGGATGCGAAGACCCAGACGGCCCTCACAGCGGCTATCGCGGAGACGAAGGTGCTGCTGGAGCAACGCTATGACGCGGGCTTCCCGGTCTTTTATCCCGGTACGCATTGGACAATGCCGACGCTGACCGAGGCAGTCGAGGGGCAGGGTTCGACCTACGCCAACCACGACAAGTACGCAATCGATGCGCGGGGCGTGGCTTACACCTACGCATATATCGCGATCAAGCGGCTCGGCGCGGGCCAGTTCTATCTCATTGCGATCCGCGACAAGGACAACGAGGCCTACGACGGCGCCAAGACCTATCGCCTGCAGGTGCCGCCGAATGTGCCGGTTGCCCAATATTGGTCAGTGACCGCCTACGACCGGGAGACACACGCGCTGATCAAGAACATGCCGCGCGCGAGCCGCGCGTCGAATGCCGCCGAGCTGCAGAAGAATGCCGACGGCTCGGTCGACATCTATTTCGGGCCCGCGGCGCCCGCAGGCAAGGAGACGAATTGGGTGCCGACCGACCCGGCACGGAGATTCGAGCTGATGGCCCGCTTCTATGCACCGAAGAAGGAGTTTTTCGAGAAGAGGTGGAGTTTGCCCGACGTCGAGCAGGTGAGCGCAACGATCGGAAGCGGAGCAAAGCAGTGAAGCCGATCATCATCTGCGTCTTGCTGGCAGCGACTGCAGGCATTGCGCATGCCCAGGGCGGAAACCCGATTCCAGTCACGCCAGACAATTTTAACCGGGCCGAAAGCGACATGTATTTCGCGAACTCGGCCAAGGAGGCCGGCGGCACGGGAAAGCTCCTGCATCGCCGCGAAGTCGTGCCTGTCGACAAGCAACCCGTGGTGCGGGCGAACCGCGACACGCTCTATTCATCGGGCGTATTCGATCTCGAGGCCGGGCCGGTTACCATTACGCTGCCTGACGCGCGTAAGCGCTTCATGTCGCTGCAGGCGTTCAACGAGGACCACTATGTCGTGGGTGGCGTGCGTTACGGTGCGGGCAAATACAGGTTCGACAAGGGGAATGTCGGTACCCGCTACGTGCTGGTCGGAATCCGCACGCTGGTCGACCCCAATGATGCCAACGATGTCAAGCAGGTCCATGCCTTGCAGGATGCCATCAAGATCGATCAGCAAGGCACCGGCAAGCTCGAGCTGCCCAATTGGGACCCTGTCGGCCAGAAGAAAGTGCGCGACGCATTGGCCGCTCTCGGCTCGACGACTCCGGATTTCAAGCGTGCATTCGGCGCCAAGGATCAGGTCGATCCTATCCGGCATTTGATCGGCACCGCTACCGCCTGGGGCGGCAATCCCGACAAGGACGCCACCTATCTCAACGTCACGCCTGCCAAGAACGACGGCACGACGGTTCACAAGCTCGTCGTCAGGGACGTGCCGGTCGACGCGTTCTGGTCGATCAGCCTCTACAACGCCGAGGGCTATTTTCAGAAGAACGACCTCGACGCCTATTCGGTCAACAACATCACGGCGAAGAAATCCGCCGATGGCTCGGTCGCGGTTCAGTTCGGCGGCTGCGACGGCAAGATTCCGAATTGCCTGCCCATCGTGAAGGGCTGGAACTACACGGTACGGCTCTATCGGCCGCGGCCGGAAATCCTGAGCAGCAAGTGGAAATTCCCGGAGCCGCAGGCGATGAACTGAGAGGGGCCGAATTGATCCGTCACCAGATCGCGAACCACGCCGTTCGTTTCAGGCTACTTGAAATGCCGAGGCCCGCTCGGCACTGCCGGTTTCTCCGGAGCGGCCGGCGTAAAGCTCAGGGTCGCCATGAAGGTGAGGTTCGTCGGCCGGTTTTCAGTGTAGACGTCCGCATAACCGCGCAGGTTCAGATAGCTCGTGTATCCCTCCCAGGCCGGAAAGAAGAAACCGATCTGCGGGCCGATGGCGATCGCCGTGCCCTTGTTTTCGCCGAGCTTGGCGCCCGTACCGCTGTCGCCGGTGACCTGCTGATAGACGTAGCCGACCAGCCCTGCATGAACGCTCTTGCCGATGAATTGCGAGGCTGCCCAGTCGGCATGGAAGTCGATGCCGTTGCGGTAATCCAGGGCCGTATTCGTGCCGTTGAAGCTGAAGCCCGCGACTACCGAAAACTCGCGGCCGGTGCCCGGGTCGAGATAGGTGTAGCCGGCGCCAGCGTCGACCCCGATAAAGCCGGGGCTCAAATTGGCAAGGCGGGTGGAATCATAGGTGCCGGTCGGGATATTGCCGAGCACGTACGTCATGAAATTATTGACGCCGAAATTCCATTTCAGCGTGCCGATGTAATACACGTCGCCCCAGGTGACCCGGTTGTCGAAGGCCGAGCCGGAAATCGCGTTGCCCCGCGGCCCCGTCAGCGTAGCGGCAATGTCGACCCCGATATTGCCGGGCACGGTCGCCGCACCGATCGTCAGCTGGCCGCCGAGCACGGGCGTTGCAAAGGTGTAGGTCGGCAGAAAGACGCCGACATCCGCTTTCGCATGCAGGCCGGCCACGATGTTCGCATTGTTCTGGATCGCCTTGCCTCCGCCGGCCACCGCGTCGAGATGAATATACTGGAAGGTGTAGCTCATTCCGGGCTGGCCGGGCACGGCGGAGAGGCTGCCCATGGTGCCCGGCAGCCAGAAGCCGATGCCGCCGTTGTCAGCCTTTGCCGCCGCCGGGGCCATCGCGATCGCCATCAGCGCCACGGCTGTAGCCAGCTCTTTTTTTGACCGTCGACGCCCCACGCGAATCCCCACAAGTGCTTACTGGTCAACACATTGCAGGGGCAGGCAAGGTTGGTTGTTGGCCTCTTTTGTGATTCCGGCGGGCGCGGACAAAAACTTTCCGCGGTAGTGACTTAATCGTCACGCCACCTGACGGCGCACGGGTATTGGGAGCTGCTTTCCAGGACCGCGGATGTACAGTTTGTGCCGGGCGCACAACTGCTCGGCAATGTCGCTGCGGCGAAATCGAAGTAGCTGTCGTCTGCGTCGTGCGCTAGTGCGAGGGCGGCGCGGAGCCGGGAACCTCGATCTTCGGAGGCGGTTCGCTCGGTGTTACCGTTGCGCCCGCCTCCGCTGCGGCATGGAACGTGGTTCCTGGCGGGGCGGAGTGGCGCTCGGGTACGAGGGCCCTTTCATACCAGAAAACAAGACCGCCGATGGCGGCGAGGCCAACTGCGGCCGTGACGAGCACGGGCCAGTGGATGTGTTCCGGGGGGTTGTGTCGGCGCATGCACAACAAACCGCCGCGAGCGAACTGGTTCCACGCGCGGCGCTTGGCAACGTGAAGCGGGCCAGATCGAAAAGGTCGATCAGCCCGCCTTCTGCATGCCCTGATGCGGATCGGCGCGCAGGCTCTGGAAGAATTTCTCCACCTCGCGCGACAGCGTCTCGGCGGTCGCGGCCAGTTCGCTGGAGGCGGAGAGCACGGATTCGGCCGCGCTCGAGGTCTGGCCCATGGCGTCGCTGAGCGAGCCGATATTGTCCACCAGGGTCTGGTTGCCTTGCGCCGCGAGCTGCGCGTTCTGGGAGATTTCCCGCGTCGCCTGGTCCTGCTGGCCGATGGCGGATGCGATGTTCGAGGTGACGTCGTTGATCTCGCGCACGGCGTGGCCGATCTCGCGCACCGCCTCGACCGAATTGCGGGTCGAGGTCTGGATCGTGGCGACGTTCTCGCTGATCTCGGCGGTGGCTTTCGCGGTCTGGCCGGCCAGCGCCTTCACCTCATGCGCCACCACGGCAAAGCCGCGGCCGGCATCGCCCGCGCGTGCGGCC
>Ga0081540_1004157_pt1 | contig 11154 bp, 7 predicted proteins | sample TabmetS2T1R1_FD_71024 | JGI IMG/M metagenome (GOLD analysis project Ga0081540, IMG submission 71024) | Tabebuia heterophylla rhizosphere microbial communities from the University of Puerto Rico - S2T1R1 | ecosystem: Host-associated > Plants > Roots > Rhizosphere ...
CGGCGTCTCCGGCGGCGTCTGGCTCGAGCACCATCTGACCTCGCTTCCCGGCGGTGTCTGGGGTTTCCTGATCTTCATCAACCTCTTCATCTTCTTCCTGGCGTTCTTCCTCGACTTCTTCGAGATCGCCTTCATCATCCTGCCGATGGTGGCGCCGATTGCGCAGAAGGTGCTGGCGCCGGTCGTCGGCCCCGATGCCGCGCTGATCTGGTTCGGCGTCATGCTCTGCGTCAACATGCAGACCTCGTTCCTGCATCCGCCGTTCGGCTTTGCGCTGTTCTATTTGCGCGGCGTCGCGCCCAAGGAAGTGAAGAGCTCCGACATCTATTGGGGGGCGCTGCCCTGGATCGGCCTGCAGGCGATCATGGTGGCGATCGTGATCGCTTTCCCGGTCGTGGTGACCGCCCTGCTCGACAAGCCGCTCGACGTCGATCTCAGCAAGGTCAAGATCGAGGTGCCGCAGATCGAACTGCCGCCGCTGGATTTCGGCGGACCGAAGCAGTGATCAGGGCGTGAACTGATAAATCGACGGGCGTCGGCAGACGCCCGCTGTGCTGTGCATTGCCTCAACCCGAGGAGCTTGCGGAGCCCGGGTCGAAGCGAATGTCATAACGATGCAGCTTCGCATAGACGGTGCTCTTGGCAAGACCGAGCGCGGACGCAGTGGCCGTCACGTTGCCGTTGCAGGATCGGAGCGTGCGCGAGATCAGCTCACGTTCGGAAGACTCGGCCAATGACAGGCCCTGTATGCGTCCGCAGGGCCGTTCCTTCAGCAAAATCACATCGGGCAGCTCCGACGGCTCGATCGGGTCTCCGCTACTGGTCAGCATGACGCTCTCGACCAGGTTGCGCAACTCGCGGACATTGCCGGGCCAGTGATAATCCTGCAGACGCGCCAGCGTGTCCGGAGCGAAACGGCGATTGCCAAGCGCGTAGCGCGCTCTTGCCTGCGCTACGAAATGATCGACCAGCAGCGGGATGTCATCGGAGCGTTCGCGTAGCGGCGGTATGATCACGGGGACGACCGCCAGGCGGTAGTACAGATCCTTGCGAAAGCGCCCCGCGTCCACCTCGGCCTGCAGATCGCGGTTGGTCGCGGTGACGAGACGGAAATCCACCTTGCGCGCCGCGGCTTCGCCGATACGGCTGATCTCGCCGTTCTCCAGCGCTCGCAGCAACATGGGCTGGAGTTCAAGCGGCAATTCGCCGATTTCATCGAGGAACAGGGTGCCGCCGGACGCGGCCTCGATTTTTCCGGCCATGCCGCCGCGGCGTGCGCCGGTGAAAGCGCCGTCCACATAACCGAAGAGTTCGCTGGCCAGCAGATCGCGCGAGACGCTGCCGCAATTGATGACAACGAAGGCGCGGTCCCGGCGCGGCGACGCCACATGGATGCCGTGCGCGAATACTTCTTTTCCCACACCGGTCTCGCCAAGCAGCAGGACGGGAGCCGCGGTCGCGGCGACGCGTCGGCATTTCTCGATGACCGCGTGCATCTTCGGGGCACCGTGGATGACGTTTCTGAAGGCCCGGGCTTCATTCCGGGTGGGCTGCAGAAAGGCCTTGTCTGAAACCGCTGGCTTTGGCGCGACCATCACGGTGCCCAGATGCTCGCCCTGATACACCACCGGCTTCAGCCATTCCTCCTTGATCCAAGCCGGACGCGAGGCGCCACAAGGCTGATCATCGCGGCTTCCGAGATGGGGAAAGCCGGACTGGCATCCCGGCGCGCCCAGATCACGCATGATCTGCGACATCTCTCCGCTCGCCTTGAAAGGACGTCCGGCACTGTCGAACAGCACGGCGTGATGCCGATCCGAAGGCGGCAGCATCCAGAAGCATTGGTCGAGAAGCCGGTAACGGGCATCCAGCTCCATCTGAAGCAACTGGGCCTCGATGCGCGCGGCCGCCGAAATCGCCAGTGCGAGCGCCGGCCGCCCGTAGGAAGACGATAGTCCGGAGATGTCGATCGCTCCAATGACGGCGCCGTCGATTGGATCGCGGATCACGCAGGCCGAGCAAGTCCAGCGGTGGATGCCGGAGCAGAAATGCTCGGTGGCATGCACCTGGATCGGCTGTCCGGTTTGCAGGGCCGTGCCGATCGCGTTCGTTCCGCAGGTCGTCTCGCTCCAGTTGCTGCCGGGCAGCAGGTGGGTTTTCTCGACCGCATCGCGCAGCGCCAGCTTGGTATCACCCTCCAGGCGCAAGACAATGCCGTCCGCATCGGTCAGCACCATCACGGTGCCGGTTTCCAGCATGTAGTCGCGCGCCAGCGCCATCGTCGAAGCGCCAGCCTGGGCAAGACGGCTGCGCTTTTCGAGCAAGCGCTGCAGCCTGTCATCCCTTATCGGCATTGGAGCCTGGCTACGCCGGTAGTCGACAGCCGACTTCTGGCAACGCTGCCAGGAATCGGTGATCGCGGCGCGCACGATCTGCCGACTGGTGCTGCTGCTCCCGGACAGAAAGCGTTCCCAGCTTGTCAGCACATCACGTTCGACACCTGGATTTGCGAAAGAATCCTCTGGCGTCTGACCCAACACGTGCCCTCCCTTGACGCGCTGAGCAGTCCCAAGGCTCATGCTGGGACCCGATGAACGTGCGATCTTGAAGCCATCCATGGAAAACCGCAACCGATAAGCCGACCCTGATGCAAATTATGCCGCCTCCGACCGCACTGCAGAAATGGCTTGGTCGAAGGCGGATTGCGGCGCGACGCTGGCGGAAGCTAGGCGGCCTTGCGTTGGGTCAGGGCATCGTAAAAGGCCGTTTCGAAACGCATGTATCCGGTGAATGAAGCCACATCGGCAAAGGGCAGGATCTGTGTTGCCCAATAGCCTCCGAAACCATTCTGGCGGTCGATCCAGTAGAACAGGTTTGCCAAGCCTGCCCAACCGAGTGCGCCGGCCGGCCGGCCCGTGGGCGCCTTCTCATCATTGACCATGAAGGTGAACGCCCACGACTTCGACAGGCCCGGGAAGAACTCCGCATCGTTCGAGAGCGATTTGATCACGCCCGGCAAGGCTGTCACCTTCAGGTCACCAAGCTGGTTCTTCTCGGCTATCTTCACGGTCTCCGGCTTCAGCACGCGGCCATGCGGGCCGGCTCCGTCGTTCAGCCACATGCGGATAAACCGCATGTAGTCGCCGACCGTGCTGTAGAGGCCGTGTCCTCCCATGTGGACCTCGGGATTCGCTGGCAATTCGAAGTCCATCGGGGTGAGCGAGCCGTCGGCGTTACGCGCATGCACTCCGGCAAGTTTGTCCCGCACCGTATCGTTGATTTCGAAAGTCGTGTTGGTCATGCCGAGCGGCTTGAAGATGCGTTCGGCGAGGACCTCGCCAAGGCGCTTGCCGGTGATGCCCTCGACAACCTGCCCGACCCAATCGATGTTCGTTCCGTACTCCCACTTCGATCCGGGATCGAAAAGAAGCGGCGTCATGATGGCGGCTTTCGATGAGGTGATCACACTCGGCTGTCCGTGCTCGGTCGCCAGGCGCAGGTAGTTTTCGTTGAAAAAGTCGTAGCCGAAACCGCCGGTGTGGAGCAGCAGCATGCGCGTGGTCACGTCACGCTTGGGCGGGCGAAGCTGCGGCTGGCCCTTGGCGTCGAAGCCATCGATCACCTGCAGCTTGCCGATATCAGGCGCGTATTTTCTTGCGGGGGCATCGAGGTCGAGCTTGCCTTCCTCGATCAGTTGCAGCGCGGCGGTGCCGGTGATCGCCTTGGTCGTCGAGAAAATGGCGAAGCTGCTATCGGTCGTCATCGGCGACGCCTGGTCGGTGCGACGCTTGCCGGCAGCTCCCTCGTAGATATTGCCGTTACGGTCTGTCACCATTGCCACCACGCCCGGGACACCCGGGCCCGTCGTGACGGTCTCATTGAGGATGGCGTCGGCCGCTACATTGAATTCCTTGGACATGTGTTCCTCCGATTTGTCGTGATGATACGGGATGCGGGGCCGCGCCCACGCAATCGGGTTGCGCGGCCCCACATGGTGATCACTGCTTGGCGAAGCCGGGATAGGCCGAAGAGGCGACCTCATCGCACTTCTGGCGATACGTTCCGACGCCGCCGATATAGGAGAGGAGACGCCGCGGCTTGCCCTCGACGTTGGAGCCCATGTACCAGGAGTGCGTCTTGGTCACGAGGGTCGTGTTCGCAATCTCATCGTGATGCGCAACCCAGGCATCCTGCGTCTCCTTGGTCGGCTCGATGACGCTCAGATGGTTCTTTTTGAGATAAGCGATGCAATCGCTGATCCACTCGACCTGCTGCTGAAGGCATGTCGTCATGTTGCAGAGCGCCGTCGACGGCGCCAGCGGGGCGCCTGTCGTAAACAGGTTCGGGTAGCCGTGGACCTGAAGCCCCATCGTGGTCCTGATGTCGCGGCTCCACTCGTCCTTCAGCGAACGGCCGTCGCGGCCACGGATGTCGATGCGGGTCAGCGCACCGGAGCCGGCGTCAAAGCCGGTGGCAAGGATGATCACATCCAGTTCGTATGCCGTTCCATCGGTGAGCTCGATGCCATCAGGCGTGATCCGCTTGATCGGGTTGTTCTTGACGCTGATCAGTTCGACGTTCGGCTGGAGGTAGGCCTCCAGATAGTTGCTCTCGAGCGGGACGCGATGCGTACCGAAGCCGTAGTCGGTCGGGATCAGCGTCTCGCAGAGCCTGGGATCCTTGAGGCGCGCGCGCATCTTCTTGCGGACGAACTCGGAGATCTCCTCGCTGACGTCCTCCTCGAAGAACATCTCCACGAATGAGGCGAGCCACAGCCGAAGCGAGCCCTCATCCCAGATCTTCTCGAGAACGGCGTGACGCTGCTCCGAGGTGAGATCCTTCCAATTGCCGTTGGTGAAGTCGTATTCAAAGCCGGTGAACGAGTGAGGCAGGGTCTTGCGGAATTCCTCGAACCGCGCCTTGTAGGCCTCGACCTCCTTCTGCCCGTATTTCGGGTTCTTCATCGGGATGATGTATTGCGGCGTGCGTACGAACACCTTCAGGCTGCCGACTTCGCCGGCGATCGTCTGGATCACCTGGATGCCGGTGGCGCCATTGCCGACGACGGCGACGCGCTTGCCGGCAAGATCGAGCTTCTCCTTCGGATAGCGGCCGGTGTGGACGAGGACGCCCTTGAATTCGTCCTGTCCGGGAAACACCGACGTCAGCGGCGCCGACAGCATGCCGCAACAGGTGATCAGGAACTGCGCATCGATGGTGTCGCCCTTGTCGGTCGTGATCGTCCATCGCTGTGTCGCCTCGTTGAAGGCAGCGCTCGCAACCGTCGTGCTGAACCGGATGTCCTTGCGCAGGTCCAGTGTGTCGGCGACGTAATTGAGCCACTTCTCGATCTCCGGCTGGCCGGGGAAGCGCTCGCTCCAGCTCCAGCCTTTGTACAGTTCCTCCGAGAAGAGGTACTGGTAGATGTAGGCTTCGGAGTCGAAGCGTGCCCCCGGATAGCGATTCCAGTACCAGGTGCCGCCTACGCCGGTCGCCGTGTCGACGGCCTTGACCTTGAGGCCCAGCTCATCGCGCAGCTTGTAGAGCTGGTAAAGGCCGGCAACCCCTGTGCCGATCACCACCGCGTCCAGGCTTTCGTGCTTGCGCGCGCCGTTGGTCTTGTACTCACTCATGCGTTCCCTCCCATGTCAGAACTTTGTTCTCCTCCCGGCCACAAGGGCGCGAGAGTCGGAAGGGGTTACGCAGATTGCGTGCCAGATCAGTTTTCCAGCTTAAGCGCTTGCAGTGATTGAATTGTTGGTCGCGGGACGCTTGTCGCACCCGTTCGAAATTCGAACTGGATGAACCTGGCCCGACCGAATTTCGATCGCAGCGCGTGACCTGAGACGTCGCTCAAGTTCGCAAACCGGGGCGAAATAAAAACCCCGGGGCTTTCGCTCCGGGGTTTTCGCTTGTGGCGGTTGCGATGCGGTCAGCTCTGCGGATTGCGCGCCATAAAGCTGTCGTAACCGAGCTCGGCGACCTGGAACCACTGGTATCCGTTGGTCGTGAACGCGTTCATCGATTCCAGCACCTTCTTGAAGTTGGGATTGCTCGCCGACGTCTCGGCGTACAATTCCTTGGTCGCCTTCAGGCAGGCCTGCATGATCGGCGGCGAGAAGCTGTGCAGCTTGGTGCCGCCCGCCAGCAGCTTCTTCAGCGACGGCGGATTGAGCTGATCGTATTTGGCCATCATCCAGCTATTGGCGGACTGGCCCGCCTGCTCGATGACGCTTTGATAGTATTTCGGCAGCGAATTCCATTTATCCAGGTTGACGATCCCGAGCAGCATCGGTCCGCCTTCCCACCAGCCGGGATAGTAGTAATGCGGCGCGACCTTGTTGAAGCCGAGCTTCTCATCGTCATAGGGGCCGACCCATTCCGCCGCATCGATCGTGCCTTTTTCGAGCGCGGGATAGATGTCGCCGCCGGCAAGCTGCTGCGGCACGACGCCCAGCTTCTGCATCACGCGGCCGGCAAAGCCGCCGATGCGCATCTTCAGTCCCTTGAGATCGTCGACGGTGTTGATTTCCTTCCGGAACCAGCCGCCCATCTGACAGCCGGTATTGCCCGCCAGAAACGAGGTGACGTTGTAGCCCTTGTAGAACTGGTTGAGCAGATCCCTGCCCCCGCCCAGCATGTACCATGCCTGGTTGATGCGCTGGTTGGGTCCGAACGGCACGGCCGTGCCAAACGCAAACGTCGGGTCCTTGCCGAAATAATAGTAGGACGCCGTATGACCCATCTCGACGGTGCCGTTCTGCACGGCATCGAGCACCTGCAGTCCGGGGACGATCTCGCCGCCGGCAAAGGTCTGGATCTGGAACTTGTTGTCGGTGGCATCGGCAACGTGCTTGGCCATCACCTCGACGGCGCCCCACAGGGTGTCAAGCGATTTGGGCCAGCTTGCCGTCAGGCGCCATTTGAGCTCCGGCATCGATTGAGCGATGGCGGGAGCCGCCAGCGTTGCGGCGCCGGCCGCGCCAATGCCGGTGACTTTGAGAAAATCTCTTCTTTTCATTGAATCCATCCCTGCTGGTGAAACGTGTCGTGGCCTTCTTGGCGAGGCCTTTGCAGCCAGCATGGAACAACCGGTTCCCGATTTCCATCCCGAACTATACGGACAGACGAAAAAGCCCGGCCTTCTTGCGAAGGCCGGGCTGCTTTCTACGACTTAAGGCTAATCAGCCGCGGGTACGCGAGCGGATCATGAAGCTGTCATAGGTGTATTCGGCAACCTGCCACCACAGGTACTGGTCGGAGCGGTAGGCCTGCATCGCATCGATCGATTTCTTGAAGTCGGCATTCTTGCCGGAGATTTCGGCCCACAGCTCGTTGGTCGACTTCAGGCAGGCTTCCAGCACTTCATTGGTGAACGGACGAAGCTGCGTGCCGCCGGCCACCAGGCGCTTCAGCGCGGACGGGTTCTGCATGTCGTAACGTGCGTTCATCCAGGTGTTGGCGTTGGCCATCGCGTTGGTCACAATCGCCTGGTAGTTCTTCGGCAGCGAATTCCACTTTTCGAGATTGCAGAACGCGTGAACCATCGGGCCGCCTTCCCAGAAGCCCGGGTAATAGTAGTATTTTGCGACCTTCTGGAAGCCGAGCTTTTCATCGTCATACGGACCGACCCACTCGGCCGCATCGATGGTGCCCTTTTCCAGCGCCGGGTAGATGTCGCCGCCGGCGAGCTGCTGCGGCACCACGCCGACCTTCTGCAGGACCTGTCCGGCGATGCCGCCGATGCGCATCTTGAGGCCGGAGAGATCGGCAACGGTCTTGATCTCCTTGCGGAACCAGCCGCCCATCTGGGTGCCGGTATTGCCGCAGGGGAAGCCGATCACGCCAAACTTCTTGAAGAAGTCGTTGCCGAGCGCATCACCGCCGCCCTGATACCACCAGGAATTCTGCTGGCGCGCGTTGAGGCCGAACGGGACCGAGGCATAGATCGCAAAGGTCGGGTCCTTGCCGACATAGTAATACGAGACGGTGTGGCACATCTCGACGGTGTTGTTGGACGTCGCGTCCAGCGCCTGCAGGCCCGGGACGATTTCGCCGGCCGCGAACACCTGGATCTGAAACTTGTTGTCGGTCATTTCGGCGACGTATTTCGCCACCTGCTCGGCACCGCCATAGATGGTATCGAGCGACTTCGGGAAGCTGGACGTCAGGCGCCATTTGATCTCAGGCGATGATTGCGCGATCGCCGGCGAGGCAACGGCTGTCGCGGCAGCACCGGCCGCTGAAACCTTCAAAAAATCACGACGCTTCATTCAAGTCTCCTTAAGACGGGACGTTTCCCATTAATTCCGCGAGCATGTCCTCCGGCGGGCGAATTCCACGTCATCCGGGGCGCTCTGGCGGGGGCGCTTTAACACGGAAGTTGCCTGTCGAAAACGCGACAAAGGCATGACTGCACTGATTAAACCAAAGTCTTAAGGCGGCGGATCAGGGGCCTTCAGGCCGCGGCAATGGCGCCCTGGAGCTGGTCGCGGACCTTGGTCCCGATCGCCCGGTAGACCGCAGCATGCGGCCCGTCGGGCTCGCTCGCCACCACCGGATTACCGGCATCGGAAGTGGTCCGGATCGACATGTGCAGCGGGATCTCGCCCAGGAATGGGACACCCAGCCGCTCCGCTTCATGCCGCGCGCCGCCGTGACCGAAGATGTCCGAGCGCGTGCCGCACTCAGGGCACTCGAAGTAGCTCATGTTCTCGACGATGCCGAGCACGGGGACGTTGACCTTCTTGAACATCGCGAGCCCCCGCCGTGCGTCGATCAGCGAGAGGTCCTGCGGGGTCGAGATGATCACCGCGCCCTTCAGCGGCACGTTCTGCGCCAGCGTCAGTTGCGCATCGCCGGTGCCGGGCGGCATGTCGACGACGAGAATATCGAGCGTGCCCCACGCCACGTCGCGCAGCATCTGGGTGATCGCCGACATCACCATCGGCCCGCGCCAGATCATCGCGGTGTCTTCCTCGACCAGGAAGCCGATCGACATGATCGACAGTCCGAAACGCTGGATCGGAATCATCTTGCGGTCGTCGTTGAGTTGCGGCTTCTCGTTGATGCCGGTCAGCCGCGGCACCGAGGGACCGTAAATGTCGGCATCGAGCAGGCCGACGCGCAGGCCGAGATCGCGCAGGCCCAGCGCCAGGTTGAGCGCGGTGGTCGACTTGCCGACGCCGCCCTTGCCCGAGGCGACCGCGATGACGGCGGCAACGCCCGGGATCTCAGCCTGCTTCGACATCGGCGACGCCGCGCCTTGCGGCGGGCGGTGCGCAGCGACCGGCTGCACGCCGGGAGAATGTGAATGCGCATGCCGATGCGGCGCGGGCGCCGCGGATGGCGATCCAGGCTTGCGCTCGGCCGTCAGGGCGATCATCGCGGTGCTGACTCCGGGGATCGCGCGCACCGCGGCTTCGGCCTGCGCGCGCACGCTTTCCCAGGCTCTAGCCTCGGCGGCATCGACATTGATGGAGAAGAACACCTTGCCGTCGGTGACCGAGATCGCCGACAGCACATTGGCATTGGTCAGGGGCACGCCGCGCGGCGAGGCCACCTGCTTGAGGGAATCCAGAACCTGTTGCTGCGTTACGCTCACTCGCGCATCTCCTGAAGTCCTTGCGGTTCAAACTGAGAACCGGGCCCTACTCTCTTGTAATGACGCGCTTTCCTGACGCGACCCGATCCCAAAAGCGGGGCCGCGTTGCAAAACGCCATGCCAGTCCGATGCGACCCATAGAGCGGTTCAGCGCAAAAGGCTACCTCGCTCCCACGTCGTCCGTGCGCATGGTCGGCGCGGCCGTGCCCTGCTCCTTGGCGGCCTCGTAGTTCAGTTCGATCATGACGCCGTTCGGGTCATTGACGAAGATCTGCCAGAGATCGCCGCCCGGAACCTGCCGGGAGTCGTAGGCCATGCCCTTCGATTCCAGGCGCTGCTTCATGCCGTCAAAGCCGTAGCTGGCAAACGCGACATGGTGGACGACGCCGGAATCGGGCTTTTGCGGCTCCTCGGTCTTGGAGATATCGACGAGGTGCACCACCGCCTTGCCCTCGCTGTACATCCACGCGCCCGGGAAGGCGAAATTCGGCCGGGCGCCCTTTTCCAGGCCCAGAATGTCCTCATAGAACCGGACCGTGTCGGCAAGGTTGCGGGTCCGGATGTTGAAATGGTCGAGCACGCCCACGCTGACGCCCATGCGATGTCACTCCCTTTTTTGTGAGGTTCTTCAGCCCCCTATCCTAGCACGAATCCGGCGCCGCCCGCCAAACGAAGGCGTTGCCCTGCCCTGCGCAGCTTGTATGGTGCGGCTCCCTCAAGAACACCGTCCGGCCAGCCTAACGCCGGCGAAACTTCAAGGTAGCACACATGGCTAAAGTCGCTTTTCTCGGTCTCGGCGTAATGGGTTTCCCCATGGCAGGCCATCTGGTGAAAAAAGGTGGCCATGAGGTGACCGTGTACAACCGGACCGGCGCCAAGGCGAAGGAATGGGCGGACAAGTTCGGCGGGCGCACTGCGCCGACGCCGAAGGAAGCGGCCGAGGGTCAGGATTTCGTGATGTGCTGCGTCGGCAACGACAATGACCTGCGTGCGGTCACGATCGGCACTGAAGGCGCCTTCGCCGGCATGAAAAAGGGCGCCGTATTCGTCGACCACACCACCGCCTCAGCCGAGGTTGCCCGCGAACTCGACGCGGCCGCCACCAAAACCGGCTTCAAGTTCATCGACGCGCCGGTATCCGGCGGCCAGGCGGGTGCGGAAAACGGCGTGCTGACGGTGATGTGCGGCGGCAAGGAAGATGCCTATGCCGCGGCCGAGCCGATCATCGCCGGCTCGTATGCGCGGATGTGCAAGCTGCTCGGGCCCGCCGGCGCCGGTCAGCTCACCAAGATGGTCAACCAGATCTGCATTGCAGGTCTGGTCCAGGGCCTGTCCGAGGGCCTTCACTTCGCAAAGAAGTCGGGGCTCGACGTTGCCGCCGTGGTCGAGACCATCTCCAAGGGCGCCGCGCAGTCCTGGCAGATGGAGAACCGCTACAAGGCCATGAACGAGGGCAAGTTCGATTTCGGCTTTGCGGTCGAATGGATGCGCAAGGACCTCTCGATCTGCATCACCGAGGCCCGCCGCAACGGCGCCAACCTGCCGGTGAC
>Ga0081540_1004158_pt1 | contig 11153 bp, 10 predicted proteins | sample TabmetS2T1R1_FD_71024 | JGI IMG/M metagenome (GOLD analysis project Ga0081540, IMG submission 71024) | Tabebuia heterophylla rhizosphere microbial communities from the University of Puerto Rico - S2T1R1 | ecosystem: Host-associated > Plants > Roots > Rhizosphere ...
AAACCTGACCATGCGCACCACCCTCTCCGCTGCGCGTTTCTCGCGCCAGGGGAGAGGGTTTAGGCCCGCCGCGCCTCTTCGATCAGCTGCCACACCCGCGGCGGCGACAGCGGCAGCGCGTTCGGCTGCACGGCAAACGCGCGCAGCGCGTTTGCCACCGCATTGGCGATGACGCCGCCGACCGGGATGATGCCGCCCTCGCCCGCGCCCTTGGCGCCGAGCGGATTGTGCGGCGCCGGTTTCTCTTCCAGCGCCACCGCGCGCACGACCGGAAAGTCGCTGGCCGTCGGCATCACGTAGTCGGCGAGCGAGCCGGTGAGCATGGTGTCTTGACCGCGTCGCGTCGCGGTCAAGCACGGGAACGCCTGTGTAATCGTCGGGCCGACGGGCCCGCGGACGCGGATCTCGTAACCCGGCGGCTCTCTGCACGCGGTCGCTTTCTCGTTGGCAGTCATGCGGTCAGAGTCGGCGCCCGGGGGATGAGCGCGCACCACATGGTTCGCGTTAGCCGGACGTCCGGTCGAGTCCGGGGAGTGTCAAAATGTAGGTCTGTGGCTGATCATGGAGCAGTCGTCGAGTACGCCTCATCTGGTGTGAGGTTGATTGCGCGACCCCGCCTATTTGAGCTGTTCGGCGCGGGTGGGCGGGTGGTGCTCGTGTCGGCGTCGGCGGGGAGCGGGAAGACGTTCTTGCTGCGCTCGTGGGTCGCGGCGGAGGGTCTGGCCGACCGGACAGCGTGGGTGTCCGTGGGCCGTGGCGAGCGCGACGGGCAGGCGTTCTGGCTGTCGGTATTGGATTCGCTGCGTGGGACGCGGGTCGGGTCAGGTCGGGTCCGCGAGCTGACCGCCGCGCCCGATCTGGACGGCGCGACCGTCGTCAGAAGGCTGCTCGAGGATCTGGGCTCGCTGGATGAGCGGGTGTGGCTGGTGATCGACGACGTGCACGAGCTGCAAGACGAGCGGGCGATCGGCCAGGTTGAGCTTCTGATCGCGAGCGCGCCGCCGCAGCTGCGGTTGGTGCTGTCGACGCGTCGGGATCTGCGGCTGGGGTTGCACCGGCTGCGCCTGGAGGGGGAGCTGACCGAGATCCGGGGGGAGAGGTTGCGCTTCAGCGCGGAGGAGTCGCGCGGGCTGTTGGAGGCGGCCGGGGTGCGTTTGTCCGACGTCGCGCTGGGGTCGCTGGTCGCGAGGACCGAGGGGTGGGCCGCGGGCTTGCGGCTGGCGGCGATGTCGCTGGCCAGCGATCCGGACCCCGAGCGGTTGGCGGCGAGGTTTTCAGGGCGTGAGCGCGCGGTCGCCGAGTATCTGTTGGCGGAGGTGCTCGAGCACCAGCCGGCGGACGTGACCCAGCTGCTGTTGCGAACGTCGATATTGGATCGGGTGAGCGGTCCGCTGGCCGACCGGTTGACCGGCGGCTCGGGGTCTGAGCGGATCCTGTGGGCGCTGGAGGACGCGGGCGCGTTCGTGGTGTCGGTGGACGCGGAGCGAACGTGGTTTCGCTACCACCACCTGTTCGGGGACCTGCTCGCGCTCGAGCTGCGACGCACCGCCCCGCAGGAGCTGCCGGGCCTGCACACGATCGCCGCCGAGTGGCTGGCCGACCACGGGCAGACGGTGCAGGCGATCCGCCACGCACAGGCGGCCGAGAACTGGGGGCTGGCCGCGAGACTATTCGCGGACAACTGGCGCGGGTTGTACTTCGACGCGCGGCTCGCCACCGGCCGCGAGCTCCTGTCGGGGTTTCCCGCTCACATGCTCGCTACGCATCCCGAGCTGGCGGCGCTCGCCGCGGGCGACAAGTTGGCAGCGGGGTCGTTCCGTGAGGCTGACCGGTACGTGGCGCTGGCGGAGCGCGGGTCGGGGTCGGTGCCCGAAGAACGCCGGCCGCCCTTCCACGCCTTGGTTGTGCTCGTGCGGCTGGGGCTCGCGCGGGCCCGCAACGATCTGGACGCCGTCACCGAGGAGGCGCGGCGGCTGCTCGAGCTGGCCGACAGTCCAGGCGCGATCGGTGCGGGGCTTGGCGACGAAAGGCTGCGGGCTACGGCGCTGATCAACCTCGGTGCGGCCGAGCTGTGGACAGGTCACTTGGAGGCGGCCGAGCACCGCCTCAAGCAGGCGCTGGAGCATGCCCGGCAGATCGGCCAGCCTTGGCTCGAGCTCCAAGCGTTCTCGCACTGGGCGATCCTGGGACTCTTGCGCTCTCCGGCGATCGGGGAGCGGCACGCGAGGCAGGCGATCGAACTGGCGCGAGCGCACGGCTGGGAGGAGAGCTATTGGGCCACGACCGCCTACGTCGCGCTTGGCAGTGTGACCCTGTGGCGGGGCCGGCTGGCCGAGGCGGAGGGGTGGCTGGACCGCGCCGAGCACGCCCTTGAGCGCTTAGCCGAACCGACGACCGCGATGATGCTCTACGCGGCACGGACGATGCTGGAACTCGCCCGCGGGCGACACGAGGCGGCGATGACCGCCCACCGCGCCGTTGAGAGCATCGAGCGCGGGCTCGCGACGCGGCACATCCTGGCGAGAAGAGCACAAGCGGTCGAGCTCGAGATGCTGGTGCGAGCAGGCGAGACTGGTGTGGTTCAGCGGGCCCTCGACGAGATGGACGAGGACGTGCGCGCGACGGGCGAGGTGCGGGTGGTCGAGGCGATGCTGCGACTCGCCCGGGACGATCCGGAGGGCGCGGCGGCGGCGCTGGCGCCGATCATCGACGGCGCCTCGCCGATCGGGTTTTGGCGGTGGGAGATACAAGCGTCGCTCCTGAAAGCCAGTGTCGAGGACGCGCTCGGCGACGCCGGCGCCAGCTCACGGGCGCTGGAACGTGCGCTGGACCTCGCCGAGCCGGACGGACTGCTGCTGCCGTTCCTGCTGCACCCAGTGCGGGAGCTGCTCGAGCGCCAGTCCCGGCTCCGCAGCACTCACGCCTCGCTGATCTCCGAGATCCTGAACCTGCTGTCCGGACACACGCCGGCGCCCCGCACCGAGGACGCCGAACCGCTCCAGGACCCGCTCACAGAGAGCGAGCTTCGGGTGCTGCGTTACCTGCCGACCAACCTCCGGGGGCCGGAAATCGCGTCCGAGCTGTTCGTGTCGCTGAACACGGTTGGCTCGCACCTGCGCAACGTGTACGCCAAGCTCGGCGTCCACAGCCGCGCGGAGGCGGTGACCCGGGCGCGCGAGCTCGGACTGCTGTCGCCGTCCTCGCTCAACCGCTGACGCAGTAGCCGTCCGCGGAGGGCTGCGCGACGTTCAGAGCCCCGACCTGGTGATCGCACCCACCGGACGATCGGCCTGGGCGCCCTGAGCGCTGTAACCGTTTGCCGGCTGCCGCTCCACGCGCACATGACATGAGTGCGGGCGAGCCCCGACCGCTGACGGCAGCTGCCCGGGGGCCTAACCACGCGAACCGTGTGAGGCGCGCTCACCCCGCCGGGGCGCAGCCTGCAACAGCTCACACATCGACGACCGGAAGTAAGGAATTCGAATATTCGGTCAGGGCGCGCCCCCGCCACGGCCGTACTAGAAGCTGAGCGCAGCCCCGAGCCGTCCACCCGGTGAGCGCTGCATAACCGCCCAAGACCAAGCTACCAACCCCGCCGCGGCGGGCTCGCCACGGCACCACGAGGAGCTCTCCATGATGTATCGACCACTCGGACGAACTGGTATGTCGGTCAGCCACCTTTGCCTGGGCGCCATGATGTTCGGCGCCTTTGGCAATTCCGACCACGACGATGCCGTTCACATCATCCACAAGGCGCTGGACGCCGGGATCAACTTCATCGACACTGCCGATGGCTATTCCGCCGGCGAGTCCGAGGAGATCCTCGGCAAGGCGCTGGCGGGCGGCCGGCGCGACAACGCAGTCCTCGCCGTCAAGTTCGGTGTTCCGTTCGGCGACGCGGACCCCAACCATCGCGGAGCGTCGCGCCGCTGGATCACAGAGGCGGTCGAGGGCTCGCTGCGCCGGCTCCAGACCGACTGGATCGACCTGTACCAGGTCGGCGTTCCCGATCCCAACACCGACATCGACGAGACCCTCGGCGCGCTTACTGACCTCGTGCGCGTCGGCAAGATCCGCGCCTTCGGTACGTCGAAAGTTCCGCCCTCCCAGATTGTCGAGGCGCAGTGGACCGCCGATCACCGCGGCCACGGACGGTTTCGCAGCGAGCAGCCTCCCTACTCACTGCTGACCCGGGCGATCGAGTACGACGTCCTGCCGACCTGCCTACGCCACGGAATGGGAGTCATGACCTACAGCCCGCTCGCCGGGGGCTGGCTGTCGGGCAAGTACCGTAAGGGGCAGACGATCAGCGGGCCCGGTTCGGCAGCGCGCACCCAGCGCTTCCCTCAAGCCTATGACGCCACCAACCCAGCCAACGCCGCGAAGCTCCACGCCGCTGACGCCCTCGGCGCGCTCGCCGACGAGGCAGGGCTCACCCTGATCCAGCTGGCGGTCGCGTTCGCCACCCGTCACCCCGCGGTCACCTCCGCGATCATCGGGCCACGCACACAGGAACACCTCGACGCCTACCTCGCCGCCGACGGCATCGAATTGCCCAGCGACGTGCTCGATCGCATCGACGAGATCGTCCCCCCAGGGGTGACGATCAACGTCACCGACAACATGTGGTACGTCGGCACCAGGGCCCTCAATGCGGAATTCCGCCGCGCACCCTCCCCTCAGACGGCACTTGGCTAGCGTCCCAAGAGGTCCGACCGACGGTTTCGCGTCCGCGTCATCGGTGCGCCCTGGAGAACAGGCGCAACAGTTGCGTGCGACGGCGGTACGGGCCGCCGAACTCGGCTACACGAAGCTGCTCATGCCCAATGTGCTGCCCTGCGTTCGGCAACGCGTCCCGGCTGACGTCGTCAGGCAGTGGGCGCCCGGGGAACGGTACGTCTCGCACAACATCGTCTGGATCCGCGGCCGCGCGCCTGAAGCGGATCATGAAGACTGCGATGACCAGGATGAGCGCCAGGATGCCTGCCGAGACCAGGTAGCCGCGGGAGAACCCGGTCGCCAGGGCGTGATGGTAGGCCCGGGTGTGCAGTTGGACTGCCCGGGGACCGGTGGGGTGCAGGCCGGCGTGGGCCGCTGTCGGAATTTGGGATCGCAGGTTGCTGGCCACCGCGGTCCAGGCGACGGTGCCGAGGACAGCAAGCCCGACCGAGCCTCCGACTTCTTGGCCGACGTTGACCAGGCTGGACGCCACGCCGGTGTCGTCGGCGTGCACCTTGTGCAGTCCGACCAGGTTGATGACCACGAACAGCGGGCCCAGGCCGGCTCCAAGGAGCAGTTCTGGGCCGAGCATGCCGCCGGCGTAGGTGCTGTGCTCGGTGATACGGGACAGCCAGAACATGCCGCCCGCCGCGACCGTGCTGCCGACGATCAGCAGGGGCCGGGCGCCGATCCGGTTGACCCCGAGCTGGGCGACGGCAGTGGTGGCGAGGAGGGCGGGGACGAACGGCAGGTAGGCGGCGGAGGTCTTCAAGGCGCTGTAGCCCCACACCTCCTGGACGAACAGGGTGAGGAAGAAGAACATGCCGAACAGCGCCGTGCCCATGCACAGGCTGATCAGGTAGGCGCCGGACCGGTCCCGGCTGCACAGCACTCGGAGGGGAGCAACGGGTGGGTGCTGCGGGCCTCGATTATCCCGAACGCAGTCAGCAGCAGCGTGGCCGCGGTCAGCGGGGCGATCACATCGGTGTCGCCCCAGTGCGAGACGCCGTCGGGGCTGGTGGCGGCGTTGGACAGCCCGTACACCAGCGATGCCACTCCGGCGGTGGCGGTGACCGCGCCCGGCAGGTCGAAGCGCCCGGTGCGCCGTCCCGTCTTCGGAAGCACGCGGGCGGCTAGGGCCACCAGGACCAAACCGATCGGCACATTCACGTAAAACACCCAGTGCCAGCTGGCATAGGTGACCAACAGACCGCCGGCGACCAGGCCGACGACGATGCCCAGGAACGTAAGGGCCGAGTACACGCCTATGGCACGGTTCCGCGGCCGGCCTTCGGGGAAGGTGTCGGCGATCAGCGAGAGCGCGGTGGGCGCGGCGATCGCCGCGCCCACGCCCTGCACCGTCCGGGCGGTGAGCAGCCACGCCTGGTCGGTGGCGAACCCGCCGATCAGGGAGGCCAGCACGAAGATGAGAAGCCCGGCGATGAAGATCCGGTGGCGCCCCAGCAGGTCGCCGGAGCGGCCGCCAAGCAATAGCAGCCCGCCGAACGCCACGGCGTAGCTGTTTGCGATCCACTCCAGGTTGGACCCGGAGAAGCCGAGCGCGGACTGGATGTGCGGCAGGGCCACGTTGACGATGGAGGTGTCGAGCGAAACCATGAGCTGGGCCGTCGCGATGACGGCCAGCACCAGGCCCACCCGAGCCGGCACCTGGGCGCTGGTCGCGGTCGGTCGTTGGACGATGGCGGGTCCAGATTGTGGTGTTGCCGCTGGCACGACGATCACCTCCACCGCTGGCGGTACGCCAATCCGGTGACCAGGCTGGCGCCCGGTGGGGTGAGGTGGCCTCACATAACCCATGTGATCGGGCTCGGTGCGGGACAGGCGGCGCACACGATGATGGATGGCCCGCGCTGTGGGGCATCGGCACATGGGGGATGCCGGCCGGCAGCGGAATGTCACACCGGTGGCAGGCGACGCAGCTTTCGGCGCGGGTGATCACCGACGATGTAGATCGGGTCGTCGAGTTCTACGGGACAGGCGGCGAACCGCTGACGGATGGCCCGCGCTGTCGTCGCAGGCGGCCCTAACCACACGGGTTATGTGAGGCCAGTTCACCTCGACGGGCGGCAGGGTGATCTGAACGCGGCACACCGGTGCCGGGAGGAGGTGACCGTCATGCCGACTGGAAGATCACAATCCGGCGCTATCGCCGTGCGACACCACGGCGCGAACGGTCCTTTCGCCTGGCGTCCCTGGCGTTCGCCAGGGCGAAAGGAGAGATCATCAATGAACGCAAATCCAACCGCGAACATCGTGCTCGTGCATGGAGGATTCGTCGACGGGTCCGGCTGGCGGCCTCTGTATGACCTGCTTATCGAGGACGGCTACCACGTGGCTGTCGTGCAGAATCCCACCCTGTCGTTGCAGGGCGATGCCGCTGCGACGCGGCTGACAATCGATGCGCAGGACGGCCCAGTGGTGCTCGTCGGCCACTCCTACGGCGGCGCCGTCATCAGCGAGGCTGGCACCCACGAGAAGGTGGAGGCCTTGGTTTACGTCGCCGGGTTCGCGCCGGACAAGGACGAGTCGGTCAACACGCTTCTCGGCGGATTCCCGGCTGACGGGCCACAGCCGCCGATCTTGCCGCCGCGTGACGGCTTCCTGCTTCTGGACCGAGAAAAGTTCCACGCTGGCTTCGCCGCCGACCTGCCTGCCGATCTGGCTGCGTTCATGGCCGACTCGCAGGTTCCCTGGGGCGTGGATGCCCTCGGCGGGCAAGTCACCGATCCAGCCTGGCGGACCAAGCCGACCTGGTACCTGGTCACCACCGAGGATCGGATGATCCCCCCGCCCGCCCAGCGCACCATGTCCCAGCGGGCCGGGTCGACGGTGGTGGAGGTGGCCGCTAGTCACGCCGTCTACGTGTCCCACCCGGCCGCCGTGGCGGACCTTATCAAGCAGGCCGCGTCCGCGGTCACCGCACAGCATTAGTCGCGGGCGTTCACGACAGACACCGCGCCCGGCTGGGGCCAGAAGCCGCCGCCTCCCGGGCGGAGGCGACGTGGGTCCGGCCCTCTCATCGTGCGCGCGCGGCGCAGCACAAACGTCAGCGCAGTTCAAGGAACGGAGATCACCATGGGTACCGACATGTCACGTCGCCAAGCGTTGGGGGTCGGCGCGGCGCTAGTCGGGTCGGCAGCGCTGATGGCCGCCGCCAGCCCGTTCGGGGCGGGCGCTGCCTCGGCCGAGGCCGAGCGGCGAGGGCCGAAGGTCAAGCCGACCATCGTGTTGGTGCACGGTGGCTACGCCGACTCGTCGTGCTGGAACAGAACCGTGCAGTACCTGCAGGGTGAGGGTTACCCGACGATCTGTGGGTCGAACCCGCTGCGGGGCATCCCCACCGACGCGCCCTACATCGGCAGTCTGTTGGATTCCATCACCGGACCGGTCGTGGTGGTCGCCCACTCGATGGGCGGAACGGTCGTCACCAATGCTGCTGCCGGCAAGACCAACGTCAAGGCGTTGGTCTACATCGCGGCGTTCGTGCCCGACGTCGGCGAGACGCAGGGCGAGCTCATCAACAAGTTCCCCGGCAGCGAGGTCCTGCCGGTGAGCGTGCCGGTCCCCTACACGAAGCCCGACGGCACCACGGGAACCGACTTGTACCTGGGCAAGGACGGCCAGGCCGCTTTCGCCGCTGACATCCCCACGGCCGAGTTCCGGCTCCTGCAGGCCACGCAGCGACCGTTCGATGCGGACTCCTTCATCTACCCGACGACGGCCGCGGCGTGGCACACCATCCCGGTGTGGGGGCTGGTCGCCGGGCGAGACAAGGCCATTCCACCGGCGGCCGAGCGCTGGATGTACAGCCGCGCGAACGCCTGCAAGGTCATCGAAGTGCCGACCTCATCGCACTGCGCGATGCTCAGCCACCCGCAGATCGTCGCGGACCTGATCGACCAGGCCGCCAAGGCGACCAGCTGACCTCGCCGTCCCCACCAGACTTTCCCTGAATGGTCGCGCGGCTGTGCGCCACCCACAACCGCGGGGGTGCGTCGCCATGGCACCCCCCATGTTCCTGGGATGCCGCCCCGCGTGGGCGCGACGTTCACTGACAGTCGTCGAGTGCAATCCGAAGGGCTTGCCGACAGCAGGCCTGATCAGTACAGGAGGTAAAGCACACCATGAAGTTCCTTTCCGTATCGACCAACACCAAGGACGTGTCGCCGTTCATCGCGGCGGAATTCCAGCGCCTGGACGAGCTCCACGCGGCCGGCACGATTACCGACGGGTGGGTGAAAGCTGATTATTCCGGCGCCGTTCTCGTGCTGGACTGCGCGGACGCAGCTGAGGCAAGCGCCGCCCTCAACAGCCTGCCCATCGCGATCAACGACGCCACTGCCTTCGTCCTCATGGAAATTCTCGATCTGGACTCGGTGCGCCCTGGCGTCGGCTAAAGAGCCGCGATGTCCGTCCACGGTTTGTCCACCGATGACATTGGCGCCGAGATTCGGCTTGCGCCGCAGACCGTGCTGACGAAATCCGGTGCGTCTCAGACGACCTCGATCTGCGCGGGGACGCGCTCGTGCCAGGGTGTTCCGGCCCACCGGTCGCGATCTTCGGTGCTGGTCAGCTCATTTGGGGGGGACGTAGTAGAGCGTTCAATCAATCACTTGCTTCAGTTGCCTACGAGCTCATTCCCGAGGAGATCTCATGACACGCCGAGGCCTTGCGGACCCGGGCGTCCTCGCTGCGGACGCGTGGTCGTCAGACCGGCCCCCGCGCCGATCGATGCTTCCGGCGAGTCGTCGCGGTCTGGGCCATCCCTGGTTGACGCTGGTTGCGGCGGCGTTCGGCCTGTTGATGATCGGACTTGACGCCACGATCGTGTCCGTCGCCAACCCGACGATCGGGCATCACTTCCACGCGACGCTGCCGGACCTGCAGTGGGTCACCAACGCCTACCTGCTGGCGCTGGCGGTGACGCTGATCCTCGGCGGCAAGCTCGGCGATCTGCTGGGACGTAAGCGCATCTTCATGATCGGCACAGCCGGGTTCGCGCTCGCCTCGCTGGCGGCCGGGCTGTCCGGTTCGCTGGGCGAGCTGATCGCGTTCCGCGCCGCGCAGGGCGTTTTCGGCGCGCTGATGGTGCCGCAGACGCTCGCGATCCTGCGCGCCACGTTCCCGATTCAGAAGCTTGCCGCGGCGATCGGGCTGTGGACCATGAGCTCGTCGCTGGGGATCGCCTCCGGCCCGATCGTCGGCGGGATCCTGATCAACAACGTCAGCTGGCGGTGGATCTTCTTCGTCAACCTCTTCATCGCCGCGGTGTCGCTGCTCGTCGGGGGGTGGGTGATCCGCGAATCTCGCGATGAGACCGAGGGCCGCCGGTTCGACCCGCCCGGCATCGTGCTGCTTTCCGGCAGTGCTGTTCACACTCGTGTGGGGCCTCATCGACGCGGAGAAGCACGGCTGGGGCCACTTCACCCCGTTCGCCTGGCTGATCGCGGCCGCTGGGCTGATGGCCGCGTTCGTCGGCTGGGAGATCCGCGAGGAGCGCATCCGCCATCCGCACATTCCGCTGAGCCTGTTCCGCTCCCCGCAGTTCTCATCCGGCGTCGTGATGGCGCTGAGCATCTTCGTGGCGTTCTACTCGGTGCTGTTCTTCATCACGCTCTACATGCAGCGCGTGCAAGGCTATTCCGCCACCGCGACCGGGGTGCGGCTGCTGGCGCTGACCGGTGTGATGGGCATCAGCGCGTTCGCCGGCAGCAGGGCGGTGGCCAAGTTCGGACCGCCGCTGCCGCTTCTTGTCGGCGCGCTGCTCAGCGGCGCCGGCCTGCTCGGCCTGTCCTGGCTGGGCCCAGACACGTCGTTCACCGCGATCTGGCCGTACCTGGCGCTCATCGGACTCGGATTCGGGCCAGCCCAGACCGGATTCTCGCGCGCCATCGTCGGAGGAGCACCCCCCCGGATACGGCGGGATCGCCGGCGGCCTGCAAAGCACCGCGGTTCAGACAGGCGGAATGCTCGGACTCTCCATCCTCGGCTCGGTCATCGTCAGCCGCGTGAGCTCCACACTGCCTAACAAGCTGCGCGCGGAGGGTGCGTCCCCTCAACTCGCTCACCAGCTCCAACGCTCCGCGCACAGCATCGCCCAAGGCATCGTCCCCATCCCCAGAGCTGTTCCGGCGAGCACCGCTTACGCGATCACGAGGAGCTCGCAGCTCGCGTTCACCGCCGGCTTTGACACCGCGATGGCGATCGCGGCCGCGATCGTCGCCGTCACCGGAGTGGCCGCATTCGTGGTGTGCGAGGTCAGCGCTCGTCGCAGCCGTCCCGCGGCACTGCCAACGAGTCCCGCACCCGACGTCGCCGGCGTCGCGCTGGCCGGGGAATCGCAGGAGAAGAAGGCAATGACCGCACCAACGCCGCCGACCTCGGCCCTCGTCCGCCCGTTCACCGTCTCGATC
>Ga0081540_1004159_pt1 | contig 11146 bp, 8 predicted proteins | sample TabmetS2T1R1_FD_71024 | JGI IMG/M metagenome (GOLD analysis project Ga0081540, IMG submission 71024) | Tabebuia heterophylla rhizosphere microbial communities from the University of Puerto Rico - S2T1R1 | ecosystem: Host-associated > Plants > Roots > Rhizosphere ...
GCGCCGGCAGCTGGCTCAACTGGCCGAGGACTCCGACCGCATCCTGCAGCCGCTGGCTGCGGAGCGGGACCACGTCGCGGGATTCTTCGCCAACGCGGGGGTGGCGGCCGAAGCCACCGCCGAACGCGGGCCGGAGCTCGAGGCGGACTTCGAGCGACTGCCGGCGTTCCTGCGCGAGCTGCGTTCCACCATGGCGAGCCTGCAGGGCTTCTCAGTCGGCGCCGAGCCCGTGATGGCCGACTTCAACCGCTCGGCCACCGACCTGACCACTGCGACGAGGCGCCTGACCCCATTCCTGGGCAACTCGATCAGGGCGCTTCGGTCGCTCGGGGACGTGAGTGGCCAGACCGGCACGAACATCACCTCCTCGCAGCCCCTGCTCGCCGACCTCAACACCCTGGCCCAGACCGGCCAGCGCCCCCTCGGCAACGCCTCGGCCTTCCTCACCTCGCTCCGCGAGCACAAGGGGCTCGACCGGCTGATGGACCTGATCTACAACACGACCGGTTCGGTCAACGGCTTCGACTCCTATGGCCACACGCTCCGCTCCGTCGTTCAGCCGACGAACTGCGTCGACTACACGCCCCTCAACTTCACCGGTTGCAGCGCGAAGTGGAAGCCCGGCGAGAAGAAGGGCAAGAAGAAGAAGAAGAGCAAGAAGTCCGCCGTGGCGGCGGTGGCCGGCGGCGCGGCCTCGGCGTCGATCGCGGGTAGCGACGCACCGGCCCGGGACCTCCTCGACTTCCTCCTCGGCCGATGAACTCGCGATCCGCCAGAGCCTCGCTCGCTTCCAGCCCCACGGCGGTCGGGGCGATCACCGTGCTGGTGGTCGTCGTTGCGGTCTTCCTGGCCTACAACGCGAACCGGGGCCTGCCGTTCGTCCCCACCTACAAGGTCAGCGCGGCGGTGCCGAACGCCGCCAATCTGGTCGCCGGCAATGACGTCCGCGTCGCGGGCGTCCGGGTGGGGACCGTGACGTCGATCGATCCTGTCCAGGGGCAGAGCGGCGAGACGAACGCCCGCCTCAATCTGACGCTCGACAAGACGGTCGACCCCTTGCCGCGGGACACGACGGTCACTGTCCGCAACCAATCGACGATCGGGCTCAAGTACCTCCAGCTCAACCTCGGCCGATCGACGCAGGGCTTCCAGAACGGGGATCGGATTCCGATCAGCCAGGACAGGCCCCTGCCCGTCGACCTCGACCAACTCTTCAACACCTTCGACGAGCCGACCCGCGAGGGCGTTCAGACCTCGCTGCGCGGCTTCGGCGACGCCCTGGCGGGCCGCGGCGGGCAGCTGAACGGTGGCTTGAGCGCCCTCGGCCGCGCGGTCGCATCGGCGCAGCCCCTCGTGCACAACCTCGCTGCTCCCAGTACCGGCCTCGGCCGCTTCTTCCACTCCCTCGAGTCGCTCGGAAGCACGGTCGCGCCGGTCGCGGTGCAGCAGGCCGAGCTCTTCGAGGGGCTCGACGCGACCTTCGGCGCCTTTGCCCGCGTGTCGCGCCCGTTCCTCCAGGAATCCATCTCCAAGGGCGCTCCCACCGAGGACGCGGCGATCCGCTCCTTCCCGGCGCTGCGCCCCTTCCTCGACCATTCCGCCACCTTCTTCACCAACCTGCAGCCCGGCGTCGAGGCGCTGGCGGACTCCGCACCCGACTATGCGGCGGGTATCTCGCTCGGGGTTCCCGCGCTCCGCCGCTCGCCTGTCTTCAGCAACCAGCTGCTGCTCACCTCCGAATCGATTCTCGGGTTCCAGAACACGCCGGGTGTCACCAACGGCCTGGCCCTGCTGTCCGACACGAACCGGGCACTCGATGACCCACTCGCCTTCATCACGCCTTCGCAGACGGTCTGCAACTACCTGGCCCTGCTCTTCCGCAACGTCGCCTCGCTCGGGGCCTCGGGCGACGGCCTCGGCACCTGGTCGAAGGTGGTCACCTTCACCGCCGCCCCAGGCCCCAACGACCAGTCGAGCCCGTCCTCGTCTCCCGCCAACGGCCCACCGACGGTGCGGGACCCCGGTTCCGGGCTCCCGGCGAACTACCTCCACTACAACCCGTATCCGAATACCGCCGCCCCGGGCCAACCGCGCGAGTGCGAGGCCGGCAACGAGCCATACAACCCGCCGACCCAGTCGGTGATCGGCAACCCGCCGGGCAACCAGGGCACCTCGACCGACGAGCAGCAGGTCAAGAAGAAGAACAAGGGGAAGAAGAAGGGAGGGAGCAAGTGACGCCCCCCGACGGCCAGCGGCGCCCCGGCGAGGAAGCTGCCCCGCCAGGGGGGCGCCTGCCGGAGCGCGACCGCCGTGCCGCGGACGGGAAGCGTCGTCTCTCCAACACCGCGATCGGCGTGATCGCGATCGTGCTGCTGGTCATCGGGACCTACCTGGCGTTCGCGAAGGAGATCCCGTTCACCGGCCACGGGTACACGCTTCGGGCCACCTTCCAGAACGCCGTCGACATCCACGCCGACTCGCCGGTGCGGATCGCCGGCGTGAACGTCGGCAAGGTGCTCTCGGTGGAGCGGACGGGGAACGCCGCCACCGTCACCTTCACCGTCGACGACGCCGGCCGACCCGTTCGCCAGGACGCCTTCGTCTCCATCCGCCCGCGCATCTTCTTCGAGGGCAACTACTTCCTCGACGTGACCCCGGGCGCTCCCGGTGAACCGGAGCTCGCATCCGGCGACACGATTCCGATCAGCCACACCTCGACGGCGGTCCAGTTCGATCAGATCCTGACGGCGCTGCAGGCGCCGCAGCGGGAGGCCCTCGGCAAGGTGCTGATCCAGTACGGCAAGTCGCTGAACCGCAAGCCCAGCTCGGCGCAGGATCTGACGCAGGACGCCGAGGTTCAGGGGAAGAGCGGGGCGGAGGCGCTGAATCGGGCGTTCATCTACGGTCCCGCGGCCGGCCGGTCGAGCTCCCAGGTGACCGAGGCCCTGCAGGGCACCGAGCCACGCGACCTCTCCGCCCTGATCGACTCGGCCGGCCGGGCGTTCGGCGCTTTCGTGCAGCGCGACGGCCAGCTCCAGTCGCTGATCGGGAATTTCGACACGACGATGCGCGCCTTCGCCTCGCGCTCGCAGGATCTCTCCCGCGCGGTCGCCCAACTCGGGCCGACCGTGAGCAACGCGCATCGCTCCTTCGTCAGCCTCAACGCGGCGCTGCCCGACCTGCGCCGGTTCGCGATCGACCTGCGCCCCGCCGTCGCCGAGCTGCCGGGAGTGATCCGTACCGGCGATCCGTGGATCCGATCGATTCGGCCCCTGCTCGCTCCGGCGGCGCTGGGCAGCATCTCCACCTCGCTCGAGCGTGCCACTCCCGGCCTCGGCAGGGCGCAGCAGGCCGGCTGGGGAGCCCTCGGCCAGCTCGATGCGCTCAGCCTCTGCGAAACCAGCACGCTCCAGCCGACTGCGAACCAGGTGATCGACGACGAGTTCTCGCTCGGCCAGCCCAACTACCGCGAGTTCTTCTACGCGACGACCGGCATCGCGGGCGAAAGCCAGGGATTCGACGCGAACGGCCCCTACCTCCGGATCCAGGCCGGCGGTGGTGGACAGCTCGACCAGACCGTCGATCCCAAGCCCGTTCCCGCGATCCCGACGAACCGGGTCCTCTACTCGCACAACTTCGAGGACCCGATCGGAACGCAGCCGCTCTTCGGGCCCGCTCCCCCCAAGAAGCCCAAGGTCGCCTGCTCGACCCAGCCCGTCCCGGACCTGAACGGCCCGCAGGGCCAGGTCGGGGCGCCCAGCCCCCACGCGCCATGACGCCAGACGAGAGAAAGCCGGAAGACGACCCCCGCAAGCCCTCGGAGGTCGAGGGTTACTGGAAGAGCCTCGAGGTCGAGCGTGACCCCGAGCGCGAGCGAGAGCGAGAGGAGCACATCGCGCAGGCCGCCGAGCGGCGTTCGGAGCAGGAACGGGCCGCGCTGCCCGGCTCCCGCTGGCACCGGTATCCGCACGGCCACTTCCGCCGGCAGCTCCGGCGCCGCGGCACGGATGCCCTCGCCGTGCTGGCGCTGATCGTGCTCGGCACCGCCACGGCCCTGGTGATCATCTCCCAGCAGAAGGCGGCGCTGCCCGGCTGGGTGCCGCTCTTCGGCCAGGACTTCTTCCACATCGAGGCCGACTTCCAGACCGGCCAGTCGATCACTCCGGGCCAGGGCCAGGCCGTGACCATGTCGGGAGTCCGGATCGGCAAGATCGGGTCCGTCTCGCTGGACGACGGCAAGGCCTCGGTCGGGCTCGACATCGAACCCCAGTTCTCGAAGCTGATCCACTCGAACGCGACCTTCCTCCTGAGGCCGAAGACGAACCTCAACGACATGGTCGTGGAGGTGACGCCCGGCACCTCGACGGCGCAGATGGATGCGGGTACGCACGTCCCGCTGTCCTCAACCCAGCCGAATGTCAATCCCGACGAGGTGTTGGCCACCCTCGACTCGGACACGCGGCGCTACCTCCAGCTCCTGCTGCAGGGTGCGGGGCAGGGCCTCGAGGGCCGGGGTGGACAGCTGAGCGGGATCTTCCGGCGGCTCTATCCCTTCACCCGCGACGTCGCTCGCGTCAACGTCGAGGTCGCGAAGCGACGCGTCGCGCTTGCCAACGTGATCCACAACTTCCGCCTGCTCTCCGAGGCGCTCGCCGACAAGGACACGGAGATCAGCAACTTCGTCGGTTCGTCCTCGGTCGTCCTCGGGCACTTCGCCAACCAGGCGAATTCGCTGCAGGACGCGATCGCCGAGCTGCCCTCAACCCTGCGGCAGACGAACACGGCGCTCAACAGCGCCAACACGCTCAGTCAGCAGCTCCGGCCGGCTCTCCACAAGCTGACCCCGCAGGCCGACGCCTTCGCCCCGGCGCTCCGCCGCCTGCAGACGTTCTTCACCGACACGAGCCCCATCCTCGACCAGGAGATCACTCCGTTCGCACGGCAGGTCGCGCCTCCGCTGCGCACGGTCCGAGCGGCTGCCAAGCCGTTCGCCAAGACCGTGGAGAGCTTCCGCGACACCCTGAAGCCACTCAACTACGGCGTCAATGAACTCGCTTTCAACCCGTCGGGTTCGACTCAGTCCTACCTCTTCTACCTGCCCTGGCTGAACCATGACCTGAACTCCAACGACGGGCTCGAGGATGCCGCCGGCCCGCTCCGTCGCGGTCAGGTGATGCTCAGCTGCCAGACGGCCACCCTCGCCGAAGGCTTCGCCAACGGCCGCCCGTTCCTCAACACCCTCCTGGACCTGACGAACATTCCCTCGACCACGGAGATCTGCTGATGGCGAAGAGGGGTCCGAGCGTCGGTCAGATCGCGGTCATCTCGGGTTTCGCGCTCTCCTGCATCGCGATCCTGATCTTCCTCTGGGTCAGCTTCGGCGGTTCCGTGCCGCTGCGCCCAACGGGCTACGAGGTCAAGGTCCCGTTCACCGAGGCGACCCAGCTGGCCCAGCAGAGCGACGTCCGGATCTCCGGCGTCTCGGTGGGGAAGGTCAGCAGCATCGAGTTGGCGCCCGACAACCGGCACGCCCTGGCCACGCTGGACATCGATCCCGCGTACGCGCCGCTGCCGGCCGACACCAGGGCGATCCTGCGGGCGAAGACCCTCCTGGGGGAGGCCTACATCGAGCTGAGCCCGGGGGAGGAGGGCGGGCCGAAGCTGCCCGAGGACGCCACCCTGCCGGTGGCGCAGGTCGCGCCGACCGTCAAGCTCGACGAGATCCTGCGCACCTTCGATGAGCCGACGCGGGCGGCATTCCAGACCTGGACGCAGAACGCGGCGGTCGCCGTCGATGGGCGGGGGGAGGACCTCGGGAATGCCCTCGGCGAGATCGAGCCGACCTTCACTGCCTTCGACCGCGTCTTCCGTGTGCTCGACACGCAGCAGCAGGCGGTGACGCAGCTGTTCTCCAACGGCGCTGTCACTCTCGACGCCCTCCAGGGCCGCCGCCGCGACCTCGCCGGCCTGATCGATGACGCCGAGCGCGTCTTCGCGGTCACCGGTCGCCGGAACGCCGAGCTCGAGGCCGCCTTCCGCGCCTTCCCGACCTTCCTCGACGAGTCGAAGGCGACCGTCGAGCGCCTTCGGACCTTCTCGGACGTAACCGACCCGCTGATCCAGCAGCTGCTGCCGGTCTCCAGGCAGCTCTCGCCGACGCTCGTGCAGCTGGGACGCCTGAGCCCCGGCTTCAGGAGCTTCTTCACCGGTCTGGGCCCGACGGTCAACCGGAGCCCGAAGGGTCTCGGCGCCTTCCGCCGCCTGCTCGATCGGGACTTCCCGCCGCTGCTCCAGAACGTCGATCCGTTCCTGCGCCAGCTGATCCCGGTGGTGAACACGATCGGCGCGTACAAGCGGGAGGTGACCTCGGTCTTCGCCAACGGCGCAGCGGCGACCAACGGCATCCTGCCGGGCGCCTCCGGGCAGCAGCCGCACTACCTGCGCACGCTCGCGGCCATGAGCCCGGAGTCCGTGGCCGCCTATCCGAGCCGGCTGAAGCCCAACCGCAACAACGCCTACACGGAGCCGGGTGGCTACGCCAAGCTGCCAAACCTCCTCAACTTCCAGACGGCCCAGTGCACGGGCGGGGCGCAGGCGCTCCTCGATCCGAACACGCCGAACGACCCGGTCTTCAACGCGCGCACGGGCGGCAGCGTGTCGGACGCGCAGACCCTGTTCGACCGGATCGAGCTCTACGCGTTCGGCGACACGCTGAACTCCGATTCGACCCCGGCCCCAGGCTGCGACCAGCAGGCGCAGCTCGCGCCCATCGGAGCGTCGGGACTGGCCACCCTCTACCAGCACGTCTTGGAGCAACCGTGAGCAGAGGCTCAGGGCGAGACAGGGCTCGGGCGCGGCGGCCCCGGGACGCCCGACCAAACTCCGTCCGGCCCGGGTGCGGGCGGCTCGGCGCAGCCCGCCCCGGCCGGCGGAGACCTCATTTGCCCGAACTCGTCAGGCCTTGCTGAACGTCGGCAGCGCGCCCTGCGAGATTGCGCGGGCGAGCCGATGGTGGTCGTCTTCGTTCTGATCGGCGTACGCGAGGGAGAAGCGCTCGATCGCCCGTTCGAAGCGATCTGAGCCGCCGAGGTACCCGGCGATCATCGGGGCACGGCCGGTACGAGCGTGTGCGCGTGCGAGCGCCCAGCCGCACAGCGCCGCGTACCTTTCGAGCTGGCGCGGCTTCATCGACGGGATGTCCATATCGCCCTTCATGTCTCGCAGTTGGCGCACGTAGTAGTGCTTGGGCGTCGAGCGGTCGGACCCGACCGCGGTGGTCCAGCCGAGAAAGGGATCGCCGGCCGCCTGCATCAGCCGCTGTCCGGCGACGACGCGTTCGCCCTGGTGCTCGTAGACGCTCGGGCCCGCATAGGGCGCCAGGACCGATTCCTGGGCCTCCTTCACCTGGAGGAAGAGCGGCTCCCCCCGCGCATCGCTGATCAGGAGCAGGACGAATGCCTCGGTGCCCACCGAGCCGACGCCCACCACCTTGCGCGCAAAATCGGCGAACCAATGGCGGTTCACCACCTCGCGCAGCTCGACTGGAAGGGTCTCCTCGTAGCGAGCGATCGCCTCCCGAAGCGCATCCCTGACACCGGGTTCCTCGTCGACGGGCACACGGACGATCAGCGGGGGCTCGGAATCGATCCGGTACTCGCCGTCGACCTGGTGACAGAGCTTCACGAGTGCTCCCACGCTCGTTCTTCTCTTCGCCTTCTCGATCAAGCGGTGGCGTCGGCGCACATCCTCCCTCGATTCGACCGCGTCCCACATGCGCACCAAGCCCTCGACGTCGATCCGCGTGTACCACACGTCGAGAAAGTTCATCCCGGCGAACCGATCGATCTCTGTGCGGTACGCGGAGGCTGAGACGCGCGCCGCTTTCCGTCCCTGTGAGTCAGCGAAGCCGTGATCCCGCGCCGCCACGAGCACACTCGCGGCCAGGCGTTTGACATCCCATTCAAATGAGGCGGGCAGCGTCTCGTCGAAGTCGTTGATGTCGAACACGAGACGTCGATCGGGAGCGGCGAAGATGCCGAAGTTGAGCAGGTGTGCATCGCCACACGCCTGGACCCGAATGTCCGTGGTCGGCGTGTGCGCGAGGTCCCACGCCATCCCTGCCGCGGCTCCCCGGAAGTACGGGAACTGGGACGCGGCCATCCGGCTGTGGCGGATCTCGACCACGTCCGGCAGGCGGCTCGCCTCCTGGTCTCGCAGGATGGCCACCGGGTCCGGCCGGTCGGGGGGAGGTATCCACTCAGCGTGGCTCGATCGGCTGACCAGCTTGCGTCGCGCCCGACCCCGCCTGCGCCACTCCTCGGGGGTCAGCACCTCGTGCGGCGGGGACACGATCCCAGGCGTGATCTTGGCCACGGGACGAGTATCTCACCGGGTCCGATCCGCCCAAGGGCTGGAAATAGAGAGGGCGGCCTCGCGGCCGCCCTCTCGTCAGCAGCTCCGGAGCGCTGCTTCTACTTCTTGCCCTGGCACTTCGCCGAGAACGTCGTGTGGTTCGCGGTTCCGTCCTCGTAGTTGAAGTCGCCCTCGAGCGTGATCTTGCCCTTGGCGCACTTGCCGTTCGCGTAGCTCTGACGCTTTCCCTTCACCTTGAACTTCTTGCCGATGGAGGTGTCGAAGTGGACCAGCGTCCCGTAGCCGCCGGCGATCGGCGGGATCTGGAACGTGATCGACTGCTTGCCGCCCGCCACCTTGCGGAGCACTCCCGGCACGATGAACGTGGTCGGGGCGGGCACCGTCGTGTAGGCGTGGATGATGATCTGCGGGTTGCCACCCTTCGGCGCCCCGTTGAAGAGCGTCACCGGGGCCGGTGCGTCGATGGGGGCCTGGGCCGGGAAGGTCACCTTCGCGTTCGCGAACCCGGTTCCGATGATCGACTGCTTGCAGGCCTTGCGGGCCACGGGGGGTGTGGTGTTCTCGATTTTCGACGGGTTGCAGGTCGGGAGGCCCTTGTAGTTGACCTTGACCTGGTTGTCGAAGATCGCCGTCGCCGTGAGCATCTTCGGAGGCGGATTGGTGTCACCCGAGGTGACGTCCAGGTTGATCTTCGCGGTGACCGGCGCGAAGCCGTGCTTCGGCAGGGAAGTCGGCGAGACGCGCCCGCTGAAGGTCTGGGTCGGGGGCACTCCGATCGCGACCCCGGCGATGACGAGGGCACCGATCGAGCCCAGGACCAAGGCTGCGACGGCGCGCCTCTTGCGCTTTCTGCTCATTCTCCTTGTCTCCTCTCTGTCGCTGACCAAGCCCCACCGCGGCGGCGCTCTCGAGCGGACCGCCCACCCGGTGAGGGGAGGCGGGGGCGATCTAGAAAACCCAAGTTTTCCAAAAAAGTTGCGGCCGTGCAGTCGGCGCGCGGTTTCCGTCTCTCAGCCGGACGTCTTGCAGGGACGGAAGACCGAGCCGCTCATCGAGGTGCCGTCTCCGAAGGTGAATTCGCCGCTGGCCTGGAGCCGTCCGTCCTTGCAGCGGGCCGAGGCGTAGCTGAGCCGCTTGCCCTTCGACTTCCAGGTCTTGTGGATCTTGAAGTCGAAGTGGGTCAACGAGCCGTAGCCGCCGGCGATAGGCGGGATGTTGCTGGTGACCCGGTAGCGATATCGCCCCTTAGCCTTGGTGATCGGTGACGGAATCACGAACGTGGTCGGCGCCGGAATGGTCAGGTACGCATGGATGACCACCGAGGGATTGCCGCCCATCTTCGGCCCGTTGAAGATGGTCAGCGGCGAGCTCGCCGGAAGAGGCGCCTGGGCGGGGAAGGCGATCAGGGCCGAGGCGGTGCCCGTGCCGACGATGGCCTGCTTGCACTTCTTGCGCGCCACGGGAGCGGTCGTGTTCTCGAGCTTTGACGGCGAGCAGACCGCGAGACCCTTGGTCTGGAGGAACCCGTTGCGGTCGAAATTCAGGACCAGCCTCTGCAGCGGCGGCGGAACGGTGCCGTCGGCGGTCGAGATGTCGGCCTGGGCACGCAGCGTGATCGGCGCCGGCGTCTTCTTCGGCAGCTTGCTGGGGCTGAAGCCGCCGTCGACATTGATGATGAGGTTGCCCGCCTGCACCCGCTCGCCGAGCGCCACGCCTGCGGCGGTGAGAGCGATGCTCAGGGCGAGCACAGCGACCTTCGTCCCGCGCCGTGCCTTCCACATGCGGAGGACGCTAGCAGCGCCGGAGCGTTAAGTAAACGCCAGGTTTTGTCAGGCCGGGCTCAGGCGCGAGCCGTCGACAGCCCGCGTGCCCGGTCCCTCTCCTCGGCGGCGCGCTGGGGGCCGAGGAACGGCTGGGTGATCCAGTAGACGATCTCGGGGACGCGCGCCGGAAGCTGGGAGGTGGCGCCGTGCAGGATCTCCGAGTAGAGGAGCTCGTAGATGCCGCCCACGATCGCGGTCGAGGTGAGCCCCGGGAGCTCGAGCTCGGACTCGGATCTACCCGCGTCGATGAAGCCGGTGAACTGCCGGATCGCCGCGTCGCGACGGGCCAGCGCCCGCGGCCCCGCGGCGAGAACCTCGATCACCGCGAAGCGGGCGGCGGGCTGATCGGTGGCCAGCTCGTCGACCAGGGCCCTGACACCGGCCGTGATCCGTTCGGGCCAGGGCCGTCCGGTCGCGTTCTCGAAGGCCGCCTCCGTGACTGCGTAGAGCCGGGCCGAGACCTCGTCATAGGCGGCCAGGAAGCACTCCTCCTTGTCGCCGAAGAGCTCGTAGAAGGTCTTGCGCGAGAGGCCGGCGCGTTCGATCACGTCGACCACGCGCGTCTCCGCGTAGCCGCGGTCCGCCACGGCCTCCACCATCGCGCGCAGGGCGCGCTCGCGCTGGGAGTGCGCGACCGCCTCCCGGCTCAGCCGGTGCCGGCCGCGTGGGAGCTGATCGACCTGCTGTGTCTGCTGACCACCGGGCATGCGAACAAAGGTAGTGGAGCGGGCAGCGGCGTGATGCACCTTCGCACCGCCCTGACCCCACCAGGTCATACCGCCTCGGGGCGGCCTCCAAACAGGCGGGTCTGCGACTCGCGGAGTGGTCGTCAGGCGGAGATGGCCGCCCGAGCCTTGTCGCGCTCGGCCTCGGCCTGCTCGTCGCCCAGGGAGGGGGGCACGACCCAGTAGAAGGAGGCGGGGGGGGGGGGCGGGGCGCGCCGCCCGGCC
>Ga0081540_1004160_pt1 | contig 11142 bp, 10 predicted proteins | sample TabmetS2T1R1_FD_71024 | JGI IMG/M metagenome (GOLD analysis project Ga0081540, IMG submission 71024) | Tabebuia heterophylla rhizosphere microbial communities from the University of Puerto Rico - S2T1R1 | ecosystem: Host-associated > Plants > Roots > Rhizosphere ...
GGTCCGGAGTTGCCCGCGGAACCCCACGGGGTGTTGAGGACAAGGTCCACGCCGCCCGCCAAGATCTCCTCGACAACGTTGCCCGGGCCATCGGAGAACTTGCCCACGATCTGGGCCTGCACCCCGTTGCGCCGCAAGACTCGTGCCGTGCCCACTGTGGCCAGGATCCGGAAGCCGAGGTCGGACAGGCGCTTGACCGGGAAGATAGCGGCGCGTTTGTCGCGGTTGGCGACAGACACGAACACCGTGCCTTTCACGGGCAGCGATCCGTAGGCCGCCGCCTGGCTCTTGGCGAACGCCGTGCCGAATACCGCGTCGAAGCCCATCACCTCGCCGGTCGACTTCATCTCCGGCCCGAGCAAGGAGTCGACATGCGTCCCGTCGGGGCCGCGGAAGCGATGGAACGGCAGCACCGCCTCCTTGACCGCGATCGGGGCGTCGAGGGGCAAGTCGCCGCCGTCCTGGTCATGCGGGAGCAGACCCTCGGCGCGCAATTGCCCGATCGTTTCACCGAGGGCGATCCGGGCGGCCGCCTTCGCCAGGGGTACCGCGGTTGCTTTCGACACGAACGGCACCGTCCGGCTGGCACGCGGATTCGCCTCGAGGACGTAGAGCACGTCCCCGGTGAGCGCGTATTGCACGTTGAGGAGCCCGCGGACGCCGACGCCTCGCGCGATGGCAAGCGTCGAAGCCCGGACAGCGGCAATGTCCCGGGCGCCCAGCGTGATCGGGGGCAGCGCGCACGCCGAGTCGCCGGAATGGATGCCGGCTTCCTCAATGTGCTCCATGACCCCGCCGAGGTATAGATCGGTGCCGTCGAACAGCGCATCGACATCGATCTCGATCGCGTCGTCTAGGAACCGATCGACGAGGACGGGATGATCCGGGGTCACCTCGGTGGCTCGCGAGATGTACGCGGAGAGCATCTCCTCGTCGTAGACGATCTCCATGCCGCGCCCGCCGAGGACATACGACGGCCGGACCAATACCGGGTAGCCGACCGAATCGGCTACCGCCTTCGCGTCCTCGAATGACATCGCGGTGCCGTGGCGCGGCGATGGCAAGCCGGCTGCTTCGAGGACCCGTCCGAATGCTCCACGATGCTCGGCCAGGTCGATCGCCTCGGGCTGCGTTCCCAAAACGGGCACGCCAGCGTCCTTCAGCTGCTGGGCGAGCCCGAGCGGGGTCTGGCCACCAAGAGTGCAGATGACTCCAGCAACCCGGCCGGACTCTTGCTCGGCGTGCACGACTTCGAGGACGTCTTCGAGGGTGAGCGGTTCGAAGTACAACCGATCCGCGGTGTCGTAGTCGGTCGAAACGGTCTCTGGGTTGCAGTTGACCATGACGGTCTCGTAGCCCGCCTCGCGCAGGGCGAGGACCGCATGAACGCAGGAGTAGTCGAACTCGATGCCCTGGCCGATCCGGTTGGGACCGCTACCCAGGATGATCACCTTCGGCCGGTCCGGCTGCGGGAGGACCTCGGTCTCCTCGTCGTAGGACGAGTAGTGGTACGGCGTGAGCGCGTTGAATTCGGCCGCGCAGGTGTCGACCGTCTTGTAGACCGGGCGGATTCCGGCCCGCCAGCGCAACCGCCGCACCCCCGCCTCGCCGGCCAGCTCGGGCCGTAGCGCGGCGAGCTGCCGGTCCGACAGGCCGTGCCGCTTCGCTTTGTGCAGCAGGGCCGGGGTAAGGGCGGGCGCGTCGACCAGCTCGTCTCGGAGCTCCACCAGCTGGGCGACCTGGTCGATGAACCACGGGTCGATATGGGATAGCCGAGCCACGCGGTCGACACACCACCCCGCACGCAGGGCCTGCTCGACCCGGTAGATCCGCCCATCGGTTGGTACCCGCACCGCGTCGGCGAGGCCCCGCTCGTCGAGCTCCGGGTCGGCTCGGGTCCAGAATCCCGCGTAGGACGTTTCGGTCGACCGCAGCGCCTTGCCGAGCGCTTCAGTGAAATTACGCCCGATGGCCATGACCTCGCCGACGCTTTTCATGTGAGTAGTAAGCGCCGGATCGGCGGCGGGGAACTTCTCGAACGCGAATCGCGGCACCTTGACCACGACGTAGTCGAGGCTGGGCTCGAACGCAGCCGGCGTCTCGCGGGTGATGTCGTTCGGGATCTCGTCAAGGGTGTAACCAACCGCCAGCTTCGCCGCGATCTTCGCGATCGGGAAACCCGTCGCCTTTGACGCGAGCGCGCTCGATCGGGACACGCGCGGGTTCATCTCGATCACTACCATTCGACCGTCGGCCGGATTGACCGCGAACTGGATGTTGCAGCCCCCGGTATCGACGCCGACGGCCCGCAGCACCGCGATGCCCACATCCCGCATGTGCTGGAATTCCCGATCGGTGAGCGTCATGGCCGGTGCCACCGTGATCGAGTCACCGGTGTGCACGCCCATTGGATCGAGATTCTCGATGGAGCAGACCACGACCACGTTGTCGCTCCGGTCGCGCATCAACTCGAGCTCGAACTCCTTCCACCCGAAGACCGACTCCTCGACCAGCACTTCGTGGATCGGGCTTGCCGCCAGACCACGCAGCACGATGGTGCGCACCTCGTCGACGTCGGACGCGAGGCCGGAGCCCAGTCCGCCCATCGTGTAGCTCGGCCGCACGACGACCTGGTGGCCGACCGTCGCGGCGAACTCCATCGCCTCCTCGACCGTGTGGCAAACGAGGGACGCCGGGACCTCCGCGCCGATGGTGCGCACGATCTCCTTGAACCGCTGGCGATCCTCCCCGCGCTGGATCGCCTCGATGTCCGCTCCGATCAGCTCGACCCCGTATCGGGCCAGCACCCCGCCGTTGTGCAGGTCAACGGCCAGATTCAGGGCCGTCTGACCGCCCAGCGTGGCCAGCAGGGCGTCTGGGCGCTCGGCGGCGATGACCCGTTCAACAAAGTCGACCGTCAATGGCTCGATGTAGGTGGCGTCCGCGAATTCGGGATCGGTCATGATCGTCGCCGGATTGGAGTTGATCAAGCTCACCCGGAATCCCTCGGCCCGCAGCACTCGGCACGCCTGGGTGCCGGAGTAGTCGAACTCGCAGGCCTGGCCGATGACGATCGGCCCGGATCCGATCACGAGAATGTGGCTGATGTCCGCCCGTCTCGGCATCAGACGCTCCCCCGGCTCCGCTGGAGGAGCAGCTCGGCGAGGCGGTCGAACAGGTAGCCCGCGTCGTGGGGACCGGCCGCGGCCTCGGGGTGGTACTGGACGCTGAACGCCGGCAGATCCAGCCCGCGCAGTCCCTCCACCACGCCGTCGTTCAACGCGACATGACTAACCTCGACCTCGCCGAAGTCCGTCGATGCGCGTCGGTCGACCGGTGCGTCCACGGCGAAACCGTGATTGTGGGCGGTGATCGCGACCTTGCCCGTCGCCCGGTCGAGCACCGGCTGGTTGATTCCGCGGTGCCCGTAGGCGAGCTTGTAGGTGCCGAACCCGAACGCGCGCCCGAGGACTTGATGGCCGAAGCAGATACCGAAGACCGGAAGGCCATCGGCCAACAATTGCCGAACGGTGGCCACCGCGGCATCGGCCGTGGCCGGGTCGCCCGGGCCGTTCGCGAGGAATAGCGCATCGGGGCCGGTGGCCTGTACCTCCGACGCGCTCGACGTCGACGGCAGCACATGCGTGGTAATGCCCCGCTCGGCCATGCGCTGAGGTGTCATCGCCTTGATTCCGTAGTCGAGCGCCGCGACCGTGAACCGGTGCGCGCCGATGGCCGGCACTGAATACGCCCGCGGCGTCGTCACCAGAGCGGAGAGATCGGCACCACGCATGGGCGGGCACGCGAGCACCCGGTCCAGGACGTCGCCGGGGTTGGCGGTCACGGAGGACACCCCGCATCGCATCGCCCCCCGGGTGCGGATGTGGCGGGTGATCGCGCGAGTGTCGATGCCGCTGATGCCGACGATCCCCTGCACGTCGAGTTCCTCGGCCAAGGTGCGGCGGGCGCGCCACGACGAGGGCCGGCGAGCGGGATCGCGCACCGCGTAGCCAGCTACCCAGATGCGACGCGATTCGGGATCTTCGTCGTTGACGCCGGTATTGCCGATGTGCGGCGCCGTCTGCACGACAACCTGCCGGTGGTAGGACGGATCGGTCAGCGTCTCCTGGTATCCGGTCATCCCGGTGGCGAACACCGCCTCGCCGAACGCCTCGCCGCGCGCGCCATACGCATCGCCATAGAATGTCCGGCCGTCTTCCAGGACGAGGATCGCATCCCTCATGAGCAGGCACCGATCACGCGGGCACCAGTCCGGCGATCGCCCGCAGCCAGTCCGGGTAGTGGCGCTCGTCGTCAGCCCGGAATCCGGTGTCCAGCACCCAGTCGCCCAGCCGCCAGCGCACGACGAGGAGGCCTCTCGCCCCGACAACCTTCCCGGCCAGGGCCGGAGCGAGCCGCCCTTCGATGATCGACGCCGCGGGTATGTAGATCGCCGAGTCGCCGATCCGGTCGATCACCAAGCCGGCGGGGAACAGCGTGACTGCTGCCGCGGCTCGCCGCCCGAGACCGTGAACGACGATCCGGTCCTGCCAGCTTCGCGCCGAGGTCGTGCCGACGTAGAGCCCGGACTCCGCCTCGATGATCGGGGTGCCCAGCTCGGCGGCCGGCTCCGGCAGTGACTCGAGCCCGTATTGCCGCGCCGCCCGATGGCGCCAGCCGAGGCGCATTCCCCACAGCCCCACGACGAGAACACCCAGACACACCAGCACGAGCAAGAGCCGGATCACGCCGGTAACGCCTCGAGGAGAGCGCCGTCACGAGAGGTCAGCCGGCCGCGTAATACGGTGGCGACTATGCGGCCGGGGAGGGTGCGCCCGGCGTATGGCGTGTTGCGGGACTTCGACACCAGCGCGGCCGGCGAGACGGTCCACCTGATCGCCGGGTCGACGACGACCAAGTTCGCCGGCTCGCCAATCGCGATGGGCCGCCCGTGCTCGGCCAGCGCGCCGATCCGGGCCGGCGCGACGCTCATCCGGTCGGCCAATCCGCGCCAGTCGAGCAAGCCCGGCTCCACCATCGTTTTGATGACGATCGCGAGCGCCGTCTGAAGTCCGAGCATGCCGGGCAACGCCGCGCCCCACTCGGTCTCCTTGTCCTCGATCGCATGGGGGGCATGGTCGGTGGCGACGCAGTCGATGGTGCCGTCGGCCAACCCGGTCCGCAGCGCCGCGACGTCGTCGGCGGTGCGTAGTGGGGGGTTGACCTTGAACACCGGGTCGTAGCTCTCGGCCAGCTCGTCCGTCAACGACAGATGGTGCGGTGTGACCTCGGCCGTGACCGCCCAGCCTTTGTCCTTCGCCCAGCGCAGCAACTCCACCGATCCGGCTGTGGACACGTGGCAGACATGCAGCCGGGATCCGACATGTCCGGTGAGCAGCACGTCGCGGGCCAGGATCGCTTCTTCGGCCGCGGCAGGCCACCCCCCGAGGCCCAAACGGCCGGAGACGACGCCCTCGTTCATCTGCGCGCCGACCGTCAGCCGGGGATCCTCGGCGTGCTGGGCGATGACCCCGTCGAACGCTCGCACGTACTCCAATGCACGGCGCATCAGCGCTGAGTCGGACACACACGACCCGTCGTCGCTGAACATCCGCACCCGCGCCGGCGAATCCGCCATCGCGCCGAGTTCGGCCAGCTGCGCACCCGCGCGACCCGCCGTCACCGCCCCGATCGGCTGCACGTCGACCAAGCCGGTCTGGCGCCCGAGTCGCCACACTTGTTCCACCACGCCGGCCGTGTCCGCGCATGGCTCGGTGTTGGGCATTGCGAACACGGCGGTGTATCCGCCCAGTGCGGCCGCGGCGGAACCGGTCTCTACCGTCTCTGCGTCTTCCCGGCCGGGCTCGCGCAGGTGCGTGTGCAGGTCGACCAGGCCGGGCAGTAAGACCGCGCCCTGGCCGTCGATGACGTCGTCCAATGCGGTCGGCTGAACCGATCCGAGCTCGGCTATGACCCCGTTCTCGACCCGCACGTCGAGCTTTGCTTCCCCGTAGGGCCGCACGTTGCGCAGCACGAGCGAATTCATGCCTGTCCGTTCGTGGGGTAGAAGGTATGAGTTAGTCACCGAGTTGCTCCGCGCCTCCGAGGAGGAGATAGAGCACGGCCATCCGGACGCTTACCCCGTTGGTTACCTGTTCGACGATGGTCGACCGTTTGGGGTCGTCCGCGACCTCGGCCGCGATCTCCATGCCGCGGTTCATCGGCCCGGGATGCATGACGATCGCGGCGTCGCCCAGCATGGCCATGCGGCGCGCGTCCAGGCCGTACCGGCGCGAGTACTCCCGTGCCGATGGGAAGAATCCGCCGGCCATGCGCTCCCGCTGGACCCGCAGCATCATCACCACGTCGCTGTCGGCGAGCACGGAGTCGAGATCGAAGACGCAGCCCACCGGCCAGCTCTCCACGCCGCGCGGCACGAGAGTGGGCGGGGCGACCAGGGTGACCCGGGCGCCAAGTGTCGTCAGCAGCAGCACGTTGGACCGCGCGACCCGGGAGTGCAGTACGTCCCCGACGATGGCCACCCGCAGGCCGTCCAGATCACCCGTGGCGCCGCGGAGCCGGCGCCGAATGGTGAACGCGTCCAGCAGCGCCTGGGTCGGATGCTCGTGAGTGCCGTCGCCAGCGTTGACCACGCTGCCCTGGACCCAGGTGGCGAGCCGATGCGCGGCACCCGAATAGGAATGACGGATGACGACGGCGTCCGCGCCCATCGCCTCGAGCGTCAGGGCAGTGTCCTTGAGTGATTCGCCCTTGGAGACACTCGACCCCTTGGCCGCGAAGTTGACGACGTCGGCGGACAGCCGCTTAGCCGCCAGTTCGAATGAAGTCCGGGTGCGCGTCGAGTCCTCGTAGAACAGGTTCACGACCGTCCGACCGCGCAGCGGCGGGAGCTTCTTGACCTCTCGCCCGGACAGGGCGCGATCCAGATGCTCCGCGGTATCCAAGATCCGCAGAGCCTCTTCGCGGCCCAGGTCCGCCGCGGAGAGCAAGTGGCGGTTCACGCGGTCCCTCCGCTGGCAGACGTCTCGTCGGCGGGCACTCGGGGTTCGTCGATGAACACGGCATCCCGTCCGTCGGTCTCGGTGAGCAGCACGCGCACCGTCTGCCCAAGCGATGTCGGTAAGTTCTTGCCGACGTAGTCGGCCCGGATTGGTAACTCGCGGTGACCGCGATCCACAAGCACGGCGAGTTGGACGGCCCGCGGGCGGCCGAGATCGCGCAAGGCGTCCAGCGCCGCGCGGATCGTCCGGCCCGAGAACAAGACGTCGTCGACGAGAATGATGAGCCGGTCAGTGACGCCACCGTCCGGCTCCACGGTCTCGGCGAGCGGGCGAATGCCCCGCAGCCGGAGATCGTCACGATACAGCGTGACGTCCAGTCGGCCGACTGGGAGCCCGACGTTCTCGAAAACGCCAATCCTGTCAGCCAATCGTGCCGCGAGCGGCACTCCCCGAGTTGGTATCCCAACGAGCGCGACGTCGGCGCCACCGTGGGTCTTTTCGAGGATCTGGTGTGCCATTCGGTCGATGACACGAGTAACATCCGCCGCCATGAGAATGGGTGCCGCAGCACCCCGCGCAGCTTCGGCCAAGCCCTGGACCTCCTTGTCCGCCTCACTGGACGGGCCCTTAAAGGATGTCGACGATGTTCACCCTAGCAGTGCGCGGTCGCAGATGGTTGTTGACGCACCGATCACGGCGGGTTACCGTCCCCGATAAGACGGACGCGAGGCATTTGACATGAACGGGGATGCTTTCAGTGAGCGGTAACAACGGTCACGAATCGGGCGACAGTCGCGAGTACGCGCGCGCCCTCGGCAGCAAGTTGCGCGCCATCCGAGCGCAACAGCACCTGTCGCTGCATGGCGTCGAACGCAAATCCGGTGGGCGATGGAAAGCCGTGGTCGTCGGCTCGTACGAGCGCGGCGACCGGGCAGTGTCAGTTCAGCGACTGGCGGAGCTGGCGGAGTTCTACGGCGTGCCGGTGGGTGAACTGCTCCCGGACGAGCAGCCGCCCATGTCGACGGCCCCGGGGTTGTCGAAGATCGTGCTGAACCTCGAGCGGCTGCAGACGATGCAGCAGGAGGAGATCGCACCGCTGGCGCGGTTTGCCGCTGCGATCCAGCGCCGGCGGGGCGACTACGGCAACCGTGTCCTGTCGATCCGTTCGGAGGATCTGCGGTCGCTGTCCATCATCTATGACACCTCTGAGCAGGGCTTGACCGAGCAGCTCGTCCGGTGGCAGGTCCTCACCCCGGAGTCGCTGATCCTCGACGGCGAGCCGTAATCTCACCCCACCAAAACGCTGTGCCGTCCCGGAGCGTCAGCTCGCGGTGGGCATGAGCTCGGGTCGGTCGCGCAGCACTCGGGCTAGAACGCCGTTGACGAATCGGGGCGATTCGTCCGTGGACAGCAGCTTGGCCAGCTCGACGGCTTCGTCGATGACGACCGCGTCCGGGACGTCGGCGCGCCAGAGCAGTTCGTACAAGCCGACCCGCAAAATGGCCCGATCGACGCCGGGCATCCGGGCGATCGTCCAGCCCTCCGCGTAACTACTCAGGATCTCATCGATGCGCTCCCGGTGCTCGGCCACGCCTTCGACCACCGCGACCGTGTAGTCATTGATCGGCGGCTCGGCGAGCGCTACTCGCTCCGCCACCGTCGCGACCGGGTCGGTGCCTCGCAGATCGGCTTCGTAGAGCAGGTCGACCGCTCGCTTGCGGGCTTTGCTGCGTGCGCTCACGGACGTTGACGTCAGCTGCTGACCCGGCCGAGGTACCGGCCGTCCCGCGTGTCGACCTTGACCTTTTCGCCGGTGCTGACGAACAGCGGGACCTGAATCTCCGCGCCGGTCTCCAGCGTGGCGGGCTTCGTACCGCCGGTGGATCGATCGCCCTGGACTCCCGGGTCGGTATGCGAGATGACGAGCTCGACGCTCGTCGGGAGCTCCACGTACAAAGGGGTGCCGTCGTGAACAGCCACGACCGCATCGGCGTTGTCGAGCAGATAGTTGGCGCCGTCGCCCACCGTGGCGGCCGGCACGTGCACCTGGTCGTAGGTGGCGCTGTCCATGAAGACGAAGTCAGCGCCCTCTCGGTAGAGGTAGGTCATGCCGCGCTTGTCGACGGTGGCTGTATCCACCTTGGTGCCGGCGTTGAACGTCCGATCCACCACTTTGCCGGACAGCACGTTCTTCAGCGTGGTGCGGACGAAGGCGCCGCCCTTACCCGGTTTGACATGCTGAAATTCCACGACCGTCCACAGCTGGCCGTCGAGATTGAGCACCAGGCCGTTCTTCAGGTCGTTCGTGGTCGCCACGGAGCGGTCACATCTCCTTGCTCGAGGGGCTGCCGACGGCCCGACGCGGGGCCTGCTTCGATTCTACCGAGGCCGCGACCCGCGCCAGCCCCTTTCACGCGACCCAAGCCGTGCGGACGTGCATCGGATCAACGGTCCCGCCTCGTCGATGCGAGCCACGACAGGGCGAGGACATAGCCCTCCACACCCAGGCCGACGATCACGCCGCTGGCTGCCGCCGAGATGTACGAGTGGTGCCGGAACTCCTCGCGGGCATGCACGTTGCTGATGTGCACCTCGACCAGTGGTGCGGTCCGGGCCGCGCACGCGTCGCGCAGAGCTATCGAGGTATGGGTCAGCGCGCCGGCGTTCAGCACTACCGGCACTCCCGTGTCGGCTGCCTCGTGCAACCAGCCGATCAGCTCGGCCTCGCTGTCGGTCTGGCGCACCTGCACCGCAAGTCCGAGCTCAGCCCCGCCCCGAACGCACAACGCCGCCAGCTCCGGGTACGTCGTCGTGCCGTACACCTCGGGCTCACGCGCCCCGAGCCGACCCAGGTTAGGGCCGTTCAGGACAAGGACGCGACGGTCACCCTCAGCCATCCGCTACCTCCGAGTACGCAGCCACGAGGACCGCTGGGTCTGGGTCGTCCACGACCGCCGGCCGAGCCAGCCCGTCCAGGACGACGAACCGCAGCCGCGTGCCGCGAGCCTTCTTGTCCACCCGCATCGTCTCGAGCAAGGCCGGGAAGGCGTCCGCCCGGTAGGTCGTGGGCAGGCCCAACGCGCCGAGGACGGCCCGATGGCGGTCGGCGGTCGCGTCGTCGAGTCGGCAGAGCACCCGGCCGAGGGCAGCCGCATACACCAGCCCGACCGATACCGCCGCTCCGTGCCGCCACCGATAGCGCTCTGCGCGCTCGATGGCGTGCCCCAGGGTGTGGCCGTAGTTGAGAATCTGGCGCAGACCCTGCTCGGTGAAGTCCGACGCGACCACATCGGCCTTGACCCGCACCGATCGTTCGATCAGCTCCTGCTCCGCTCGATGACCCGGGATCGAGGCCGCCGCGGGATCGGCTTCGATGAGGTCGAGGATCACCGGATCGGCGATGAATCCGTACTTGACCACTTCGGCGAGCCCGGTCACGTAGTCGCTTCGCGGCAAGCTGGATAGCGCAGCAAGCTCGCACAGGACGCCCGCGGGCGAGTAGAACGCACCGACCAGGTTCTTGCCGTGCTCGGTGTTGATCCCGGTCTTGCCACCGACCGCGGCGTCGACCATCCCGGCGAGCGTCGTCGGCACCTGCACGACGCGCACCCCCCGTAGCCACGACGCTGCCACCCACCCGGCCAGATCGGTGGTCGCGCCGCCGCCCAGACCGACGATCGCGTCGGAGCGAGTGAAGCCGATCCTTCCCAAGACATCCCAGCAATATTCGGCAACCCGTAACGTCTTGGCGTCCTCGCCATCCGGTACTTCGACGGTATGCGCCGCGAAGCCGTGCCCGAGAAGATCCTCGCGCACCGAGTCGGCGGTCGTCCGCAGCACCCCAGGGTGCACGATGGCCACCCGCAACGCGCCGTCGAGAAGCGCGGTCAACTCTGTGAGCAGACCGGTTCCGACCACAACGTCGTACGGCGTGGTCCCTGGTATGCGGATCCGGGTCACGGCGTCATTCATTGGCCGGGGCTTTCTCTCACCTGGGCGAGATCATCGAGCAAGTGGCAGATCACCTCGGCGACCCGGCCCGTGCTTCGCCGCTCCGTGTCGACGACCAAGGCCGCCAGGGAGCGATAGATGGGCTCGCGCGCCGCCGCGAGCTCCGCCA
>Ga0081540_1004161_pt1 | contig 11141 bp, 10 predicted proteins | sample TabmetS2T1R1_FD_71024 | JGI IMG/M metagenome (GOLD analysis project Ga0081540, IMG submission 71024) | Tabebuia heterophylla rhizosphere microbial communities from the University of Puerto Rico - S2T1R1 | ecosystem: Host-associated > Plants > Roots > Rhizosphere ...
CCCGGCCCCGTCGATCGAAGAGCTTTCGTAGAGTTCCTGCGGGATCGCGTTCAGGCCGGCGCGGAACACCACCATCCGGTAGCCGCAAAGCCACCAAGCCGTCACAAAAGCGATCGTGGGCAACACAAACGTTGGGCTGTTCAGAAAATCGGGCGAGCCGAACCCGAGCAGCCGCATGTAGTACGGCACGATCCCGACATTGGGATCGAGAATGAAAGCCCAGAGGATGCTGACCACCGAGACGTTGAGCAGGTAAGGAAAGAACAGGACGCCCTCGACAACCCCCGCGCCGCGCAGCTGCGCACGATGCAGCAGCAATGCAAAGCCGAGCCCGAGTCCCAGGATCAGGGGAATGACGCAGCCGGCGAATACGAAGGTGTTCGCCAGCGCATTCCAGAATCTCGTGACGGCAAAGAGCTGCGTGTAGTTCTCGAAGCCGATGAATTTGGAGCCGCCGATCGGATTCCATTTGTGCAGGCTGATGTAGAAGCCATAGCCAATGGGCAGGACCGCAAAAAGTCCCCACAGAACCAGGTACGGCAGCAGAAACAACAACCCGATGACCGTGTCGTCGGGCTCACGACGCCCCGGCACGGCAGCCTCCTTGCCGTCATCGTGGATATTGCGGGCTCCCGATACGACATCGGTTGAGGGGAATGCCGCGCTCACGATGCCGCCAGCACCTTGTCCACCGCCTTCGCGGCCTGGTCGAGAGCGTCCTTCACGCTCATCGTGCCGTTATAGGCCTGCTGGGTAAAAGGCTCGATTGCGAGATCGACGTCCGTGATCTTCGGATGGCGCGGCTCCGCCAAGAGCATGCCGTTCGCGGCAGCATGCGCGAACATGCCCAGCGTCTTGCGCCACGTGTTGGTTTGCTTGAGCGCCGGGTTGTCGATGCCGGCCTTGAACAGCGGGACAGCGCCTCCCATCTCGCCCCAAAACGAGGTGTAGGGCAGGAAAGCTTTGAGAAACGCCGCCGTCGTCTCGAGCTTGGCGATCGATTCCTTGCTGTTCAGTTGCTTCGGCACGACGATGAGATGGTAGCCGCCCCATGCCACGCGCCGTTCGAAGAATTTCGGCGGCATCGAGCAGCCGTAATTCAGCTTGGCTTTTTCCGCCGTGAGATAGAACCAGGTTCCGTTCTGCAGCATGGCTAGTTCGCCGGACAGGAACTGGTTATTGCCATTGGCGCCGGGCTTGTTCCAGCCGCGCTTCAAGACGCCATCGACGAGAAATTGCAGCGCTTCGCGCCCCTTGTCGGTGTTGAAAGCCGCCTTGTTGCCGTCGAGAAACGTGCCGTTGTTGCCCCAAAGCAGTCCCAGCCAGGCGCGGCGTATGAAACGCGTCTCTCCGCTCAGCGCCGGATGGTAGGGGATCTTGCCGATCTTCTTGATCGCCTCGCAGGCATTTTCAAACCCTTCCCTCGTCTCGGGAAATTTTTCGGGATCAAGCCCGGCCTGCTTGAAAATATCCTTGTTGTAGAAAATGCCGAAGCCATTCTGATCGAGAGGAATTCCGAGCGGCTTGCCGCCGACCAATGAAATTTCCCACTGATTGAAGTCACCGGGCTTGACGCCCATCTTCTCCAGCAAGTTGCCGGCCGGCGTATCGGTAACGTCGTGCAGCACCTGTGCTACGGACTCGTAGCGAAAATCGTCGACGATGCCGAGTTGCGGAGCGGCTTCGGCGACGACCGAGTTGTAGAGCTGAGCGTAATATTCTGTCCAAGCCCCCTGGGTGAGATCGACCTGGATGGCCGGGTCGGCGGCGGTAATCTTCTTGACGATCGCTTCCATCGCATCGGCATCGCCGCCATGGAAAAGCGTGTTGAACCAGAACTTCGTCGGCGCCGCGAGTGCCGGGCTCGCCAGCCCATTCGTCATTGCGGCAAGGCCGAGCCCGCCCGCTCCCTGCAGGAACTCACGTCGGCTTCGCATGCGGGCCTCCCACTGTTCGTTGATCTGGTGCCAACTTCAGTTTGTAATGGATTACATATCAGATGGTCTTGGTCAAGTATTGTGTTAGGTTCGGCGCGAATGAGGAGCCACGTTCTGGTGACAAAAGCGACAAGTGACGGACAGAAAAGGCGCCGCCAGCGCGGCAAGGCGGCAAGTGCGGGACTGCCTTCCGTCACCGTGAGCGATGTCGCTTCGCTGGCGCGAACCTCGACTGCAACCGTATCGCGCGCGTTGAACCTTCCGGAATCGGTGAGCGAGAATGTTCGAGAGCGCGTATTCGCTGCCGTACAGAAGCTCGGCTACATCCCCAACAATTCCGCGCGCGCGCTTCGGCAAAATCAGACTCGCCTGATCGGGGTGGTCGTCCCAACGCTGAAATATGCGCTCTACGCAACGTTTTACGAAGGCATTCAGGCCAGCCTGGCGTCGATGGGCTTTTTCGCGCTGTTGACGACGAGCAACTACGACCTCGACATAGAAGCGGAGCAGGCCCGGAAGCTGGTGCAGCGGGGCGCACAAGGGCTGGTGCTGGTCGGCAAGACGCATGACCGCAAGCTGACGGAATTTTTGGCACGGGCACGCGTCCCCTACCTCAACACTTACGTGTTCGATCCGACCGACAATGAGAACATTGTCGGTTTCGACAATGTAAAGGCGATCGCCACATCGGTGGACTACCTCGTTTCGCTGGGTCATCGCGACATCGTCATGCTGTCGGGCATCACCACCAATCGCAACGATCGGGCGCAAGCGCGGGTCAAGGGCTTTCTCGATGCGGCGGCCGCCCATAAGCTACCGGTCGAGCAGCGCGTCGCCGAAGCCCCCTATTCGATCGAGGGCGGCCGCACGGCATTGCGTGAAATCTTCGACCGAGGGATGAAACCAACCGGGATCGTCTGCGGCAGCGATATGCTGGCCCTTGGCGCGATGCAGGAATGTCGCGCGCGTGGCCTGAAAATACCGCGCGATATCTCCATCATCGGTTTCGACGATCTCGATTTCGCGGTGCATCTCGATCCGCCGCTCAGCACCGTCGAGGTTCCTTCCTGGGATCTCGGCCGCACTGCAGGCGATTACATCGTCGCCCTGTGCACGGGCGCGAAACCGCCGAGCGTCACCAACCTTCCGACCAAACTTCTCATTCGCAACACGACCGCAAAGCCGCGCAATCTGGTTTCCCTCAAGCGGACCGGCTGATTACGCTCAAGCGCGCTTTAGCTCGTAACCCTTGCGCTCGCGCTTCAGCTCCGGCGTTCCGACGACTTCGCTGCCAATCAAGGCTTCGATATCCGCAGGCGAATAGCCGAGTTCGTTCAATATCTCGCGGGACTGCGCTCCCAGCGGCTGCGGCGCCAGACGCACCTCCGGCACCTGACCGTCGTAGCGGATCGGATGCGAAAGCAGCTTGAGCGCAGCATCGCTTGCTGCCGAAGGCATTTCAACGATATGACCGTTGTGCCGGACTTGCGGATCACGCTCGACTGCTTCGTAGTCGTTCACCACCATATGCCAGATGTGATTGGCCGCCAGGCGCGCCTCTAGTTCTGCCACCGTGAAATTGCGCGTGCCCTGCTCCGTGAGGCGTGAGATATCGTCGCGACGCCGAAACGTTTCGCTGTCGGGAATTGCCGCGAGTTCCAGAACGTCGAGGGCCTGACTGAGATCCTTCAGCGTGCACAGCGAAATCGCCATGTGACCGTCTTTTGCGGGATAGATGCCGTAAGGCCCCTGCATGTACCAGCCACTGACATTGCCGGGCTCGCGTATCGGTGTTGGCCGTGGACCGTTCAGGTAGCAGGTCAGGCTCTCGTTCTGAAGATCGAGAGCTGCCGCCAGCAGGCTGACATCGACGCGACACCCTTCCCCCGTCACGCGCTGCCGATGCAGCGCCGCCAGCATGCCGACCGCGAACAGGGATGCGCCGTGATGATCGACGGCCGATACGCCGATAGCCCTGGCATCGTCCGGGCTTCGGCCGGTCGCTGCTGCAAGACCGGACAAGGCCTGGACCAGAAGGTCCTGCCCCGGCTTGTCGCGATACGGCCCGTCCGGACCATACCCGCTGGCCGATGCAAAGATGATCCTTGGGTTGATCCGGCGTGCTTCCTCGAAACCGAGACCAAGCCGGTCCATCACGCCGGGACGGAAATTTTCTGCAACGATGTCCGATTTCGCGATGAGCTTTTGGGCGATCTCGCGGCCATGCTTCGAGCGCAGGTCGAGGGCAAGGCTACGCTTGTTGCGGTTGGCGCAGGCGAACAGCAGCGATTCATCGCCGACATAGGCGTTATTGCCACTCCACTTGCGCTGAAACGCGCCATCGAGCGCTTCAACCGCGATGACGTCGGCCCCCAGATCCGCCATTAGCTGCACGCCGAGCGGCCCCATGAGAAAGTGATTGAAACTTAGCAAGCGCACACCGTCGAGCAGTCGCATTGAATTATCCTTCTTATTAATTCATCCAGAGGCCGCCGGTGACGTTGATAGCCTGGCCGGTCATATAGCTTGCGTCCTCAGAAAGCAGGAAGCAGATCACACCTGCAACGTCCTCCGGCTCGCCCATCCGCCCGATCGGGATGAACTTGAGCCGCTCGCTCGCCGGCGCGAGCCCGCGCGCCAGTGATTGCGCATCGGCTTCGGTTCGCATCCGCGTGTGGTCGATCGGTCCCGGACATACGGCGTTCACGGTGATGCCGTACTCGGCGACTTCCTTGGCAAGGCTTTGCGTGAGGCCGATGATACCGAACTTGGAAGCGGCGTAAGGTGCATGGCCGGCCATGCCGGCCTTCCCCAGCCACGAAGCAAGGTTGACGATCCGCCCGTTCCTGCGTCCGATCATGTGGCGGATCGCAGCGCGGCAAACCAGGAAGGAACCGTCCAGGTTGACAGTCAGGATTTTACGCCAATCGGCCAAGCTGCATTCCACCACCCGGTCGAGATGATCGATGCCGGCGCTGTTGACGACATAATCGATGCGGCCATTTGCAGCTATCACCCGGGCGAATGCGTCGTCTATGGCCGCCTCGTCGGCAACATCCACGACATACTTCTGGGCGCCCATTTCCGCCGCCATCAGGGTGAGAGCGTCGGCATCCCGGTCCAAAGCCACGATGTGGCAACCCGCGCGTGCCAGACGCCGGGCTGTTGCTCGTCCGATTCCCGATGCGGCGCCCGTAACGAGCGCAACAGCGTTTCCGCACTCCATCCCGGCACCTTTTTTGTAATCCATTACATGAAAGAGTGTGACCCAAAAGTCAACCCGCGGATAGCGAGTTCCCTTGCGTGCCGGGTGACGGAGTGAGCGCGTCCAGGCTCGGGCGCACTCCCGCTCTGCGGTGAGCCGGCCAGCTACCCGCTAGTAAAGTGTGTGGGTTCGACGTTGTTCATGGGCTGGCGCAATGAAGGATGCGCCGATCAATATCCTTGATCGCCGGACATCCAAGCAGACCCTGAGTGATATCTAGTTCTCGTTGCAGGAGCCGCAAACAATGCTCCGCCCCGCGCGCATCACCCACTGCCGTCCCCCAGAGGACCGGCCTGCCAACGAGAACCGCACAAGCGCCGAGCGCGAGCGCTTTGGCAATGTCTCCACCTCGTCTGATGCCGCTGTCGAAGATGATCGGCAGTCGGTCGTTCACTGCGCGGACGATATCTTCGAGAACGTCGATTGCACCGACCGCCCTTCGCGGGGCGCGAATTTGGATCCAATCGGCGTTGGTTAGTGCGCGATGCGTGAAGAGCCGAGGAGCCGATTACAAGGCGCCAAGAGAGCTCTATGCCCCGGTTGGTGCGAAATCGCCCTGCTGGTCTTCAATAAGGAGGTTTAGACGGGCCTAATAGCATGTACCTGAGGTAACCCCAGCAAAAAGCGCCCTCGCTCGTTTGCTGGAGCGCGCTGCTCGCATCGTGTTGCCATCCGTTTCAGCACCTTTGCGGAGCATGTCTCACATCTTGAGTGCAAAAGGATCACGCTCTTCGTTCGAGAAATCAATCATCACGTTCTTAGTTTGCAGGAATTCGTCCAGTGCCGCGACACCGCGTTCTTTGCCGAATCCGGACTCCTTAAATCCGCCGAATGGGGCCATCGCACTGGAAGCGCGGTATGTGTTCACCCAAACTGTTCCCGCATGAATCGCCCGCGAACGCGCAATGCGCACGACAAGTTCGTCGTCCAAATTCCGGACGCCAGGCCATATCTGGTATCGTTGGCGATGCTGATCGCTTGCTCCTCCGTCTCGAAGGGAATGATCGAGAGCACGGGCCCGAACACTTCTTCCTGCGCAATCTCCATCCTATTCTCAACGCCGGTGAAGATGGTTGGCTCGATGAAAAGGCCGTTTGCGAGACCGTCCCCCGTCGCCGGCTTTCCGCCGCAAGCGAGAACCGCTCCCTCCTTCTGAGCATCGCCGATGCATTTGAGGATCCGATCGAACTGCGGCTCGTTTGCCACCGTTCCCATATCGGTCGTCTTTTCCAATGGATTGCCCAACCTGATCTTCTGAGCACGGGCGACGAGCCGCTTCACGATCTCATCGTGAATTGAACGCTGAACAAGGAGCCGCGAGCCGGCAATACATGTCTGCCCGGTTGCACCAAAAATGCCGGCGAGAGCTCCGACAGTCGCCTTATCAAGGTCGGCGTCTTCGAAGATGACGTTGGGAGATTTGCCGCCCAACTCCAGCGTGACCGGGACAAGAGAGCGGCCCGCCTCTGCCGCGATCTGACGGCCAACGTTCGGGCTCCCCGTGAAGCTGACGCGATCAATTCGGCCGCTCGACAGCAGCGCCTGCCCCGTCCTGTAGTCGCCTGTCACGACATTCACGACACCCGCTGGAAATCCTGCCTCCCGGACCAGCTCGGCGAACTCCAGCGTCGTCACGGATGCATGCTCGGAAGGCTTGATGACGACGCAATTGCCTGCCGCAAGTGCCGGAGCAAGCTTGTTGGCAAGCAGGCCCATAGGCGAATTCCAGGCCGTGATGAGAACCGCCACGCCGATCGGTTCCCTGCGCGTGAAGTCGAATACATCGCGCTGGTCCAGCGGAATTGTGTCGCCGAAGATCTTGTCCGCACAGCCCGCGAAGAACCGATAGGCGCGAGCGGCAAAATGCATCTGCCCGTGCGTCTCACGGATGATCTTTCCGTTGTCGGTGCTCTCCATGATGGCCATGTGCTCTGCCTGCGCGTCGAGCAAGTCGGCCAGCCTGTTCAGCAATGTCGCGCGGGCAAGCCCGGTGGTTTTACCCCAGACGGATTCATAGGCCACTCTGGCTGCAGCGATCGCATCGGCGACTTGCGAAGGCGTCGCCTGCGGCACCAACGCCCATTCCTCGCGGCTATAGGGGTTTATGGCGGCAAACCATTCCTGGTTCGGCGCGCTCACCGTTTCGTTGGCAATCGCAAGTCCGTATTTCCTGGGCATGATCCATCATCTCCGCAATTGGCGAATTGTTGTGCTTCTGATCCGGACGGCGCGTCCTGCGCCGGCCTTCGCTTTTGGCTTCCGTCGGTGTTTCAGGCAGGGCTTCCGCGGGGATCGGCGTCCAATCGCGCGATCCCATCAAGCCCTTCGCGCGCAGCAGGGAACAGCGACAGCACCTGGCGATCGTGACCCGGAATGATGTGCGACGGGCTATCGGCTAGTTTCTGGATGACAGCAAAACCGTTCAGCATCTGGTTCATGTCGAACAGCACCGGGAATGGCCGTCGCTGCAGAATGTTGGCGTAATAGTGCGATGCGTCCGAGGCCAGCACCACGTAACCTCGCCGCGTCCTGACCCTTACGATCTGAAGTCCGGCGGTATGGCCACCCAGCCAGTGCAGGGATATTCCGTCGTCGAAATCGGAGTTCGGATCGTGAAGGGCCACGCCCCCTTCGAAATTCCGCCTAACGATGTGACCGACGTCCTCAGCATTATAGGCCCTCTTTTGCTGAGCATCGCACATGCACCGTCCCGTGCAGAAATGCATCTCGCGCTCCTGCACGTGGTACCGAGCCCGGGGAAACAGATCGTGGTTGCCGGCATGATCCCAGTGCATGTGGGTCAGGATAACGTCCTTGACATTCTCGGGGTTGATCCCGATCTGCTTCAGGCCTTCGGCAACCGGTCGCGTGACGGCATAGTTGCGGGCCTTGCCGGCCTTCTCGTCGAAGCCGGTATCAACGATCACCGTACGGTCCCGGCTCACCAACGCCCAGACGAAGAAGTCCATCGGCATTTGCGTATCCGGCGCATCGTTCTCGATGAAGTTCTCCGATGAACGCCGATCATCTTTCCTGGCATACCGGATCGCATAGATTTCATAATCGGACATGTCATCGTCACCGGCGCTCGATGCCAGCTTCCCTCGTTGTCGTCGCCCACAATTCCATGTCAGCCTTGACGTGCTTGGCGAACTCCGCCGGCCCAACCCATTTCGCCTCGAAGCCGATTTCGGCGAGCCGGTTGCGTATCTCGGGTTCGGCCAGCACCTCGCGCACGCCGTCGGCAAGCTTGGCGACGATCTCGGGCGGCGTGTCCCTGGGCGCGAACAATCCCGTCCATGCGGAGATGTTGATGAACTCGAGACCTCCCTCCTTCATGCTCGGAATCTCGGGGAAACGCGAGCTGCGGCCGAGATTTGTCGTTGCGAGCACGCGCACTGTACCGGCCTCGACCTGGGAAATCGCGGGCGCCATATCCGTGAACGTCATGGACACGCGTTGCGCGATGATGTCGGTGACGACCTGCGGGCTGTTTCGATAGGGCACGGCGGCAATGTCGATGCCTGCCCGCCGCTTGAATGCCTCGCCGGACAGCTGACCAAGTGCGTTGGCATAACCGAACGTCAGCGAGCCTGGCTTGGTCTTCGCCAGCGCCACGAGGTCAGCCACGCTCTTGACGGGTAGCCCGGGGTCGATGATCAGAAAATAGGGGAACAAGCCAAACTGCGAAATGGGAGCAAAGTCGGCAATGGGATCGTATTGTATCGACTTCAGCATGCTGGGGTTGGCTGCATGCGTGGACGTTCCCCCAACCAGCAATGTGTATCCGTCGGGCACCGAACGAGCAGCCGCCGTCGCACCCAGCGCGCCATTCGCACCGACGCGGTTGTCCACGATAATCGTCGTTTTCAGCAACTCAGACAGCCGCTGAAACACGATGCGCGCAACGCCATCGGTCCCGCTGCCGGGCGCGAACGGTGCGATCACCGTAATTCGCTGTGAGGGGTAGTTTTCCGCCCCTGCCAGGTTCAACTGCGAAAGCAGCAGGGCAATCGTCAACAACAGCACCCGCACCAAACCCTCCCGTTGTTAATTTTGTTGCTATTGATTGAGCCCGAAGGTGATTTCGCGGCGAAGCGCCCCCTTCGGATGATCACGCCTATTTCGAAGAGCGCTCGATGATCTTCAGGATCACCGGCCAGTAATTCGCCCCAAAGCCGTTCTGCGAAGCTTCAGCCAGAAGACTGGCGCCGAGGGCCGCTTCCCTCGCCTCGATCCCGGCATCCCTTGCCATGTCGAGCGCGTAAGACACGTCCTTGTGCATGTAGTCGGTCGAGAAGACCCGTTCAGGAAACTCCCGCGCCGCGATGGCCTTGTAGCCGTGGTTTCGCAGCGCAAAGCTGTCGGCGGAGCCCTTGGAAAAGGCGTCGAACAAGGTCTCGGTCGATACACCCGCCGAGTTCGCGATCGCGGCGGCCTCGCACAGCGCGGTCACGGTCCCCACCACAACCATGTTGTTGAGGATCTTCACGATCTGGCCCGATCCGACATCGCCGCAATGGGTGACCTCGGAGGCAAAGCAACGCAGCAGCGGCTCTATACGGGTAAAAACATCCGTCGATGCCCCGACTGAAATCGCGAGCGTCCCCGCCTCGGCCGCCGCGCGCGTCCGGGCAACGGGCGCATCGGCGTAGTCGGCTCCCTTTGCAGCGAAAGCGCCGGCCAGCTCGCGGGTCAGTTTCAACGGACTGGTGGAGAGATCGACGATGGTTTGGCCAGCGCGTGCGAACTCGAGAATCCCCCCACCCATCTCGCATATCTTCCTGAGGTGCTCGCCGCTCGGCATGGAAATGAAGATGACATCGGCTTTCGCCAGTCCCGAGATCGAACCGACATCGACCGCGCCGGCTTGAACCAGGCGTGCCACGGGCTCGGCGTTGATGTCGTGGATCAGAACTCTCTGCTTCGTCTTCTGCACGAGGTGCCGGCACATGGGCTCGCCCATGACGCCCAAACCGATGAAGCCGAAGGTCGAAGAACCAGTCATATCAAAACTCCGGAATTTCCAGACAGAGAAACATTCAGATGCCGAGATAAGCGCGCCGCACGTAGTCGCTGGCCAGAAGGTCTTTCCCCCTCCCGCTCAACGCGACCGCACCGGTCTCCAGCACGAAGGCCTCGTTGCAGAGATTGAGCGCAAGCTTTGCGTTCTGCTCGACCAGGATGATCGACATGCCGATGTCGCGGTTGATCTCGACGATGATGCGCGCGATCTCGTCGACGATGATCGGCGCAAGCCCGAGCGAGGGTTCATCCAGGAGCAACAGGCGCGGCCTCGCCATGAGAGCGCGGCCAATGGCGACCATCTGCTGCTCGCCGCCCGACAGGGAGCCAGCCATTTGGCTCCTTCGCTCCACAAGACGGGGAAAATATCCGTAGATCTGGTCCAGCGTCTTTTTCTGGTGAGTCTTGTCTCGCTGCGAATAGCCACCCACCAGGAGATTGTCGAGCACGCTCATCTGCGGGAAAACACGTCGCCCTTCAGGTGAAAGCGCAATACCGCGCCCGACGCGCTGGGGCGCGGAGGCGCCATCGATTCGCTCGCCCTCGAAATAAATCTCTCCGCCGCTCACAGGCTTGAGGCCGATAATGGCCTTCATCGTGGTGGTCTTGCCCGCGCCGTTTGAACCGATGAGAGAGACGATAGCCCCGTCGGCAACGGACAGGCTCAAATGGCGGACCGCTGTGAGGGGGCCGTAGGCGACACTGATCCCGCGAATGTCAAGCATGGACCGCCTCCTTGCCGAGATACGCCTCGATCACGACCGGATTGGACACGACTTCCGCGGGCGTTCCCTGTGCGATCAGCGTTCCGTGGTCCAGCACCACAACGCGATTGCACAGGCCCATGACGGTGCGCATGGGATGCTCGACCATCACCATGGTGACGCCGCGCTCCGACTTGACCCGGCGGAGAA
>Ga0081540_1004162_pt1 | contig 11133 bp, 10 predicted proteins | sample TabmetS2T1R1_FD_71024 | JGI IMG/M metagenome (GOLD analysis project Ga0081540, IMG submission 71024) | Tabebuia heterophylla rhizosphere microbial communities from the University of Puerto Rico - S2T1R1 | ecosystem: Host-associated > Plants > Roots > Rhizosphere ...
CTGCACCCGGCCACCATGACGGGCATCCTCGACAGGCGGGAGCGGGCCGGCTGGATCAGCCGGGACCGCGACCCGGCGGACCGCCGGGGCGTCCTGGTCGCCGCGAGGCGGGAGCGGGGCGCGGAGCTGCTCGGGCTCTACGCCGGGATGAACGGCTCGATGGACCGGCTGTGCGCCGGGTACACGGACGACGAGCTGACCCTGCTGGCCGACTTCCTGCGCCGCACCGCGGAGGCCGGGCGGCGGGCGACCGAGGACCTGATCCCCTAGAAGTCCGGCGGGACCAGCTGGATCTCGCGCATGACCTCCCGACCCAGCCAGGCGTCCCCGACCGGGAAGGCGTCGGCGTCGCGCACCGCGTCGCGCAGCGGGATGGCCCACCTGTGCTCCAGCAGCAGGGCCAGCACGGTGACGCCGGGCGGCAGCGTGTCCTGGGCGTCCGGGATCGGATCCCCGCACATCAGGTACCCGCGGCCGGCCGGGGCGGGCGCGGACAGTGTCGACGCCGCGCGGGCCTTGCGCAGAAGCTGAACGATGAACTCGCCGGGCTGGTGCGGCGCGTCCGGCGCCGGGTCCGGTACCGGATGGGTGTCGACCGTCCCGTTGCGGTTCTTGCACAGCGACAGGACGTCGAGGATGCCGACGGTACCGGCGCCGCGCAGCCGGCCGACCTGCTCGCGTACGTGTGCCGGCACCTCGGGGGTGTCCATGCCGATGAGCATCAGCTGCACCGGACCGGTCATCGCACCGTCTCCCTCCCTGTGGCGCACTGTCGCCCTTTCCCGGTCGGGAAGGTACGAAACCCCTGGTCGCCGGCTGGTTGCCGGCGGCCAGGGGTGGCCCGGTGGCGCCGGGTCAGGAGCGGAGCAGCCCGACGCCGAGCGTGAGGACGGCGGCCGCGAGGCAGACGGCGCCGGCGTACACCAGCCAGATGAACCGGTTGGTCTTCTGCACGTCCCTGCCGATGACGCTGAGGAAGAAGCCGGCCGGCATGAGGATCGCGGCGGCCCACACGCCGTTCTTGGCGACCACCGACCAGAGGCCGGACAGCTTCGCGACGTCCGCGTAGGGCAGCGTGACCAGCGTGAGGATGACCAGCACGCCGGCGTGCGCGTGTCCGGCGCGGGACAGGCGCAGTTGCAGCGGGGTGGCCGGCGCGCCGCCGCGGACCAGGCGCAGCAGGTAGGTGCCGCCGTATTCGATGCCGACGACGGTGAGCAGGAGGACGCCGGCCAGGTGCCGGGTGCTCGCGGTGAAGGGGCTGAGATCCATCGGATGCCGCTCCGTCCCTGATATTCCACAAAGGAAGGTCAAGGACCAACCTAACACATTGGAAGGTCGGCGCGGTACCCTGCTGTCATGGCTCCGGAGACGATCAGGGTCAACGCCACGGCGATGTCGATGCTCGGCTTCCTCCACGACGGGCCGCTGACCGGCTGGAGCCTGGTGGCCACGGTGCAGCGCGAGATCGGCGACTTCTGGTCGGTGACCCAGAGCCAGGTCTACCGGGAACTGGCCACGATGGCGCGGCTGGGCCTGGTCGAGGCCGGCGAGCGGGGGCCGCGCGACCGCCGGCCGTACAGCATCACGGACGCGGGCCGGCGAGCCTTCCGCGAGTGGATCGCGTCCGAGCCGGGGCCCGAGACGATCCGCTTCCCGCTGCTGCTGACCGTCCTGTTTGGACGGCACCTGCCGGCCGGGCGGCTGGCCGCCGTGCTGGACGCGCACCGGCAGGTCCACGCCCAGCGGCGCGAGGGCTACCTGGAGGAGTTGCGCGAGGCGGAGGACGCGCCGCCCGGCGAGGTCGATCCGCACGCCCTGGCCACGCTGCGGTTCGGGCTGGCCTACGAGACCATGGTGCTCGACTGGATGGGTTCGCTGCCCGCCGAGCTGACCGGCGCCCGCAAGGGCGCGGCTCAGCGCCCCCGGCGCAGCCCGTCGAGCAACAGGTCCAGCAGGCGCCCGGCCTGATCCCGCTGGTCCGGCCGGCCGGCCGACAGGGACACCCCGCTCAGCGCGGCGAACACGTCGGCCGCGGCCACGTCGTCCCGGAGGGTACCGTCGCCGGCGCCCGCGGCGAGCATGCCGCCGACCGCGGCGACCAGCCGGTCGCGGCTGTGCTCGTAGGGGTTGCCACCGGACTCGATGACCGCGCGGAGCGCCTCGGCCATGCCCCGCTTGGTGGTCATGTAGTCGATGTACCGGTCCATCCAGGCCCGCAGCGCGGTGTCGGCCGGGTGCGCCCGCAGCAGGTCCGGCGCGGCGTCGCACAGCCGGCCCAGCTCGTTGCGGTAGGCCGCCTCGATGAGCGTCTCCCGGGTGGGGAAGTGCCGGTAGAGGGTGCCGATGCCCACGCCCGCGTCCTTCGCGATGGCGTCCAGCGTCGCGTCCAGCCCGACCGTGGTGAACGCCCGGACCGCGGCGTCGAGCAGCCGCTCCCGGTTGCGCTGCGCGTCGGCCCGGGGGGCTCGGGGCGCTTCGGGCGGCACGGGCCCTCCTCTCACCGTCAGTGACGCGGGTCACCGCGGTCGCAGTGGTAACCGGAGGATCCTCCGCTTAATGTTGGCGCCGTAGCGGAGAGTCCTCCGCTTTCATGGTACCCCGGCAGGATGGGATGAGATCATGACCCACAACCCCGTAACCACGCCTTTCGGCCGCGAGTCCACGGCCGCCGAGGTGATCGAGGGCATCGACCTGTCCGGCAGGCGGGCGATCGTGACCGGTGGCGCGTCGGGCATCGGCGTCGAGACCGCCCGGGCGCTGGCCGGCGCGGGCGCGGAGGTCACCATCGCTGTGCGCGACCCGGAGGCGGGGCGGCGCGTGGCCGAGGACATCACCGGTACCACCGGGAACAAGATCCTGGTGGCGCCGCTTGACCTGGCCGACCGGTCCTCGGTGGCCGCGTTCGTGTCCGCCTGGAACGGGCCGCTGCACATCCTGGTCAACAACGCCGGCGTCATGGCCTCACCGCTGATGCGCACGCCGGAGGGCTGGGAACTGCAGTTCGCCACCAACCACCTCGGCCACTTCGGGCTCACCACCGGGCTGCACGGCGCCCTGGCCGCGGCCGGTGGCGCGCGGGTGGTCTCGGTCAGCTCGGCGGCGCACCTGCGCGGCGGCGGCGTCGACTTCGAGGACATCCAGTTCGCGCGGCGGCCCTACGACCCGTGGGTGGCCTACGGCCAGTCGAAGACCGCCAACGTCCTGTTCGCGGTCGAGGCGACCCGGCGCTGGGCGGGCGAGGGCATCCTCACCAACTCGCTCATGCCCGGCGCGATCCGCACCAACCTCCAGCGGTACGTGACCGACGAGGAGCTCAACCGGATGCGGACCAACCCGGACGGCAGCCAGCCGGAGGTCTTCTGGAAGACGCCGCAGCAGGGCGCGGCCACCTCGGTGCTGTGCGCCGCCTCGCCGCTGGTGGAGGGCGTCGGCGGCCGGTACTTCGAGGACGTCAACGAGGCCGGCCCGCACCAGCCCGGTACCCGCCGGGGCGTCGCCGGCTACGCGCTGGACCCCGAGGCCGCGGGCCGGTTGTGGACGGTCTCGGAGGAGTTGCTGGCCGCCTAGTGCGGCGTGCGTCGTCGACCCGGTCGGGTCCGGTCGTGCATGCTGGTCGCGTGGAGCCCATCTTCGCGGCGGCACTCGCGAACGACCCGGCCGGGATCGCGGCGATCGCCGCCGGGACACCCGGCGCGGTCGCGCAGTGCGTGCAGGTGGACGTCCTCGTCCCGGAGCTGCCGCACATGCTCTACCGGGGCGACACGCCCCTGCACCTCGCCGCGGCGGGACTGCGGTATGACGCCGCCCGCGCGCTGCTGGCCGCCGGTACCCCTGTCGGCGCCGTCAACCGGCGCGGCGCCGCCGCCTTGCACTACGCCTGCGACCCCCGGCCCTCGCTGCCGACCTGGGACCCGGAGGCTCAACGGCGGATCATCGGCCTGCTCGTCTCCCACGGAGCCGAGGTCGACCGGCCCGATCGTGGCGGGGTGACCGCCCTGCACCGCGCGGTCCGCGCGCGCGGCCCGGCGGCGGTCGCCGCGCTCCTGTCGGCCGGCGCCGACCCTCGGGCCGCGACCGGGAAGACCGGTTCGACCCCGCTGCACCTCGCGGTCGCACCGACCGGGGCGGGCGGGACCGCGGGCACCGGCGACCTCCAGCTCGAGATCGTCCGGATGCTGCTGGCCGCCGGCGCGGCAATGACCGACGTGGACCGCAACGGCGTCGCCGTGGTCGACCGGGTCCAGAGCCGGACCCTGCGCGAGGCCCTGGCCGCCGGGCGCCTCTAGGGCCCGGTGTCGGGGCGCCCGTCGGCGTCCGGGACCCATCGGGTGGGCGAGCCGGTGAAGTCGTCCTCGACCAGCCCGAGCACCTTCAGCGGCCGCACCGCGAACAGCGCGTTGGCGAGCAGGAAGTCCAGCGTCAGCTCGTAGTCGTATTTGGCCACCATGGCCAGCCGCACGACGTCGGTCTCGTCGCGGCCGGCGATCCGCTCGGCGACGCCCTCGACCACCACCGGGTTGCGGGCGTCGTCGGTGGCGACCGTGCAGTGCGGCCGGGCGTCGAGGTTGCGCGCCTTGCGCGACCGGTTGCCGCAGGAGAACACCGCCCGCTCGCCGTGCCACACGGCCCACACGGGCGAGGTGTGCGGCCGGCCGTCCGGCCCGACCGTGCTGACCCAGTAGTACCGGGCCTCGACCAGCCGCTGCCGCGCCCACGACCACGGCAGCAGACCGGTACCCGACCCGGGCGGCTGGATGCCGTAGTCGGGCATGTACGGGCGGTCGGCGCGCATGTGCCGAGTATCCCGGTCCGGCGCTAGCGGGGCCAGGTCCAGTCGCGGACCTCGGGGAGGTCTTCGCCGGTGCGCCGGACGTAGTCGTGGTGCTCCATCCGCTTGTCGACCATGGCTTGCCGTACGGTGGCGGCGCGGCGGGCCAGTCCGGGTACCCGGTCGATGACGTCGATGACGAGGTGGAAGCGGTCCATGTCGTTGAGTACGAGCATGTCGAACGGCGTGGTGGTGGTGCCTTCTTCCTTGTACCCGCGGACGTGGATCTCCGAGTGGTTGGTGCGCCGGTAGGTCAGCCGGTGGATCAGCCACGGGTACCCGTGGTAGGCGAAGATGACCGGCTTGTCAGTCGTGAAGATGGCGTCGAACTCGGGGTCGGGCAGGCCGTGCGGATGCTCGGTGTCCGGCTGCAGGCGCATCAGGTCGACCACGTTGACGACCCGTACCTTGAGGTCCGGCAGGTACCGGCGCAGCAGGTCGGCGGCGGCCAGGATCTCCATGGTCGGCACGTCGCCGGCGGCGGCGAGAACGACGTCCGGCTCCCCGCCGTCGTTGGACGCCCAGTCCCAGATCCCCAGTCCCCGGGCGGCGTGCAGGGCGGCGTCGTGCATGTCGAGCCAGGTCGGCGCGGGTTGCTTGCCGGCGACGACGACGTTGATGTAGTTGCGGCTGCGCAGGCAGTGGTCGGCCACGGACAGCAGGGTGTTGGTGTCCGGTGGCAGGTAGACCCGGACGACCTCGGCCTTCTTGTTCATGACGTGGTCGATGAAGCCGGGGTCCTGGTGGGAGAAGCCGTTGTGGTCCTGGCGCCAGACGTGCGAGGTGAGCAGGTAGTTCAGTGACGGGATCGGCTTGCGCCAGGCAAGGTGGCGGGTCACCTTGAGCCATTTGGCGTGCTGGTTGACCATCGAGTCGACGATGTGCACGAACGCCTCGTAGCAGGAGAACAGGCCGTGTCGGCCGGTCAGCAGGTAGCCCTCCAGCCAGCCCTGGCAGGTGTGCTCGGACAGGATCTCCATGACCCGCCCGGACGGCGCCAGGTTCTCGTCCATTGTGGACACCTCGGCCCGCCACACCTTCGGGGTCGCCTCGTAGACGGCGCCGAGCCGGTTGGACTCGGTCTCGTCGGGTCCGACCAGACGGAAGTTGCGGCTCTGCGCGTTGGCGCTCAGCACGTCGCGCAGGAAACCGCCGAGCACCCGGGTGGCCTCGGCGGTCTCGCCGGCCTTGACGGCGTAGGAACGGAAGTCGGGCAGTTCGAGGTCCCGCGGGTACCGGCCGCCGTTGGCGTGCGGGTTGGCGCTCATCCGTGCCTCGCCGGTCGGCAGCCAGCCGGTCAGGGTCGCGACCGGGGCACCGTCGGCGTCGAACAGCTCCTCGGGGCGGTAGGAGCGCATCCACTCCTCCAGCCGGCGCAGGTGGGCCTCGTCGTCGCGGGCCGCCGACAGCGGTACCTGATGGGCCCGCCAGGTGCCCTCCACCGGTACCCCGTCGACCTCCTTCGGGCCGGTCCAGCCCTTCGGGGTGCGCAGCACGATCATCGGCCACAGTGGACGGCCGGTCTCCCCGTCCTGCCGGGCGGCCCGCTGGATCTCGGCGATCTCGTCGAACACGCGGTCCAGGGTGGCCGCGAGCAGTTGGTGCACGGTTGCCGGGTCGTCACCGGCGACCAGGTAGGGCCGGTACCCGTAGCCGGTCAGCAGGGCGGTCAGCTCCTGGTCGCCGATCCGCGCCAGTACGGTCGGGTTGGCGATCTTGTACCCGTTGAGGTGCAGGATCGGCAGCACCGCCCCGTCCCCGGCCGGGTCGAGGAACTTGTTGGAGTGCCAGGAGGTGGCCAGCGGCCCGGTCTCCGCCTCGCCGTCGCCGATCACGCAGGCCACCACGAGGTCCGGGTTGTCCAGGGCCGCGCCGAACGCGTGCGACAGCGAGTAGCCCAGCTCCCCGCCCTCATGGATCGAGCCGGGCGTTTCCGGCGCCACATGCGAGGGAATGCCGCCGGGGAACGAGAACTGGGTGAACAGCCGCGCCATCCCGGGCTCGTCCCGGGAGATCCGCGGGTACACCTCGCTGTAGGTGCCCTCCAGCCAGGCGTTGGCGACCAGCCCCGGCCCGCCGTGCCCCGGCCCGGTCACATAGATCATGTCCTGCCGGCGCCGCGCGACGATCCTCGACAGGTGCGCGTACAACAGGTTCAGCCCCGGCGTGGTGCCCCAGTGACCGAGCAGCCGCGGCTTGACATGCTCCGGCCGCAACGGCTCGCGCAGCAGCGGGTTGCCCATCAGGTAGATCTGGCCCACCGACAGGTAGTTCGCCGCCCGCCAGTACCTGTCGATCCGGTCCAGCTCCTCGGGGCGCAGGGGCGCGCCGTCCACGGTCTGCATCGTCGAAACTCCTCATCTAGCCGAGCGGCACCGACCAGTCGACGGTGATGCCGGAGGGCACCGCCCCGGACAGCGCCACCGTGCCACCGTGCCTCGCGGCGCGCTCCCGGATGTTCAGCAGGCCGCTGCGTTCGTCCACTTCGGACGGTACGCCGACCCCGTCGTCGCTCACCGCCAGCCGCACCCGGTGCCCGTCGACCGCGACGTGCACCGTGACCCGGCTGGCCCGGGCGTGTTTGACCACATTGGACAGTGCCTCGCGCAGCGCCGCCACGAGGTCGGGCCGCACCGCCTCGGGTACCGCGCTGTCGAGCGGGCCCTCCAGGACCAGTTCGGGCCGGAACCCCAGGGACGCGGCGGCCGCGTCGACCGTTGCGCGGATGTCGGCGCGCAGCGCGGCGGCCAGCGGAGTGCGCAGCTCGAAGATGGCCGAGCGGATGTCACGGATGGTGCTGTCCAGCTCGTCGACGGCGCTGTCGATGCGCCCGGCCGCCTCCGGCCGCACCAGGTGGGCCGTGGACTGCAGGTGCAGCCCCGTCGCGAACAGCCGCTGGATGACCACGTCGTGCAGGTCGCGGGCGATGCGCTCGCGGTCCTCCAGCACCACCAGCAGCTCGCGCTCCTCCTGCGCCCGGGCCCGCTGCAGGGCCAGCGCCGCCTGGGCCGCGAAGGTGGTGAGCATGTTCGCCTCCACCTCGTCGCCGAACCGGCCGCCGCCCGTGGGGTCCGCGACGATCAGCAGGCCCTGGGCGGTGCCCGAGGACAGCGGCGCGACCATCGCCGCGCCGGCCGGCGGGGGTACCGGCCAGTCGGCCGCGGCGCCGAGGTCCTCGACGAGGAACCCGTCGCCCTCGGCCAGCACGGTCGCCAGCAACCCGCCGACCTCGACCGCCCGTCCCGTCAGCCCGCCGGGGTCCGGGTCGCAGACCTCGACCGTCAACGGTCCGGACTCGTCGTCCCGCAACAGGACCAGCGCGGTCGACGCGCCTGACACCTCGCGCGCCCGGAGGGCGACCAGTCGCAGCGCGGAGGTCCGCTCGACATCTCCGAGCAGCAGGCTGGTGATCTCCGCGGTCGCCTCCAGCCACCGCTGCCGATACCGGGCGGAGGCGTAGAGCCGCGCGTTGTCCACGGCCACCCCGGCCGCCACGGCCAGCGCCACGACCGTCTCCTCGTCCTCGGCGGTGAACTCCGCGGCGTCCCGCTTCTCCGTCAGGTACAGGTTGCCGAAGACCTGGTCGCGCGCCCGGATGGGTACCCCCAGAAAGCTCCTCATAGGCGGGTGGTTGGGCGGGAAGCCGAACGAGCGCGGATGCTCGGCGATGTCGCGCAGCCGCACCGGGCGGGGGTCGTCGATCAGCAGCCCGAGCACCCCGCGCCCGGTGGGTAGGTCGCCGATGCGCCGGTGCTCCTCCACGGTCAGCCCGTCGGTGATGAACTCCACCAGCCGTCGGTCCGGCCCGATGACGCCCAGCGCGCCGTAGCGCGCCCTGGCCAGCCGGGTCGCCGCCACCGCGATGCGCCGCAGGGTGCTGTGCAGGTCCAGGTCGCTGCCGATGCCCACGACCGCCTCCAGCAGCGCGGACAGCGGCGAGAGCCCCAGCGGGGGTGCCCTCCAGAACTCCTCGTTGGGGCCGGGCGGGCCGGAGACGGGCCCGGCAAGGTCGCTCACGGCCGTATCCTATGAGGCCGTGGACCCGGACGCGGTACTGGTGCTGAACGCGGGCTCGTCGTCGCTGAAGTACGCGGTGGTGGAGCGGGGCGGCGGCGCCCGCACGGGCCTGGTGGAGCGGATCGGGGAGCCGGACGGCGGCGCCGCCGACCACGGCGATGCCGTGACGGGCGTGGTGCGGTCGCTGGGGGACGGGCGGCCGGGCGCCGTGGGACACCGGGTGGTGCACGGCGCCGACCGCTACCAGCGGCCGGTGCGCGTGGACGACGCGGTGCTCGCGGGGATCGACGAGCTGTCGGAGCTGGCTCCGTTGCACAACCCGGTCGCGGCGGCCGGGATCCGCGCGGCACGGGCCGCCCTGCCGGACGTGCCGCAGGTGGCGGTGTTCGACACCGCGTTCCACGCGACCCTGCCGCCGGCCGCGTCGACCTACGCGCTGGACCGGGAGCTGGCCGTGCGGTACGGGATCCGCCGGTACGGCTTCCACGGCATCTCCGTGCGCTACGTCGTGGGTGCCTCCGCCCGGCTGCTGGGCCGGCCGGTCGAGGACCTGAACCTGGTCGTGCTGCACCTGGGCAACGGGGCCAGCGCGACCGCGGTCGCGGGTGGGTCCAGTGTGGACACGTCGATGGGGATGACTCCGCTGGAGGGGCTCGTGATGGGCACCCGGGTCGGCGACATCGACCCGGCGGTCGCCTTCCACCTCGGCCGGGTCGCCGGGCTGTCCCCGGACGAGATCGAGGACCGGTACCAGCACCGGGGCGGCCTCCTCGGGCTGTGTGGGGACAACGACGTGCGGACCGTGCAGGCCCGGGCGCAGGCCGGTGACCCGGCCGCCCGGCTCGCGCTCGACGTCTACTGCCACCGGATCCGGCGGTATGTCGGCGCGTTCCACGCGGTGCTGGGCCGGCTGGACGCGGTGGTCTTCACGGCCGGCGTCGGCGAGCACAGCGCGGAGGTCCGGCAGCGCTCCCTGTCCGGGCTCGACGCGCTGGGGATCGTGCTGGATCCGGCCGCCAACGCGGCGGGCGGGGACGGTGCCCGCGTCGTCTCCTCTCCGGGCGGCCGGGTCGCGGTCTGCGTGGTGCCGACCGACGAGGAGCGCGGCATCGCCGAGGAGACGGCGGCGCTGCTGCACCTGTGGTAGCCGGGTCACGACACGGCCGGCTCGCGCAGGGCGCGGATGGTGGCGTCGGGTTCGTCGCCGACCGGGGCCAGCCGCAGCTTCACGTCCACCGCCACGACCCCGTCCGGCCCGGCGATGACCGGGTTGAGATCGAATTCGGCGACCTCGGGGAGATCCTCGGCGAGCCGGCCCAGGCGCAGCACCAGTTCCTCGATGGCGGTGGTGTCCACGGGTGGAGCCCCCCGGTACCCGGTGAGGAGGCGGGCGGCACGCAGCCCGTGCCACATGCCGGCCGCGTCGGCGTCGGTGATGGGGAGCAGTCGCAGGGAGCGGTCGGCGAACAGGTCGGTGTGCACGCCACCGAGCCCGAGCATGACCAGGGAGCCGAACAGCGGGTCGTGGACGATCCCGGCGACCAGCTCCACTCCGGCCGGTACCTGCCGCTGCACGAGTACCGGCGGCTGTTGCCGGCCGACGGCGCTGGCGATGGCCGTGAACGCGTCCCGGACGGCTGACTCGTCGGTCAGTCCAGTGTGGACCGCGCCGATGTCGCTCTTGTGCACGAGGTCCGGGTCGGCTGCCTTGAGTACGACCGGGAAGCCCAGCGTGGCGGCGGCCGCAACGGCATCGTCCACAGTGGACACGACGGTACCCGCGGCGGTGGGGATGCCGTAGTGCCCGAGCAGCTTGGCGGCGACGGTCGGGGGTTGCCAGCCGCCGCGCGCGTCCAGGGCGGCGTCGACCAGTTCCCGCGCCGGCCGCTCCTGGATGGCGGGCAGGTCGGGTCGGGTGCCTAGAGGGGTGGCGCGCCAGGCGGCGTACCGGGCGGCGCGGCCGAGGGCGCCGACGGCCCGCTCGGGCTCCGGCGCGACCTCGGGCCCGAGCAGGTGCGCGCCGGCCGCGCGCACCTTGTCCCGGGCGGGCTCGGGGGGGTCGCTGTCGAGCACACCCGCGAGCCCCTTGAGGACCTCGGCGAGCGGCCAGTAGGTGACGCCCTCGCCATAGGGCAGGCAGCGGCCGCGGAGCACGCGAGGCGGAGGCGTGCGTCGTTCGAGCGACGAGACGAGCTCCCGCACCAGGCGGCTCTTTCCGACGCCCGGGTCCCCGTAGACCGTGATCAGGTGGCCGCGGCCCTCGGCCTCGACGCGGTCGAGCAGGG
>Ga0081540_1004164_pt1 | contig 11131 bp, 9 predicted proteins | sample TabmetS2T1R1_FD_71024 | JGI IMG/M metagenome (GOLD analysis project Ga0081540, IMG submission 71024) | Tabebuia heterophylla rhizosphere microbial communities from the University of Puerto Rico - S2T1R1 | ecosystem: Host-associated > Plants > Roots > Rhizosphere ...
GAGGGAGAGCAGGAAGACGACGAGGAGCCGCCCACCGGCCACGCGCCAGAGGCCCCAGCCCTCGATGGCCCAGCACACCGGATAGAGCACGAGGCCGACCACGACCTTGTAGGTCGCCTCTACGTCCGCCTCCGGCTTGAGGGCACGGACGACCAGCGCGGTGATTCCGTACGGCAGCGCGTGGTTGATCAGCCCCCACAGGGCCAGGGGCAGGCCCAGGACGAGGGCGAAGCCCTGGCGGAGGACATAGCGCAGGACGGCGCGGAACGGGTAGCCCTGGGAGACGTCCCGATCCGTGAGCCCGGCCAGATCGAGGTCCTTCGCGTAGCGCTCGAGGCGTCTCCGCAGGGCAGCCATGCGCAGCGGCTCGACCTCTCTCAGGTAGCCGTGGGCCCGGGCCGCGCGCTGACGCCAGGTGGTGCGGGCGAGCGTATCGGCCGCGGCATCCGGAACCTCTTCACGCCAGATGGACTCGGCGGCGAGCACCAGGTCGAGGGTGTGGCGGTCGCGCGCCTCCACGATGAGCCGCTGCAGGGCGACGCCGAGACGCGCGGTGAGCTGCCGCACCGCCTCCTCCGCGTCGCTCGTCGTCTCGAGGTCGGCGGTGGGCACGGGCTCGCCGATCAGCACGAAGGCGGTGCCGACCCTGAAGGTGGCCGGCTCGTGGAACATGAGCCCGATGGGCACGAGGGTCGCGCGCCTCTCGCCTCCTTCGGCGAGGAGAAGCCGCGCCGCCCCCGTGCGAAGGGGCATGATGGCGGGCTCGGGCTGGCTCACCCCTTCGGGAAAGATCAGGAGCGCCTCTCCCGCCTCCAGAGCACGCCGCGCCGTGCCGAACATCGCCTCGTTGTCCACGGCGCCGCCTCCCTCGTCCTGGCGCCGATGCACGGGGATGGCGCCGGCCAGGCGCGCCACCTGTCCGATGAGCGGATAGCTGAAGAGCGGCGCCTTGGCGATGGGGCGAAGGGGACGCGGAAAGGTGGCGGCGAGGAGCAGTCCGTCCATCAGCCCCTGCTGATGGTTGGCGGCTACGAGGAGCGGCCCGGAGTCGGGGACGCGCTCCCGGCCGATCACTTCGACCCGGCGATAGAAGAGGGCGACGAGGAACCGCGCGATCCCGCGGAAGAGCCGGGAGGCGCCGGGCTCAGCCACGGCAGAAAAGAGAGCGGGCCGCGCTCACCCGAGCTGGGGCGGAGCCGCGTGCTCCCGCTTGGCCGAGCGACCGGGGAAAGGGCCAGCGCCCGCGGGAAAGTCGAAGGTCTCCGTGGCCGCGCCTTCCACCCCGCTTCGTACCAGGGCGGCGATGTCGAGACGCGCCTCCATCGCCGCCACTTCATCGGGGGTGAGGCGCGTGGCGGGATGCGCGGGCACGAACAGTGTGCAGCAGTCCGCGTCGGGCTCGTTGGAGATCTCCAGCGTGTCGAGGGCGCGAGCCTGGTCCGTGATCTCGAGCTTGTCCATGCCGATGAGAGGGCGCAGCACGGGTAGCTCCGCCGCCTCGTCGATCCGGGCCAGATTGTGGAGGGTCTGCGAGGCGACCTGGCCGAGGCTTTCTCCGGTCACGAGGGCGAGCGCTCCTGATTGCCGCGCGAGGACCTGAGCGATACGCACCATGAGCCGGCGGTACACCACCACGCGGGCCATGGGACTCACGGACAGCACCACCTCTCGCTGGATCTCCCCGAAGGGGACCAAGTGGAGGCGCGAGAAGTATTGCCACTGGGTGAGCCGGCCCACCAGCTCGCGCACCTTGCGGATGGAGGCGTCGGGCAGGTACGGCACACTGTGGAAGTGGACGAAGAGGACACGGCAACCGCGCTTCATCATGCGCCATGCGGCCACCGGCGAGTCGATGCCGCCCGAGATGAGGGCGGCCACCGTGCCCGCCGAGCCCACGGGCAACCCGCCCGGGCCGGGACAGCGGTCGGGATACACGAAGGCCTCGTGGGGCAGCACCTCCACGTGGATCTCGAGGGTGGCGTGGTGGAGATCCACGCGCACCTCGGGACGCCGGCGCTGCACATGCGCGCCCAGCTCCCGATTGAGATCCGTGGACGTGAGGGGAAAGGTCTTGAAGGCCCGCCGCGCCGTGATGCGAAAGGAGGGGAAGGTGCGCCCCTCGATCACGTGGTCGACGGCGGCGCGCAGCGCCTCCAGCGAGGAGCCCGTGCGCACGGCCAGCGCGGTGTTGGCCACCCCGCAGACGCGATCGAGGCGCGCGCGCACCGCCTCGGGAGCGGGATGGCCGGCGAGGTCGAGCACGATGCGCCCGGGAAGCTGCTGCACGCGCACCGGACCCAAGTCACCCACCGCGCGCGCGAGATTTTCCTGGAGCCGGCGCAGGAAGAGGGGACGGTTGCCGCGCTTGAGGCTGATCTCGTGGTAGTGGACGATGACGCAGGGCTGGCGCGGGATCATGCCTCCGACTCCGGCGCGCGCGGATGCTTGGGCCGCCGGCGGTACACCGTCTTCGGCACCTCGACCTTGGGCGGCTTGCGCGGCATGGGCTTGCGGACCGTGGCGTGCGTCGGCCTCTTGCGCTTCACCAGATCAGTATATGCCGCCGGGAAACGTGTCGATGGCCGACGGCCGTCCCACCACGCGGTACATCTTCACCCCGCCCCACGTGCCGGGGGCGAGGCCGTCGTGCAGCGCCCAGCTCCGCCCCCGCACGGTGTGGGCGGCTTCGGGCACCCGGAAGGGTGAGGAGCCGTCGAGGCTGGCGGTGAGGACCCCGTCCGGCGCGAAGCCGTCGTGGATCGCCTCCATCACTTCGCGCCCCAGGAGATAGCCGCAGCCCTGCCGCTCGTAGAGAATGGCCGAATGGTAGAAGAGCGGCTCGATCAGGTAGAGATCGGAGCCGATGGAGCGGCAGAAGCCGTCCATGGTTTCCAGCACGCGCGGGAGGAGCTTGAGGCCGCGGCGGACCTGGCCGGGGGCGAGCCCGTCGCCGTGGGCACGCACCTCCTCATCCACGTTGCGCGACAGGGTGCCGAAGAGCGTGTCGCGTCCCTCGAGGTCGCGGTCGATGCCGTAGCGCCCGCTGCGCGGGTTGGTGATCTGCACGAAGGCAAGCGAGGGCACGGAGGAGGCCGACATCTCGACGTCCACGAGCAGGGCGGGGTCGCGGTCCTCCGTGGAGGAGCGCACCTCCACGCGGGCCCACGGCTTGTCGGAAGGCGCGGTGACGCGGACGAGCTGGGTTCCCTCCGGCCCGTTGAGGCTCTGGGCATCGATGGCGAAGCGGGTGAAGAGCTCCTCTGGCACGAGGCGCGCGTAGAGGCGCTCCATGGTCTCCCGCGGCAGCTGGTTGATCTCCTGAATGGAGGACAGCCCGAGCCCGCGCGTGCGCGCGTCCACCCTAGCGCCCCCGCGCGGCGAGGGCGCGCGCCCGCTCGAGCTCGTCGGGCGTGTTGACGTTGGAGAAGACCACCGCGGGATCGTCCAGCTGCGCCACGTCCTCCTCGGGGATGGTGAGCACGCGCACGTCGTCCCAGAAGCCGGTGATCTTCAGCTCCCCCACGCGGAGCCGGCGCTCCATGGGATCGAGGCAGCCGCGGCCGTAGCAAGCATGGAGCGTCTCGTAGTGCGGCCCCGTGCGCGGTACCACCACGTCTGCTTCCGGTGCGCGCGAGGTGACGAGGCGGGCCACCGCGGGGGAGAGGAACGGCATGTCGCAGGCCACCGTGAAGGCCGCCTCGCCGGGCGCCGCGGCCAGGCCCGAGTAGATGCCGCCGAGAGAGCCGCCGCCGGGAAAGACGTCGGGGACCATGCGAAGGCCCATCCACGCGTAGAGCTCGGGCGTGTTGGTGACGAGGAGGAGATCGTCGGTGACCTGGCCCAGGACATCGGCCACCCGCTCGATGATGCGCCGCCCTCCCACCTCCATGAGCGCCTTGGGCTCGCCGCCCATCCGCACGCTCTTGCCTCCCGCTTGGATCACCCCCGTGAGCCTCACCCGCGCTCCACCGCGCGCCGCCCGATGTCGCGCCGGAACTGCATGCCCGCGAAGCGGATGCGCTCGACGCCCGCGTAGGCCTTGGCGATGGCGACCGCAGCGGCGGCGTCCCGGCCCGCGTCGATCCACGTGGCCGCGCGGTAGACGAGGCCGCGTGCCGTCTCAACGTCGCGCAGGAGATCGGCGCAGGCGTGCTGGATGGCCTGAAACGACCCGAGCGGGCGCCCGAACTGCTTGCGCCCCTTCGCGTGCTCCACGGCGATGTCGAGAATGCGCTGGGCGCAGCCCACCATCTCGGCGGCGCGCGCGAGGGCGCCCGCCTGGAGCGCGGGGCGCAACGCCTCCCATCCGCGTCCCCCCGCGCAGAGGAGATCCTCGGGCCGCAGCTCCATCCCCGCGAAGCTCACCTCGCAGGGCCGGTCGCCCGCCATGGCTTTCATGGGGAGCACGGTGATGCCCGGCCGCCGCGCGTCGAGCAGGAAGAGGTTCACGCCCGCGGCCCCACGCGTGGCCACGATCAGCTCGTCGGCGACGTGCGCATCGTTCACGAAGAGCTTGCGGCCGGAGAGCCTGCCGCCTGGCTCGCCCGCGAGCATGATAGACTCGCCGGCGATCGTCGCGCTCTCCTCGGTGAGGGCGAGGACGCTGATGCGCTCGCCGCGAGACAACGCGGGCAGGTGTCGCTCGCGTTGCGCGGCGCTGCCCCCGGTGGCGATGAGGGTGGCGGCCACCACCGCGCTCTGCACGTACGGGCTCGGGAAGCACGCGCGCCCCATTTCCTCGAGGAGGAGCGCCACGTCCAGCATGTCGCCGCCGCTGCCTCCGTACTCTGCGGAGACGAGGAGGCCGGGCCAGCCCAGGATGGAGATTTCCTTCCAGAGCTCCGCGGAGAAGCCACGCTCGCTGGCCACACTCTCCGCCATGGCGCTGGCTGGAGACTGGCGGCGGAGAAACTCGCGCGCCGTGTTCACGAGGAGCTGCTGAGCGGGCGTGAGATGGAGGTCCATGAGCTAGTTCTTTGGGGGCGAGGGGGTCATGCGCGCGCCTCGGCGGGGAGACCGAGGCCGCGCGTGGCCACGGTGGAGCGGAGGATCTCCGAGGTGCCGCCCGCGATGGTCTGGCCGAGACTCGTCTGGTAGAGGTGCTGGATGGAGCCGTTGAGCTTCGCCCAGCGCGACTCGCCGGTGAGCGGCGCATAGAGGCCGAGCAGCTCCATGCCGAAGGCGGCCACCGCCTGCCCCGTCTCGTCGGCCATCACCTTCACGAGCGCCGTCTCGTAGGGCGTGGGCAGCCCCTCGCGGATCATCCACGCGATCCGGTAGAAGAGCAGGCGCACCGCCTCCACGTCGGTGGCGAGGGTGGCGAGCCGCCGTCGCACACCGGGATCACGCGCGAGGGGCGCGCCGCCTCGCTCGGTCACGTTCGCATACTCGACCAGCTCGCGGAGCACGCGTCGGAGCATGGGCGCCTTGTAGAAGCGCCCCCAGAAGCGGTCCGTGTCGAGCCCGCGCAGGAGCTGGGTGAAGCCCTCGCCCTCCTTGCCGAGGAGATAGCCGGCGGGCACGCGCACCTCGTCGAGGAACACCTCGTAGTGATATACCTCGCCGGTGAGACTCCGGATCGGCCGGATGTCGAGGCCCGCCGTCGCGTTGTCGACCACGAACATGCTGAGCCCCTGATGCCGCCGCGCGGAGGCGTCGGTGCGAGCGAGCACGAGGCCGTAGTCCGCGATGCCGGCGTGGCTGCTCCAGATCTTGTGGCCGCGCAGCACGTATTCGTCGCCACTCAGCGCGGCCTCCGTCTTGAGGGAGAGCAGATCGGAGCCGGACTCGGGCTCGCTGAAGCCCTGCCAGAACGTCGCCTCGCCGCGGCCGATGCGCGGCAGCACCTCGCGGCGGAGCGTCTCCGAGCCGTAGCGGATGATGCCCTCCGCCGTCTGCTGGCAGCCGGCAAGCGGGCCGAACGGCGCGCCCACCGCGGCCAGCTCCTCGAAGAGCACGAGCGTGTGCATGAGCGAGCGCTCTTGCCCACCGAAGGCGCGCGGCCACGTCATGGTCAGCCAGCCGCGCCCGGCCAGCGCGCGCAGGAAGGCGCGCGAGTGCGCGCCCGAGCCGTACCCCGCGTCCATGCCGTCCACGGGGAACTGGTCGACCGGGTGCGCGCGCAGGAATCCGCGAACCTCTTCGGCGAAGGCCTGCTCGTCCGGGCTGAACTCGAAGTCCATGGGGAGCGGGCGTCAGGATAGCGCGTCTATCTCCCGACCACTAGCCCCGCCCGTGCCAATCCTCCCTCTCCTCACTGAGGGAGAGGGCCGGGGTGAGGGTGGCCCTGCATCTCGAAACGATCCGAGCTACGCTCTGGGCAGCTGGCTCTCAGATCTCGATCCAAGGAGGACGCCTCGATGACCCTCGGCGACGCAGCGGTGCAGCGCTTCCTCTCCACCAAGGAGATCATCCTTCTCGCCACCGTCCAGCCCGACGGCGCGCCCCTGGCCATGCCCATGTGGTTCCTCCACGATCCAGCGGCGCTGACCATGCTCAGCGAGGCGGGCACGCAGAAAGTCCGCAACTTGCGCCGTGACGGACGCGTGTGCGTGGTCGGCGAGGCGGGCGGAGGCGGCACGCCGATCCGTGGCGTCACCGTGATCGGCCGCGCGAAGTTCCTCGATGACGGCGCGGACCGGCGCGCCCTGGTCGACCGCTTCCACGCGAAGTATCCCGATCTTTCCAAGTTCTGGGGCGGCCGCGCCATGCCCGCCAACCGCGTGATGTTCACCATCACGCCGGAGCGGGTGAAGAGCTGGGGCTTGAGCTAGGACTCAGCGCGAGAGCAGCACCACGCCCGCCACGATCAGCACCGCGCCCGAGACCACTCGCCAAGACAGCTTCTCCGCCTGGTGCGGAAACAGATAGGCGAGGAGGAGGACGAAGAGCGGCGCCGTGCCCGCGAGGGGGGTGACAATGCTCACGTCGCCGAAGCCGAGGGCGGCAAGCACAAGGAATACGCCGCTGTTCTCAAAGATGCCGCCCAGAGCGAAGTAGCCGAGGCTGCGCCGATCGCAGCGTAGCGAGCCCTGGTTCCCCGTGGCGGCCACGAAGGCGGTGGAGGCGATGAGGGCCGCGGTGATGTTGATGGCGGAATCGAAGAGCGGCCCCGCGTGGCCGAGCCCGAGCTTGCGCACCACCGCCACCGTCCCGAAGCAGGCGGCAGAGAGCAGCGGAAACCCGAGGTGCCGGACCTGGAAGCCCACGTACTTGCCGGAGAGCGAGAGCAGGATTGTCCCTATCACGATCACGAGCGTCCCCGCCACGATGGGCGGGGTGACGCGCTCGCCGAGGAGCAGGATGGCGAGCCCGCTCGCGATGAGGGGAGCCAAGTTGTTCACGGCCGCGGCGACCGAGGCGCCGACTTTGTGGATGGCGAGCACGCGGAAGAGACGGCCGCCCGCCGTGCCGACCACGCCGGAGAAGACGAAATAGGGCACGGCGCGCCAGTTGTAGTCCTGGTACGGCACGACCAGGAGCACGATGGACCAGAGGCCGATCACGCCGACGACGATGTTGATCCAGAAGCCCGCGTAGAAGTTGGAGCGGCGGAGGCCGCGCTGGATGAGCGTGGTGGCCACCGCCGAGCACAGCGCGCTCGACAGCGCCATCGCCTGCGGAGCGCCGACCACTGTCCGGCTCAGCCCACCTCGGCGCGGATGCGATCGTGGAGCTTCGCGAGCTGCTCGGTAATGGCGTCGACGGAGCGCGCGCCCGCCTGGAAGATGGCCGTGGCGTTGAGGGTGGCCCAGCCGAATCCCATGGTCTTGAGGGCGGCGACGCGCGCGAGGACGGCGTCGTGGTTCGCGTAGAAGGTCTTCCCTGCCGCGTCGCGCGGCGGCGGCGCCACCATGCTCTGCAACCCGATGGCGTCGGGATCGCGTCCCGCCTCTTCGGCGTGGCGGCGAATGCTCCCGATGGCCGCGCGCGCGCCGTCGGCATCCTCCACGCGGCTGGCCAGCCAGCCGTCGCCGAGTCGTCCCACGCGTCGATACGCCAGCTCGGAGTTGCCGCCGACCCAAATGGGGAGGCGAGCGCCCTGCGGGGGCTTCGGCTCCATGCTCATGGCCACCGTGCGATAGTGCGCGCTGTCGAAGCTCACCTCCGCGTCGCCCCAGTAGGCGCGCAGGAGCCGGATGGCCTCGTCCATGCGCTCGCCCCGCGTGCGGAAGTCCTCGCCGAGCGCCTCGTACTCCGACTCCTGCCAGCCCACCCCCACGCCCAGGCGCACGCGACCGCCGGAGAGCGTGTCGAGCGTGCTCACCTGCTTGGCCACGAGGGCGGGCTGGCGCTGGGGCAGCACGAGCACCTCGGTGCCGAGGGTGATGCGCGTGGTGACTGCGGCGAGGTAGCCCAGGGCCATGAAGGCCTCGAGGATGGGCATGGCGGGATTGTAGGGGCCCTTCGGACGGCCCTCGATGGGAATGCCCATGACCACGTGATCGAAGATGTCGATGTGGTCGTAGCCGATGCGCTCAATGGCGCGCGCGAGGCGCTGCACGGCCTCCGGTCCCTCGCGATAGGACACGCTCGGAAACTCCACGACCAGCTTCATATTGCTCTCCTCGAAGACGACAGATCCCCTCGCCCCCCTTGGGGGAGAGGGCAGGATGAGGGGGTGGCACGGGCAGCGCAACGATCAGAAGCGAGACGGGACCTCACGAGTGATGCAGCTTAGTCCGGCGGGCAGGAGGAATCAAGGACGGCTATAGTACGGCGGCAGGAGGGTCCACGCTGATGGAAACGAACTTCGTCGATCTGCGGCGTCCCCGGAGCACTGGCGCCATGGCGGTGGGCGCTCTCGCCCTCGGCGCCTTCGCCCTCGGAGCGCTCGCTATCGGCGCGCTCACCATCGGGCGTCTCACCGTGCGAAGGCTGCGCGTGCGCCGCTCGCACCTGCGCGCGGTCCGCATCGACGATCTCGACGTGGGCACGCTCCGGGTCCGGTCGCTCCACACGCCGGAACGGAGCGAACCGGCCGCTCCGTCCCCGTAGCCCGACCGCCGTCGCTCTGTCAATCCACGCCCGTCCACGAGGTGAACTGTGAAGGAATGGATGCGCCCCCGGGGGCATGAGATCGCCGTGCTGTTCAGCCGGCGGAGCCGTGACGCCTACGTCGCCATCGCCGAAGAAGCCGGCGAGACCTATACCTTCACGGATGCGTGGGATCGCCCGCGCACCTGGATCAAAGGCGAGCACGCCTATCTCGCCCCGAACGCGGCGAGCGTGCTGCTCGCCCGCTGCAACCTCAAGCACGACGTGGTGGAGGAGGTGGATCTCACCGCGGATCGCCTCGCCGGCTATCGTGCCCTGCTCGTGCCGAACGCCGCCTACCTGAGCGACGCGACCATCGAGGGGATCGAGCGCTGGCTCGGTGGCGATCGGCGCCTCATGGTGACGGGCAAGACGAATCTCCCGCCGCGCTTGCTCGGGCTCACATCGTTCGCGCGGTTGCCCGTGAGCGGCTACACGGGCTGGCGCTGGCTGCCGGGCTCACCCTTCGCCAGCGACGCGTGGGAGCCGCTCTACGTGAGCGGGTATACGGGGCACCCCGCGCACCGGATCGAGCCGGCGCCGGGCAGCCGGGTGCTGGCCGAGCTGGTCGAGCTCACCGGCGATCTCACGAACGCGCACTCGGCCACGGCGACGCCGCGCGGCCCCGCCATCGTGCTCACCGAACGAACGGCGTACGTGGCGAACCAGGTGCTGGAGCTGATCGGCGGCATGCTCCAGGCGCATCTGAACGTGGAAGCGGTGCGCCACTGGGCCAATCCCACGCACTGGGGCGACACGCTGCTCTTCTTCCTGCGCCGCCTCCTCCTCGAGATCGGCCTGGGCCCGCTGTGGCAGACGCGCCTTCGATCCTTCGGCGCCTACGACGGCGTCCTCTCCTTCCGGCACGACGTCCACGGCATGCTCGATTTCACCTTCCTCGACTATCAGATCGAGAATCTCATCCCTGCCACCTACGACATCGAGGACCCCACCTTCTCCACCAACATCAGCGAGGCCATGGCCCGCGAGTGGGTGGAGCGGACGAGCCACCACAGCTTCATCGAGCCCGCGCTGCACAACGACAGCTCCATCGGCGATCCGCCCACGGCCATCCACGGCCGCGGGCTCTACGAGCACGTGCGGAACGCCTCGCGCAACCTGGAATTCCCCGTCGACACGTGCGGGCGTCACGCGGGCGGGCACATGCATCCCGAGACGATCGACGCCATGGACTATCTCTACGCCCACGACGAGCGCATCCTCGGGCTCTGCACGTTCTGCTACTACCACATGGTCGAGTACGGCGTGCGCGACCCGCAGGTCATGTCGGGCATCAGCGGACGGCCGCTGACCTATGTCACCGACGCGCGGCGGACCATCGCTACCCCGGGGATCTGGTTTCCCTTCCACCCCGTGGTCACCACCTCCGCGGAATGGCGGCCCCTCCGCGGCTGGGACCGCACCCACGAGTTCGACGCGGCGCCGGAACTGGTGGAGACGATTTACGGCGGCCATAGCGCCCGCGTGAGCGGCGTGGACGATCATCTGGAGAATGGCGTCTACAGCTTCCAGTACCATCCGGAGCTGGCCCGCGATCCCTCTCTCAACAACGGCCTGGGCACCCTCGACTACGTCCGTTACGCCATCAACCTGGCCGAGCGGAGCCGGCTCTGGATCGCCTCCCAGCGCGATCTCTACCAGCGCATGGCCGACTACGAGGCCCTCGTCTTCCGTCTGCGCGACGGCGGCCGCGAGGTGACGGTGGAGAATCCGAGCGACCGCCCCATCACCGGCATGGTGATGGAGCAGCGGCTTCCCTTCGGCAGCGTGTGGGAGGGCGGCGAGGAGCTGGTCCACGTGGCGAACGGCGCCTTCGTCACCCTGCCGCCGCTCGTGCCCGGCGCGAAGGTGACGCTGCGCTTCACGCCGGATACCGTGGAGGCGCCGATCATCCGCCAGCCCAGCACCAAGGGGCTCGTCGTGGTCGATGCCCGCCACCTGCCGGCGAGCGGCGAGACGCGGATCGTGGTCAGCGTGTGTCGCGCCCAGCCGCTCTCCGTCGAGGGCGTGGACCCCGACGGCGTCTACCGGGTGGAGATCGAGGGGGGGCCGGCGCGGCACCTGATCCCGCGCC
>Ga0081540_1004165_pt1 | contig 11131 bp, 10 predicted proteins | sample TabmetS2T1R1_FD_71024 | JGI IMG/M metagenome (GOLD analysis project Ga0081540, IMG submission 71024) | Tabebuia heterophylla rhizosphere microbial communities from the University of Puerto Rico - S2T1R1 | ecosystem: Host-associated > Plants > Roots > Rhizosphere ...
TGGCAGCTCGCCGAGCTCGATCACGACACCGCCCACAAGATCGGCGAAGAAGTCGGGCTTTCGAGCCGCGCCGATGCCTGGGTCGCCAAGGCCAAGGCGCTCACCGCGGAAGCGGAATAATTCGACGCTCTCGACGCGGCCGGGTCTCCCGGCCGCTGCTTGGTTTTCTCCCCTGACGCATTACCTGCGACGGATGCCGGCGAGGTTTTTGGGCGCGCCGCATTCCCTGACAGGCAAGAAGGACGTTCAACGATGGCTACGATCACCGCTGCGATGGTCAAGGATCTGCGCGAGTCGACTGGCGCGGGCATGATGGACTGCAAGACCGCGCTCACCGAGACCGCCGGCGACATCACGGCGGCCCAGGACTGGTTGCGCAAGAAGGGCCTCTCCAAGGCGGCGAAGAAGGCCGGCCGCGTCGCGGCCGAAGGCCTGATCGGCGCCCTGACCAAGGGCGCCAAGGGCGTCGTGGTCGAGGTCAACTCCGAGACCGACTTCGTGGCCCGCAACGGCCAGTTCCAGGGTCTCGTGAAGATGATCGCGCAGGTCGCGCTCGACGTCGGCGCCGATGTCGAGAAGATCAAGGCTGCCAAGGTCGGCAGCGTCACCGTGGAAACCGCTATTTCCGACGCCATCGCCACCATCGGCGAGAACATGTCGCTGCGCCGCGCCGCAACGCTCGAAGTCGGGCAGGGCGTGGTGTCGAGCTATGTCCACGGTGCCGTCATCGACGGCGCCGGCAAGATGGGCGTGCTCGTTGCGCTGGAATCGGCCGGCAAGGCCGATGAGCTTGCGGCGCTCGGCCGCCAGCTTGCGATGCACGTCGCCGCCGCCAATCCGCAGGCGCTGGATCCGGCCGGCCTCGATCCGGAACTGGTGAAGCGCGAAAAGGACGTGCTGGCCGACAAGTATCGCCAGCAGGGCAAGCCGGCCAACGTGATCGAGAAGATCGTCGAGTCCGGCCTGAAGACCTACTACAAGGAAGTCTGCCTGCTCGAGCAGGCCTTCATCCATGACACCGGCAAGTCGGTGGCACAGGCGGTGAAGGAAGCTGAGGGCAAGGTCGGCGCGCCTGTGAAGATTGCCGGCTTTGTGCGCTATGCTCTGGGCGAGGGAATCGAAAAGCAGGAATCCGATTTCGCGGCCGAAGTCGCGGCAGCCAGCGGCAAGAAGTAACCGCCGGCCGGCGCTTTCCCGGCGCAGCTGCGCCGGGAGGCGGACCTGCGGGAGAAGAAAGCGAAACGCCAATGGCTGAGCCGGTCTATCGTCGCGTTGTGGTCAAGCTCTCCGGCGAGTATCTCGCAGGCCCGAACGCCTTCGGCATCGACCAGCCGACCGTGGACCGGATCGCCGGCGAGATCATCGCGGCGCAAAAGCTCGGGGCGGAAGTTGCCGTGGTGGTGGGCGGCGGCAATATCGTCCGCGGCGTGGAGGTCTCCTCGCGCGGCGTGTCGCGCCCCACGGGCGATACCATGGGCATGCTGGCGACGATGATGAACTGCCTTGCGCTGGAGGCCGCCATCGAGCGCAAGGGCACACCGGCACGGACGCTGTCGGCCTTCGTCATGCCGGAGATTTCCGAGCTGTTTACCCGCGCTGCAGCGCACAAATATCTCGCCGAAGGCAAGATCGTGCTGCTCGGCGGCGGCACCGGCAACCCCTTCTTCACCACCGACACCACCGCCGTGCTCAGGGCGGCTGAAATCGGCGCCCATGCCGTGCTCAAGGCCACCAATGTCGACGGCGTCTACAGCGCCGATCCCAAAAAGGACCCCTCCGCCAAGCGTTTTGACCGCCTGAGCCACTCACAGGCGATTGAAGGCGGCTACAAGGTCATGGATGCGACCGCATTCGCGCTTGCCCGCGAGACGTCGCTGCCTATCATCGTATTCTCGATCGCCGAACCGGGTTCGATTGGTGCCATTTTGCGTGGCGCCGGCCACGGCACGATCGTCGCCGGCTGACCGGCGTTTGCCGTTAAAACCCGCAATGGGCGACGGCGAATTCTGAGGAAAGGGAGAGGGTTATGCCCACACCTGGTTTCGACATCAACGAAGTGAAGCGCCGCATGCAAGGCGCCACCCAGTCACTCAAGCATGAGCTCGGCGGCCTGCGCACCGGCCGCGCAGCGTCCTCAATGCTGGAGCCGGTCCAGGTCGACGCCTATGGCAGTCACATGCCGCTGAACCAGGTCGCCACCATCAGCGTGCCGGAACCGCGCCTGCTTTCCGTGCAGGTCTGGGACAAGTCGCTGGTCAAGGCTGTCGAAAAAGCGATTGTAGATTCAAATCTTGGTTTGACGCCGGCGACGGAAGGCCAGGTGCTGCGCCTGCGCGTCCCCGAGCTCAATGCCGACCGCCGCAAGGAGCTGGTGAAGGTTGCGCACAAATACGCCGAGGCTGCGCGTGTCGCAGTTCGCCATGTCCGGCGCGATGGGCTCGACATCGTCAAGAAGCTCGAGAAGAGCCACGAAATCTCCGAGGATGACCAGGAACGCCTTTCCCATGACGTGCAGAAGGCGACCGACGGCTCGATTGCCGAGATCGATGCGCTGCTCGCGGCTAAGGAAAAGGAAATCCTCACGGTTTAGGTAGTGACGATGACGAATGCCGCCCCCGCAACCGATGGACCGGATCGCTCCGGCTATCCCCTCCATGTCGCAATCATCATGGACGGCAATGGGCGCTGGGCGGCCGCGCGCGGTCTGCCGCGCGCGGAAGGCCATCGCCGCGGCGTTGAGGCGCTGCGGCGCGTGGTGCGCGCGGCACATGAACTCGGCATCGTCTATCTGACGATCTTTTCCTTCAGCTCGGAGAACTGGTCGCGGCCCGCCACCGAGATCGGCGATCTCTTCGGCCTGCTTCGCCGCTTCATCCGCAATGACCTCGCCACGCTGCATCGTGACGGTGTGCGGGTGAGGGTGATCGGCGAGCGTGAGGGGCTGGAGAGCGACATCTGCGCGCTGTTGAACGAGGCCGAGGAACTGACGCGCGACAACACCAAGCTCAATCTGATCGTCGCCTTCAACTACGGCTCGCGCCAGGAAATCGCCAGCGCAGCGCAGCAGCTGGCGCGTGAGGTCGCGGAAGGCAAGCGCGATCCCGCATCGATCGACGCGGATGCGCTTGGCCAGTATCTCGATGCGCCCGACATTCCCGATCCCGACCTGATCATCCGTACCAGCGGCGAGCAGCGGCTCTCGAACTTCCTGATGTGGCAGGCGGCCTACAGCGAACTCGTGTTCGTGCCGATCCATTGGCCCGATTTCGACAAGGATGCACTGGAAAGCGCCATCGCCGAGTACGCCAGACGCGAGCGTCGCTTCGGCGGTCTGGTTGCGAAAACCGGATCGTGACCGAACGCGAAGCCGCGCCCGCGGCACCGGCCGAGCAGGGGTCGAGCAATCTTCTGATGCGGGTGCTTGCCACCGCCGTGCTGGCGCCGCTTGCTATTGCAATCGCCTGGTTTGGCGGATGGCTGTGGGTGCTGCTGGTGATGTCAGCCACCATCGGCCTCTATGTGGAATGGCTTCTGGTCGTGGGCCTTGCGCGCGAATGGCGCGCGGTTGTGCCTGGCGTTGCTGGTTTGCTGATTGCCGGAATTTGCCTGATCGCAGGACGGCTCGACGGCGCTTTGATCGCGCTCGGAATAGGCCTCCTCGCCGTTGCATTGCTTTCGCCGGAGCGCCGCCACTGGTCTGCGGCCGGATTCCTCTACGCCGCAGCGGCGGAGGTGGCCTCGGTGCTGGTTCGCCAGGACCCCGTCTACGGCTTCGCGGCGCTGTTCTTTGTCCTGCTGGTGGTTTGGGCGGCCGATATCGGCGGCTATTTTGCCGGCCGTGGCATCGGCGGCCCAAAACTCTGGCCAAGAGTGAGCCCCAAAAAGACCTGGGCGGGCGCCATTGGCGGCTTTTCGGGGAGTCTTGCCGTGGCGGGGGTATTTGCTGCCGCCGCCGGCGGCGGAAAGACCGGGCCGCTGCTGGCCCTGGCGGCATTTCTGTCTGTGATTTCCCAACTTGGCGATCTCTTCGAATCCGCGGTAAAGCGGCGTTTCGGCGTCAAGGATTCGAGCCACATCATTCCCGGCCATGGCGGGCTCCTGGATCGCCTGGACGGACTAGTCGCGGCGATTGTGGCGGCGGCGATTTTGGGTTTCCTGCGCGGTGGCGCCGATGGCGTTGGCCGCGGTCTTATGGTTTGGTGAGGCTATGAGCGCTGTTCCATTGCGTAATAACAAGGCCGCCGCTTCCGCCCCGCGCAGCGTGACGGTGCTGGGCGCCACCGGCTCGATCGGCGACAGCACGATGGACCTGCTCCGCGGCGCGCGCGATCGCTATCGCGTCGAGGCGCTGACCGCCAACGGCAATGTGGAAGCGCTCGCCAAGCTCGCAAAGGAATTCGGCGCGCGCTTCGCCGCGGTGGCCGACCCGGCGCGGCTCGGCGAATTGAAGGATGCGCTGGCCGGCACTCGTACCGAATGCGGGGCAGGCGAGAGCGCCATCATCGAGGCGGCCGCGCGTCCGGCCGACTGGGTGATGGCTGCCGTCAGCGGCGCGGCCGGATTGAAGCCTGCGCTGGCCGCCGTCGATCGCGGCGCAGCCGTTGCACTGGCCAACAAGGAATGCCTGGTTTGTGCCGGTGATTTTTTCATGCAGCGCGCGGCCAAGGCCGGCGCCTGCATCCTGCCGGCGGATTCCGAGCACAACGCGCTGTTCCAGGCGCTCTCTTCCGGAAATCGTGAAGAGCTGGTGCGCGTCATCATCACCGCATCCGGCGGTCCATTCCGCACCTGGGCTCCCGCCGACATCGAGCAGGCGACGCTCGAGCAGGCGCTGAAGCATCCGAACTGGAGCATGGGTCAGAAGATCACGATCGATTCCGCATCGATGATGAACAAGGGGCTCGAGGTGATCGAGGCCTCCTATCTGTTCGCGCTGACGCCCGACGAGATCGACGTGCTGGTGCACCCGCAGTCGATCATCCACGGCATGGTGGAATTCTCCGACCGCTCCGTCGTCGCGCAACTCGGCACGCCGGACATGCGCATTCCCATTGCGCACTGCCTTGGGTGGCCGGACCGCATCGTCGGGCCGTCGGCCAGACTCGATCTGGCCAAAATCGGCCAGCTCACCTTTGAAGCACCCGATTTTGAACGGTTCCCGGCATTGCGGCTGGCCTATGAAGCGCTACGTACGGGACGTGGTGCAACCACCGTCTACAACGCCGCCAACGAGACCGCCGTCGCCGCATTTGTCGCAGGCAAGATTCGATTCGGCGGCATCGCGCGCCTCGTCGAGGCCACGCTGAACGACTGGATTCGCACCGGGAATCGCGCGCCGCTGACGTCGGCGGACGATGCGATTGCCATTGACCATACCGCGAGAAATAAGGCCGCCTCCCTATTGCCTCAAATTGCCTTAAAGGCATCCTAGAGCGTTGGGGACGGGGCCTCTGGCCCTCGTTGAGGGGAACTTGATGTCTGATCTTTTTCTTAACAGCTTCAATACGTTGAGCCATGGGCTCATCGGCTACATCATCCCCTTCTTGTTCGTGCTCACGATTGTCGTGTTCTTCCACGAGCTTGGCCATTTCCTGGTCGCGCGCTGGGCCGGCGTGAGGGTGCTGACGTTCTCGCTGGGCTTTGGCCCGGAACTGTTCGGTTTCAACGACCGCCACGGCACGCGCTGGAAGGTCTCGGCCATTCCGCTCGGCGGCTATGTGAAATTCTTCGGCGATGACACCGAGGCCTCGACGCCCTCGAGTGAAGCGCTCGCCAAAATGACGGCTGAAGAGCGCGAGGGAAGCTTCCATCACAAGAAGGTCGGACCGCGCGCGGCCATCGTTGCCGCAGGTCCGTTCGCGAATTTCCTGCTCGCGATCGTAATTTTCACCTGCCTGTTCACGTTCTTCGGCAAGCCAAGCACGAGCGCGCGCGTCGACAAGGTCGAGGCGGGCAGCGCGGCGGCCGCGGCCGGCTTCCAGCCCGGCGACGTCGTGACCGCGATCGACGGCAAGTCCATCGCGAGCTTCATGGATATGCAGCGCTATGTCAGCATGCGTGCCGGCGAGAAGCTGACATTCACGATCAAGCGCGGCGATGGCAGCGTTCAACTGGTCGGAACGCCGCAACTGCGCGAGACCAAGGATCCGTTCGGCAATGTGCACAAGACCGGCGTTCTCGGACTGACGCGCGAGACTTCGGCGGGTGAGGCCACGACCGAGCGGGTGGATCCGGCAACCGCGCTTTGGCTCGGCGTCAAGGAGACCTGGTTCGTCATCGACCAGACCCTGTCCTACGTCGCCAACATCTTCCGCGGCCGGGCCAGCGCCGACCAGATCGGCGGTCCGATTCGAATCGCCCAGATCTCCGGTCAGGTCGCAACGCTCGGAATCATCCCGCTGCTGCATCTGGCGGCCGTGCTTTCGATCTCCATCGGGCTGTTGAACCTGTTTCCCGTCCCCTTGCTGGATGGTGGCCACCTTTTGTTCTATGCGGCCGAGGTGGTTCGGGGCCGGCCGCTGTCGGACCGGGCGCAGGAATATGGCTTCCGCGTCGGCCTGGTTTTGGTCCTGATGTTGATGGTTTTCGCTTTTTACAACGATTTCCATCAGGTTCCGTGGCTCAGAAATCTGTTCGGGTGAAGCTACGGCGCCCGACTCAGCAAGACGAGGCTTTTTTGTGACGTTGCCATTGGGCAACGCGTTGGAATGAAAATGGAATCGTGCTGCCCCTGAGCGTTTGCCCCCCCGGCAAAATTAGTTAAAAGCAGCATGACAGTTGGGGATTCTACCGGTCCCTGGGGGGTCGTGGGGCTGGTACTGGAATGACGAGGGCGCGCCGCGCATGAAGTTTGGAATGCGAATTCGGGGGGGCTTGCTGGCCGCCCTGGTCATGTTCGCCGTGCCGGTTGCCGCCACGCTGACGACGCTTGTCTCGTCGCCGGCGGCCGCCCAAACGGTGAGCTCGATCGCTGTTGAAGGTAATCGCCGCGTCGAAGTCGAAACCATTCGCTCCTATTTCCGCCCCGGTCCCGGCGGCCGTCTCGGCCAGGCCCAGATCGACGACGGCCTCAAGGCGCTGATCGAAACCGGCCTGTTCCAGGACGTCCGCATCAGGGAACAACGGGGCCAGATCATCGTCACCGTGGTGGAAAACCCGGTGATCGGCCGCATTGCCTTCGAGGGTAACAAGAAGGTCAAGGACGAGCAGCTCTCGGCCGAAATCCAGTCCAAGCCGCGTGGAACCTTCTCGCGCCCGGTGGTGCAGTCGGACGCGCAGCGCATCGCCGAAATCTACCGCCGCTCCGGCCGCTATGACGTTCGCGTCAACCCGGAAATCATCGAGCAGCCGAACAACCGCGTCGACCTCATCTTCACCATCACCGAGGGCTCCAAGACCGGTGTGCGGTCGATCGACTTCGTCGGCAACGTCGCCTATTCGTCCTATCGCCTGCGCGACATCATCAAGACGCGCGAATCGAATCTCCTGAGCTTCCTCGGCGGCGCCGATACCTACGATCCGGACCGCGTCGAGGCGGACCGCGACCTGATTCGCCGCTTCTACCTGAAGAACGGTTATGCCGACGTGCAGGTGATTGCCGCGCTGACCGAATACGATCCGGAGAAGAAGGGCTTTCTGGTCACCTTCAAGATCGAGGAAGGCCAGCAGTATCGCGTCGCTTCGGTCAACTACGTCTCCTCGATTGCGAATTTTGACGCCAATGTGCTGCGCACCTATTCGCGCGTCAGCGTCGGCGGCACCTACAACGCCGAGGCGCTGGAGAAGTCGATCGAGGAAATGCAGATCGAGGCCTCGCGCCGAGGCTACGCCTTCGCAGTGGTGCGCCCGCGCGGCGACCGCAATTTCGAGGCGCACACCGTCTCTATCACCTTCGCCGTCGACGAGGGCCCGCGCACCTATATCGAGCGGATCAACATCCGCGGCAACACGCGCACCCGCGACTACGTGATTCGCCGCGAGTTCGATCTCTCCGAGGGCGACGCCTACAACCGCGCGCTGGTCGACCGCGCCGAGCGTCGGCTGAAGAACCTCGACTTCTTCAAGACCGTGAAGGTCGTGACCGAGCCCGGCTCGTCGAGCGACCGCGTGATCCTGATCGTCGATCTCGAAGAGAAATCCACTGGCGACTTCTCGGTCTCGGGCGGCTATTCCACCACCGACGGCGCGCTTGCCGAGGTCAGCATCTCCGAGCGCAACTTCCTCGGCCGGGGCCTGTTTGCCAAGGCGTCGGTGACGTACGGCCAGTACGCGCGCGGCTATTCGCTGTCGTTCGTCGAGCCTTATCTGCTCGACTACCGGGTGGCACTCGGTCTCGACCTGTACCAGCGCCAGCAGCTTGCCAACAGCTACATCTCGTACGGCACCAAGACGTTCGGCTTCAGCCCGCGCCTCGGCTTCAGCCTGCGCGAGGATCTGTCGCTGCAGTTGCGCTATTCGATCTATCAGCAGGAAATCCAGCTGCCGGACGCGCTGCGGAACTGTAACAACATTATCGGCGGCAACGGGATCCTCGCTTTCAATCCGACACCCTCCTTCGCCAACCTGAATGGCTACCCGAACGGTTCGACCCAATTCGGCGCCACCGATACATCTGGCATTGGCCTGTGGTGCTACAGCGATGGCGAAGCTTCGCTGCCGGTGCGCAAGGAGCTGCAGAGTGGCAAGATCCTGACCTCGGCGCTCGGGTACTCGCTGAACTACAACACGCTCGACAACAACAAGAACCCGACCGACGGCCTGCTGGTCGACTTCCGCCAGGATTTCGCCGGCGTCGGCGGCGACGTCACCTATCTGAAGAGCGCGGCCGACCTGAAATACTACACGCCGCTGGTCTCCGACATCGTCGGGCTCATCCATCTGCAGGGCGGCTTGCTGACCAAGCTGGGCCAGGACCTGCGCATGCTCGATCACTTCCAGATGGGCCCGAATCTCGTGCGCGGCTTTGCGCCGAACGGCATCGGTCCACGCGCGCTCAATCCCTTTGGCTCGATGGACGCACTTGGCGGCACCCAATACTGGGGCGCATCGTTCGAATTGCAGATGCCGTTCTGGTTCCTGCCCAAGGAAGTCGGCTTGAAGGGCTCGGTCTACGCCGATGCCGGCGGCCTGTATAACTATCAGGGGCCAACCACCTGGGCCTTTACCGGCGAAACCACGACGCCGAGGAACTCGAACTGCGCGCCGCCGACCGTCTCGCCGGCTTATGCGGGCACCTGTACGGGGCTGGTCTATGACGACAACCGGGTCGTGCGCACCTCGGTCGGTGTCGGTCTAATCTGGGCCTCGCCATTCGGTCCGCTGCGCTTCGACTATGCCGTGCCGCTGACCAAGGGTGCATATGACCGCGTCCAGGAGTTCAAGTTCGGCGGCGGTACGTCTTTCTAAGGGGACTTGGGTGTGATTGGGTACGCCTCGTGCAAGCGGGCGTACCTCAAACCGCGGCCGGGAGGCGGCTTTAGTGCCCCGGCAGCGGGGTTCTGGTGCGGTCATTTGCGGGACCGCGACGGGTATTATGGCACAGCCGACATTCTTCCAGAAACCTTCTCCGACGACGCTTGCAGATGTCGCAGCGCTGGCGAAGGCCACGCTTGCCGATCTCTCGCGCGGCGGCATCGAGATCAGGGGTTTGGCCTCGCTCGACGAGGCCGGGCCAAGGCACCTGACGTTCTTCGACAACCTCAAATATGCCGACCAGCTCGCGGCTACCTGTGCCGGCGCCTGCCTCGTCAGCGACCGCTTTGCGGCGCGGGTGCCGGCGCATGTCGCAGTGCTGAAGGCAGCCCAGCCGTTCCGCGCCTTCGTCAGGATCGCACGGGAATGGCATGGCGATGCGCTGCGCCCGCAATCCTGGGTCGGCAATGACGGCATCGCACCCTCGGCGATCATCGATCCCGCGGCACGCCTGGAAGACGGCGTGGTGGTCGATCCGCTGGCGGTGATCGGGCCCGGCGTCGAGATCGGTGCAGGCACCGTGATCGGCTCGGCGGCGGTGATCGGACCAGGCGTGAAGATCGGCCGCGACTGCAATGTCGGCGCCCACACGGCCATCCAGGCCGCCCTGATCGGCAACAACGTGCTTATCCATTCCAACTGCAGCATCGGCCAGGACGGCTATGGCTTCGTGTTTTTCGGGCCCGAAGGGCATCTGAAGGTGCCGCAGACCGGCCGCGTCCTGATCCAGAACGATGTCGAGGTCGGCGCCGGCACCACCATCGACCGCGGCAGCCTGCGCGACACCGTGATCGGCGAGGGCACCAAAATCGACAATCAGGTTCAGATCGGCCACAATGTGACCATCGGCAGGCACTGCCTGCTGGCGGCCCAGATCGGACTCGCCGGCAGCCTGACGATTGGCGACAACGTGGCGCTTGGCGCCAAAGTGGGGATCAACAACCACCTGAAGATCGGTGACGGGGCCCAGGTCACGGCGATGAGTGCGGTGAAGGACGACATTCCCCCCAACGGGCGTTGGGGCGGTCATTTCGCCAAGCCGACCAAGCAGTGGTTCCGGGAAATCCTGGCCGTCGAGCGCCTGGTGCGCGACGGCTCGGCCGATCCGAAGGGCGAGGGGCAGGAGTGATGGAGGAATCGCCGGTCAGGTTCGATGTCGTTAGTATCGACGACATCCTGAAAACACTGCCGCACCGCTATCCGATGCTTTTGATCGACCGGGTGATCAACATCCGGGCCGATTACAGCGGTATCGGCATCAAGAATGTGACCTTCAACGAGCCGTGCTTCCTCGGCCATTTCCCCGAGCGGCCGGTGTATCCCGGCGTGATGATGATCGAGGCGATGGCGCAGACCGCCGGCGTGATCGGCATCAAGTCGGTGACCGGCACCGAGAAGCCACGCGCGGTCTATTTTCTCACCATCGACAAATGCAAGTTCCGCAAACCCGTGAGTCCCGGCGAAACCATCGAGTATCACATGCGCTCGATCGGGCGGCGCAAGACGATGTGGTGGTTCCATGGCGATGCCAAGGTCAACGGACAGGTCGTGGCGGAAGCCGACGTCGGCGCGATGCTGACCGACTGACGAACATGAAGAAGATCGACCCGACCGCGCGTATCGAGGATGGCGCCGTGATCGGCGACGGCACCACGATCGG
>Ga0081540_1004166_pt1 | contig 11130 bp, 12 predicted proteins | sample TabmetS2T1R1_FD_71024 | JGI IMG/M metagenome (GOLD analysis project Ga0081540, IMG submission 71024) | Tabebuia heterophylla rhizosphere microbial communities from the University of Puerto Rico - S2T1R1 | ecosystem: Host-associated > Plants > Roots > Rhizosphere ...
CATGGGTGGCCACATTTGTGGTGCTGATATCAGCCATCAGGAGCATTTCCGGCGACGACGATCGCAGTCCTTACGGCCGCGCCGACAGGAATTCGGCGACGCCGGCCTTGTAGACCTTGTCGCCGACCGCGCGCATGTGATCGCGGTTCGGGATATTCAGCACTTTCGAGCCGGGGATGATTTCGCCGAGTGCGGACGCCGAGCCCGCAACCTCGTCCGTGGTGCCAACGGCGATCAGCGTCGGCACGGAAATGCGCGCCGCCTCCTCGCGCGTCATCAGCCGGCGTGAGCCGCGAAGACAAGCCGCGAGCGCGCGACGGTCGGAGCGGGTTTGATCCGCAAACGCACGAAAGGTGCGGCCGACGGGATCGGTGACGTCGTCGAGCGACGGCGCTTCCAGCGCCTTGGCGACGTTTTCCCCGGGCCCGCCCCCGGTGATCATGCCGATGCCAATGCCGCCGAGGATGATCGAACGCAACCGCTCTGGCTGCTCCAGCGCCAGCACCGCGGTCATGCGCGAACCCAGCGAATAGCCCATAATATCGGCGCGGGCGATATCGAGATGATCCATCAGCGCGAACACGTCGCTCGCCATGATGGCGATTTCATATTGTGCGGAATCGTAGAGCTTCGCCGAGTCGCCATGGCCGCGATTGTCGAGCGCAATGACGCGGCGGCCAAGCCGCTTCAGCTCCGACACCCAGCCGGGATAGACCCAGTTGACGTTCTTGGTGGAGGCAAAGCCGTGCACCAAGAGGATCGGCTCGCCCTCGCCTTCGTCGAGATAGGCAATCTGGACATCGCCGTGATGAAAACTCGGCATCGGCAATTCCGTGCTTAAAGGAAAGATCAGGCGCGGACGAAAAATCCGCCAAGAGCTCTAGATTCATTTGACGCGTTTTCTTCACGCGAACCGGTGTCCGCTTCGCTTGAAAACGCTCTAACCGGCGGCGGGGACGCCAGCTGAACTTCCTGCGCGGCGGCCAGCCGGTGCGCCTTTCGCGCCTTCTTGCGGCGCAGCCAGGCATAGGTCAACCGCTCCGTCGTCGCCTTGATCGAGCACAGGAAGGCAAGCAACGCCATCGCCATGCTGAAGATCCAGCTCGCCAGTGTCCACAGCCAGGTCACGCCGAGCAGGGCACTGCGGCCAAGCACTTTCAGGATGGCGCGGGTCTGGCCGCCCTTCCTTTCCGCGAGCCGCGCGGCGCGTGCCACCTCCTTCGGGTTTTCGGCGATCTTCAGCGCGTCCTGCGCGGCCTTGATGCCGGCCTTCTCGCCGACGCGGCCGACGTCCTTGGCCAGCCGCACCAGCGCGCCGGCCTTCTCGGCGCGGAACGCAGCTTTCATGGCGCTGATGGTCTCGCCGGGGCGCAGCACCGAGCCGGAGGCAACCGCCTTCTGCAACACCGGCGCATCGACGACTTCGCGCGCGGAGCGGCCGGCAAATTGCACAAGGCCTTCGCTGAGGCGCCCGACCTTGCGCGTGTCCTTGACCAGCGTGAGACCGGCGCGCAGCGGCGCGGCACCGCCGACCGACACATAAGTGGCCGCAGTCACTACGAGACCCGCGGTGGCGAGTCCAAGGATGAGATGATCGGTCTCCTCACCCATCGCGAGATGCTTGCCCTCGCGAACGACATCGCGGATGTCGCCGAACACGAAGAGGTCGCCGGCCACCGTGCCGGACAGGCTCGCGACATCGTCGGCATTGCCGGTGACGAGCCCGGTCGCAAAGCGCTTTGCGAATTGCGCGCCGGAATTGTCTTCGGTTACCGCATCGCTCACCCGCTTCGACAGCTCCTCGCCGAGGGTGATGTTGTTGTCGCGCGCAAGTTCGGCAAAGCTGCCGGCGAGATCGGCGTCGCCCGAAGCGAGTGCGGCCTCGATATTGGCGTGGATCAGGCCGGGGTTGTTTCGCAGGGCAGAACTGACCTGCAGGCCGGAAAACTCGGCCGGGTCGTCCTGCGCCGCCAGTACTGCCCAGGCATCGCTGGCATGCGGCCATAGCACGGCCGCCATGACCGCACTGACCGCCATGCCTGCCACTGCCAGACTGAGCCTTGCTAGATTGGGCTTTGCCCGTTTCATTGCGGAAAAACCGGTCCTTCTGCTGCCCTCAAGATGGTATGCCAATTTCCTGACACAACTGCCCCGACGAAAGAAGGGCTTTCCGGGGACGACAAGATTGTGTCGAATTTGCATGAGCAGATGAGCCGTTGGGGCATCTAGGAATCATCGGTTCCCCTCAGTATGGTGCGCAGCAAAATTCGTATTGCTGCTGCTTTTTGATTGCGTCTGCGTCAAATTACTACTTGGGGTGAACAAGTTATGGCCGACCACGTCGTTCCGCACTTCCACAACGATGCCGGCGTTCCGGTGATCGAGATCGGATCGCAGGAATTTATGTGCGTCGGCGCCAACCCGCCGTTCGACCATCCGCATGTGTTTCTCGATCTCGGCAACGATAACGAGATCATCTGCCCCTATTGCTCGACGCTGTTCCGCTTTGCCGCCGACCTCAAGGCGGGCGAGGCCCGGCCGCCGGAGTGCGTGCTAAAGGACAAGGTCGCCTGATCCCTCCGTGGCGGTATCGCGCACCATCTTCGTGGCTGGTGCCGGCATCGGGGGACTGACGGCCTCGCTGGCGCTGGCCAAAAAAGGCTTTCGCGCCGTCGTGCTGGAGAAGGCCGAAAAGCTGGAAGAGACCGGCGCCGGCCTGCAGCTCTCCCCCAATGCCAGCCGCATCCTGGTCGAACTCGGCGTCGAGCCACGGCTCGCCGGGCGCGCGGTGGTTCCGGAGTCCATCATCATCATGAGTGCGCGCGCCGGCGGCGAGATCTGCCGCCTGCCGCTTGGCGAGGCCGCAACGTTCCGCGCCGGTGCGCCCTATTGGGTGGTGCATCGCGCCGATCTGCAGGCCGCACTGCTGGCGCAGGTCGAAGTGACGCCGGATGTCGAACTGCGGCTCGGCTGCCAGTTCGAGGATGTGGCGAAACACGCGCGCGGGCTCACCATCGTGCAGCGCCAGGGGCTGACACGGCATCAGGACGTCGCCAACGCCCTGATCGGCGCCGACGGCATCTGGTCGTCGGTGCGGCATCATCTGTTTCCGGAAGTGCAGCCGCAGTTTTCCGGGCTGATCGCCTGGCGCGGCACGCTGGCGGCAACCGCCTTGCCGCGCGAACACACCTTGCCCCGCGTGCAGCTCTGGATGGGGCCGAACGCGCATCTCGTCGCCTACCCCATCTCGGGCGGACGGCAGATCAACGTGGTGGCGATTGTCGCTGGCACTTGGAACCGACCGGGCTGGAGCGCGCCGGGCGAAACCAACGAGATCAAGGAGTTCTTTGCTTCCGCCAGCTGGCCCGCCACCGCGCGGATGCTGGCCAGCGCGGTGGACGAATGGAAGCGCTGGGCGCTGTTCACCGTGCCCGAGGACGGCGAATGGCATGAAGGCCAGATCGCGCTGCTCGGCGATGCCGCGCATGCAATGCTGCCCTTTGCAGCGCAAGGCGCGGGCATGGCAATCGAGGACGCCGCGGTGCTGGCGAAATGTTTGAACGAAGGCGGACATGACGCCGCGGGCATCGCGGCAGCTCTGAAGAAATATGCGCGTCAGCGCCGCGGCCGCGTCACCAGCATGCAGCGGCTGGCGCGGCGCCAGGGCCGCATCTATCGCATGACCGGCCCGATGGCGGCGGCGCGCGATCTCTTCATTCGCACCATGGGCGGCAAGCGCATGCTGTCGCGGCAGGACTGGATCTACGACTGGCGGATTTCTTGAGCCGACAAAACACTTCGTCATGCCCGGGCAAACGCGCGAAGCGCGTCTTCGCGCCAGATGACCCGGCATCCACGACTTACTTGCTAATTGAAAAGACGTGGATGGCTGGGACAAGCCCGGCCATGACGAGAACTCAGTACACCGACCGCCCCGCCCGCGACGGCGGCGCGGGCTTGGCGGAAGGCGGCGCCACCGGCATCGCCTCGCCCGGCAGCGTCTCGCGACAGCGGCTCTTCTGCCAGGCCTGCTCGGCAAGCTTCGCCTGGCCGCGCACCGCGAGATACTCGTTGCGATAGGCGACCTCCGCCACAACCGCGCCGCCCACCCCGGTCTCCGCCTTCGCCATCAGCCCCTGTAATTCGGCCGAGCGAGCGGCCAGCCTCTTGCGCTCCGGTTCGAGCTGCTTGCAGTCATAGAGGTCGTATTTGGCGGGGTCGGCAAAGGCCAGACTCACGCTTTCGCTCATGTCGGCACAACCCGGCAGCGACAGCGCAAGCGCCAGTGCCGCTGCGGCGCGAACGCGCGGCGAGGGCAGGCAACGGGAGGACGAAACGAGCATCTGACCTAGCTAGACCGGGGATGTTGAGATTGCCTAAAGCAGCCGGGAGTGTCGGGATTGGGGCGGTATGGCGACTGTCGTCGCACTTCACCCGCCGATTCGGAATGAGCTGCTAAAACATTGAAAGCGCGTGCTTTCCGCCCAAATATCCCATTTCCACTTCGCCGCCAAACGCGCTAAATATCGCCTGCTCCTGGCAAATGCGGACGTGGCGGAACTGGTAGACGCAAGGGACTTAAAATCCCTCGATGGCAACGTCGTGTGGGTTCGAGTCCCACCGCCCGCACCAGCCTTCGCTCGCGAGCGAGCGAAGGCTGCCACGCCGAAGCCCAAATGGCGAAGGCGGGCTTGTAGCAGCGAGCGACGGCTTGGCAAGCCACGACCCCTGACGGGCTACGCGTGGCACGGCCACGCAAGGCCTGCGGGGTGAAGCGTGTCCGGCGTAGCTTGAGCGGAGCGAAAGCGAAGACGGCTGATCAACGCATTTCCTCTCACCTCTTGATCCGCAACCTCCCCATATAGTCCCGCTTGCCGACGGGGACGCCACGGGAGCGGAGGATGTCGTAGGCGGTGGTGGCATGGAAATGAAAATTTGGCAGCGAGAATGACAGCACGAAGGTTTCCGCGGTGAACGGGATTTTCGTCTCGCCGAACATGAAATACACGTCCTTGCCCTCGAGCGCGTTGACCTCGTCCGGCTTCAGCGCCTCCAGCTTGCCTTTTGCCTCCGTCACCAGCCCCTGCAGGTCGGAATAGCTGAGCGGGCCGGCTTTTCCGGGCGGATTGAAGACGCCGCTTTTCAGCGCATCCATCGCGCCGGCTGAGTGATGCGCCACGCTCCTGATCTGGAAGCTGAACGGCGCCATGTCCTGGAATAGCCGGTGCTCGACCACCTGGCCCGGCTCGACATTGCATTCCCCGCAATGGGCGAGGCCCTTTTCCAGAAAACCCGACACGGCCCCCAGCGTCTGCAGATAGGTCGGCACGCTCATCTCGTACAGCGAAATAGCCATGGTGAAGTCTCTCCCTGGGTATGCCCGCGAGCTGGACACGGCTGCTTACTGATTATAACGCGATCGGCCCGATGGTATCCGAACAGGCCGCAGGATCAACCTGACTTCGGCCGCCCTTGTCCTGCCCCCTCGCTTCCGCGATGCTGGGGGCGATTGCTGCGAGAACGCCCATGAACCAGTTCGCTCCGAGCATTGATGCCAGCGCTTCTCGGCGCGGCAGAGCTGCGCCGCTCCGCATTGCCATCGCCGGCCTCGGCGCCATCGGGCTGAAGGTCGCCGAAGCGCTGGATCGCGGCATCCCCGGCTGCGCGCTGGCGGCGGTTTCCGCCAACGACCGCGGCAAGGCCGCCGCGCGCCTCGCCCATCTCGGCCACCCGCCTCCGGTCGTCGCGATCGGAGAGCTGGAGCCGCTGGCCGATCTCGTCATCGAATGCGCGCCGGCGAGCCTGTTGCCGGCCATCGCCGAGCCGTTCCTGCGTGCCGGAAAATCCGTGCTTGTGCTGAGCGTCGGCGCTATTCTCGTCAACGAACACCTAATCGATCTCGCCCGCGCGCATGGCGGCCAGATCGTCGTTCCCACCGGCGCCCTGCTCGGCCTCGATGCCGTCGCGGCCGCGGCGGAAGGCACGATCCACTCCGTGCGCATGGTGACGCGTAAGCCGCTGCCTGGGCTTGCCGGCGCGCCCTACCTTACCGAGCACAAAATCCGCATCGCGGAGATCACAAAACCGCTGTGCATCTTCAAGGGCACGCCGCGCGAGGCGGCGGTCGGCTTTCCCGCCAATCTCAATGTTGCGGTCGCGCTGTCGCTCGCCGGCATCGGGCCGGACAAGACCACGCTGGAAATCTGGGCCGATCCCGCTCTCGAACGCAACGTGCACCGCATCGAGGTTGTCGCGGACTCCGCCAGCTTCTCGATGCAGATCGAAAACGTGCCGTCGGATAATCCGCGCACCGGGCGCATCACCGCGCTGTCGGTGATTTCCTATTTGCGCAAGCTCGGCGCGCCGCTGCGGGTCGGTTCCTGATAGGCGGATTCCTGGAAAAAACATTGCATGGCGGTGACGCAGTCGACGATTTCGATCTCCCCTCACCTGACGTTCGATGCGAGCATCGCCGGCGAACCCGGCGCGCCGCTGGTGCTGTTGCTGCACGGCTTCGCCGAATCGATGCGATGCTGGGATGCGCAAATGGAGGCGCTTGAAGATGCCGGCTATCGCGCCGTAGCGCCGAGCCAGCGCGGCTATTCGCCGGCGGCACGGCCTGATCCAGCCGACGTGTCGAACTATCACATCGATCGCCTGATGGACGATGCGATGGCCATTGTCGATACGTCCGGCTACGGCGCGGCGCGCTTTCATCTCGCCGGCCACGACTGGGGCGGCAGCATCGCCTGGGCGCTGGCCGATCGCCACCCCGAACGGGTCGCGTCGCTGACGATCCTCTCCCGCCCGCATCCCAACGCGTTCAACCGCGCGCTGCAGCTGTCGGATGGCGACCAGGCGCATCGCTCACGCCATCATCGCGCGTTTCTCGAGGAAGGCGCCGAGGACGTCGTCCTCGCCGCGGACTGCAAATGGCTGCGTGAGCGATGGCTAGCAGCCGGCGTGCCCGCGGCTGCGATGGAAAAGCATCTCGCCACACTCGGCAACAGGCCTGCAATGCAGGCTGCCCTTGCCTGGTATCGCGCCCGCGGCGCGATCCGCACGCCGCTCGGCCCGATCAGCGTGCCGACGCTCTATATCTGGGGCGATGCCGACGACACGGTGGGCCGGCCTGCCGCCGAAGGCACGGTTGATTTCGTCGTGGCTCCCTATCGGTTCGAGATACTTCCCGGTGGCGGCCATTTTGTCGCCGATCAAATGCCGGATCGTGTCAGCGAACTGATGCTGGGACACATCGCGGCACATCCAGCCTAGGAACTTCGCGGCAGCGAAAATGTTGTCATGCAGCAAATGGAGCATGACAACATGACCGGTGAAAAAGCGTCGCCTCGACGCATCAAGAAGGACCGCAAGCCGCCGCGCAATCGCCAAGACGATAAAGATCGCGTCGACAATGAAGACGAGCACCAGGCGCTCCCGCCGCTCGCAACCGACGGACCGGAACTCGTCCGCGACACCCATACTTGAGCTCGCCGTCACGCCCCCGCGGCGTTGCTTGCAAAAAACTCCCTGTTCCGCCCGGGCGCGGCATCGAATAGCGCCCTGGTATATTCGTGCTTGGGCGCGGCGAAGACGTCCGACGTCGTGCCCTGTTCGACAATGACGCCGCGTTGCATCACCGCGATGCGGTCGCAGACTTGGGCTGCGACGCGAAGATCGTGGGTAATGAAAAGCACCGCGAGATTGAACCGGCGGCGCACCTCGTCGAGCAATTTCAGCACCTGAGCCTGCACGGATACGTCCAGCGCCGAGACCGGCTCGTCGCCGATCAAAAGCTCCGGCTCCATGGCCAGAGCGCGAGCGATGCAGATGCGCTGGCGCTGCCCGCCGGAGAACTGGTGCGGGTAGCGGTCGACCGCTTCGGGCGACAAATGCACCACCGCCATCAGGTCGCGCGCGCGCTGCAGCGCTTGCGCGCGGGGCAGGCCGAAATTCATCGGCCCCTCGATGATGGCTTCGCCAACGGTGCGGCGCGGGTTGAGCGAACGGTAGGGGTCCTGGAAGACGAACTGCACCCGCCTGCGGACGGGACGGAATTTCGCTTCGTTCATTCCGGCGATGTCGGAATTGTCGATCCGGATCGCGCCGCTGCTGGGCTGAACCAGCCGTGCTACGCAACGCGCCACGGTCGATTTGCCGGAGCCGGATTCGCCGACAATGCCGAGCGTCTCGCCGCGCCGCACCTCTAGAGAAACGTCCTTTACCGCGTTTACAATGCGCGCCCGCGGCTGGAACAGGGAACGCCGGCCATAGGTCTTGAACAGTTTTTCGGTCTGCAGCACCACCGGCCCGCTCACCGGCACGCGCTTCGGCGGCGTCATGCTCGGCACCGAGGCGAGCAGCATCCGCGTATAGTCCTCGCGCGGGTTGCGCAGCACTTCCTCGGTAGCGCCCTGCTCCACGATGCGGCCGAGCTGCATCACCACCACGCGGTGGGCGATTTCAGAGACGACCCCGAAATCATGGGTGATGAACAGCACGCCGGTCTTCTTGCGCGCCTGCATCTCCCGCACAAGCTTGAGGATCTGCGCCTGCGTGGTGACGTCGAGCGCCGTGGTCGGCTCGTCCGCGATCAGCAATGCGGGATCGAGCACCAGTGCGGCCGCGATCATGATGCGCTGGCGCTGGCCGCCGGAGAGTTGATGCGGATAGGCGTCGATCATCTGCTCGGGATCGGGCAGATGCACCGCGCGCATGATGTCGAGCACGCGCTTGCGGCGCTCCTTCGGGTCGAGGTCGGTGTGAACCTCCAGCACTTCGCCGATCTGGTCGCCGACCCGCTCCACCGGATTGAGCGCGGTCATCGGCTCCTGGAACACCATGGCCATGCGGGCGCCGCGGATCGCGCGCAGATCGGCGTCCGATTTGGTGGTGAGCTCCTCGCCCTCCAGCCGGACCGAGCCGGTCTCAACCGCCATTGCGTTCCGGGGCAATAGCCCCATCACCGCCTGCGCGGTGACGGATTTGCCGGAGCCGGACTCGCCGACGACGCAGACGATCTCGTTGGAGCCGACGGAAAGGCTGATGCCCCGCACGGCGTGCGGCCGGTCGCCGCTGCCCCTGATGGCGACGGAAAGGTTGGCGATTTCGAGGACGGGTGCGCTCATCTTACACCCGCTTCATCATTTTGGGATCGAGCGTGTCGCGCAATCCGTCGCCCAGGATGTTGACGGCCAGAATGGTCATCGCGAGAAAGATGCCGGGATAGATGATGTTGTGCGGGAACAGGCTGAACACCTCCCTTCCCGCCGCCATGATGTTTCCCCAGGTCGGCACTTCCGGCGGCACGCCGATGCCGAGGAAGGACAGGATGGCCTCGATGAGGATGGCCGAGGCGCAGATGAACGTGCCCTGCACGATCATCGGCGCAACCGTGTTGGGCAGCACATGCCGCCACAGCAATTTTGGCGTCGAGGTGCCAAGCGTCACCGCCGCCTCCACATAGGGCTCCTCGCGCACGCTGAGCACGATAGAGCGCACTAGCCGCACCACGCGCGGAACTTCCGGCACCGTGATGGCGATGATCACCGTCCACACGCTGGAGCGGAACAGCGACACCATGGCGATTGCGAGTAAAATGGCCGGGATCGCCATCAGCCCATCCATGATGCGCATGATGATGGCGTCGAGAATGCGGAAGAATCCCGCAAGCAGCCCGATAAACAGGCCGCAGGCGACGCTGATCAGCGCTACGGAGATGCCGACCAGGAGCGAAATGCGCGCGCCATAGACCACGCGGCTATAGACGTCGCGGCCCAGCCCGTCGGTTCCGAACAGGGCGATCATCTTGATGCGCTCGCCGGTGTCGGTGCGGAAGAAAAACTCCGCGCCAGGGACCTTGTTGCGCGCGATCGGATTGATCGCGGTCGGGTCGATGGTGCCGAGCCATGGCGCGAGCAGCCCGATCAGCACGACGATGGTGATGATGGCGCTGCCGAACAGGACAGCCGGATTGTAGAGCATCTTGCGGAACGCCGCGGCCGGCTTGGCCGGCGCCGCTGCAATCGGGGTATCGAGGATCACATCGGCCATCAGTAACGAATCCTCGGATCGAGCAACGTGTAAAGCATATCAACCGCGAGGTTGATCATGACATAGACAAAGGAGAACAGCAGGATCACCGCCTGGATGGTCGGATAGTCGCGCGCCAGCACGGCGTCCACCGTCAGACGGCCAAGGCCGGGAATGGTAAACACGCTTTCGGTGACGACGACACCGCCGATCAGGAGCGCAATGCCAAGCCCGATCACGGTGACGATCGGCACGGCAGCATTGCGCAGCGCGTGGCGGAACAGCACCGTGCGCTCGATCTGTCCCTTGGCGCGTGCGGTGCGGATGTAGTCCTCCGACAGCACTTCAAGCACGCTGGTGCGGGTCATGCGCGCGATCAGCGCGATATAGATCACCGACAGCGTCACTGACGGCAAGATCAGCCGCTGCACCCAGCCGCCGAAGCCCTCCGAGATGCGCTGATAGCCCTGCACCGGCAGCCAGTTCAGATAGACCGCGAACAGATAGATCAGGAGATAGCCGACCACGAAGACCGGCACCGAGAAGCCGAGCACGGAGAAACCCATCACGATGCGATCGATCCATGAGCCATGTCGGTGAGCCGCCAGCACGCCGAGTGGAACGGCAACCAGCACGGCGATCAGGATGGTGAAGAACGCGAGCGAAAGTGTCGGCTCGATGCGCTCGCCGATCAGCTGGGCCACGGTCTTCTTGAAGAAGAAGCTCTCGCCGAGATCGCCGGTCAGCACCTTTCCGGACCAGATGAAGAATTGCTCGACGATGGGACGATTGAGACCGAGCTGGCCGCGGATCTTGGCCACCTGTTCGGTGGTGGCATTGTCGCCGGCGATGATCGCCGCCGGATCCGAAGGGGTCAGGCGCAGCATCAGGAAGATGAAGACCGCGACCACCAGCATCACGGGGATCGTGCCGAGCAGTCGCCGGAACAGGTAGCCATACATAGGTCGATCCCCGAAACGAAGCGGGCGGCGGGAGGCCGCCCGCAGCCTTCACATCACTTCGTGACTTCGATGTTCCAGAGCACCTGGACCGGCGCCATCAAGACTCCCTTGACGTTCTTGCGAATGGCAATCGGCT